>Ga0207865_101034_pt1 | contig 23995 bp, 26 predicted proteins | sample HigsolmetaAR204D_FD_184836 | JGI IMG/M metagenome (GOLD analysis project Ga0207865, IMG submission 184836) | Ionic liquid and high solid enriched microbial communities from the Joint BioEnergy Institute, USA - AR20-4-D (SPAdes) (version 2) ...
GGCTTCCGGCTCGGAGAAGCTTCGCCCTGACAGCGAGGGAGAGAGCGCGGCGATCGCGGCGGCGTACCGTCCGGCGGTAGCGGATATCGGCGTCGGAAGCGGCGCGATTGCCGTAACGCTGGCCGTGAATGCTCCGGATTGGCGCATTTACGGCTCGGATCTCTCGGCGGAAGCGCTCCAGGTAGCGCGAAGTAATGCTGAGTGTTACGAGGCGGGACGAAGCATCACCTTCTACGAAGGCGACTTGCTGACGCCGTTCGTGCAGCGCGGCATCCGGCTCGATATGGTGCTGTCCAACCCGCCGTATATTCCCGACGGGGATGAAGCAGGGCTGCAGCCGGAGGTCAGGCTGTTCGAGCCGCGGACAGCCTTGTTCGGCGGTCCGGACGGACTGGAGCTGTACCGCCGGCTGACGTCGCAGCTAAAGGAGCTGCCCGCGCTGCCGCGCGTAGTCGGCCTCGAGGTCGGCCAGGGGCAGGCGGCGGACGTTCGCGAGCTGCTGGCTGCAGTCGGCCGGTGGGACGAGATCCGCATCGTGCCTGATTTGGCTGGCATCCAGCGGCATGTATTGGCTATCCGGCGGGACTAGGCCTGCCGCGGGAGCTATGGAGCCGCAGGGAGCGCTGGCGACAAGGCGGCGAGCGGTTGCCGAAGCGAAGAAGCGGCGCCGCTCGCTTCTATTCCTATCAACCGCTGGCCGAAAATTTCATAGATTGCGCGTTTAAAACCTTCCGAACCGGTTCATACTGTCTAGCAGATGCACTGATAGAGTTCGAGAGGGGACGATTCGGATGGTCAGACGCAAGGCATGGAACTGGAAACGGTATGCTTATTTGGGATTCGCCTTCATGGTGCTGCTGGCTTGCTGGGAAGCAAACCGCTCCAACGCTTGGGTATACGCAGCTTCGGACAGGGCGGCAGGGGCTATCGACATCATTCCGCAAGAGTCCATTCGCCTGCGCATTCTGGCTCATTCCGATGCCCCCCAGGATCAATGGATCAAAAGGGAAATACGCGATGTAATCGTTGCAGAAATGAACGGCTGGGCGACGGAGCCGAAAGGGATTGAGGAAGCCCGCGAGATCATTCGGGAACGGCTGCCCGAGCTTGAAGCGCTTGTTGGACGCACCCTGCAGGAATACGGCTTCGATTATACGTATCAGGTGGAGCTGGGCATGGTCCCGTTCCCTACGAAAATGTACGGCAATCAGGTGTATCCGGCCGGCGATTACGAGGCGCTGCGGGTCACGATTGGCGACGGCAAAGGGCAAAACTGGTGGTGCGTGCTGTTCCCGCCGCTCTGCTTCGTCGATTCGGAGATGATCGCCAAGAAGAAGCCGAACACTGCGCATGCGGCCGCCGCCGGGGATGAAACGGATTCGCAGGCCGCTTCGGCGGAAGGAGGCAGAAGCAGCGGCGGGGCAGAAACGGAGCGGCCATCTGCCAAGCAGGATCGCGCCGATGAGCAGACGGAAGTCGGCCGCGAAGGTCTGGCCCAGGCGGGGGACGCCGCCGCGGGCGAGGCTTCGGCCCATCGGACGCCGCAGCCGGAAATTCGCTTTTTCCTGTGGGATTTGTTTAAGAAAATCGGCTCCCTCTTCGCGTAATTCGCACAGGAAGAGCGATCATGTTAATGCCCGCGGATTAGGATGAGATAGCTGGCCTGATATCCTGCTGACTGATTCTCTTGAAAAAGGACGCGAATGGGATGACACAACGATGGAATGTGAGCGGCGCCGCGGAAAGCGTGCGCCACGCTGCTTTGAATGAAGCTGCGGCCATGCTGAGGGATGGCGCTACGGTCGCTTTTCCGACGGAGACGGTGTACGGACTCGGGGCCGACGCCCGAAATACGGAGGCGGTAGCCCGCATCTTCGAGGCGAAGGGACGGCCGTCGGACAACCCGCTGATCGTACATATCGCCGACCGGTCTCAGCTGGAGGAGCTGACCACCCCTCCGGAGGAGGCCGTTTCGCGTTTGCTGGAGGCATTCTGGCCGGGGCCGCTGACGGTGGTGCTGCCGGTAAGGCCGGGCGTGCTGTCGCCGCTGGTCACCGCCGGGCTGACTACGGTCGGGGTGCGCATCCCCGACCATCCCGTAGCGCTGGAGCTGATCGCCGCGGCAGGCTGCCCTGTCGCCGCCCCGAGCGCGAATCGCTCGGGGCGGCCGAGTCCCACACGGGCCGATCACGTGTGGGAAGATCTTGCGGGCCGCATCGGCGGCCTCGTCGACGGAGGGCCGACCGGGGTCGGCGTCGAGTCGACGGTCGTGCAGTACGTCCCCGCAGCAGCCGCCGGCGGCAGGCCGGCGGGAGGGGGCGTGCTGCACATTTTGCGGCCCGGCGGCGTTACGGCGGCGCAGCTGGAGCGTGCGCTGCCGGGCGTGGCGGTGCGCGAGGCGGCCGCGCACCAGGACCCCGGCGAGGCGCCCCGCGCGCCGGGCATGAAGTACGCGCACTACGCTCCGCGCGGCGCGATGACGCTTTTTCGGGGGCGGCCAGGCACCGCCCCGGAACAGGTGCTCGCGCGGATGCAGCGCGAGCTGGATGAAGCCCGCGCGCGAGGGGAGCGCACCGGCGTGCTCACCTATGGCGAGCACGAGGCGGCGGGCTGGCGCGCGGATTGCGTCATCGCCTGCGGCAGGCTGGACGACCTGGATGAGGCCGCGCGGCGACTGTATGACGCGCTGCGCGCTTTCGACGAAGCCGGCGTCGGCTTTATCGCGGCCGAAGCGTGCCCCGAAGCCGGCATCGGCGCCGCGATCATGAACCGGCTGAGCAAAGCCGCCGGCGACCGCTTGATTGACGTATAGCTATAACCTTAAGGGAGTTGTCCGCGAAATCGGTCAGGCCCAAGCATGTTTCCTCCCTTGTCCGCATATGTTGATGGGGAATGGGACAGGGGGGAGACGGCTTGGGGTAGCGTCGCAGCTGTTATGGGGGCAGTTTATCGCCGTTGTGCTGATGGCCGTCGCTCTCGGCCTGGACGCGCTGTCTATGGGCCTGGGGATCGGCATGAAAGGAATCCGGAAGCGGGATATCTTGACAATCAGCCTGATCATTGCTTTTTTTCATATCGTGATGCCGCTAGCGGGCATGCTCATGGGCGGTTACGTCGGCAAGCTGCTTGGACAGGTGGCGACCGTTGGCGGAGGTATTTTGCTCATTTTGCTCGGGGCCCATATGGTGTACCATTCGCTTAATGGAAGCGAGAACAGGTCTCTCGATCACCGCAGCGTCGGAGGAATGACGATGTACGCGCTGAGCGTGAGCATCGATTCCTTTTCGGTCGGAATATCGCTTGGAATGTTTTCCGGAGATCCGGTGTTAACCGTGCTTACGTTCGGGGCGGTTGCGGGCTTGATGGCGATGACCGGCCTCTTGCTCGGCAGCCGCGTGGCCGGATGGATCGGCGAATACGGGGAGGCGCTCGGCGGGGTGATTTTGCTGGCGTTCGGCATTCGTTTTCTGATCTGATTTGCGGTACAATAAGGGGCAGAAGCGAACCGAAACCATCATACGATAAAGGCGGGGTATTCGATGAAACGCATCTTGTTCGTATGCACCGGGAATACTTGCCGCAGCCCGATGGCGGAAAGCATGCTGCGCCGGCTGGCCGAAGAACGTGGGCTCGGCGGGAAGCTCGACATCCGTTCCGCCGGCGTCGCGGCCATTGACGGATTGCCCGTATCGGAAAATGCGGCTGAGGTGTTGAAGCGCAAGCAATGCCAGGTTCCGGACGGTTCGAAGGCGCTGACGGCTTCCTTGATGGAATGGGCCGACGTGGTGCTGACGATGACATCCGGCCATAAACGCCAGGCGATCCAGCGTTTTCCCGAATCGATAGATAAGGTATTCACGCTGAAGGAATATGTAGGCGATGACGAAGCGTCGGCAGAGAAGCTCGCGGCGCTGGAGTCGCTCGTCTCCGAGCTTCACTTGAAGCAGGCGACGGCTCAGCCGGTGACGGATGAAGAGAAGCAGCGGCTAATGGCGTTAGAACGCGAGCTGCCGAATCCGGATATCGCCGATCCGTTCGGCTGCTCGCTGGAGGAATACCGAAAGTGCGCCGACGAGATCGAGCAATGTTTGACAAAGCTGCTGAACAAGCTCGGCAGCGAATCGCAATGACGCTGCTTAAGCAGCGGACTGCGGGCCGCCCGGGGGATTCTCCCGACGGCCCGTTCCTGTTGGCAGCGGAGCTTGTCGCCGCAGGCAGCGACCGGCAAGCGGCGTATAAAGGATTACGCCTGCTCCTCCGGCGCCGCGCCGAGCACATGCTTCTCGAAATAAGCGCCCCAATCCGGCTGGCTGCCGTCCGCGTCGGTGAAGCCGTATTCGCGGTAAAGCTGCCAGGTGCTGAGCGCCTGGCCGGACATGGCTGCGACGTTCGGATCGGCGGCCAGCGCAGCGACAGCCCGGCCGATATAGGCCGGCGTCTCCGAGGCGATGAAATGCGGATCGACGCGCGCGCCGTCGCGCCAATTGCTTTCCGTCACGCCGAAGTGATCCAGCACCGCCTCCGAACGCAGAAATCCCGGCGTCAGCGCGACCGCGGTTACGCCGTGCGGCCGGAGATCCTCCGCCATGGCGGCGGCCAGGTGGATCGCGGAAATTTTGGCCAGGCTGTAGTACAGGTTGCCACGGTAACGGTAATCGTGCCCGTCCGTAATTTCAACGATCAGCCCGCGCCCTGCGGCAACCATTAGCGGCGCGCCGTAATACGACGTGATCATGTGCGACTGCACCGCCCGCTGCTGCATCGTCAGTCCGTCGTCGAGCGAATGCTCCCAGAACTTCGCGCCCCACTGCGTCAGCGGATCGCCGCCCCAGACATCGTTCACGAGAAGATCGAGGCGGCCATTTTGCTCCCGGCGAATGCGCTCGAACAGCGCGCGCACTTCGTCCGCTGCGGTGTGGTCGACTTTGACGGGGATGCCCAGACCGCCGGCGGCCGTCACCTGCTCGGCCGTGTCCTCGATCGTCTCCGGACGGTCCATGTCGCTCCTTAAGGATCTCGTGCTCCGTCCAGTGACATAGACGGTGGCGCCTGCCTCTCCGAGCATGACGGCGATGCCGCGGCCCGCGCCCCGGGTCGCGCCGGCGACGACGGCAATTCGTCCCTTTAGCGGCTTTTCCGATGAGGTTTGTTCCAAGGACATCCAACCTCCCTCTTTTCTCAATAGACGCCTATGACGAGCGATTCCTTTCGTCATCGGTCGTCACCTTCGGTGTTGAAAAATTCGCCGGAGGGTTCCGTCCAATTTTTCAAGATAGACGCCTATGACGAGCGAGACCTTCGTCATCGGTCGTCATGGTCATCGTTCATTCATGAGCTTTGTCCGCAGCACAGCTGTCCATGCCATAGTTCTCTGCTTGCGTTGCGGCCAACGGCATGTTTGTCGGACACCAGACTCATGGTCCAGTATAGGCCATCAACTACGACAGCCTCTGTCATATATATTTGATATATTTTATGATGGTATCAGGATTCGTACCGAAGTACGGCTGTCGTTGGCCGACGGAATCGAACCGGATGGAGGCGCTTCAAGATGAGGGCGGATCGGCTGTTGTCGATTTTGCTGCTGCTGCAGCTGAAGGGAAAAATGACGACCGGGGAACTGGCCGAGCGATTGGAGGTATCCGAGCGCACCATTCTCCGCGATATGGAGGCGCTCAGCGCTGCCGGCGTCCCGGTCTATGCGGAACGCGGCTCGGCAGGGGGGTGGCTGCTGGCGGAAGGCTACCGAACGACGCTGACCGGGATGAATAAGGAAGAAGCGCGAACCTTGCTGCTCGCGCATGCCGAAGGCGTTCTGAAAGATTTGGGGATGAGCGGCGCGCTGGAGTCGGCCCTGCTGAAGCTGCAGGCTTCGCTTCCTCCAGGCTTTCGCCGCGATGCCGAGGATGTGCGCCGCCGCATCCATGTGGATGGCGCCGGTTGGCATAATCCGCTTGAGCCGGTGCCTTATTTGCCTCTTGTTCAGGAGGCGGTATGGGAAGATCTTAAGCTGCGTTTTCGTTATCCGCGCGGCGGGCAATGGACGGAGCGGACCGTGGAGCCGCTCGGCCTTGTGTGCAAGGCGACGATCTGGTATTTGGTCGGCCTGTCGGACGGGGAGCCGCGGACCTTTCGGGTGTCGCGAATCGCGGAAGCTTCCGTGATCGACGAGACATTCGAGCGCCCGGCCGATTTCGATCTGGCGAAATATTGGGAGAGCTCGACCGAACGGTTCAAGGCGGAGCTGCCGAAATATCCGGCGTTGATCCGTTTGGATGCCAAGCTGCTGCCGCGGCTGAAACAAGCCCGCTATGTGCAGACGGACGAGGTGCAGGAGGAGCCGGGCGGCAAGTTGCTGGCCCGGGTCGATTTTCAGACGCTGGAGACGGCCTGCGAACGGCTTTTGAGCTGGGGAGCGGCGGTCGAGGTCGTCGAACCCGAGGAACTCCGGCGCCGCATTGGCGAAGCGGCCGAGGCGATCGCCGCGATATACCGTTCAGGGGCAAGATAAGGGCTTTACACGTGCCGCAGAATCGGATATGATGAGTTTAACGATACTTGAACCCGATGTAACTGGCGACGAGTGGAATCGACCACAATGGAGCATCGGGATATACGGCCGGTCGCCTGGGCGAAAGAGCAGTGTTCATCTATAGGATGAGCCGTGCTCTTTTTTTCGTTTTTCCCCGAACATTAGGTTATAATGAACTTAATTATGCAAGGAGGCGAACATGAGTATGAAAATAGCTATGGCTGCGGACCACGCAGGATTTCGCTTGAAGGACGAGTTGAAAAGCTTCATTGAATCGTTGGGACATCAGGTGGAAGACTACGGCTGCCACTGCGCCGATTCTGTCGATTATCCCGATTATGCGCTCGCTGTATGCGAGAAGGTCGTTGCCGGCGAAGCGGACAAAGGTATACTGATCTGCGGGACCGGCATCGGAATGACGATCGCCGCCAACAAGGTTCCGGGCATTCGCTGTGCGCTCGTTCACGATTTGTTCTCGGCCAAGGCGACTCGCGAGCACAACGATTCAAACGTGCTGGCGATGGGCGAAAGGGTGATCGGCCCTGGCGTTGCCCAGGAAATCGTGAAAATTTGGCTGGAGACGGAGTTCTCCCAGGGTGAACGCCACAAGAACCGTGTCGGCAAAGTCAAGGCGCTTGAAGACAAATTCGGGCTTCATCCTTAAGGGGAAGCCGTGGAGGCGGGTCAAGCATGAGCGGGCAGCAAGGGACGGCAGGCTTCGGGGCGCCGAAGCTGCCAATCGATCTGGCGCTTGTCCGAAGCCAGGTGGAGCAGTCGCTGCGCGAGCTGGTGAAGGCAGGAAATGTTCAGGCAGGGCAGCTGCTGGTTGTCGGGACAAGCACCAGCGAGGTGCTCGGCGAACGGATCGGCACGTCGGGCAGCGCTGAAGTGGCGAGGCATATATACGATGCGGTTGCCGCGGTTCGCAGCGAAGCCGGCTTTTATCCGGTGTTTCAATGCTGCGAACATCTGAACCGGGCGCTTGTGATGGAGCGCGAGGCGATGCTGCGATACGGCCTTGAGCCGGTATCGGTTGTACCCGTCCCCAAGGCGGGCGGGTCGATGGCTGCTTGGGCGTTCAGGCATCTGCCCGATGCCGTCGTTGTGGAGGAAGTGCAGGCGCATGCCGGCATCGATATCGGCGGTACGCTGATCGGGATGCACTTGAGACGGGTCGCCGTGCCGGTGCGGCCGACGCATCGGCAGATCGGAGCGGCGACCGTGCAGATGGCATATACGCGGCCGAAGCTGATCGGCGGGGCAAGGGCCGTATATACCGTGGAGGAAACAGCGGATACGGGCCGCTGCGATTAACGGAAGTATATTACGACAATCACTTTCAGGAGGAATCTGGAATTATGGCGGAACATTTGCGCAAGGCCGATCCGAAGATCGTGGAAGCAATGAATTTGGAGCTGGGACGCCAGCGCGACAAGATCGAGCTGATCGCGTCGGAAAACTTCGTCAGTCAAGCGGTGCTGGAAGCGATGGGCACGGTGCTGACCAACAAGTACGCCGAAGGCTACCCGGGCCGGCGCTATTACGGCGGCTGCGAGCATGTCGATATCGTCGAAAATATTGCCCGCGACCGCGCGAAGGAACTGTTCGGCGCTGAGCATGCCAATGTGCAGCCGCATTCCGGCGCCCAAGCCAACATGGCCGTTTACCTGGCTGCGCTGCAGTCGGGCGATACGGTACTCGGCATGAACCTGGCGCACGGCGGTCATCTGACCCACGGCAGCCCGGTGAACGCTTCCGGCATCTTGTATAACTTCGTCGCTTACGGCGTCAGCGATACGGATTTCCGCATCGACTACGACGAAGTGCGCAAAGCCGCCTTCAAGCATAAGCCGCGGCTGATCGTCGCCGGCGCGAGCGCGTATCCGCGCATTATCGATTTCGAAGCGCTCGGCCAAATTGCAAACGATGTAGGCGCCCTGTTCATGGTCGATATGGCGCATATTGCCGGTCTGGTGGCGGCAGGCCTGCATCCGAACCCGGTGCCGCACGCGCATTTCGTTACGACGACGACGCACAAGACGCTCCGCGGTCCGCGCGGCGGCATGATTTTGTGCCGCAAGCCGTGGGCGGCTGCGATCGATAAGGCTGTCTTCCCGGGCACCCAGGGCGGTCCGCTGATGCATATCATCGCCGCCAAGGCGGTATCGTTCGGCGAAGCGCTGCAGCCGGAATTCAAAACCTATGCGCAGAACGTGGTGAACAACGCCAAGGTGCTGTCCGAGGCGCTGATGGCGGAAGGGCTGAATCTGGTATCCGGCGGTACGGACAACCATCTCATGCTGGTTGACCTGCGCAACCTGAACATTACCGGCAAAGCGGCCGAGCATTTGCTCGACGAGGTTGGCGTGACGGTCAACAAGAACGCGATTCCGTTCGATCCGACGAGCCCGTTCGTGACAAGCGGTATCCGCATCGGCACGCCGGCAGCGACGTCCCGGGGAATGGACGCGGAAGCGATGAAGACGATCGCCCAAATCATCGCCATGACGCTCAAAAACCCCGAAGATGCGTCCGTTCACGAGAAGGCGCGCGGCTTGGTCAAAGAATTGACGGCTCAGTTCCCGCTGTACGCCGGACTGACCTATTGATAATCGGATTTGTTTGCTTGGCTCCTCGCAGGGGAGCCTTTTTTTTATAAAAATTTATAAAATTCCGGGCCACAGACCGAGCTTTCGGGAAGGGATTGCTCGGTTGCTGCCTCGCGTTGCAAGCCTCGTTTTGCTAGCCGTGGGCTCACGTTTTACGGGGCTGGCTCGGGCAGACCTTAAGCTAACGCTAGCCACAGAGCTTATTTCCCTCGAAACCGTCGATTTGAAATTGTAACGCAAGTGAGCAGCCTTATTTGGCATTTTGGGGTACCCGATTCAGCATTTCTGACAAAATAGCGCTACACAGTTGCGTTACTTTTTAAAAAAGGTACGGATTCAATAAAATAAACGCCTGTGACAGCGCTTTCTTCACCACTGATCGATCGTCGCCTGTTGGAGTTGAAAGTTCAGCCTGCGGGTACTGCTGAATTCGGCAAAGCGAAACTGCGTTCTTTATCGGTCCATATTTATAAAATTTTTCTAAAAAATAGACGAATATGGGAACCGCCGTGCGATTCGGTGCGTCAAATCAGTTGCAAGGAAACTTTTTTGTAAAGGGGAATGATCCGATGAACGCATGGAGTAAACGGTTCGGCAGCATGTTGGTGGCGCTTGCGGTTGCTTGCACGTTCGGCGCGGGTTCTGCTTTGGCGGATGAGAAAGACCGTCCTCCGGCACCGAAGGAAGGCGTGCCGGCGGTCGGAGCTGAAGGTGCTTCGAAGATTGCCGAAAATCTGCTGGGTGTTCAGAGTACCGAGTATTTAAAAGTATGGAGGTCCTCGATCAATCAGTTATCGGGCACGAAAGTGCGCTTATCCGGATCGACGGACACGTATGACGATGTCAATCTCATCGAAGTCCACTTGTATCTTCAATATTGGAACGAAGGGGCGAGCCGCTGGGATGACATTTCCGGCCCGCACATATTTTCGAAGACCTCTTCTTCCAAGGTTAGCGGATCGGTAGATATTACGTTAAGCAGCGGTTATTATTATCGGACGAAGGCCGTACACCGGGCTACTTCCAATGCTGAAACGGAACAGCAGGTCAGCTTTACAGATTATATCTATATAGAGTGACAATGATCGCATATCGCACTACCCCGGATTACGCCCTTTGACGCCCCGCTTGCGGGGCGATTTTGTTTGGCTGCGGAAAGCAAGGCTGCCACGGCCTGCGGCCCTGCTTCTGGTTCGCGGCAAAGATTGCGGCAAAGATCGCGGCAAAGGATCGCCCAAGGCATTCGTGACCCGGCGGATCGAGCTGCCTGCAATCGATTGCTCGCTTCGTTAGCCTTCGAGTTCGATGGGAGGTTGCCCGGCTAACGCTTGCCACGGAGCTTATTTTCCTCGAAACGGCCGATTTGACATTGTAACGCTGGTGAGCAGTCTTATTCCGCATTTTTGGTTACCGGATTCAGCGTTTCGGACAAAATAGCGTTACTTCGTTTCGTTACATTTTTAACAGCGCTCGATTCGGCAAAATAGCGTTTGTCACAAGCGTTATTGCCTTCGGCAAGGTTTTATTGTGCCAATCCATACTTTACGACGACGGGGATACTCAGCCGGCGGACATCGCACCCCGCGCTACATTAGTGGTCGAACTTCATGTTAATGGTCGAACCTCATGTTCGTGTTCAAACTTCACGTCAGCGCACGAACTTCGCATCAGCGCATGAACTCGCATCAGCGCACGAACTTCGCATCAGCGCACGAACTTCGCGTCAGCGTGCGCCCTCCCCGAGCGCATGTGGCGACGAATCCTGCCAAAAATGCAACATTTTCCGCAACTTTCGTACAAGAGGGAGGGGAATGTTGTATTTCGTGCAACAATCTGGGCGCGATGGGCTTCAAACCCGGGAGCATCGCCCGAAATGTTGCACATTCTACAACAATGACCCGTAAAGAGGGGTTATTCCCCCGTTTTTCCTGTACAAAATACAACATTTGCTGGCTATCTTTTTACGGCAAGCGTTCGACCGATTCGGCGATGCGCACTGCATCGCTTTCCGGCAATCGGCTGTTCAGGGTGAGATGATAATCGCCCAGGCGCCAGATAAGCATGCTGGACCCGTCCTTAAATTTCAGGAGGTTTCCTTTCTCGCCGCGAATGTGAACGTCTTTCATTTCGGTGTCCACGTTATCGAAGCTGAACGTTCCGCCGTATTGATTGTGGATGACCATCTCCGTCAGATGGATCGTGGAGCTGCCGTTTTTGTAGACGAGTTCCAATTCGCTGCTTCCTGGCCTGCCTTGCGGTTGAACATTGACATAGCTGAGTTCAAAACCTTCCGGCATATAGTTGGGAAGCAAAATCGGGAAAGCGGTAATTTTCTCCGCTTCAGCCAGGCTGAGCTGCTGCCCGGCAGCTTCGGAAGGCTGCTCCACGCGAAGGCTTGGCGGTCCCTGGGACGAAGAACCGGCTGCGTCTTCGCGGGAAACCATCAAGTTCGTTACCGAGCCCTGAACTTTGGCAAAATATTTGGTGATCCAGCCGAAGGCGTGTCCGTTCTGGGAAGGGGCTAACGCGGCGAATAAAGCCACGACTAACAACGCGGCCGCGGCCGTCTTCATGCCCCGGCCCTTCCACACGAAGCGCCTTGAAGCTTTCTTGGCGTTCACGCTTTGCAACTCGCGGGCGATCCGTTCCCATGCTTCCGATGCCGGTACAGGCGGGGCCGGCGTTGCTTCCCAGTCCTCCCGCACCGCATCCGTCAGCGTGCGATCGGTAAAATATTCCCTCCGTTTCATTGCTATTCTCCCTCCTTTACCGCAGGCTTTCGCAAAGACTCCCGCTCCGCTGACATGAGCAGCTTCTTCAATTGACGCTTGGCGCGGTGAACGCGGGATTTGACGGTCCCGACCGTCACGCCGAGCAGCTCGGCCGACTCGTCGTCGCGAAGGCCCTGATGATATTTAAGCAGCAGCACTTGGCGATACTCCGGTTTTAAATATTCCATTTGACGGCGAAGCTGCTCCTTCTCGAACTCCCGTTCGACCTCCTGCTCCACCGAGCTTGCCACCTCGTCCTGCTCCAATGCTTGCATTAATATAACGTCTTCGGTCGGCATTCCGTTCCACACTTTTCGTTTGCGCATATGATCGATAGCGGTATTGGTCGCAATGACCGTCAGCCAGGCGCCGATCTTTTCGGTTTCCTTGACGCGGTCCATATGCTTGTATGCCTTGACAAAAGTCTCCTGCAGCACATCCTGAGCCAAATGCCGGTCCCTCGTAATATAGTAAGCCGATCTGAACACACGTTCATGAAACATGTCGAACAGGATGCGGAATGCTTCCTCAGACGAGGGCGTTTGATCTCTTTTTTTGGCAAACCGATCGGCGAACAGTGTCGATCCCTTCTTTCTGTTTCAGGTTTGCAGTTCGCCTTACAATTTTATCAAATATTGGGTATGGGCACTACTATATAAGAAAAAAATGTTTCCTTCGTTGCTGCCACCTGCGGCTATCCTTGAACCGGCGGAATGCAGACGGGGATAGCTTCGCGGCGGCTGCGGCGGGAATGTCAGGCAAAATCGGGTTTTGCAGATTGGCAGTAGGATAACACGCATGGGTTGTGGTATAATAGACAAGATGTGGTTTTACAGGGGGGACTAGCCGGTTCATGGGCAAAGTGTACATATGCGATCATCCGCTTATTCAGCATAAGCTGACGTTCATTAGGGATGAGAACACGACGACGAAAGATTTTCGCGAATTGGTAGATGAAGTAGCTACGCTGATGGCTTATGAAATAACGAGGGAAATTCCGCTTGAGACGGTGCAGGTGCGCACGCCCGTTACGACGGCGGAATGCCGGATCATTTCCGGGCGAATGCTCGGGTTGATTCCGATTTTGCGGGCGGGCCTCGGCATGGTCGACGGCATCTTGAAGCTGGTGCCGGCGGCGAAGGTCGGGCACATCGGCTTGTACCGCGATCCGGAGACGCTGAAGCCGGTCGAATATTACGCCAAGCTGCCGACGGATGTGCAGGAGCGGGAGCTGATCGTGATCGATCCGATGCTGGCTACGGGCGGATCGGCCAACGCGGCGATCACCGCACTGAAGCAGCGCGGCTGCCGGCAGATCAAGCTCATGTGCCTGATTGCCGCGCCGGAAGGGGTCGAAGCGGTGCAGAAGGAGCATCCCGATATCGATATTTATGTGGCGGCCGTTGACGAATGCCTGAACGATCACGGATACATCGTTCCGGGGCTCGGCGATGCAGGAGACCGTCTTTTCGGCACGAAATAATCATGGTCCAGGAATCCAGGGAGAGAGGGGAGAAGCAAGTCCGATGAGAAAAACAAAGGTGATTACGATTTTCGGGACGCGCCCGGAAGCGGTCAAGATGGCGCCGCTGGTTAAGGAGCTGGAGAAGCGGGCAGAGATCGAATCGCTCGTATGCGTGACGGCGCAGCATCGCGAAATGCTCGATCAGGTGCTGGATATATTCAAGATTCGGCCCGATTACGATCTGGACGTCATGAAGCAAGGGCAATCGCTGAGCGATGTCGCGATCCGGGTGCTGCAGGGCCTCGATCCTGTGCTCAGGGAGGCAAAGCCGGATCTGATCCTGGTGCACGGGGATACGTCGACCACCTTTTTGGCCAGCTACGCGGCCTTCATGCAGCAGATTCAGGTCGGCCACGTCGAGGCGGGGCTGCGTACCTGGAACAAGCTGTCGCCTTATCCCGAAGAGATGAACCGCCAGCTCACCGGCGTGCTCTCCGATCTGCATTTTGCGCCTACCGAGTGGTCGGCGGGCAATTTGCGCAAGGAGAACAAGCCCGAGGAGCGGATCTTTGTCACAGGCAACACCGTGACGGATGTCTTCCAATATACGGTGAAAAAGGATTTCCGTCACCCGGCGCTCGAGTGGGCTGAGGGGAAACGCCTCGTGCTGATGACCGCCCACCGCCGCGAATCGCAAGGGGAGCCGCACCGCAACATTTTCCGCGCCGTGCGCCGTCTGGCAGACGAGTTCGAGGATATCGCTATCGTATACCCGGTTCATTTGAGCCCTGCGGTGAAGGGACCGGCCTACGAAATGCTCGGCGGACACGACCGCATCAAGCTGATCGATCCGCTGGACGTTTCCGAGTTTCACAATTTTTATCCTCATACTTATATGATTTTGACCGATTCGGGAGGGCTGCAGGAAGAAGCGCCGTCCTTTGGCGTGCCGGTGCTGGTGCTGAGGGAGACGACGGAGCGGCCGGAAGGCATCGAGGCGGGAACGCTTGAGCTGGTGGGCACCGACGAGCAGCGCGTCTATGAAAGGGCGAAGGCGCTGCTGACCGACGAGGCGCTGTATGACAGGATGCACCGGTCCGCGAATCCTTACGGCGACGGGCAAGCCTCCAGACGGATCGTCGATGCGATTTTGTACCATTTTGGCCACAGGTCGGAAAGGCCGGAATCGTTCCGCTGAGAACGCGCCGTTTCCTGTCCGTGATACCGGTGCTGAGTCTGGGCCCCGGACAATCGGGAAAACAGGACAGTATACAGTTATACTGTATGGTAATGGAAACGAAAAAATCCAGTAATATCAAGGATTTTTGGCGAAACGTTCACTAAAAGTTTGATTTTATTTGAATTGACAAACCTTGCGTCGCTTCGGTAAAATATATGAGGATTGACAGGGGTTATGCGGTTATGAATAAAAGGGGCAATGGAGACAATCCATGGCGGGCCGCAGGACTTGTAGGCGTCATGGGAATCGACGTCGCGGTCTGTATGTATTTGGGCTACTTCATCGCAGACCGGCTTGCCGGGACGCGGGGGTGGCTCGTATTCGGGCTCATTGTCGGTTTGGCCGTCGGCATACTTACCTGCGTCATGCTGCTTAAGAGAATTATGGAGGATGCCGATGGATGATGTCTTGAATCGAGCCTTGCGCGTTGCCCTTTTCTTTGTAGCATCCTGTCTGCTCGTGTGGGCGCTATTCCCCGCTTGGAAGACGCTGGCGGCAGGCCTCATTCTGGGCACCTTGACCAGTGTGATGAATGCGCTTTTGCTGCGCCGCAGAGTCGACCTGATCAGCCGGGCTGTGGCCGAAGGGCAGGGAGCGAAACGGATGAGCCTAGGCTTGGGATCCCGGTTGGCGATGGTTTTGCTCGCTGTGATGGTGGCCTATCAGTTCCCTTGGCATTTCCATCTGATCGCTACACTCGCTGCATGTTTTTTGGTGCAGATGGTTTCATTAGTTATTGCTTTTATCCTTAACCTTAAGCGCTCTGACGGAAAGGGGTGAAATTACAGCATGCATATATTCCCCATCTTTGAGTTGGGAGGCTTGAAATTCGACCTTTCGTCGATCATTGCGATCTTGGTGTCTTGTGTCATTGTGTTCATTCTGGCCAGACTCGCCGTGAGAAATTTGTCGGTGGAGAATCCGTCGAAGCTGCAAAACTTCTTCGAATGGGTCATCGAATTCGTGCACAATACGATCGCAAGCACGATGCCTTTGCATCGCGCCAAGCATTTTGTCGTGCTCGGCACATCGCTGATAACGTTTATCTTCATCTCGAACCTTCTGGGCTTGCCTTTCGGTATCGTGTTCAATGCAAGCGAGGAAGTTAGGCTGTTCGGGCTGACGATCATCTCCCAGGAGACGATTGATGCTCACGGCGGCCATGCGCATGTGGCCTTCTGGAAATCGCCGACGGCGGATATCGCGGTTACGGCGGGGCTTGCGATTGTCGTGTTCCTGCTTACGCATATTCTTGGCTTGATCATGAACACGAAGCATTATTTGAAGCATTACTTCGAACCGTTCTGGTTCTTCCTTCCGCTCAACCTGCTTAAGGAAGTGGCAAAGCCGCTCACGCTGGCTCTTCGTCTGTATGCCAACATTTTCGCAGGGGAAGTTTTGATCGCGACGATCCTTATGCTGGGTTGGGTAGGAATTCCGCTCTTGGCGGTATGGCAAGGCTTCAGTATTTTCGTCGGTGCAATTCAGGCGTTCCTGTTCACTATCCTGACGATGGTGTATATCGGGCAAGCGACTGTGCACGAGGAGCATTAACCACCTTATGAACCCGATCGCCGGCACGGCCGTGCAGCGGGATGCATACACAACATCATTTACCATTCTGGGAGGAATAAAACAATGGATGTATTGGCAGCAGCAATTGCAATCGGTTTGGGTGCCATCGGCGCCGGTTTCGGTAACGGTATGATCGTAAGTAAGACAGTTGAAGGTATCGCTCGTCAGCCGGAAGCAAAATCCGCTCTGCAAACGACGATGTTTATCGGTGTAGGTATCGTCGAGGTCGTGCCGATCATCGGCGTCGTTCTCGGATTCCTGATCTTCTTCGGTGGCTAATAACTGAACATGAGCTCCACCCGTGAGGCGCGGATGACGTAAGTCTCCACGCCTTCGTTATGATTGGAACGGCTAGGGCACCGATCAGGAACCATTCGCAGAAAGGAGTGTAAGCTGTGGAGTTTGTATGGACATCGACGGTCATTGCGATTTTGGCCTTTGCATTATTATATTGGCTGTTGAGTAAGTATGCGTTCGGCCCGCTGATTGCGGTGATGGAGAAACGCAGAGACTTGATCAAAGAACAGATGAACACGGCTGAGAGCAGCCGTAAACAGGCGGAGCAGCAGCTGGAAGAGCAGAAGAAGGCGCTCCAGGCGGCCCGCCAGGAAGCTTACGAAATTATCGAGCAGGCAAGGACGACCAGCGCCAAGCAGGCCGACGATATTTTGGAGCAGGCCAAATCCGAAGCTTCGCGCATGAAAGAAGAAGCGCTCCGCGATATCGAGAACGAGAAGAACAAAGCGGTTACTGCGCTCAAGGCGCAGGTCAGCGCGATGTCCGTTATGATCGCTTCGAAGATTATCGAGAAGCAGATCGACGAGAAGTCGCAACAAGAGCTGGTTGACCAATACCTGAAAGAGGTAGGAGGCAACCGATGAGCGACGCCGTGGTAGCTAAAAGATACGCCAAAGCCTTATTCGAGATCGCCAGCGAGCAAGGCCGGATCTCCGAGGTTGAGGCGGAGCTGAAAGCCGTGGTCGAAGCGCTTAAGGCAAACCCTGATATATACAAGGTGATCAAGAACCCTACGGTCGAGGCGTCTGCCAAGAAGGACATCCTGAAGCAGTGCTTTGAGGCGGCCGTATCGGAGCCGGTGCTGAACATGCTGAATCTGCTGATCGACCGGCGCAGGGAAGAAGCGCTCGAATTCGTAGTTCTGGATTACGTGAAGATTGCGGGCGAAGCACTGGGACAAGCCGACGGAACCGTCTTTACTCCCGTCGAATTGTCCGAAGCGGAGCTCAGTTCGATCGCAGCAGCGTTCGGCGAATTGACAGGCAAACAAATCCGTGTGAAATCGGTTATCGATAAAAGCTTGCTGGGCGGCATTCAGGTTCGCATCGGCGACCGTCTGTACGACGGCAGTCTGGCGGGCAAGCTCAATCGTCTGCAAAAAATGTTGAATGAGTCTCAAGCACTGTAGATAGGGGTGAGGTCGTTGAGTATCAAACCTGAAGAAATCAGCACATTGATTAAACAACAGATCGAGAAATACAAGTCTGACATTCAAGTGGTTGACGTAGGTACGGTTATCACGGTCGGTGACGGTATCGCCCGCGCGCATGGCTTGGAGAATGTCATGGCAGGCGAGCTGCTGGAGTTCCCGAATGGCGTGCTCGGTTATGCGTTCAACCTGGAGGAAAGCAACGTCGGTATCGTTATTCTGGGACCTTACTCGGATATCCGCGAAGGCGACCAAGTGAAGCGTACGGGCCGCATCATGGAGGTGCCCGTAGGCGAAGAGCTGCTCGGCCGCGTCGTGAACCCGCTCGGCCAGCCGGTGGACGGCAAAGGCCCGATCAACACGACGCAATTCCGTGCGGTCGAATCTCCGGCTCCTGGCGTTATGGCTCGTAAATCGGTTCACGAGCCGATGCAGACCGGTATCAAGGCGATCGACGCGATGATCCCGATCGGCCGCGGACAGCGCGAGCTGATCATCGGCGACCGCCAGACCGGTAAAACGTCGATTGCGATCGATACGATCGTCAACCAGAAGGGCAACGGTGTAAAATGTATCTATGTTGCTATCGGCCAGAAGCAATCCACGGTCGTTAACGTAGTGGAAACGCTGCGTCGCCATGGTGCGCTCGATTATACGATCGTCGTCACCGCCAGCGCTTCCGAGCCGGCTCCGCTGTTGTGGCTGGCTCCATACGCCGGCTGCGCCATGGGCGAATACTTCATGTACAAAGGCGAGCATGTGCTGATCGTTTATGACGACCTGAGCAAGCAGGCGGCCGCTTACCGCGAGATGTCCTTGCTGCTTCGCCGTCCTCCGGGCCGCGAGGCTTATCCGGGTGACGTCTTCTATCTGCACTCCCGCCTGCTCGAGCGCGCGGCCAAGCTGAGCGACGCCCTCGGCGGGGGATCGATGACAGCCCTGCCGTTCATCGAGACGCAAGCTGGCGACGTATCGGCATACATCCCGACGAACGTCATCTCGATTACGGACGGTCAGATCTTCCTGGAGTCCGACCTGTTCTATTCCGGACAGCGTCCGGCGGTGAACGTCGGTATCTCCGTATCCCGGGTCGGCAGCTCCGCGCAAATCAAGGCGATGAAGAAGGTCGCCGGTACACTCAAAACCGACCTGGCGCAGTATCGCGAGCTGGCTGCATTCGCAGCGTTCGGCTCCGATCTGGACAAGGCGACCCAGTCTCGCCTGAACCGCGGCATTCGTACGCTCGAGCTGCTCAAGCAGGGCGTGAACCAGCCGATGCCTGTCGAGAAGCAGGTCGTTGCCATCTATGCGGTCGTCAGAGGCTTTGTCGACGACCTTCCGGTTCAAGACGTTCGCCGATTCGAAACCGAATTCCTCGCTTATGTCGAATCGAACCGTCCGGAAATTCTGCAAAGCATCCGTGATACGAACGACCTGACGTCCGAGAACGAAGAAGCGCTGAAAGAAGCGATCGGACAGTTCAAGAAGAGCTTCGCTCCTTCTGAATAAAGAATGAAGGCCTGAGCTTCTCGCTTTCGGGAAGCTCGGTGTTCCATTTGCAGCGGTTGTTCCATGCTTTCGCAGCAGGATGAGGGTCCCGAGTTAGGCTGCATTCCGTACATTCCGAATGACGGTAGCGAGAGAGAGGTGAACAGGCATGGCCAAAGGGATGCGCGAAATTAAGCGTCAGATCAAATCAACTCAAAGCACGAAGCAAATTACCCGGGCGATGGAAATGGTCGCGGCCGCTAACTTGAAGAGAGCGGAGCAGGCCGCCCAATCCGCCCGTCCGTATGCAGAGAAGATGAAGGAAGTTATCGCGAGCATTGCCGCAGGCACGAAGGGCGTGAAGCACCCGATGCTGCAAAGCCGCGAGATCAAGAAGACCGGGTATCTCGTCATCACCTCCGACCGCGGTTTGGCCGGCGGTTATAACGCCAACGTGCTCCGGAAGGTCATGAACGTGATCAAGGAAAAGCATCGTTCCACGGACGAGTATTCGATTTTTGTCGTCGGGCGCAAAGGCCGCGACTTCTTCAAGAAGCGCAACATTCCGATCGTTCAGGAAGTGACCGGGCTGCCCGACAAGCCGGCATTCTCGGACATCAAGAACATCGCGAATGCAGCGGTGAACAATTTCGAGAACGGATCTTATGACGAGCTGTACCTTGTTTATAACGAGTACAAAAATGCCATTTCGCAAATTCCGGTGATGAAGCGTCTTCTCCCGCTTGAAGAAGTATCCGGCGGCACGGTATCGAGTTACGAGTACGAGCCTTCTCCCGAAGGCGTCCTCGAAGCGCTCCTGCCGAGATATGCGGAAACGCTCATCTACAGCGCGGTGCTCGACGGCAAAGCCAGCGAATTCGGCGCGCGGATGACGGCAATGAACAATGCGACGAAGAACGCGACGAAGATGATCAGCACCTATACCCTGCAGTATAACCGTGCCCGTCAGGCAGCGATTACGCAGGAGATTTCGGAGATTGTCGCCGGTGCGAACGCACAGGCTTAAGATACGGATTTACTAGATGCTCTTAGGAGGGAAACCATGAAGAAAGGGCGCATTGTCAACATTACAGGGCCGGTTGTCGACATCGAGTTCGAACGCGGACACCTTCCTGAAATTATGAACGCCATCAAGATTGAAAGAAAAGCGCAAAATCCTGGCGAGCAGGATATCAATCTGACGGTGGAAACGGCGGTACACCTCGGCGACAATATGGTTCGTACGATCGCCATGTCCTCCACCGACGGCCTTGTCCGCGGCATGGAGGCAGTGGATACGGGCGCTCCGATTACGGTGCCGGTCGGCGCGGCGACGCTCGGACGCGTATTCAACGTTTTGGGCGATCCGATCGACCATGATCCGAACGTAGACCGTTCGTTAACGAGCCCGATTCACAAATCGGCGCCGCCGTTCGAAGAGTTGTCCACGCAAGCGGAAATTCTCGAAACAGGCATCAAGGTTATCGATCTGATGGCTCCGTACGCCAAGGGCGGCAAGATCGGCCTCTTCGGCGGTGCGGGCGTAGGCAAGACGGTTACGATGCAGGAGCTTATTCATAACATCGCGCAGGAGCACGGCGGTATTTCCGTATTCGCCGGCGTCGGCGAAAGAACGCGCGAAGGGAACGACCTTTATCACGAGATGTCGGATTCCGGCGTTATTTCCAAGACGGCGATGGTATTCGGCCAGATGAACGAGCCGCCGGGCGCCCGTCTCCGCGTTGCGCTGACAGGCCTCACCATGGCGGAATATTTCCGCGACGTAGAAGGTCGGGACGTGCTGCTGTTCATCGACAACATCTTCCGTTTCACGCAGGCGGGCTCCGAGGTTTCGGCGCTGCTCGGCCGGATGCCTTCCGCGGTTGGTTACCAGCCGACCCTCGCAACGGAAATGGGCCAATTGCAAGAGCGGATCACATCCACGAAGAAAGGCTCCGTTACGTCGATTCAAGCGATCTACGTTCCGGCGGACGACTATACGGACCCGGCTCCGGCAACGGCGTTCGCTCACTTGGACGCAACGACGAACCTGGAGCGGAACATTGCGGCCATGGGTATTTTCCCTGCGGTCGACCCGCTGGCTTCGTCTTCCCGGATTCTGACGCCGGAAGTATTGGGCGAAGAGCACTACAACGTCGCTCAAGGCGTCAAAAAGCTGCTGCAGCGCTACAAAGAGCTGCTTGATATCATCGCGATCCTCGGGATGGACGAATTGTCCGATGAGGATAAGCTGGTCGTACACCGCGCGCGCCGCGTTCAGCTGTTCCTGTCTCAGCCGCTGCACGTTGCCGAGGCGTTCAACGGCATTCCGGGCGTATACGTGCCGGTTAAAGAAACGGTGCGCAGCTTCAAGGAAATTCTCGAAGGCAAGCACGACGATCTTCCGGAACCGGCGTTCCACAACGTGGGGACGATCGAGGATGCGATCGAGAAGGCGAAGACGCTGTAATCCAGCAGTATAAGAAGGCCCGGCTTTCTGCGGAAAGCCCGGCTTCGATCGATACAGGGCTTTTTCCATAGGAAGCTCTCATCAAGGGGGGAATCCAAGTGAGCACATTTGTGCTGGAAGTGGTCACTCCGGAGCGCAAAGTGTACGCCGAAACGGTGAACATGATCATCGCCAAAGGTATCGAAGGAGAGCTTGGAATTCTGCCGAATCACATCCCGCTCGTTACTCCGCTCAAGATTGCACCGCTGAAGGTGAAGAAGCAAGGTCAACCCGATCAGTTGATCGCTGTGCACGGCGGCTTCATGGAAGTGCGGAAGGATAAAGTGGTTATTTTGGCGGAGAGCGCCGAATTGCCGGAGCAGATCGACGTGGAGCGTGCGAGATCGGCAAAACAGCGCGCCGAAGAACGGCTGAAGCAGGCCAAGCGGGACGACATCGATTTCAAGCGCGCCGAGCTGGCTCTGCAGCGGGCGATGAACCGGCTTGACGTTACCGGGAAATAATAACGAATCGCATATAGCGGGGGAACCGAGAGAGTGATCGGTTCCCTCGTTTTTTAGTTCGCGCTTGAGCTCATCAACCGGGCGAGAGGCGAGCTATTCGGCTGAGGGAAAAGCTCCGGGAGGACGGCGATTGACTTGTCCCGCGATCTATCCATGTATCCATGACGGCATGCGGCCATCCGGAACTAGCCTGGGCGAACTCCCTCGGACAATAAACCGCTCCAGCCGGGCGTCAGCCGAGCCCCACGCGCCGATCGGCGCCAATCCGACCATCCTTTTTAAGCATAGGCACGAAAAACTATCCTATTCCTCCCCAAATGGCCTAATGGACGCAAATAAGAGCGAAAAGGTTTCGCAGAAATGTTAGACACTGGGACTGGCAGTTTGCTATAATTGGAAGGGTGCTGCCAAATCGCATGCGGACTTCTTGCGTGAGATGTGTCCGGAATGTGAAATGAAGGCAAAACTTTTTAAAAGTGGGCCGCTTTGTCCGATAATAAACGTATACGCTTTCTGTTATGAGCAATTGTCAACGTATTGTCAAACATTTTTTTAGGTTCAATCAATACATTAATACAATCGAGCGACAGCGGCGTGCAAGCGAGAACCGGGGGTGTGCCGGCGGCCCGTCAACGGTTCCTTCATGTATATACCACTCTATACCACTCGAAGGGGGCGGTTCGTTCAGATGTACATGAACAATTACGTGGTTGTAACGATTTTTATTTTTCTGGGCGTCATGCTTCCGATTGCTGCGCTCACGATCGGGCGATGGCTTAGACCCCATAAGCCGGTCGACGAGAAGTACACCACCTATGAAAGCGGTAACGAACCGGTTGGCGAAGGGCAGGTTCGCTTTAACATCCGCTACTATCTGTTTGCGCTGATGTTTGTTATTTTTGACGTGGAGACGGTATTTCTGTATCCGTGGGCCGTCGCATACGGCCATCTGGGCCTGTTCGCCCTGGTGGAGATGTGCATCTTCGTCAGCCTGCTGGTGGTCGGTTTGATCTATGCCTGGAAGAAGAAGGTGCTGCAATGGTCCTCCATTTAGAATCCATAACACCAGAAGAACGGCAGGAGCTGGAGCGCAACGTCTTTATGACGACGCTGGAGCAGCTGAAGGCTTGGGCGCGCAGCAACTCCTTGTGGCCTTTGACCTTCGGTCTCGCCTGCTGTGCGATCGAGATGATGGGAACCGGGGCGTCGCATTACGATTTGGACCGTTTCGGAGTCATCTTCCGGACGTCCCCCCGCCAGTCCGATGTCATGATCGTTGCCGGGACGGTGACGAAGAAGATGGCGCCGCTGCTGCGCCGATTGTACGATCAAATGCCGGAGCCGAAATGGGTGATCGCCATGGGATCCTGTGCGACGGCCGGCGGCCCGTATGTGAAATCGTACGCGGTGGTCAAAGGCGTCGACCAGATCGTTCCCGTCGATGTATACATTCCCGGCTGTCCGCCGAATCCGGCGGCCTTGATCTACGGCATCAACAAACTGCAGGAAAAAATCCGCTACGAAGCGAAAACCGGTAAGCAGGTGACGAATCGATGAGCGAGGATCAGAAGAAGGAACGGCAAGAGGGGCAATCGCCGCCAGCCGAGAATAAGGAAGCGCCGGCGCAAGCGGGCGCTGAAGGTGCGGGCGCGGCGAAAGCGCCGACCGCTGCGGCGAAAGCGCCGCAGGATGGCGGCACGGCGCCCGCGGGCGAACGCGCGGCGGAGGCCGCCGCGGCGAAAGCGGCAGCCGCTGCGGGCGATGCCGATCGCAGCACGCCGGGCGCAGGCGAAGCGCCGCCGATGAGCGGCGAGCCGGCCGAAGTGCCGGGCGCGAGCGTCGCCAAGGCTGGCGGCGCGGGGGAGCCGCCGGGAGGCTACGCGGCCGCCGGCGGC
>Ga0207865_101036_pt1 | contig 23963 bp, 18 predicted proteins | sample HigsolmetaAR204D_FD_184836 | JGI IMG/M metagenome (GOLD analysis project Ga0207865, IMG submission 184836) | Ionic liquid and high solid enriched microbial communities from the Joint BioEnergy Institute, USA - AR20-4-D (SPAdes) (version 2) ...
AGATCGATCTGTGGCATACCGAACCGATATCCAATCTGGTTCAGCTGCTCCAGCCGCTATGGCCTGATTGGCAGATTCGCAATCATAGCGATCGTTATGAAGTGCAGATCGAAAGGACGGCAGGCCGGCTTTATTTTCCGGAGGTGGATCAGAAGGAGCTGCTCAGCAGCATCACTTCATCCCTTTTGCGCGAGCCGTCCAATCCGTTGGATTCATTGGCTTCTTTGGTCGAAACGTTGCAGAAGGAAGGCAAGGAATTCAGCGTCAGCGAGCATGCTTATATGCATGAGAACGTCGATGTCCCGGAGAACTCTCGCGAACGCATTGTGCAATACGCCTTGTCCGCCCTTGAGAAGGAAGGGGAGTAACCGACTTGGCGCCAGAAAGGGGAGCCGCCAGAAGCGGAACGATCGGCTCGGCGCAAGAAGGGGAGCCGCAGAAGCGGGACGATCAGTTCGGCGCCAGAAAGGGAGCCGCAGAAGCGGGACGATCAGTTCGGCGCCAGAAAGGGGAGCCGTCAGAAGCGGAACGATCGGCTCGGTGCAAGAAGGGGAGCAGCAGAAGCGGAACGATCGGCTCGACGTCAGGAAGAGCTGCCAGAAGGGAGCGAGCGATCCGGCCCCCGGAAGGGGAGTAACCGGCTTGCCGCTCCCATCCGGCCTCCGCGCCGAATTCTTGGGCGTCGTCGTCTTCCCTTTAACCGGTTAGCGGGAAACAGACCGATCAGCGACTGCGGAGAGCCGTTCTACCTGCACCCGTCCCGAGAAAAAGACCGCTCCGCCGCCCATATCGGCGAGCCGGTCCGGCGTAAGCGCGTTGACCAGCGCGCCGCTGTCCGCGCTGTCGGCCCACAGCCCCTGGCTGACGACGACTCCCGGCAGGACGTCGTCCCCGACCGCGGCAACGAATGTGCACTGGCCGCGCTCGTTCCATACTTTGACCTTGTCCCCGTCCGCAATGCCAAGGGCCGCCGCATCTGCCGCATTCATATACAGCCTCGGCGCTTTCTCCATGCGGACATGCTTCTCATTGTTGGAAAACGTGGAATTCAAAAAATGGTGATTCGGGCCGGGAACGAAGAGAAACGGCAGTTCCCCGTCCTCCGCGAGCGGTGTATAGACTGGCAGCGGCGGGTATCCGTCGTGTTCCATCGCTAGGGAATACAGCTCGATCTTCCCGCTCGGCGTCGGCAATTTCCCCGGAAATAGGGGCTGGACGTCCGCCTTCATATACTGCTTCTCCGTCAGCGCCTCATAGGTGATCCCTCTTAGCCGAGGGTTGTTCGGATGATCCAGCGCCTGACGGATCATCTGCTCTTCCGTATCCTCAAAAACATCATCCTCGAAGCCCATGGCCTTGGCCAATAGCCGAAAGACGTCTGCGTTCGATTTGCTTTCCCCATAAGGCTCGATGACGGGCTGTTGAAGCTGCACGTAATGATGCCAGTAGGAGCGGTAAAAGTCCGTATTTTCGAAAGACGATGTTGCGGGCAGCACGATGTCCGCGTAAGAAGCGGTTTCGGTCAAAAACAAATCGTGCACAACGGTAAACAAATCTTCCCGCCCCAGCCCCTGTCTTACTTTGGCTGCGTTCGGCGCGACAAGCGCCGGATTCGAGTTGTATACATACAGCGAGCGAATAGGGGGATCGAGCTCAAGCAGGGCGTTGCCGAGCATGTTCATATTGATCCGCCGGGTCGCTTGTTTTAGCAGATCAGGCCGCTGCAAAGCTATTGCGTTGTGCTCCAGATAGGCGCCGTTCCCTTTGATCGCACCGCCGCCTTTATGGAGCCACTGTCCGGTGAGCGCCGGCAAGCACGAGATCGTCCGGACGAACATGCCGCCGTTATCGTGGTGCTGCGGCCCGTTGCCGATCCGGATGAACGACGGGGAGGTTCGGCCGTACATGCGCGCCAGCCGGTAAATATCGCTCTCCGGCACGCCCGTAATCGCCGAGACGGTAGCCGGATCGTACTGCCGGACATGCTCTCGCAATTCTTCGTGCCCGACGGTGTACGTCCGAAGGAACGCTTCATCCGTCATCTGCTCCTCGAACAAGATGTGCATCATGCCGAGCGCGAGCGCCGCATCCGTACCGGGCATGACGGGAATAAACCAATCCGCCCAGCGGCCGGTCCGGTTTTTGTGCACATCGATGACGACGATGGTCGCTCCGTTTTTGCGCGCCTTCTCGGCCAGCATCACCTGATGCATGTTCGTGCTGACGGCATTGATGCCCCACATGATGATCAGCTTCGCGTGGACGGTATCCTCGGGGTCCGTCCCGTAACTTCCGCCCATCGTGTAGCGGTATCCTTCCTTGCCGGCCGCTTCGCAAATCGTATATTGGAGCCGGCTCGCGCCAAGCCGGTGGAAAAAGCGACGATCCATGCCTTCCGCCGAAATTCGCCCCATATTGCCGTAGAAGCTGTAGGGAAGAATCGCTTCAGCCCCTTCTTCGGCAATCAATGTTTTCCAGCGGGACGAGATCGTCTGCAGCGCTTCTTCCCAGCTGATCCTCTCGAACCGACCTTCGCCCTTGCGGCCGACTCGCTTTAGCGGATAGCGCAGCCGGGCGGGATCGTAAATGCGCTCCGCCATGTTGCGAACCTTGTTGCAGATCGCCCCTTGCGTGACAGGGTGCGCCGGGTCTCCTTCGATTTTGACGATTTTGCCATCCCGCTTATGGACGAGCAGCCCGCACTGATCGGGACAATCCAGCGAGCAGACGGACGGAAATACGCCTGTTGGCCGGTCGATATACGTTCCCATGAGCCTCTCCTTTTTTTGAAAATCGATAAAAATGATGATTCGGTTTTCTAATTATATCATGTTTAAGGTTTAAGGTGCCGCCAACCGGGAAAAAGGTTAGAGGAGACGTACTGTGCCCAAGCGCTCGCCCGGGAAACGACGGCCAACCCGGCCGTAGCCGAAGCGTCACAGTTTTGGCGGCGTCCTATTAGCGATAACGAAGTTATCCGCCCCTGGGCGCCTGGCTGCAATGTCCGCTAACGCCGCTGACATACGGGCTCCATCGGCGGAACGAACAGGTGCCAATAGCATCCCGCCGGGCACGAGCCGGACTCGGATTCCGCGGGGAGAGAGCGATTCCTTCGTCATCGGTCGTCACCTGTGGTGTTGAAATTTTGGTCGGCGGACTACCGCCAAATTTTCAAGCCGCTGGCGCAGCACCATCAGAAGATGAAAACGGGCAGCGGGGGAAGCTCGGCGTGGCGATCCCGCCGACTGTGTATATGCCCGCGTGTATGGCGGCTTGCACAATAAAGCCCCGCGACGGAGTGGGGGCTCAATCGCGTTGGTCCGCTGTCCTCGTTGCTGTCATGCTGTCCCCGTTGCGGCAATATTGTAAAGAGTGCCGGGCTAAAGATCGCCAGCCGACAAATAAATCGTTTACAAAACCAAAAGAATCGAGTATCGATTTTATTCGCGCCCATGTAAGCGCTATTGGCGGAATTACGCCGGCCAAGAAGTTGGCGGTCTTCGGCGAATTTTACGGGGTGAGGACGGCATGGCACGGCCCTGGCGACATTTCTCCTGTCGGGGTGGCGGCGAATCTGCATTTGTCGATCAGCACTCCTAACTTCGGAGTCCAGGAATGGACGCCGTTGAACGAGCCGCTGCAGAAGGTGTTCCCCGGCTGCCCTGTCGTGAAGAACGGCTATGCGTACGTGAACGACTTGCCCGGGCTCGGCATCGACATCGATGAAGCGGAAGCGGCGAAATATCCGTGCCAGGGCACGATTCCTACGTGGACGCTGGCCCGCACGCCGGACGGCACTTCGGCGAAGCCTTGACCGGATGCATTAAGATCACATACCGAAAGAAGGGGCATACATGAATCAGATCAACAAACCGACCAAAGTTCGCTTTTTTGTGCTGGCGCTGCTGTTTATTGCCGTGGCCATCAACTATATGGACAGAGCGAACTTGTCCGTAGCGGGCTCGACGATCCAAAACGAGCTCGGATTAAGCGCGACGCAGCTCGGTTTCCTATTCTCGGCCTTTACCTGGGCGTATGCCGCCGCCCAGGTTCCGGTCGGCTGGCTGCTTGACCGGATCGGGGCGCGAATGCTGTACGGCTGGGCGATTATCCTGTGGAGCCTGTTCACTTTTATCATGGCGTTCAGCTCGCACAACGTATTTGCCAGCACCGGGGCTTCCTTTGCCATGCTCGTCATCTGCCGCCTGCTGATCGGGCTTACCGAAGCTCCGGCCTATCCGAGCAATACCAAAATCGTGACGTCGTGGTTCCCGAACCATGAACGGGCCAGGGCCGTAAGCATTTATTCCTCGGCGCAGTATATCGGGCTTGCCGTGTTCACGCCCGCTCTGGCTCTGATCATTGCCAAGTTCAATTGGGAATCGGTCTTTTATGCGACGGGAGCGGCGGGGATCATCTTCGGCATCTTGTGGATCATTCTGTACCGGGACCCGCAGGAGAGCAAGCGGGCCAACAAGGAAGAGCTGGATTATATCCGCAAGAACGGCGGTTTCGAGTCGCAAGCGGCGGGCCGCAGGGAACCGACCACCTGGCGCGAAGTCGGGTACGTGGTCAGGCAGCGCAAAGTATGGGGCATCTTCATCGCTCAGTTCGCCGCATCCTCGACGTTATATTTCTTTTTGACCTGGTTTATGGTTTATTTGGAGAAAGGACTGCATCTGCCGGTCAATCAAGCGGGCTTTGCCGCCATTCTCCCGTATATGATGGCTATGGCGGGAGTATTGTTCGGCGGCTTCCTCAGCGACTACCTGCTCAAGAAGGGCAAGTCGACCACGTATGCGCGGAAGCTGCCGATGGTCTCGGGGATGATCCTGACTGGAATTCTGGCCTTTGCCAACTTTTTCGAGGACACTCCGGTTGTCGCTGTGATCATTTTGTCGCTGGCATTCTTTGCTAACGCTTACTCCAACATGGGCTGGGTGGCGCTTGGCGATGTGCTGCCCAAGAAAATGGTCGGCACAGTCGGCGGCATCCTGAACCTTTGCGGCAACCTGTCCGGCATTATCAGCCCGATCGTGATCGGCGCCCTGATCCAAAATACCGGCGGGTATCACGGAGCGATGCTTTATACCGCAGCCGTAGCCGTCATCGGCGGCATTGCTTTCCTGCTGGTCGTCGACAAGCTCGAACCGATCGATTTGAGCCGCATGAACCGAACGAACGATAAAGATGACGGCCAGGCTAACGTTTCGGCGTTGTGATAGCGCTTTCGATATGACTATAGGCATGAGCTTCGGGAATGGACCGGGCTCATGCCTTTTTTTGTTGCCAAAATCCGTGTTACTTCGGCAAAGCGTTTCGCGAATATATGAACATGACGCAGAAGGAATACCGGATAAAGAAGCTGGAGTTCTCTTTCCATGTTGTTCAATAAATGCGGGATTTGCCGAATGAATGCATAAGATATGCGGGGAATTTCCCCGGAAAGTTTGTTAGGCTATAGGAAAGAAACGAATTTCATTCATAGCGTTTCCGAAGCGGTCGCTTTCGCCAGTCAAGTCAATCGCCGTTCGATACGGGTGCTAGCGGATTTCTATCATATGAACGAGGAGAACGAACCGCTAGGTACATTAGTAGAACATAAAGATTGGCTGGCTCATATTCATTTGGCGGATACAGGCCGGTTAAGCCCGGGCACGGGGCAGTACCCGTACGATTCGTTTGTTCAGGCTTTGCAAAAGGCCGGCTATACCGGGCTATTGTCTGCAGAATGCAGCGTGAAGCATCCGGACGAAGAGCTTCCGGCCGCTTTGGCATTTATGAAAAAGAAGTTCACATTATGAGGTGGGATACGTATGCATGCATCGCGTCAGGACAAGGTGAGAATCGGCGTCATCGGCCTTGGCAACATGGGCTTAAGCCATTGCCGGCAAATTCATATAAACAAGAAGGTTCCCGGGCTGGAGTTGGGCGCCGTGTGCGACATCAGCGAGGAACGCAGGGAGTGGGCGCGCAACCATTTAACGGACGTACCGGCATACGGCAACGCTGCGGAGATGTACAAGAGCGGGCTCATCGATGCCGTGCTGATTACCGCGCCTCACTACGATCACCCTCCGCTTGCTGTGGAGGCTTTTGCGAACGGACTTCATGTGCTGGTGGAGAAGCCTGCCGGCGTTTATACCAAGCAAGTGCTCGAGATGAATGCCGCTGCCGAAAAATCCGGCAAAGTCTTCGCGATGATGTACAATCAGCGTACGAACCCGGTATACCAGAAGGTGAGGGAGCTGATCCATAGCGGGGAATTGGGCGGTCTCAAGCGCGCGGTATGGATCGTCACCGACTGGTACCGCTCGCAGGCTTACCATGATTCCGGCTCGTGGCGTTCCACATGGGCGGGCGAAGGCGGAGGGACGCTCATCAACCAAAATCCTCATAATCTGGATCTGTTCCAGTGGATATTGGGTATGCCGAAGAAGCTTCGTTCCTTCGTCAGCTACGGCAAATACTACGACATCGAAGTTGAAGATGATGTAACGGCTTATATGGAATTCGCCAACGGAGCCAGCGGCGTCTATATTACCTCAACCGGAGAGCTGCCGGGTACGAACAGACTGGAAATTTCCGGCGATATGGGCAAGATCGTCGTTGAGAACAATACCATTACCTTCTACCGGAACCGGATATCGGAGCGGGAGCATAACCGGACGAACACCAATCCTTTCGGCAGAGTAGAGAACTGGAAATGCGAAGTTCCTCTGGGCAAAGGCGGCGGCGAGGGGCATGTCGGCATTATGAAAAATTTTACGAATGCGATTCTGCATGGGGAGAAGCTCTTGGCGCCGGGAGAAGAAGGCATTTGCGGTCTGCTCATTTCAAACGCAATCCATTATTCCAGCTGGACGGATACCCTCGTTGATCTCGAGCGTTTTGACCATGACCATTTCTACGAGCTCCTTCAGGAGAAGATCGCCAGTTCGACCGTTAAGAAAAGCATGGTCCATCAAGTTGTCGATATATCCGGAACCCATTAAGGATAACTCATTAAGGAGGAGACACAGGCATGACTAAAATCGCAGGGGTACAGCTTTACACGATTCGAGAATATGCGAAGACGCCGGAGGCGATCGATGAATCTTTACGCAAAATCAGAGAGATCGGCTATACAACCGTGCAAGCGTCGGGGCTCGGTCCCATACCGGCCGATGAATTGGCTGCCATGGCGCGCTCCCATGGATTGAACATTGTGCTCACGCATACGCCATATGCGCGGTTTACGGAGGATCTGGACGGAGTCATCAAGGATCACCATACCCTCGGCTGCCGCCTGGCGGGACTTGGCGGCCTGCCTTCCTCGTATCGCAATGCCGAAGGGTATTATGCGTTTGCCAAGCAATTTGCGGAAATTGCCGATGAGCTGGGCAAAAACGGTCTGAAGTTCAGCTATCATAATCATCATTTTGAATTTCAAAAGTATGACGGCAAGCTGGGTCTGGATATTATTGCGGAGGCCACGAACCCGGATACATTCCTGTTCACCCTGGACACTTACTGGGTACAGGCGGGGGGAGCCGATCCGGCCGCATGGATTCGCAAGCTGGCGGGAAGAATCGAAGCCATTCATTTAAAGGATATGACGATCATTGACGAGAAGCAGATTATGACCGAGATTATGGAAGGTAACCTCGACTGGCCGGCCATCTTCCGCGCCTGCGAGGAAGCGGGCGTCCAATGGTATTTGGTCGAACGCGACGCCGGTCCTACCGATGCCTTCGATAGCTTGAGAATCAGCTTCGAGAATCTCAAGAAGGCTGGCTTCGCTTAAGCTGGCAAGACGCATCATCCCAAGCTTGGTGCACGAATCGCGAATAAGCAGCGGTTACCCGGTCGCAGCGAAATGCGGCCGGGTTATTTTTTTGGCTGCCATGAACGAACGGAAAAAAGGTTAAGCACGACCTAACCTTCGGGAGACGGCAAATGCTCGCTAAAAATGCGGGATTTTTCCAATAAATGCATAAGATATGCGGGGTATTTTTCTAGCACGTTTGGTAGTCTACGTATTGTAAACGCTTAATTCCAAATAGTGGGGGGCGATCGGCGATGGCGTAAAGCGTTGGATCGGATGCAGGTAGAAAGGGGAGACTCATCACGTCTTATTGCTGCAAGAGGAAAGCGTTTTCCGGATTGCCGGGAACGCGAGTTTAAGGTTTTGAGGAGAGAACAAAGTGAATCGCGAAAAAACGAGCTTGACGATCCTCGTCGCCGTGCTCGCCGCTGTTCTGGCAACAGGGTGCAACGGCAGCGACAAGGCCGGGCAAGATGACAGCGGAAGCTTGTCCGAGGCGGATAAGCCGGCGGAACTCGTTATTCATTCCGATAGCGGCGACTCCGTGGAAAGCTTCGACGAAAGATTCGGCAACGCCATTCGCAGCAAATTCCCTCATTATACAATCACTTATATCGAGACAGGGCAGGGAACGAGCAAAAGCGAACTGTTCGCCGCCGGCCAAACGATCGATATCAATTTCGATACGATCGGCTATTTCATGAACTCGATGGTGAAAAACGATCTGCAGTTCGATATGAGCGGGATGATCAAGAAAGAAAATATCGATCTGAGCCTGCTGGATGCGGCGGCCGTAGAAGGGATGAAGCAGATTTCCGGGGGCGGCATGTGGGGCATACCGGTGACGAACGAGAAGCTGGTTCTGCTCTATAACAAGGACCTGTTCGATCAATTCGGCATTCCTTATCCGCGGGACGGGGCGACCTGGGAGGAGCTGATCGAGCTCGGCAAGCAGCTGACCCGAAACGACAACGGCCGGCAAATCGTAGGCCTGTACGCCGAGCTCGGGCACCTGCTCCGAACGAATCAATACTCCCTTGGATTAGTGGACCCCGATACGCTAAAGCCTTCATTCAGCACGAACGAATTGTGGAAGCAGCTGATCGATACGGCCTTTGTGAAGCCGGCTGCAGCGAACGGCTATCAGGAGTTCATGAGGAACGAGCGCGGAGGCGTGCTTCCTGCCAAAAGCAATTTTATCAAGGACCGCAATTTGGCCATGTATATCGGGTTGACCAGCACGGTGTTTACAAGCGCCGACCAGATGGACGGTCTGACTTGGGAGATCGCAACGATGCCCGAGCTTAAGGAGCTGCCAGGCATCGGAAGCCAGCCTTACCCCGTCTATTTCAGTGTCACCAAAACAAGCCAAAACAAGGAAGCGGCCATGAAGGTGATCAAATACTTGATCTCTGAGGAATTTCAATTGGCGATCTCCCGGAAAGGCAACGTTCCCGCCTTGACGACGGACACGGTCGTGAATGCTTTTGCCCAGAATAGTGCGTACCAAGACAAAAACTGGCCTGCCGTATTCGCTCAAAAACCGGCGCCCATTCCGATGAAAACTCTCTACGACGGCAATGCGGAATCGGAGATTCGAGCCGTGATTCCGAAAGTGGCGCTGGGAGAAACCGATATGAATACGGCGCTTCGTACGGCGGACGAAAATGCGAACAAGAACATCGCGGAAGCGAAAAGGTGATCCGCATTCCCGAATATGGATATCCGTAAGTTTCAAACCGAGACGAACATTGAAAAAGGAGATGAAAGCGAATGAGATGCAGCCATCGATTCATGAAAAGGTTCTTGCATGCAGCAGTGGCGGTTGCCGTTGTCGCTGCATCGGCTTGTTGGCCTGCCGGTTCGGCAGACGCGGCGACGGGGCCAAGGCAAATGGAAAATTTGGGCCGGGGAGTCGTAGCTGTCCGCGACGGTTCCAACGTCTTTATCAGCTGGCGTCTGCTGGCGCTCGATCCTTCAGGGATCGGCTTCAACGTTTACCGCTCCGCAGCGGGGGGCCCGGACTTCAGGGATACGGGATTCAACAAAATAACCCTTATGGCGTATTGGAGTATTATTACGATGCTGCCGACGGTTCGATGATTTGGCAGCATACGACAGCGCCCCCGGCAGGCGATGTCGGCCGTGGCAACGTTGGCGACCTTGACCCGCGATATCCCGGTTATGAAGTGTGGTCTTTCTCAGGCATCTACAACGGCCCGACGAACACGCTGATTCCGTCGCAGAAAGATCCGTGGCCTGTCATTAATTTTTGGTGGGACGGAGATTTATTGAGCGAAAGCTATAACGACGGGAAAATCGAAGAATGGAATTATCAAACAGGAACGGTGGAGCGTTTGGAAACGCCCCGAAATTACGGGGTTGGCAGCTGGCGGGGAGTTCCCAAGTTCTATGGCGATCTGATTGGGGATTGGCGGGAAGAGGCGATTCTCGCGAATGAAGAGTACAACAAGCTGATCATCTTCACGACAAACATGCCAACAGAGCACCGAATCTACACGCTCGCGCAAAACCCGCTATACCGCAATAGCATGACGGTAAAAGGGTACTTGCAGTCTCACTTGACCGACTATTATCTCGGAGACGGCATGTCCGCGCCTCCGGTGCCTCATATTTATTACACAGGCATGTCAGCCAATAAGCTCGATTCGATTTACAATGGTTGACATTTCCGGCGCATAGCAAGTACAATCGAAGCAGGAAACCACTAGGGGCGCCCGCAAGGGCTGAGATAAAGCGAGCAGGCTTTGGTCCCTTCGAACCTGATCTGGATAATGCCAGCGTAGGAAAGTGGAAATGGTAGAGCATTTGCAGAACATACCAAGCAGAGATTGCGGCCGAGCCCCCGGAGGCTTTGTTTCATGACGCCGCTGCTGTTTCGGTATCGTTCAACCGCTGTGATAACCATGGAAGCCGTCCGCTCTGGGCGGCTTTTTTGGCTTCCCGAAGCGTACCTGGGCTTGCCCTGCGCAGCAGCTCCTATCTCATAGCCTTCTGGTGGAATTTCCATTATTTTTCAGGAGGTACAAATGATGAGCTTGATGACAACCCCCTTACCCGGCAGCCGAAAAGTATATGTGACCGGTTCCCGGCCGGACATTCGCGTCCCTATGCGGAAAATCGAGCTGGCCGACACGGAGCGCGGAGATTCCCGCGAACCGAATGAGCCCGTGCTTGTGTACGATTCTAGCGGTCCATATACGGACCCCGACTGCAGGATCGATGTCGAGCGTGGCCTACCGCCTTTGCGCCGTGGCTGGATCGATGAGCGGGGGGATACGGAAGCGTATTCCGGGCGGGCACCGAAGCCGGAGGATAACGGTTTTGCAACAGCCGAGCGAGCCAAAGCGCAAGGCGCACCGCTGGCGGAAGGGCTCGCGCGCCAGCCATTGCGGGCCAAGCCGGGACGCAATGTGACCCAGATGCATTATGCCCGCAAAGGCATCATTACGCCCGAGATGGAGTTCATCGCGCTGCGGGAGGGCGTGTCCGCTGAATTTGTCCGCGCTGAGGTTGCGGCAGGGCGGGCGATCATTCCGGCTAACATTAATCATCCCGAAAGCGAACCGATGATTATCGGACGTCATTTTCACGTGAAAATCAACGCCAACATCGGCAATTCCGCCGTTGCTTCGTCCATCGACGAGGAAGTCGAGAAAATGACCTGGGCGGTCCGTTGGGGCGCCGACACCGTCATGGACCTGTCAACCGGGAAATATATTCATACTACGCGCGAGTGGATTATTCGCAATTCGCCGGTCCCGGTCGGAACGGTTCCGATCTACCAGGCGCTGGAAAAGGTAAATGGCGCAGCGGAGGAGCTGAGCTGGGACATCTTCCGCGACACCTTGATCGAACAGGCCGAGCAAGGCGTGGACTACTTTACGATTCACGCGGGGGTGCTGCTGCGATATGTGCCGCTTACGGCGAAGCGGGTGACAGGGATCGTCTCGCGCGGCGGGTCGATTATGGCCGCATGGTGTCTTGCGCATCATCGGGAAAACTTCCTGTACACCCATTTCGAGGAGATCTGCGAAATCTTGAAAGCCTATGATGTCGCCATTTCCCTGGGGGACGGTCTTCGTCCCGGCTCGATTGCCGATGCCAACGATGCGGCCCAGTTCGCCGAGTTGGATACGCTTGGCGAACTGACCAAAATCGCCTGGAAGCACGATGTGCAGGTAATGATCGAAGGGCCTGGACACGTACCGATGCACATGATCAAGGAAAATGTCGACAGGCAGATGGCGGTCTGCGGCGAAGCGCCGTTTTACACGCTGGGTCCGCTGACAACCGATATTGCGCCGGGATACGATCATATTACGTCGGCGATCGGAGCGGCGATGATCGGCTGGTTCGGCACGGCGATGTTATGCTATGTCACGCCGAAGGAGCATCTTGGCCTGCCCGGCAAAGAGGATGTCCGGGAAGGCGTTATCGCCTACAAAATCGCCGCTCACGCCGCCGATTTGGCCAAAGGCCATCCCCGGGCCAAGCAGCGGGACGACGCACTATCCAAAGCGCGGTTTGAATTTCGCTGGCGCGACCAATTTCATCTGTCGCTGGACCCGGAGCGGGCGATGGCGTACCATGACGAGACGCTTCCGGCGGAAGCGGCCAAGTCCGCCCATTTCTGCTCCATGTGCGGGCCGAAGTTTTGCAGCATGCGGATTACGCAGGACATTCGCGAATACGCGGCAGCCAAGGGGCTGAACGAGCAGGAAGCGCTGGAGGCCGGCATGAAGGAAAAGGCGAGCCAATTCCGCGCAGAAGGCGCCTCGATTTATTGGTAAACAACGCTCTTAGACCAGCCCTCATCACGCAAAGCGCATCAATCATCGCAAAAAACGCCGCAAGGCGTTTTTTCGTTTAACGTTAGATCGGGCCGGCCGTTACCGATAATATTGCCGATAGTCGCGCGGCGATACGGAAGCGACATGCTTGAACACTTTGCCGAAGTGGGACACGTTGCCGAAGCCGACGGCTGCCGAGATGTCGATGATTTTCATGTCCGTCTCGCGCAGCAGGCGCTGCGCTTCCTTGACCCGGACGATATTCACATATTCCGTAAAGAAGAAGCCCGTTGCCTCTTTGAACATTTTGCTCAAGTAACTGGGGCTGATGTAGAACTGCTTGGATACCGCCGTCAAATGAAGCGGCTGCGGATAATGCCCGTTAATATATCGGACGATCTCGATCATCTTGCGCTTGATCGGGGAATCCTGCTCGACCGGAGCGGGCTTGCGCTTCTCAATGAACCGGAACATAAGCAGCAGCAGCTCTGCGGACAACTGCTTAAGGCGCAGCTCGTAGGCGGGCGGCTTCCGCGTGATTTCCTCCGCGAATTCCTTCAGCACATCCTCGATGATTACGCTTTCCTGAATCGACAGATGAAGAATCGGATGGCCTTTGAACGGAGCGAGCAGCCGCTCCGCATCCTCCCTCGCGAAGTCTTCGAAATAGTGGGCGTCGTAGTAGGCGACGGCTCTCTCGTAATCGGGAACGCCGATGTCGAACGATTTATGAATTTCGTTGGCATCGATGATCACCAGGTCGCCTTGGCGAACCGTGTACGACCGGTCTTTAATGAAAAAACCGCGAATCCCCGAGAACAAGTACAGCACTTCGTAGTGATGATGAATATGATAGCGATTCATGGTGACATGTCCGGTCCGATTCGAAAATTCGATATGAAACGGATCGGACGGTTTTCCATACCATAGCTTCTTATTGGGCGGCAGCATCTCGTTTTCACCTTTTATCCGGGGAAGTATCTTTTATCCATTTCATCATAACAAAATATTCGGCCGCCAGGCACCCCCTTAAGCCCCGGTTCATCAACAAATCAACGGATGACAACGAGCGCAAGTGATGGCTATTCCCCGCTGCAAAGCGGCAGCGGCCGCACGCTTCGCCGAACGGAACAATCAGGGATTAACTGCTTATACTATTTTTTGAAGATGAGGGGTTATGCCATAAGTTTTGGCGGGCGTGATCGGTGCGGCCTTGCCAGCTGCAAGCAGCTGATACGCAGCCCATTTTCCGCCCGTTTGTTCTCAAGGTCAGCCTCATGTACAATAAAGGCTAAAAGCCGCAAGGCGAAATTTGACGGACAGGAGGCCATCATCATGCTGTTTATCGACAACGGCAACGTTCACGACCCCGCCCTGAATCTGGCGCTGGAAGAATATATTTTGCGCAAGCTGCCGGCGGAGGAAGATTATTTGCTTTTCTACATTAACGAGCCCTCCATCATCATCGGCAAAAACCAAAATACCGCGGAAGAGATCAACGCCGACTACGTTCGCGAGCACGGCATTCACGTCGTTCGCCGGCTGTCAGGCGGCGGAGCCGTCTATCACGACCTGGGGAATCTGAATTACAGTTTTATTACCAGGGACGACGGGCAATCGTTCCATAACTTCCGCCGGTTTACCGCCCCCGTCGTCGAAGCGCTCCGGCGCCTCGGCGTCGAGGCCGAGCTGAGCGGCCGCAACGACATTCAGGTCGGCGACCGCAAAATATCGGGCAACGCCCAGTTCGCGACGAAAGGGCGGATGTTCACCCACGGCACGCTGCTGTTCGACTCCCGCATGGAGAACGTCGCTTCGGCGCTCAAGGCCAATCCGCTGAAGTTCGAATCGAAAGCGACGAAGTCGGTGCGCAGCCGCGTCGCCAACATCTCCGAATTCCTGAAGGAGCCGATGACGATCGATGCGTTCAAGGCTTTCCTGCAGAGGTCGATCTTCGGCGGCGCGGAGATCCCCGAATACCGGCTGAGCGACGACGACCGAAAGGCCGTGCGGGAGCTGGCCGACAGCCGTTATCGCAGCTGGGACTGGAACTACGGCTTGTCCCCCGCCTTTAACGTGCGGCAGACGAAACGGGTCGAAGGGGTCGGCACGTTCGATGTCCGCCTGAACGTCGATAAGGGCGAGATTCGCGCAGTGACCATCTACGGCGACTTCTTCGGCCGCGGCGAAGTATCGGAAGTGACGGACAAGCTTATCGGCGTCCGGTACGACCGCAATGCGATCGACAAGGCGCTCGAGGACGTCGATCTGACGTATTACTTCGGGCCGATCGATCGCGGAGAATGGCTGTCACTGCTCGTCTAATCGCTCCGCCAGAGAGGGCAGCGGGCATCAGCGCAGGGGGGCGTGGAAAAAAAAGGGGGGCGGCAGGAGCTCTATGTCCTTTCCTCTCCCAGGGCACGCCGTATCGTTAAGCGCCATAGATTTTTTTACAAGGACGCCGTAAGGCGTTTTTTTATTTCCCCATCTAAAAAAAGTGCACTCGAAATGCTAAAGTAAATATACCTGCAACCTAGTAATATTAAAAGCGGGAAAGATATATTCGCAAAAAGGGGACTGGTCAGAGTGAGCAAAAGCAAAATCAAACAGGTCTTGACGGGCACGGCGGCCGTCACGTCCGTTCTTATGCTGTTAAGCGCTTGCGGGAACGCGGACAACACGGAGGGAGGCGCAGGCGGTGAAGCCAAATCCGAGTCGAACATTACGTTGACGATGATCGTATCCGGCAACAAATCGGCGGACGGCCAAGATTTCGAGCTCGATATTCTTCCGAAAATGGTAAACCAAAAATTTCCAAATATTACATTGGAAGTGCAGAAGCTGCCTGACGACCAATACAGCACGTCAATCAAAACGAAGCTGGCAGCCGGCGAAGCGCCCGACTTGTTCCGGGTATGGCCGAGAATGGGGAATGCGGCAAGCGTCATCGATTTGTCCCGGGCCGGCTATTTGGCCGATTTGTCGGACCTGCCGTTTATGAACGATATCAGCACCGGCGCCAGGGAAGATATGTCGAGCGCCGGGAAGGTTTACGGCATTGCCAAAGGCATCGATATGCTGGGGACTTATTACAATAAAGATTTGTTCCGTCAGGCGGGCATTGCGGAGGTGCCGAAGGATTGGGAGGCGTTCCTGGAGGCGTGCCGGAAGCTCAAGGACGCGGGCATTACGCCGATCGTCATGGGGGACAAAGATCCGTGGTGGATTCAGTTCGGGCTGTACCAGCTTGCGGCGAATACCGTGTATGCGGAAGAGAAAGATTTCGATACCCAGCTGCAAGCCGGTCAAAGATCGCTGACGGATCCGAAATGGGTGAAAGCCGTATCCATGTACCAGGAGCTGTACGCCAAAGGCTATATCGCCAAAAATACGCTAGGACTCGGCGGCCCGCAAGCGACGCAAATGTTCATCGACGGCAAGGCGGCGATGGTGTTCGATGGCACATGGGATTATCCGACCTTGACCGCCAAGGGCGCGGTCGATTTCGAACGCGGCTTCTTCCCGCTGCCGGGCAACGGGCAGGGCAAGCCGACCTGGCAGGCGGTCTCCACCGCTTCGGGCTGGGCAGTCAATGCCAAATCGAAACAGATGGATGCCGTGAAGCAGGTGCTGAATTACTGGTTCGATAAAGAATCCGATCTGTTCAAGGCTTGGGTGGAATCGAATCCGTCGATCACCGCCTTCGAGGGCGTTCCGCTGAACAAGGAGCTGTACAAGGATTCTTTTGAGGATTACCAGAAGACGGGCAACTCCATCTATTTCGCCAATCAGATGTGGCCGAACGGCGTAGCCGATGTGCTGCAGGCGAAATTCGGGGAAATCATCGGCGGCAGAAATACGACGCCGGAGGACGTAACGAAGGCGATGCAGGATAAATTCACCGAGCTTTGGAAGAAGTAACGATACGGTGCTCAATGGCTCATTATCCGAGGGGAATTGCCGGCAATTCCCCTCAGCTTATCTTTTCGAAAGGAATCCACCCCTATGAATTCTGCGGTCATGAAGAAAACGATGTATTGGTTCGTCGTTCCAGCTCTGCTGTTTTATTTGGTGTTCTGGATTTATCCGATCCTCAAGCTGTTCCATTACAGCATCACGGATTATAACGGGTTTGTGCAAGACTACAACTATATCGGCCTCGACAATTTCAGGCAAATCTTCAAGGAAGGCATCGCCGGCACGTCGCTGTCCAATTCGCTGATTTATACGGTCATTTTCGTCGTGTTCAGCAATCTCGTTTCCCTCGGCCTTGCTTTTCTTCTGAATATGAACATTCGAGCCATCGGCCTTTACCGTACAGCGGCATATATTCCGACGTTGTTCAGCGCCATTGTCGTCGGTTTCATTTGGAGCTATGTGTATATGCCGGAAAGCGGCCTGCTGGCTACCGTGCTGAGCTGGTTCGGACTGAACGGAGCCGACTTGAATCTGCTCGGCAGCTACGGGACCGCGTTATATGCGATTACTGCCGTCGATGTCTGGAAGCATATCGGCACGACGACCGTCATTTATTTGGCCGGGCTGCAGACGGTCCCGCACGATCTGATCGAAGCCGGCAAAATGGACGGGGCCGGCTCCTGGCAAATTACGAGGCTGATCCGCCTTCCGATGCTGGCTACCTCCATTACGATCAATGTGACCTTAAGCCTGATCAACGGTCTGAAGGCGTTCGACTATCCGTTTATTATGACCAACGGAGGGCCGGGAAGGGCGACGAGCACGCTGCTGGTCGATATTTTCCGGATCGCCTTCAAGGAGATGCAGTACGGCAAAGCGTCTGCGCTCGCCGTCGTGTCTTTTACCGTCATTATTCTGATTACGACCTTCTTTGTCCTTAAGCTGAACAAAAGGGAGGTATCGGCATGAAATCGCCCGCTGCGCGCACGCTCGTTCATATCGGCATCTCGGCGATTCTGCTGCTGAACCTGCTGCCGTTGATTATCGCGCTCTCCAGCTCTTTTCGCACCATCAAAAACATGACCAACCCGCTGCAGCTCTTCAGCGAATTTTCCTTGGAGAGCTACCGGGCCGCCTTCACGAAAATGCACTTTTTGCAGGCGCTGACCAACAGCCTCGTGCTCACGGTAACCTCCGTGATCGTCGTTGTCGTCATTGCCTCGATGGCCGCCTATCCGATTGCGCGCCTCAACAATCGGCTCAGCAAATTTCTGTATCTTTTCTTCCTGTCCGGGCTCGTCGTGCCGAGTCAAATGGTCATCATCCCGATCGTGCAGACGATCCAGGGGCTTCATATCCCGAGCTCTCAATATACGCCGATCCTGATGTTCATCACATGCAGCATTCCGTTCTCTTCGTTCCTTTATTCGGGATTTATCAAAAGCAGCGTACCGATCGAGGTCGAGGAATCGGCGCTGATCGACGGGGCGGGCCTGCTCCGCCGATTTTGGCAAATTGTATTTCCGCTGCTGCTTCCGGTCACGGTTTCCGTCATTATCACTCAGGGAGTATGGATCTGGAACGATTATTTCTTCAATATGATCTTCATCTCCAAGGCAGCGCATTCGCCTCTTCCGCTGGCCATGCTCGGCTTCATGGGAGATCAGACGAACCCGACTGCATGGAACGTGCTGTTCGCGGCCTGCTTCCTGTGCGCCCTGCCGCTGCTCGTTATTTTTGCCTTCCTACAAAAATATTTCATCGGCGGTCTGACCGTCGGTTCGGTGAAAGGATAACATCCGCCCGCGCTGACAGGCACGACCGACCGCACCAAGCGGTATGAAAAACGACCGGCTACCGCAAGCCGTACTTGCGGTTGGCCGGCCGTTTTTTTGCTGCTGCAGGAAAGTGCTTTATTCCTGTGCCGACAGACGATATTCCTCCGGGGTCGATCCGGTAACCTTCTTAAAGACGCGGAAAAAATATTTCGTATTGTCGTAGCCGAGCGTCTTGGCGATTTGGTACACTTTGTAATCGGTTCGTCTCAGCATCTCCTTGGCCTTGCCGATTCGCACCGAATTGACATAGTCGATGAGCTTGGTGCCGGTTTTTTCCTTGAACAAATAGCTGCAGTAGCTCGGATTGATGAAAAAGAGCGACGACAGCTTCTCCAGCGTCAATTCCTTGTTGTAATGCTGCTCGATGTACACTTTAATATTGTCGATCACATTATCCGAGGAGTAGATGCTCCGCTCGTTCAGCATTTCGGCGATGCCGGGAAGCACTTGCAGCAGATAAGTCTGGATCGCCTCGATATCGAAGGAGGCGGCCAAGACAGCTTCAAAGCTGGACGAGGCGGAATGGCTACCGGCAGTACGAAAATACCGGTGCAGCATGTCTCTGACCTCGTGAATGAGCAGGCGGCATGTCGCTTTCACTTGCCCCAGCGTCACGCCTGGAGTGGAGGCCACATGCTCGAACAGCTTGCCGGTCCATTCGGCGGCCTTGGGGGCGTTGCCCGCTTCCAGGAAGAACAGCAGCTCGTCCATGCTGTCCCACGCGACCGGTTCGGCCGGACGCTCGTCGCCGGTAAAGACGGCCACTCCGCAGCGGTCGTCGGCGACCCGCCGTCCGTTCAGCGCGGAGGCCGTTTCGGCGTACGCCTCGGCCAATTGCGACAGCGACGTCTTGACGCCGCTGATGCCGACGATAACGGTTGTTTCGCCGCCCGCTTCACAGACGATTTGTTCCGCTAACGCCTCCGCCTGCTTCTGTACATCACTGCCGCCGGCCGGCTCGTACAGCAGGTACAGGCCCAGGCGTTCGTTCTGCGCGTGCGGAATAAAGACGCCGTTGTCGCTGGCGAACGGCAGCGTCTCCGTCTCCGGCTTATCCTGAGCGTACGCGGTCATCAGCACATAACGCTCCGCACGGCTAAGCGCTTGCATTTTGTTCGAGCGGAAGGCGGGGGCTTTATCCTTAGGCTGGATGCCCAGAATCAGGTTGCTCAAAGACTGCAAATCCGCGCCGTAGCTGATCTCTTCCTTCTCGATCTCGCTGTACTCCATCCGCTGCTGCGCCGATCTTTCCGCCTCCAGAAGCTGAAACGCTTTCTTCAAGGTGTCGCGAATTTCCTCCCGGCTGAACGGCTTCAGCAAATAACCGACCACCTTGGCGGATATCGCCTCCTTCATATATTCGAAGTCCGAATACCCGCTGACAACGATCACTTTTTTGTCCGGGTAATCGTGCTGAAGCAGCTTTAGAAACGATTTTCCGTCCATTTCGGGCATGCGCATATCGGTAATGATAATGTCCGGATTGGCGGTGCGGATCAGTTGAAGTCCCGCCTCGCCGTTGTCCGCTTCGCCGGCGAACTGCAGCTGTTCCTCGGGAAAAGCGGCGCGTATTTTTTTCAGCATGCCCCGCCGGATAAGCGCTTCGTCGTCGACGATAATGAATGTATACATAAGTCCACCTCTATTTGTATTCTTTCGGAGCATTGACGGTTATTCGATTTTCGGAACGCGGATCGTCACCTTCGTCCCTTTGTCCTGCACGCTTTCCAGGCTTATGCCGTATTCGGGGCCGTAATAGAGCGCGATGCGGGAATGGACATTTTTCAGTCCGATGCTGCGCTTGTTTCGTTGTCCCAGCTCCTGGAACTTGGGCGGCTCGCCGAGCAAGCTTCGGATTTCGTTTAACTGCTCCTGCGACATCCCTACTCCGTCGTCTTCGACCTCGAAGACGATTCGGTTGTCCGACGTATAGGCAGTCACCGTGATGCTGCCTCTGCTCGCGGTCTTCTCGAGACCGTGGTATAGGGCGTTCTCGATGACGGGCTGAAGGATCAGCTTCAAGATGCGCAGCGACGATACGCCGTCTTGAATATAAAAGCGAAAATCGATCTTGTCCTCGAAGCGTATTTTCTGAATCGACAAATAATTGTTGACATGAGCCAGCTCGTCCTCGACCGCAACCAGCTCGCTGTCCGTCTTGATGCTGTAGCGGAACATATCGCCGAGCGCCTTGGTCATGACGGCAATGCTTTCGACCTCTTCGATTTCGGCGATGCTGTGGATCGATTCCAGCGTATTGTACAAGAAATGCGAATTGATTTGCGCCTCCAGCGCTTTCATCTGCGAGTCCAGCGTAATCAGCTTGTTCTGGTAGCTTTCCTTAATATAATCGTCAATGTCCCGAATCATATTGTTATATTCCGTATACAAAACGCCGATCTCGTCTGTTCGCGCCAAATGCTTCTTGGTCGTCACGAAGGTGAGCGATTTGTTTTTGCGCATCACTCTGCTCAATTCCGTAATCGGTTTCGTAATCAGGCTCGACAGAATGACGGACAGCAGCACAAAAATCGTCGTGCAGGTCAAGGCGATGTAGATGATGAGCTTTTGCGAAACGCCGTACTGCTTGTACAATTCATTCAACGAGAGCGAAGCGATTATTTTCCAATCGTTGTCGGGAAACGGCTTGATGACGGTGAGTGTGCCGCCGTCAGTCCGTTCGATCGTTCCGTCCGGATTGCCGGCTATCATGTCCCGCAAAGGCTGGGAGACCGTCTGGCCGATGCTGCGCTTGAAATTGTCGTACAGGACCGTCCCTTTGCCGTTGACCAGGAACATATTCGTGATATCCGGAACGATATCTTTGTCGATGCCTTTAAAAATGTCCAGGCTGCAGTCCAGCATCAGGACGCCGAGCAGCTGATGGGTGTCGGCATCGTACAGCGCGCGCGAGAACGAAATCGACGGCTTGGCATGAAGAAGAAAATCTTTCGTGTCCGCATCGCTGATATAGAGTCCGCCGTTCTTCCGCAGCGTATTCACGTACCACTCGTCGTCAAACGGCTTGTAATCGAGCACGAGATCCGTCCCGTTGCCGAAGCTGATGGCGTTTCCATCCGGAAGGAAAATGTAAATTCCGTTCAAATAATTGTAACTGAGAATGAGATTGTTGAAAAAGAACAGCATTTTGGTACGGGCCAAAAACAGGTCGTATTGGTCGATATCCGGTTTATTGACCAGCTTGTTCAATTCCTGCGAGACGGTGTTGGCTCCGGGCTGGGTCGAGAACTGCTGGAAGCTGAGCGTAATGCGGTCGATATTTTGAAAAATGTTGTCGATCCGCTCCACCGTGTTGCTGACCGTGTTGGAGGAGACGAGCGATACCTGCTTGCCGACGAGCTTCGTATAGGAATTGTACGAAATAATCGTAACAATCAATATAGGAATGACCGAGACGGCCGTAAAGACGAGGAACAGTTTTGTTCTTATGTTGCGAAACAGCATCTGGTGTCCCTCCTGTAAGTGCATACATTCCTCAAAAAGTATACCATGACGCTGCGGTAGAAAGAAATAAAAGAACGCGGGCTAAAAATAGTGCACCCAAAACGCTAAAGTAAATATACTCTTCCAAAGGTTAATATAACTTCGAGCAGTTCATCATGGCCGCAAGCTTAGCCATTTGCATAGGAAAGGTGAAGAGTGATGACGATTCCCACAACGATGAAAGCCGCCGTCATGACCGAGCCCCGCCGCATCGTCATCGAGGAGCGTCCGGTGCCGGAGCTCGGGGACGACGAAGCGCTCGTCAAGGTAATGGCGGTTGGCGTGTGCGGCTCTGACGTGCATTATTACGAGCATGGCCGCATCGGCGACGCCGTCGTGAGGCAGCCGATCGTGCTCGGCCACGAATGCGCGGGCGAGGTCGTTGCCTTAGGGCGGTCGGCTTCCCGACTGCGCATCGGCGACCGGGTGGCGATCGAGCCGCAGACCGTATGCGGCCGCTGCCCGGCCTGCAAATCGGGCAAATACAATCTGTGCCCGGACGTCGTCTTTTTCGCGACGCCGCCGGTCGACGGTGCGTTCGCTCAATATGTCAAGATGCGGGAGGATTTTTTGTTTCCGATTCCCGACCGCCTGTCTTATGAAGAAGCATCATTGATCGAGCCGTTCTCCGTCGGCATTCATGCGGCCCAGCGAACCGGGCTGAAGCCGGGCTCGAGCGTCGCGATTATGGGCATGGGCCCTGTCGGGTTGATGGCCGTCGTCGCAGCGAAGGCGTTCGGCGCCAGCCGCATTTACGCGACCGACCTGGAGCCGATCCGGCTGGAAGCGGCCGTACGGCTAGGGGCTACCCATGCGATCAACATCCGCGAGCAGGAGCCCGTCCAGGCGATCATGCAGCTAAATGGCGGCATAGGCGTCGATGCGGCTTGGGAAACGGCCGGCCATCCCCAGGCGCTCCAGTCCGCTTTGCTGTCGTTGCGGCGCGGAGGGAAGCTGGCCGTCGTCGGCCTGCCCGCGCAAGCGGAAATCCCGCTCAACGTGCATGCGATCACCGATCGCGAGGTCGATATTTACGGCGTATTCCGCTATGCCAACACGTATCCGAGCGCTATCGAGTTTTTGGCCGGGGGGATCGCCGACGTCAAGCCGCTGATCACGGACCGCTATCCGCTCGGGGACACGCAGGCAGCGCTTGAACGAGCCTTAACGAACAAGAGCGGCAGCTTGAAGGTAATGGTTTATCCGAATGCATAAGATGGAGGAAAAGGAGGCGGACCGCATGCCGGATCTGCAAGTGGCGGATGTGACCTGCGAATATAGAAAGCAACTGCTGGGGACGGACGTAAGGCGTCCCCGCTTCGGATGGAAGCTCGTTTCGGCCGTCAGGGGGACCCGCCAGCAGGCGTACCGCCTTCAGGTCGCAGGCCCCGAAGCCGATTTCGAATCGCCGTTGTGGGACTCGGGCCGCATCGAGTCGGAGCAGTCCATTCAGGCGGTTTATGCCGGACCGGAGACGCGCTCCTGCACGCGTTACTACTGGCGGGTCAAGGTGTGGGACGGCTTCGGGCGCGAATCCGATTGGAGCGAAGCGGCATGGTGGGAAACGGCGCTTTACGACGCGGACGAATGGAGAGCAAAGTGGATTACTCCCGCGCCCGAAGCTCTCGACCCGCATACGCCGGCTGTTTTCATGCTGCGCAAGCCTTTCGAAGCGCGAGGGGGCATTCGCTCGGCACGGATTTATGCGACGGCAGCGGGTGTGTATGAGCTTTTCGTGAACGGGAGCCGCGTCGGCGACGAACTGCTCGCTCCCGGCTGGACGAGCTACCGCCATCGCCATCAGTACCAGACCTACGACGTCACCTCCCAGCTGCAGAGCGGGGCTAACGCCATCGGCGTGCTTCTCGGCGACGGCTGGTACAAGGGCGAGCTGACGTGGCTCGGCAAACGAAACATTTACGGAGACCGGAGAGCCGCTTTGCTGCAGCTGAGGATTCAGTACGAGGACGGTTCGGAGCAGTGGGTCGTTACCGATTCGACCTGGAAATGCTCCACGGGACCGATCGTGCTGTCTGAATTGTACGCCGGCGAAATGTATGACGCCCTTTTGGAAAAAGAGGG
>Ga0207865_101038_pt1 | contig 23948 bp, 20 predicted proteins | sample HigsolmetaAR204D_FD_184836 | JGI IMG/M metagenome (GOLD analysis project Ga0207865, IMG submission 184836) | Ionic liquid and high solid enriched microbial communities from the Joint BioEnergy Institute, USA - AR20-4-D (SPAdes) (version 2) ...
CCTGCGACTGGCTCTCGGCCTCGCACAGCGCGCCCACGTCGCAGACGACCCGCCGCCACGGGGTGGCGGTCACCGGGGTGCGCCCGGCGGTGAGGCTCACGGTGAGGTTCTCCGGGCCGAACGGGCCCGAGCCGAGCCGGTAGCGCAGCGTGAGCGCGCTCGTCTTGATGGTGAGCCAGCCGTCCGCCTGCGTCGCGGTGAACTTCGGCCGCGGGAACGCGTCCCGGCCGATCACGTTGAACGTGGGCTTGTCGACGAACCGGCCGTCGTCGGCGTACTCGGTCCGGATCAGCGTGGGGGACAGCACCTGGAAGCGCGCGTTCCCGGCCGTCACCGTCCGGTCGCGGCCGGTGGTCTCCGCGGCCGCGCCACCGGCCGTCGCGGTGGTCGCGGCGACGGTCGCGGCCGCCGTCACGGCGGCGAGGCGGCGCACCGCGGTCCGCCACCGGGCGCCGCGCCGTGGCCTGGGTCCGGTCACGTTGCGTCTCATGGTCACCTCGAGCGATGCAGGCGAGTGCCGGGCCGACCTTGTCCGAACCGTTCACGTTCGATCGAGAATGCGACCGATCATGAACGTTTAATCGCAACTATTGACCGATAAAGTGCGAAAGGCAAGACAAGATGGCTGACATTCGGTCAGCGGAGGATGTGCCGGGCAGGCCGTGCGGGCGGCCGCCGGTCACGGCGCGCGCGGTGCCCGCACCGCGGCGCGCGAGCGGGCCGCGGCGGCGGGGTCGGGGCGCGGGGAGATCAGACCACGTAGCGCTCGAGGGCGGTGAGCCGGCCGCCGGCGTGGTGGGCGACGGCGAACGCGCCCTTGTCGAGGTGGGTGTCGGTGAGGCGCCCGGCCTCGGGGAAGCGCTGCTCGGCCACGGCGGCGAGCAGCTCGGGCAGCACCTTGCCGTGGCTGCACACCGCGGCGGGCTCGCCCGCGTCGAGCAGCCCGAGGGCGGCCGCGAGGGTCTCGCGGGCGTCGTAGCCGGTCTCGGAGAACCGCTCGTCGCGCCGGATCTCCAGCCCGGCGCCGCGGGCGTACGGGGCGAGCGTCTGCACGCAGCGGCGGCTCGGGGAGCTCACCAGCACGGCCGGGCGGTAGGCGCGCAGCACCCGGGCGAGCGTCTCGGCCTGGGCCTCGCCCGCCTCGTCGAGCGGCCGCAGCTCGTCGTCGCCCGGCCGGCCGACCCGGCTGCCCGCGGTGGCGTGCCGGACGAACACCAGGGGGGTGGCGAGCAGCGGGAGGCGGGCGAACTCCTCCAGCAGGGCGACGTCCGCGGGGTAACTGAGGCGTTCGCGGGCCTCGCGCAGCGGCAGCCAGACCACCTCGTCGATCTCGTCGCCGTCGGCGGGCTCGCCGTACCCGATCACCCGGGCGGTCCAGTAGTCCACCCGCTTGAGCCGGCCGCGCACCAGGTAGTGGACGGGCGGCAGGGCCGGCCCGAGGACCACCTCAAGGCCGGTCTCCTCGGCGACCTCGCGCAGGCACGCCTCGATCACGTGCTCGCCGGGGTCGAGCTTGCCCTTGGGGAACGCCCAGTCGTCGTAGCGGGGCCGGTGCACCACCGCGACCTCGGGGTCGGCGGGGTCGCCCCGCCACACCACGGCACCGGCCGCGAGGATCGGGTCGATCGGGCGCGCGTACGGCTCAGCCATCGGCCGGCCTCCGTCGGCGGGTCGCGATCAGGTGGTGGTGCAGGTCGACGAGCGGCTCGCCGTTCTCCCCGCGGTGGTGCCGGGTCCAGGTGCCGTCCGGGTTGAGCCACCAGCTCGCGGTCGTGTCCGACATCGCCAGGTCGAGCAGGTGGGACAGGTAGGCGCGGTGCTGCGGGCTCGACACCCGCACCAGCGCCTCGACCCGGCGGTCGATGTTGCGGCGCATGAGGTCGGCGCTGCCGATCCAGATCTCCGGCCGCCGTCCCCCGCCGAACTCGTAGATGCGCGAGTGCTCCAGGAACCGGCCGAGGATGCTGCGCACCCGGATCGTCTCCGACAGCCCCGGGATGCCCGGCCGCAGCGCGCAGATGCCGCGCACCCACAGGTCGATCGGCACCCCGGCCTGGGACGCCCGGTAGAGCGCGTCGATGATCTGCTCGTCGACGATCGCGTTCACCTTGATCCGGATCCGGCCCGGCCGCCCGGCCTTGACGTGGGCGATCTCCCGCTCGATCCGGGCGAGCAGGCCCGAGCGCAGCGAGTGCGGGGCGACGAGCAGCCGCCGGTACGCCGAGTGGTCGGAGTAGCCGGTCAGGTGGATGAACAGGTCGGTGACGTCCTCGCCGACCAGCGGGTCGGCGGTGAGCAGGCCGAGGTCCTCGTACTGCCGGGCGGTCTTGGGGTTGTAGTTGCCGGTGCCGATGTGGCAGTACGTGCGCAGCTCGCCGGAGGCCTCCTGGCGCACCACGAGCGCGAGCTTGCAGTGGGTCTTCAGGCCGACCACGCCGTACACCACGTGGCAGCCCGCCTTCTCCAGCTTGCGCGCCCAGGAGATGTTCGCGTGCTCGTCGAACCGCGCCTTGATCTCGACCACCACGACGACCTGCTTGCCCGCCTCGGCCGCGTCGATGAGCGCGTCCACGATCGGCGAGTCGCCGCTGGTGCGGTAGAGCGTCTGCTTGATCGCGAGCACGTCCGGGTCGGCCGCGGCCTGCTCGATGAACCGCTGCACGCTCGTGGCGAACGAGTCGTACGGGTGGTGCAGCAGCACGTCGCGCTCGCGCAGCACCGCGAAGATGTCGTCCTCGGCGTGCACCGCCTCGGCCGGCACGAACGGCCGGTAGCTCAGCTCGCCGCGGTCGAGGTCGGCGATCGCGTGCAGGCCGGTGAGGTCGAGCGGCGCGGGCAGCCGGTAGATCTCGTGCTCGGCGACCCCGAGCTCGGCGACGAGCAGGTCGAGCACCTCGCGGCTGATCGTGTCCTCCACCTCCAGCCGCACCGGCGGGCCGAACCGGCGCTTGAGCAGCTCGCGCTCGAGGGCCTGCATGAGGTTCTCGGTGACGTCCTCGTCGACCTCGAGGTCCTCGTTCCGGGTGACCCGGAACACGTCGTGCGACACGATCTCCATGCCCTTGAAGAGCTGCCCGAGGTGGGCGGCGATCACGTCCTCGAGTGGCACGAACCGGGTCGGCGACACCGAGACGAAGCGCGGCAGCTGGGAGGGCACCTTCACCCGGGCGAACACGGTGTGGCCGTTCACCGGGTTGCGCACGGTCACCGCGAGGTTGAGCGACAGGCCGGAGATGTACGGGAAAGGGTGGGCCGGGTCGACCGCGAGCGGGGTGAGCACCGGGCGGATGCGGTCGCGGAACAGCCGGCGCAGCGCCATGCGCTCGTCGCGGGAGAGGCCGTCCCAGCGCACGATCTCGATGCCCTCGGCGGCGAGCGCGGGCAGGATGCGCTCGTGGAAGCAGGCCGCGTGGCGGCGGGCGAGCTCGCCGGCGAACGCGGCGATGCGGACGAGCTCCTCGCGCGGCTTGAGGCCGCTCTTGGTGCGCAGCAGCAGACCGGTCGCCATGCGGCGCTTCAGCCCGGCGACGCGCACCCGGAAGAACTCGTCGAGGTTGCTCGCGAAGATCGCCAGGAAGCGCACCCGTTCCAGCAGCGGGACCGCGGGGTCCTCGGCCAGCTCGAGCACCCGCTGGTTGAACCTGAGCCAGCTCTCCTCACGGTTGAGGAAGCGGCCGGCGGGGAGCGGGGGCCGGTCCGCTTCCCCCGCCTCCTCGGGAACGGGGTGCACAACTCCGGCAGACATGTGACAAAACTGCCCTATCAACGTGAATAGCGTCGTAACGGACACTTCACGTTAGTCGCTCACGCTAACTCCCGTCGGCGTTCGCGGTCGCGTGATCACCCTCCGTGGCCTGCGGCGACGCGGCGGGCGCGGGGTCGGCCACGCCGGCCTTGGCGGCGGCCTTCGCCTGGCGCGCGGCGAGCTTCGCCTGGGCGCGAAGCTGCCGGGCGCGGGCCTTCTCCTGCTCGCGCCGCAGCTTCTCCAGCTCCTTGCGCTGGCGTTCCCGCGCCTTCTCCTGCTCCTTGATCCGCCGCTCCCGCGCCTTCTCCTGCTCGCGCCGCTCCTTCTCGCTGAGCGGTGCGGTGGTGATCGTGGTGACCGGCGGGGTGATGATCAGCCCGCGCGACTCCTCGCTGATCGTGGGGTTGGGGTCGAGGCGGTTGAGGCCGTTCCAGGCGAGGTTCACCAGGTGGGCGGCGACCTCCTCGCGGGGCGGCTTGCGTACGTCGAGCCACCACTGCCCGGTGAGCGCGACCATGCCCACGAGCATCTGCGCGTACATCGGCGCGTAGTGCGGGTCGTAGCCGTGCGCGGCGGCCGCCTCGGCGAGCACGTCCTCCACCTGGCGGGCGATCTCGCTGATCAGGCTGGCGAAGGTGCCGGTCCCGGACGCGGCGTGCGAGTCGCGGACCAATATGCGAAAGCCCTCGCTGCTCTCCTCGATGTACTGGAGCATCGCGAGGGCGGCGCGTTCCAGTTTCAGCCGGGGAGGCGCGTCGACGAGTGACTGGGTCACCATGCTGAGGAGTCGTTGCATCTCGCGGTCCACCACGACCGCGTAGATGCCCTCCTTGGCTCCGAAGTGCTCGTAGACGACTGGCTTGGAGACCTTCGCCTTGGCGGCGATCTCCTCTATCGAGGTCCCGTCGAAGCCCTTTTCGGCGAAGAGAGCCCGGCTGACCCCGATCAACTGTTCACGACGTTCCTTGCCGGTCATGCGTCTACGGGATCGGGGTTCCGTCATATGTCAAATAATGGCCCGCGCGCCGGGGTGCGTAGCAAGTCGATCACCCGGCGCGCGCGCCTTTGGGCAGGTCAGGCGGCCTTTATGGGCCGGGCGGCCTTCTCGGCGTTGGCGAGCCGTGTCGCCAGGCGTTCCGGATCCGGCCATTTGACGCTATGGACCCAGCCGAGTTGTTCGAACCACCTGATCACCCGGGCGCTGGGATCGAGCTGGCCCTTGAGCGCGCCGTGCCGCGCGCAGGTCGGGTCGGCGTGGTGGAGGTTGTGCCAGGACTCGCCGAACGACGGGATGGCGAGCCACCACACGTTGCGGGACTTGTCCCGCACCTGGAAGTCCTCGTCGCCGAAGACGTGGCAGATCGAGTTGACCGACCAGGTGACGTGGTGGAGCAGCGCGACCCGGACCAGGGTGCCCCAGAAGAACGCGGTGAGCGCGCCGCTCACGGACCAGGTGACGAGGCCGCCGATGAGCGGGGGCAGCAGCAGCGAGGCCGCCGCGAGCACCGGGAACAGGTCGTGGACGCGCTTGACGTCGCGGTCGGCGAGCAGGTCGCGGGCGTACTTCTCCCGGTTGGTGCGCTCGCGGGAGAACAGCCAGCCGACGTGGGCGTAGAACAGCCCCTTGGTGAGGGCCTTCCAGTCGTTGCCGAAGCGCCACGGCGAGTGCGGGTCGCCCTCACGGTCGGAGTACTTGTGGTGGCGGCGGTGCGTGGCGACCCAGTCGATCACGCCCATCTCGAGGGCGAAGCTGCCGGCGACGCCGAGCACGATCTTGAGTAACCGGCTGTCGGTCTTGAACGACCCGTGCGTGAAGTAGCGGTGGAACCCGACGGTGACGCCGAGACCCGCGAACACGTAGAACACGGCCCCGATGATCACGTCGGTCCAGCCGATGAACCGCCCCCACGCCATGGGGATCGCGGCGAAGAGCGCGAGGAAGGGGACGACCACGAAGACCACGAGCAGCACGCGCTCGAGGTTGCTCTTCGGCTCGGGTTCCAGGTCGGGTTTGGGCGGGGGAGGGACTCGATCGACCGTGACTGTCATGGGCTACCTCACGTTGTGCGGAGTTCGACTGGCTACGCCACCGTAACCTACGCCAGCGTAAGTAAGGAGTCCAGAGCAGATAAATGTGGAGAAGGTTACGGCTCCCCCCGCATCTCGTGGTGCTTTCGTGACTTGCGTCGCGGGGTCGGATCTGCTACTGCCCGAATTGGGCACGCGTAGTCCGGAGAAGGCCGGTATCCTGAGATCGTGTTTCGGGCGTGCGCTGCCAATCACGCGAATGCCCGGACGCGAGCGATCCCGGGTCGTCTAGGGGCAAGACTACAGATTTTGGTTCTGTCAACGGAGGTTCGAATCCTCCCCCGGGAGCCGATCGTCCATCTACTCCCCTGCCGTCCACCGGGGCGCCGGACTCCGGCACCCCGGCGTGTCGGCGCGCCGGGACGTGCTCGCAACGGGGCGGGGTCCGGTGGCCGGCGGGGGAGCGGCAGGTAAGCTCACCATGGCGGGCTGGTAGCCGTCTGGGTGCGTGAGTACCGTTTAGGTGCGTTGGGTAGCTGTCGGTTGTCCTGGTCCGTCATGTCCATTAGACGCCGAGGGAGCCGCAGTCCGTGAGTGTGCCGCGCCCGGCCGCAGTGATCGTCCTCGCCGCAGGCGAGGGCACCCGGATGAAGTCGAAGAAGCCGAAGGTCCTGCACGAGCTGTGCGGTCTCGCCATGCTCGACCACATGCTCGCCGCCGCGCGCGGCCTTGAGCCCGAACGGCTGATCCTGGTCGTCGGGCATGCGCGGGAGCAGGTCGAGCGGCACGTCGCCGCCTCCGCCCCGGACGCCGAGATCGTCGTCCAGGAGGAGCGGCGGGGCACCGGCCACGCCGTGCGCACCGTGCTGGAGAAGGCCGGCCCGATCGAGGGCACGATCCTGGTGACGTACGGCGACACGCCGCTGCTGCGTACCGAGACGCTCGCCGCGCTGCTCGGCGACCACGCCCGGGAGGGCAACGCGGTCACCGTGCTCACCGCGGTGGTGCCCGACCCGACCGGGTACGGCCGGATCGTCCGGGACGCGGCGGGGGCCGTGCTGGAGATCGTCGAGCACCGGGACGCCACGCCCGAGCAGCGGGCGATCCGGGAGATCAACTCGGGGGTCTACGCCTTCGACGGCACCCTGCTCGCGGACGCGGTGAAGCGGGTGTCCTCCGCCAACGCCCAGGGCGAGGAGTACCTCACGGACGTGCTCGCCATCCTCCGCGAGGACGGGCACCGCGTGGGCGCCAGCGTCGCCCCCGACCACGTCGAGGTCGAGGGCGTCAACGATCGGGTCCAGCTCGCCTTCGCGCGCCAGGTGCTCAACCGGCGCATCCTCGAGCGCCACATGCGCGCCGGGGTCACCGTGATCGATCCGGCCTCCACCTGGATCGACGCGGACGTCACCCTCGCGCCCGACGTCGTGATCCACCCCGGCACCCAGCTCCACGGCCGGACCACCGTGGGGGAGGGCGCCGAGATCGGCCCCGCGACCACGCTCACCGACACCGAGGTGGGCGAGTACGCGGTGGTGCGGAACGCGGTGAGCGTCGGCGCGGTGATCGGGCCACACGCCCAGGTGGGACCGTTCGCGTACCTGCGGCCCGGCACGGTCCTCGCCCGCAAGGCGAAGGCCGGGACGTTCGTGGAGATGAAGAACACCCAGGTCGGCGAGGGCACGAAGGTGCCGCACCTCACCTACGCCGGGGACGCCGTGATCGGCGCGGGCACGAACATCGGCGCCGCCACGGTCTTCGTCAACTACGACGGTGTGGCCAAGCACCGGACGGTCGTGGGCGATCACGTGTTCATCGGCTGCGACACCATGCTCGTCGCGCCGGTCACCGTCGCGGACGGCGCCTACACGGCGGCCGGATCGGTGATCACCGATGACGTTCCCCCCGGTGCGATCGGCGTGGCGCGGGCGCGGCAGCGCAACGTGCGCGAGTGGGTGCTGCGCAGGCGCGCGGGCACCGCGTCCGCGGCCGCGGCGCAGCGGGCGATCGCCGAGCAGACCGAGGCGACCGGTCGGGTCGAACAGACCGCAGAGGTCGACAAGGTCGGGACGGTCGACGGCGCCGCCCCGGCCGCGGAGCAACAGGAGAAGTAACGTGAGCGGTATGAAGAAACCCGGTGAGAACAATCTCATGTTCTTCTCCGGCCGGGCCCATCCGGAGCTGGCCGAGGAGGTGGCGACGCATCTCGGTATTGAGATCACGCCGACGAAACTCACCGATTTCGCCAACGGCGAGATTTATGCCCGTTATCTGGAATCGGTGCGTGGCTGCGACGCCTTCGTGATCCAGTGCCACACGGCGCCGATCAACAAGTGGATCATGGAGCAGCTGATCATGGTGGACGCGCTCAAGCGGGCCTCCGCCAAGCGCATCACCGTGATCATGCCGTTCTTCGGCTACGCCCGGCAGGACAAGAAGGGCCGCGGCCGGGAGCCGATCACCGCGCGGCTCATCGCCGACCTCTTCAAGACCGCCGGCGCCGACCGGCTCATGGCGGTCGACCTGCACACCCCGCAGATCCAGGGCTTCTTCGACGGCCCGGTGGACCACCTGTTCGCCCTCCCGGTGCTCGCCGACTACATCGCCGACAAGCTCGACCCCGAGACCTCCACGGTCGTCTCCCCCGACACCGGCCGGGTACGGCTCGCCGAGCGCTGGGCCGACCGGCTCGGCACCCCGGTGGCCTTCATCCACAAGCGCCGCGACCTCGACGTGGCGAACCAGGTGAAGGTCTTCGAGGTGGTCGGCCAGGTGAAGGGCCGTACCTGCGTGGTGATCGACGACATGATCGACACGGCGGGCACGATCTGCAAGGCGGCCGACGCGCTCTACGAGCAGGGCGCGGTCAACGTGATCGCCGCGGCGACCCACGCGGTGTTCTCCGGCCCCGCCGTGGACCGATTGAAGAACTCCTCGATCAGCGAGGTGGTGGTCACCAACACCCTGCCGATCCCGGAGGACAAGCGGTTCGACAAGCTCACCGTGCTGTCGATCGCCCCGACGATCGCCCGGGCGATCCACGAGGTGTTCAGCAACGGCTCGGTCACCAGCCTGTTCGAGGGCGACACCTGAGCCGGACGTGAGGAAAGCCCCGGTGGGCTAGACTGCTGGGGCTGCGCGCTCGTAACGCCTTCCGCTAGGGCGGGTGAGGGGGAGCGCGTTATCCGACGCAATCCGACCGATCGATCCCTAGGAGCTTTGCCGTGTCCGAAGTCGTCATCAAGGCCGAGAAGCGCACCCAGTTCGGTAAGGGTGCGGCACGCAAGATCCGCCGGAACCACAAGGTTCCCGCCGTCCTCTACGGGCACGGCAGCGAGACCCGGCACCTCACCCTGCCCGGCCACGAGCTGATGATCGCGCTGCGTACGCCGAACGTGCTCATCCGGCTGCAGGGTGACGGCATCGACGAGCTCGCGCTGCCCAAGGGCGTGCAGCGCGACCCGATCAAGGGCTTCCTCGAGCACGTCGACCTGCTGCTGGTGAAGCGCGGCGAGAAGGTCAGCGTCGAGATCCCGGTCGTGGTCGTCGGTGACGTCGTCTCCGACGGTGTGGTCGACCAGCAGCTCACCGCGGTGAACGTGGAGGCCGAGGCCACCCACATCCCGGAGAAGGTCGAGGTCAACGTGGACGGCTTCGAGATCGGCGCCGAGGTCCACGCCCGCGACCTGAAGCTGCCCCAGGGCGTCACCCTGCTCGACGAGCCCGACGCCCTCGTGCTGCACGTGATCCCCGCCCAGGTGAGCGAGGAGCCCGCCGAGGGCGGCGAGGAGGCGGCGGCCGCCGAGTGAGGCAGGGCGGCGGTACGGCACGGATCCGCACGCAGGTGCCCACCGGTCCGTGCCGTGCCTTCCCGCTGCCGGCGCGAACGTTCGAGAGGAGGCCGGGCGGCCGTGGGCCGTCCGGCCGCCCGTGCGACAGGGCCGGGTTCACGGTGCGCCCGCAGGCGCCGGGCCGAACCCACCGGATCGAACGCACCGGAGCGAACGCACCGGAGCGAACGCCGCATCGATTACGGTGTCGGGTGCCGGGCGGGCGTGGCGTGGGCTCGCCCGATGATCGCGTTCGCGGACCGTGTTCGATGAGCAGGGCCGAAGGACAGGTCGTGCGACCAGGAGGTGAGCCGGCGTGACGGCGGAGACGGAGACCCGGCGGTGGCTGGTCGTCGGGTTGGGCAATCCCGGGCCGGAGTACGCCGGTAACCGGCACAACGCGGGCTTCATGGTGCTCGACGAGCTCGCCGCCCGCGTCGGCGGGCGCTTCAAGGCGCACCGGTCCCGGGCCGAGGTGGTCGAGGGACGGCTCGCCGGTCACCCCGTGGTGCTCGCCAAGCCGCGCTCGTACATGAATCTTTCGGGCGGGCCGGTGAAGGCGCTCGCCGACTTCTACAAGGTGCCGCCCGCCGACGTCATCGTCGTGCACGACGAGCTGGACATCCCGTACGGCGCGCTGCGCGCCAAATTCGGCGGCGGCGACAACGGGCACAACGGCCTGCGGTCGATCACCAACGCGCTCGGCACCCGGGACTATTTCCGGGTGCGGTTCGGCATCGGCCGCCCGCCCGGGCGCATGGACCCCGCGGTGTACGTGCTGCGCGATTTCGCCACCGCGGAGCGCAAGGACCTGCCGCTGCTCGTGGACCGGGCCGCGGACGTGGTGGAATCGCTGATCACCCACGGCCTGGCGGAGACGCAGAACCGTTTCCACGGCGCCGACCTCAATCCCGCCAAGCCGCCCCGCTGATTCGCGTGCGGAATCGGTGCCGAGGCACGCGGCCGCGCATCCCGCTAATCCGGCAAACAGGTATGGCCGGAGATTTCCGAATTGTTGGTGTAATCGGCGCGGGGTCGTCCCGTACGCTTTTTCGAAAATCGGCACGGGCGCCGGACGGCGTGGTTACGATTTCATCACCGCCGGGGCGCGGCGCGACGGGACGCCGCGGATTCGGGGCACAACGGCCCTGGGACGGCCCGGGGAGCGCGGAATCGGGTGCGGTGGGGCCGGCGTTACGTTGTCGGACCGGCGTTGACGTTGGATCTACCGCCCGCGGAGCACCCCCGGTCGGCCGCGACGAGGCGGAGACGGTCGGTGACGAGGAGCCGAAGGAGCCCGGAAGACACGTGAGCACCGCGAACGTACGCGACGACCACGAACTGGCGAGGGACCTGGCCACCGAGGCCGGCGAGCGGCTGCTGGAGCTGCGCGAGCGCCGCTTCGCCGCGGGCGACGACCCCAAGGCGATACGCGACGCCGCCGACCTCGGTTCGCACCGGTTCCTCGCCGACGCCCTCGCCCGGCTCCGCCCGAGCGACCACCTGCTGTCGGAGGAGGCGACCCGCGAGGAGCGGCTCGATCCGCGCCGGCTCACCGCCGACCGGGTGTGGATCATCGACCCGCTCGACGGCACCCGCGAGTACGGCGAGCCGGGCCGGGCCGACTGGGCGGTGCACGTCGCCCTGTGGGAGCGGACCCCGGACGCGCCCGAGGGGCGGCTCGTCGCCGGGGCGGTGGCGCTGCCCGCGCAGGGCCGTACCCTGTCCACGGTGGAGCCGCCCAAGTTGCCGGGCCCTGCCGAGCGGCCGCGCATCGCGGTAAGCCGGACCAGGCCGCCCGAGTTCGTGGAGCGGCTCGCCGAGCAGGTGGGCGCGGAGCTGGTGCCGATCGGCTCGGCCGGGGCGAAGATCGCGGCCGTGCTCACCGGCGAGGTCGACGCGTACGTGCACGCGGGCGGGCAGTACGAGTGGGACTCGGCGGCTCCGGTCGCGGTGGCCCTCGCCGCCGGGGCGCACGCGAGCCGCATCGACGGCTCGGCCCTGACCTACAACCAGGCCGATCCGACCCTGCCGGATATCCTGGTATCCCTACCGGAACTGGCGCCCATGCTCCTTGCCGGCATCCGTGATCTGCACCGTTAGGGGAAGCGATGCCTCTGTGTGACTACACCACGTCGCAGCTCGACGTGCTCGAAGCCGAGTCGATCCACATCATGCGCGAGGTGGTCGCCGAGTTCGAGCGTCCCTGTCTGCTCTTCTCCGGCGGCAAGGACTCCATCGTCATGCTCCGCATCGCGGAGAAGGCGTTCTGGCCCGCGCCGATCCCCTTCCCGCTGATGCACGTGGACACCGGGCACAACTTCCCCGAGGTGATCGACTTCCGCGACCGCCGCGTCGCCGAGCTCGGCGCCCGGCTCATCATCGCCAGCGTACAGGACTCGATCGACGCCGGCCGGGTCGTCGAGGAGACCGGGCGGCGGGCCTCCCGCAACCGGCTGCAGACCGTCACCCTGCTCGACGCGATCGAGGAGCACGAGTTCGACGCGGTGTTCGGCGGGGCGCGGCGCGACGAGGAGAAGGCCCGGGCCAAGGAGCGGGTGTTCTCCTTCCGGGACGAGTTCGGCCAGTGGGACCCGAAGAACCAGCGGCCCGAGCTGTGGAACCTCTACAACTCCCGCATCCGCAAGGGCGAGCACATCCGCGTCTTCCCGCTGTCCAACTGGACCGAGCTCGACGTGTGGGACTACATCCGGCGGGAGAACCTCGAGCTCCCGTCGATCTACTTCGCGCACACCCGCAAGGTGTTCGAGCGCGACGGCATGCTGCTCGCCGACTCCCCGTACGTCAACCGCGGTGACGACGAGCCGGTCTTCGAGGCCACCGTGCGGTTCCGCACCGTGGGCGACATGACCTGCACCGGCGCCGTGGAGTCCACGGCGCGCACGGTGGACGAGGTGATCGCCGAGATCGCCGCCACCCGCATCACCGAGCGGGGCGCGACCCGGGCCGACGACCGGTTCTCGGAGGCGGCGATGGAGGATCGCAAGAAGGAAGGGTATTTCTGATGGACATCTTGCGATTCGCCACCGCCGGGTCGGTGGACGATGGCAAGTCGACGCTGATCGGCCGCCTGCTGTTCGACTCGAAGGCGATCTTCGAGGACCAGCTCCAGGCGGTCGAGCGCACCTCCCGGGCCCGCGGCACCGAGTACCTCGACCTGTCGCTGCTCACCGACGGCCTGCGCGCCGAGCGCGAGCAGGGCATCACCATCGACGTCGCCTACCGGTACTTCGCCACCCCGCGGCGGAAGTTCATCATCGCCGACACCCCGGGGCACATCCAGTACACCCGGAACATGGTGACCGGCGCGTCCACCGCGGACCTCGCGATCATCCTGATCGACGCGCGCAAGGGCGTGCTCGAGCAGTCGCGGCGGCACGCGTTCATCGCCTCGCTGCTGCGGGTGCCGCACCTGGTGCTCGCGGTGAACAAGATGGACCTGGTGGACTACTCGCAGGAGCGGTTCGAGGAGATCCGCGAGGAGTTCACCGCGTTCGCCAGCAAGCTCAACGTCACCGACCTCACGTTCATCCCGATCTCCGCGCTGCACGGCGACAACGTGGTCTCCCGGTCGGAGAACATGCCCTGGTACCAGGGCTCCTCGCTGCTGCACCACCTGGAGAACGTGCACATCGCCTCCGACCGCAACCTCGTCGACGTGCGGTTCCCGGTGCAGTACGTGATCCGGCCGCAGAAGGCGACCGACCCGCGGTTCCACGACTACCGCGGGTACGCCGGCCAGGTCGCGGGCGGCGTGCTCAAGCCCGGCGACGAGGTGCTGCACCTGCCGTCCGGGCTCACCACCCGGATCGTCGCGATCGACACCTACGACGGGCCGGTGCAGGAGGCGTTCCCGCCGATGTCGGTCACCCTCCGGCTGGAGGACGACATCGACATCTCCCGGGGCGACATGATCTGCCGCCCGCACAACCAGCCGACCGTCACCCAGGAGCTCGACGCGATGGTCTGCTGGATGTCCGACACGGTGAAGCTCACCCCGCGGGCGAAGTTCACCATCAAGCACACCACCCGCACCGCGCGGGTGCTCGTGCGCGACGTGCAGTACCGGCTCAACATCAACACGCTGCACCGCGAGGAGTCGGTCGGCACCCTCGGGCTCAACGAGATCGGCCGGGTGACGTTCCGGGTCACCCAGCCGCTGTTCGTCGACGAGTACGCGCGCAACCGGGCCACCGGCGGCTTCATCCTCATCGACGAGGCCACCAACGCCACGGTCGGCGCCGGGATGATCGTCGACGCCCGCTGACCACCCGACGCCCGCCGGCGCCGGTCCCCACCCGGCCGCGCCGGCGGGCCGTACCGCCCGGCAGAATGGGCCGCACGGCAAGCGCGGGTAGATCTTTGACCTTTCCTAGGGTTTCAAGTTACCGTTAGCGATAGCTTCGGCACGGTCCGTAGCGATAAGTAGGAGACCGTGCCTGTGAGTCATCGCGTCATCTATGTCGGCGGGCTGGGCCGGAGCGGCACCACCCTGCTGGAACGCCTGCTGGGCGAGCTCCCGGGCGTCGTCGCGCTCGGCGAGGTCGTCCACCTCTGGGCACGCGGGATCGACCGGGACGAGCCGTGCGGCTGTGGCCTGCCGTTCTTACGTTGCCCGTTCTGGCGGCGGGTCGGCGAGCGCGCGTTCGGCGGCTGGAGCCCCGAGCTCGCCCGGCGTGTCCTCGCCCTGCGCCGCCGGGTCGACCGTACCCGGCGCATCCCCGTCCTCGCCCGGCGGACCACCCGGCCGGGCCGTACCCCCCGTCCCGGAAGCGCGCCCCCGTCACGACGCCCGGACCGGCTGCGCGAGTACGCCGAGGCGTACCGGCGGCTCTACCGGGCGGCCGGTGAGGTCACCGGCGCCGAGGTGATCGTCGATTCCAGCAAGCACGCCTCGCTCGCGTTCTGCCTGGCGAGCGCGGGCGAGCCGGTGAGCGTGGTGCACATGGTCCGCGACGCCCGGGCCGTGGCGCACTCGTGGAGCAGGTGGGTGCCGCGCCCCGAGGACGGCAGCCCCATGACCCGGTGGCGTCCCGCGGCGACCGCGGTGCACTGGCTCGCCCAGAACCTCGCCTTCCACCTGCTCGCCCGCCGCGGCGTGCCGGTGGCCCGGGTGCGGTACGAGGACCTCGTCGACGCGCCCCGCCAGACGCTCGGCCGGCTCGCCCGCCGCCTCGGCCTGCCCGCGGCGCAGCCGTCCTTCCTCGCCGACGACGCGGCCCTGCTCTCGGTCGGGCACACCGTGTCCGGCAACCCCATGCGGTTCGCGGTCGGCACGGTGCCGCTGCGCCGCGACGACGCCTGGCGCACCGGCATGGCGCGGCGGGACCGCTGGCTCGTCACCGCGCTCACCTGGCCGCTGCTGCTCCGGTACGGCTACCGCCTCGCCGGTCAGGGGGCGTCCGGATGGGAGGCGCCATGAGCGGCCCGTCGGTCGGCGTGGTCATCCCCACCCGGGGGGATCGGCCCGCCCTGCTCCGCGCCGCGCTCGCCGCCGTGCTCGCCCAGCGCCACCCGGGCCGCCTCGAGGTCGTGATCGTCGCCGACGGCTGCGACGCAGGCGCGGTGCGCCGCCAGGTGGCGGACCTCGCCGCGGACGGGCCGCGCCGGGTACGGGTGCTCCCCAACCCCGGCGGCCCGCACCTCGCCCGGGCGCGTAACGCCGGGATCGCCGCGCTCGACACCGAGTGGATCGCGTTCTGCGACGACGACGACGTGTGGCTGCCGGGCCGGCTCGCCGCCCAGCTCGCCGCGCTGCGCGCCGAGCCCGGCGCGGACTTCGCGAGCTGCGCGATCGAGGTGGAGTACGGCGGGCGGCGCATCCCCCGCCTCGCCGGCACCGACCGGATCGGCCCGGAGCACCTGGTGCGCTCCCGCATGGTCATGGTGCACTCCTCGACCTTCCTGTTCCGCGGCTACCGGGTGGACGAGGACGCCCCCGGCGGCCAGAACGAGGACTGGGACCTCGCGCTGCGCGCGGCCAAGCGGCGGCCGATCGTGCACGTGGACCGGCCGCTGGTGCGGGTCCGCTGGGGCCTGTCGCACTACGCCACGCACTGGGCGGGGCGCATCGCCGGGCTGGAGTGGATGCTCGACCGGCACCCCGAGCTGGTCGCCGACCGCCGCGGCGCGGCCCGCGTGTACGGCCAGCTCGCCTTCCACCACGCGGCGCTCGGCAACCGCCGGGCCGCGGCCCGCTGGGCCCGGCGGGCGCTCGGCCGCCGGTGGGCGGAGCCGCGGGCGCCGCTCGCGCTCGCGGTCGCGGGCGGCCTGCTCTCGCCGCGGTTCGTGCTCGGCCTGCTGCACGCCCGGGGGCACGGCATCTGATGGGGGCCTGGGTGCGCAAGGCGAAGACCCGGACCCGGCGGGTCCGGGTCGGGCCGATCTCGGTGAACCCGATGACCGAGGTCGAGGTGGTCGACCACGTGGTCGCGGCGCTCAAGCGCGGCGAGGGCGGGCGGATCGTCACGCCCAACGTCGACATCTGCCGGGCCGCCTCCCGGGACCCGGAGATCCGGGCGCTGGTGGAGCACGCCGACCTCGCGGTCGCCGACGGCATGCCGGTGGTGTGGGCGGCGCGGCTGCTCGGCACCCGGCTGCCGGGCCGGATCACCGGGGCCGACCTGATCTGGTCGCTGTCGGAGGCCGCGGCGTTCTACCGCTTCCCGATCTACCTGCTCGGCGGCCCGCCCGGGGCGCCGGAGCGGGCCGCCTGCGCGCTCGTCGACCGCTACCCCGGGCTGATCGTCAGCGGCTGGCGCAGCCCGCCGTACGGGTTCGAGCACGAGCCGGGGGAGGTCGCGGCGATCCGGTCGGCGCTGGTCCGGGCGAACCCGCGGATCGTGTTCGTCGGGCTCGGCTTCCCGCGGCAGGAGCGCCTCATCGAGACGCTGCGCGAGGAGCTGCCCGCCGCGTGGTTCGTCGGCTGCGGCGCCGCGATCGCGTTCGCGGCCGGGGCCGTGCCGCGCGCCCCGCGCTGGATGCGGCAGGCCGGGCTGGAGTGGCTGTTCCGGCTCGCGAGCGAGCCCGGACGGCTGGCCAGGCGCTACCTCGTCGACGACCTGCCGTACGCGCTGCGGCTGTTGACGGTCTGCGCACTCAAACGCCTGTTCTCGTGACCAGATCCCCGTCGGAAAAGTCGTCAGGCACTACCATCGCGGATGGGATGGACGAATGCGATCGTCGGCAGTTGCCGCCGGAGCTGCGGCTGCTGTTCGCTGATGACGGCGTGGGCCGGGTGCTGCCCACCGACCTCCCCGAGGGGGCGGTGGTGTGGCCGGACCCGAGTTTCGCACGCTTTCCTTCGCGTTCGCCTTCGCGGCCCGCGTTCTGGCTGAGCGACGAGCCGGTGAGCGGGGAGCTCTGGGCGAAGCTGCGGGCCGCCCACCCCGAGTCCGGCCTGTGGCCGCTCCTGCTCGAGGACTCGGTGCAGCCGTGGTCGGCCGGCCAGATCGCCCCCGACAACCCGGCGCTCATCGACAACTTCGAGGCGGGGGCGTTCATGGCCGAGGTGTGGTCGGACTGGCTCGCCCAGGCCAGCCCCGAGCAGATCGAGGACCTGTTCCCGTTCGGCCGGGACTGCCCGGGGCTCGCCCCGCCGGGGCGGCTGCTCGCCGAACCGGACGCCGTCGCCGACTGGTACGCGTGCGTGCTCGCCGAACGCCGCCCGCTGCTCGGCCTCGCCGCCGCCGACCGGGGCGCGGACGCGCTCGTGGTGATGGGCTGGCAGGGCGCGGTCAACCACAACGAGTGGGCGGTGCCGATGGCGGCGGTGGTGCGGAGCTGGGAGGAGCGGTTCGGGGCGCGCGTGGTCGGGGTGGGGTTCAACACCCTGGAGCTGAGCGTCGCCGCCCCGCCGGTCACCCCGGAGCACGCGATCCGGGTCGCCGCGGAGCACTGGACCTTCTGCCCGGACAACATCATCCAGGGCCCGGGCAACCTGGTGGACTACAGCGAGCAGATCATCGGCAAGTACTACTGGTCGTTCTGGTGGGACTGACCCGGGCCGCGGCCGCCCGGGTCAGCCCGCGGGCCCGGCCGACCCGGTGAGCTGTGCGACCCGGGCGATCTCCTCCGGGGTGAGCCGCTCCCGGTAGGAGGTGAGGTTCGCCGCCGGGTCCATGGGGCGGAACGCGGTGCGGGACAGCCCGGTACGCCGGAACGGCCGGTCCGTGGCGGCCGGGCCGGAGCAGGCCCGGCGGATGCGCACGGCGGCCCGCTCCGACCACGGCAGGCCGCACCACTCGTACAGCTCCCGGTAGCGGCCCACCGGGTCGCGGGCGAGGTCCTCGTACCGCACCAGCCGGATGTCGGACCGGGCCGCGGCGAGCGAGACGGCGACGTCGCGGGCGACCGTCCACAGCGTCGCGGTGGCGGCGATCGGGTCCGCGCCGTGGCCGCGCAGCCGCTCCACCACCGGGTGGTCGCGCACCAGCAGCGGCTGGCCGAGCAGCTCGTGCACGTCGACCCGCCAGCCGAGCCGCCGCCAGCTCCCCACGAACGCCACCGGGTCGCGGATGAGCACCACCGCCCGGCAGCCGAGCCGCTCGCAGAACCAGGCGGTGGAGAACAGCGCGAACGGGTCGTCGAGCAGCGCCCGGCGGCCGAGCAGCCGGCCGAGCGTGAACGCCGTGCCGTACTTGGCCATCCGCGCCAGGTCGTACGGCGAGCGGTTGCGGCGCAGCTCGGCGAGGAACCGGTAACGCAGGGCGATCGTGTCGGCGAACGCGGCGAGCCACGGCTCCTCGTTGTCGGCGCAGATGTACTGGAACCGGTGGGTCACCGTGGCGTTGAGCACGCCGGGCGACCGGCCGGGCGGGTGCTGCGGGTTGAGCGGCTCGTTGACGTAGACGAGCCCGCCGCCGGCGGCGAGCATCTTGCCCGCCCAGCTCGTGCCGCTGCGCGGCAGCCCGGTCACGAGCAGCGGCGGCCGCCCCGGCGGGGCTACCGGCGCCATGACGGGTCGGCGCCGAGCCACGGGCGCAGCCGTTCGTCCCACGGGGCGAAGTGCTCGCGCAGCGCACGGCGCAGCCGGTCCGGCATCGGCGAGGTCCGGGGGCGGGCGTTGTGCCGGCCGAGCCGTACCTCGCCCGCGGCGGGCAGGCCGAGGAAGGCGTACAGCCGCTCGAACGCGGGCCGCGGGTCGGCGAACAGGTCGCCGCTGTCGAGCACGAGCACCCGGTCGCGGCCGAGGTGCGCGGCGAGCCGGTCGAGCTGGTCGGCGTACCGGCCCCGGGCGAGGTAGGCGTGGTGCCGGTGCGCGTGGCTGACCGCGTACGGCTCCCGCCGCAGCCGCTCCTCCTCCCCGGCGAGCCGTTCCTCCTCCAGGGCCACGGCCCGCTCGAACGACGGCTCGGTCTCGAACCCGCGGGCCAGCTCGTGCGCGTGCGCCGACCAGGCCCGCTCCACCGGGTCGCGCACCAGCACGATCACCTTCACGCCGGGCAGGTCGCGGGCGATGCGCTCGGCGGCGAGCGGGTGGAACAGGTAGTACGGCGAGGACTCGAAGGCGAGCGGCATGCGCCCCTCGCGCCGCGCCACCCGGCGCGCGGTGGCGGCGAGCGGGAAGTGCGCCCGGTACCAGGCCGGGCCCTTGTGGTAGGCGACGTCGAAGTAGTGCACGCCCTTGCGCCACACCGCCTTGAGCACGAGCGGGTGGCGGGCGAGGGAGCGGTAGAGCGAGGTCGTGCCGCACCGCTGCGCGCCCACGATGAGGAACGACGGCAGGACGCGGTGCGCGGCGGTGGCCCGGCCCAGGGCCCAGGAGACGCCGTGCGCCGCCCGCTTCGCCGCGGTGCGCAGCAGGGCCGGGGCCGCGCCGCGGCGAGGCGGCGCGGGCGCGGTCGGGTGGGCAAGGGAGTCGGGGATCACAAAGGCACCTCCAGAAGCGGGGCAAGCCAGGCGGCAGGGGAGCCGAACGGCTCGTGGCCGTCGCGGCGATGCCGGTCGGCGAGCGCGACGAGGTAACGGGCCGCGGTACGGCGGGCCGTGGCGGCGTCGACGCCGAACGGGGCGAGGAGCAGCGGGGCGCGCTCCAGGCACATCCGGGCGGCCCGGGCCGGGCCCGCCCGCCGCAGCCACCGGTGGAGGAAGTGGTGGAGCGCGTCGAAGCCGAGCGGCACGCCGACCGCGAACCGCTCCCAGTCCCACACGAGCAGCCGCCCGCGCGGGCCGGGCGCGATGTTCCACGGCGCGAAGTCGCCGTGCCAGGCCCAGACGTCCGCCGCCGGGTCCACCGCGGCCGGTGACCGGCCGTCCGGCGCGCCGGCCAGGGCGTCCGGCGGCGGGGCCGGCACGGTCCGGGGCAGCGTTCCGGTCGCCCTGCCCGTCACCCTGCCCGTCGCGGTGCCGGTCGCGCCCGCGAGCACGGCGCCCGCCGAGGCGACGAGCGGCAGGTCGAGGGGCTCGGTCGCGGCCTCGTCCGCCGCGCCGTACCGGGGGCCGGGCACCCGCCACCGGGCGTGGGCGGCGAGGCCGCCGATCTCGCGGATCGCCGCGGCGCGCAGGGCCGCGGACGGGCCGCGGCGCAGCCGGGGCACCGGGAGGGCGGACAGCACGAGCACGTCCATGCCGCGCCACAGGCCGTGGTGGAGCACCCTGGGGGCGACCACCACCTCGGTGGGCACGGTCTCGAGCATGCGCAGCACCGCGGCCTCGTGCCGGACCAGCCCGCGCACCCGGTCGGTGTCCGCGATCTTGGCGAACGCGATGCACCGCCCCGCCTGGTACACCTCGAGCACCGGCTTGCGGTTCGCCCGCCGCGCCGGCCGTACCCGCAGCGCGACCCGCACCTCGCGGCCGAGCACCCGGCACAGGTGGGCCTCGATGCCGCCGTCGCCGACCGGCACCCGCACCGCCCGGCCGACCAGCCGGTGGTACGGCTCGCGCGGCACGAGGCGGCGCGGCACGAGCCGGTGGGGCAGCAGCGTGTACCGCCGCCAGGGGCCGCCGGGGGCGGCGGGGAAGAGCACGGCGAGCACCTGGTCGAGGTAGTCGAGCCGGATCCGGCGGTCGCTCATGCGTCCCCCCACATGAGCCGCCCGCGCCCGCCCGGGCCGTGGCCCGCGGGCCCGCCGTACCCGGGGTACCGGTCGTCTCCGTACGGCGCCGGCAGCCCGGGAGCGGGGGAGCGGGCGTCCACGCGCGGCAGCAGGCCGCCGGACGGGCGGCGGTGGCGGGCGCGGTAGGGGCCGCGCACCGGCGGGCTGTCCTGGTTGCGCCACAGCAGGGCGAACGAGATCAGGTACATGATCAGGGCGGTCACCAGCCCGTCGTAGATGAACATGTAGAACAGGGCGAGGATCATGACGAGCACTCCGGCCTGCCCGATCGGGGTGCGGTCCCGCCAGTGGCGGCGGATCGCCCCCAGGTAGAAGGCGACGTAGAGGGCCGCGCCGGTGAAGCCCTGGCTGATCAGCAGCAGCCAGAGCTGGCCGTCGCTGCCGAGCGGGGGGTGCGCGCACTCGCGGCACCACTGGGTCTTGCCGGTGGTGATCGACCGGTGGTTGCCGTGCGCGTTGCGGGTGTTGCCGAAGCCGATGATCGGCGAGTGCACGGCGGCGGCCACGGTCGCGGTCACCGTGAAGGCGCGGATGTCGTTGCTGTGCGGGCTGTCGATGCGCTGGCTCACGATCGTGCTGAGCGGGGAGAACGCGAGCAGCACGGCGGCCCCGGCGACCGCGAGCAGCAGCCCGGGGCGGCGGCGCCCGCGCAGCACGACGTAGAGCACGGAGATGCCGAGCCCGATCCACAGGCCGCGGTTGAGCGAGTACACGATCGGCACCGCGGCGAGCGCGATCAGCACGCCGCACGCGACGCGCCGTGCCGTACCGCCGTAGACCCACCAGCCGACGACGAACCAGATGATGAGGATCGAGATGTTGCTGCCCCACGCGTTCGCCCACTCGAACGGCGCCTCGGGCCGCGGCGAGGCGTGGCCGAGCACCCGCTGGGTCTGCGACACCGTGGGGTGGATGAGGTTCTGCACGAACGGATGCCCGCCGATCCAGTCGGGCAGCAGCATCTCCAGCGGCGCGGTGAACGAGAGGTCCGGCGCGAGCACGCCGAGCAGCCCGCCCGCGACCGTGGTGACGAACAGCGCGCCGAGCATCCGCACCAGGGTGAGCTGCGGCAGCTCGCGGTGGCTGAGGTTGCCCAGGTAGAGCACGGTGATCAGCACGGCCAGGTAGAGGGCGAGCCGGACCAGGTAGCCGATGACGCGGCCGGGGGAGAGCTCGCCGTACGTGCCGGGCGGCGTGGCGCCGAGCATGCACGCGGAGATCAGGTAACCGGCGATGAGCAGCAGCCACAGCCCGAACCCCTGCGGCATGCGGATGGGGCGGCGCCGCCAGAGGATCACGGCCATCGGTACGGCGAGCACGATGATCGACAGCCCGCCGAAGCCCAGCGCCCACCAGACCGGGTAGCCGACGAGCAGCGCCGCGATCGGCCAGACGGCGGGGCTCACCACGCGTGGGCGTGGGCCATGCGCGGCACTCTGCTCTCCCGGTACACCGCCACGCCGCTGCCGGCGAGCAGGCCGAGGAAGAGGCCGCTGCCCAGGTAGAGCGGCAGCCCGGGACCGGTGGGGGAGTCCGGGGGCCGGGCCGGGCTGATCACCGTGCCCGGGGTCACCGCCACGGTGCGCAGCGCGTCGGCCTTGGCGGTGAGCGTGGCGACCTGCCGGTTCAGCAGGGTCTGCCGCCGGGTGGCGTTGAGGTACTCGGCCGAGCCCTTGCTGAGGGTGGGCAGGGAGGCGGTGACCTCGGTGAGCGCCTTGTCCGCCTCCCGGAGCGCGGCGGCGACGAGCCGCTGCTGCGCGGCGAGCGTGCGGGTGGCGGCGGCCTCGCGGTTGGCGAGGTAGGCGGTGGCGACCGCCTGGGCGCCCGCGGCCGCGGCGGACGGGGTACCGGCCGAGTAGGAGACGGCGAGAATCGCGCTATTCGGCGGCACGTTTATTGTGATATTTCGCCGCACTTCGTCGATATCCCGGATGCCCAGTTTCTCCGCGGCGAGCCCGGCGACCACGGCGGACTGCGCGATCTGTGCCTCGGTGTCGAGATTGAGGTTTTCCCGCTGCCGCGGCCCGAGATTGTTCGGCTGATCCTGTACGCCCGTCGGTGTCACGAGCACCTGGGCGGTCGCGGTGTACGTCTCGGGCAGCACCGCGTGCAGCACGATGCCGCCGAGCGCGCCGACGAGCACGCACACGCCGGTGAGCAGCCGGTGCCGGCCGAGCAGCGAGAGGAAGGGCGACCTGCTCATGGGGACTCGCGACCCTCTTCGGTGAGGTGGATCGGAAAAGACACCAGGCACTTTACTGGATGTTCATTCCGGGCGGCCGATGCTCGAGTGAAATGCCACGAAAATAGACTAGGGCGAGTTTTGTCTTTCGCAGGAAAGCGTTGGAAAGTGGTAAAGTCGCCCGCGTTCCCCAGGCGTATATGAAATGCTTGCTCCGGCATCCTCGGAGGGGGCGAGATGGGACGAATGGGGGAAATGCGCGGTCCGCTGGGCGACGGGTCCAGGCCGGGCCGGATGCCCGGTTCGCGCCGGAGGGCGGCCGTGCTCGCCGCCGGGGTCGTCGCGGGGGCGTCGCTCGCGACCGGCGCGTGCGTCGCCGGGAACGCGCCGCGGGCCGAGGCGGGCGCCCCGCCCGCCGCCGAGGTCATCCGCCCCCGGCACTGCAAGGCGACCGAGAAGCTCATCCCCACCTGCGGAGCCTGGTGGGGGATCGCCCCCGAGGTGTTCACCAGGCGGAGCCCGGCGGTGGCCCTGGAGCGGGCCGAGCGGCGCATGGGCCGCAAGGCGGCGATCCTGCACGTCTACCACCGCAACGACGAGCTCTTCCCCACCCCCGAGGAGCGCGAGCTCGCCAAGTCCCGCATCCTGCTGATCAACTGGAAGGTCAGCCTCGAGCGCCCCTGGGCGGAGATCGCGGCCGGCCGGTTCGACCGGCGCATCGACCGGCTCGCCCGGTACATCAAGCGGACCTTCCCCAAGCGCTTCTTCCTCACCATCCACCACGAGCCCGAGGACGACGTACGGCCGCAGCCCGGCTCCGGCCGTACCGCGCGGGACTACGCGGCGATGTTCCGCCACGTCGTCACCCGGCTGCGGGAGCGCGGCGTGACCAACGCGGTGACCGTGATGACGTACATGGGCGCGCCGAACTGGGCCTCGAAGCGGTGGTTCGCCGACCTGTACCCCGGCGACGACGTGGTCGACTGGGTGGCGATCGACCCGTACGCCGACCACCGGGTGCGCGACTTCGCCGGCCTGGTGAACAAGGTCCGGCCCGACTACCCGAACTGGCCCGGCTTCTA
>Ga0207865_101041_pt1 | contig 23877 bp, 16 predicted proteins | sample HigsolmetaAR204D_FD_184836 | JGI IMG/M metagenome (GOLD analysis project Ga0207865, IMG submission 184836) | Ionic liquid and high solid enriched microbial communities from the Joint BioEnergy Institute, USA - AR20-4-D (SPAdes) (version 2) ...
GAAGTCGTCACTCTCACTTTACCAAACGAAGCGGTGTTTTTCTATTTTGGCAAGCTGGCTATTCAACAGACCTTAAACCCGCTCTACAATTGGTTTTACATTGATTTTCTAGGTGCGAAAGTTGAGTTAGAAAGAAACACGAGAATGAAACTTTTACCAGGACGGTGCGAGGTTCATTTTATATGATGATGGTTTCAGTTGGAAAATGAGGCGTAGAGGAGAAGGCGTACAATGGCACAATGGCAGACTGCTTTGAATGAGCAACATTTGGCCGAGGCGGCTAAGCGATACGGCGTTGCGGAAGAAGATATCGTCAAAGTCGGCGGTTTTGAAAATCTAGTTTTCCGTTTCGGGTATGCGGGCATCGATGCGATTTTGCGGGTGTCCCATACTTCGCATCGCAGCGTTCGGCAGATTGAAGCCGAAATCGACTGGCTCCTCCATCTGGCGCAAGAAGGTGTAGGAGTCAGCCGTCCGCTGGCTTCGGCAGGCGGCAATCTGATGGAGACGATACCGCATAGCGAAGGGCAGTTTATTCTGAACGCCTTCGAGAAAGCGGCCGGCGAACAAGTTCATGCGGAACATCCGGCTTGGGGACCGGCATTGTTCGAGGAGTGGGGGCGGACGATCGGCCGCATGCACGCCTGCGCCAAAACCTATACCTTGCCGAAGGGGATGGCCCGCCGGATGCGGGAAGATATGGATTTGACCTTGAGCGAGGACAAGTTTGCATCCTGGCAGCCGGAGGCGATTGAGGTTTACCGCAAATACCGGGAGCTGGAATCGCTGATTCGCGACCTGCCTCAAGATGAAGACGGGTACGGCATGTGCCACCGCGATTTGCACCACGGCAATTTTTTTGTAAGCGGCGGCCGTATTTGCGCATTCGACTTTGACGATTGCGGATACGACTATTTTGCGCACGATATCGCGATGGCGGTCTATTACGCGTCCATGTTCCCGGGCGGCGGCATGCCGGAGAGCGACCGGGAGAAGGCGTCCGATTCGGCCAACCGGTTTTTTGAACGTTTCATGAGAGGGTATTTCCTGGAAAACCGATTGGACGAGGCGTGGCTGAGGCATCTGCCTTTGTTCATGAATCAGCGTCATTGCGAGCTGAGCCTCATCCTGCTTGAATTATGGGGCGAAAACGGCACAGTAGCCGAGCGAGCCTGGATCAAGCGCAATCTGACCGCAATGGTTAGCGGACAGCCTTGTTTCGAGCTGGACGTGTGATCCATTGCGCCATCCCACATCGCAGGGCGCCTTCCTGTAAGCGGGGTGCCGACAGGCGACCGGGGCATTGGGGCGGCGGGACTGCGCTCCGCGAAGGGGAAAGCGCCGAACTCCGGCGTCGGGCGGGTTATCGCCCGCGAGGGCGTTGCCGCACTCTCGCCGGATCATACCGTGAATATTTGCGCTGAATAAGAGGTCTTTTATGGTGCTTGGCACGTTGAATCCTCGCCGGGAAGCCGCGAGACGAACGCGAGCGCCGCGGGAAGACGTAATCATCCTCATCCGGCACCGCTCTGGTCCGCATCTGGTCCGCAAAGACGTCGATGAATCCTCGAGCCACCGCGGCCCGTGCTTCTTCCGGCTCCAGCCCGCGCAGGAAGGCCTGAATCGCGCCGATCCGCTTGCCGTAAACAGGCAGGCGAAACGTTGAGGGGACCGGTCTGTCGTGATATGATGTTAGCAATTCCAGAATTCGCCTGAAGGATGAGGATTGTGACCACATTTCACGAGATGCCGTTTCATCCGGTGATCGGAGCCTGGTTTCATGACCGGTTCGGCGAGCCAACCGACGTCCAGCGGCAGGCATGGCGCGGCGGCGATTCGCCGGACGGACATCTGCTGATCGCGGCGCCGACCGGCTCCGGCAAGACGCTTGCCGCCCTGCTTCCCTGCCTGGATGCGATCGTCAAGGAAAAAGAACGGGGCGACTTGGTTCGGCCCGGAGTGCGGGTTCTTTATATTACGCCTTTGAAGGCGCTGAATAACGATGTGCACCACCATGTCGTCCGGTTCGTGGAAGAAATGGGCCAGTGGGCGGCGGAGCAAGGAATCGTCTGGCCAGGGGTGAGCGCGGGCGTCCGCACAGGCGATACGCCCCGGAACGTGCGGGCCGCCATGCTGCGCAGGCCGCCGGACGTGCTCGTCACGACGCCCGAATCGCTCTATCTGATGCTCACCTCGGTCAAGGCGAGGCATACGCTGGCTGCGGTGCGCCATGTCATTGTCGACGAGATTCACAGCCTTGCAGGCGACAGCCGGGGCGTTCATCTGTCCGTCACGCTGGAGCGGCTGGCCGCCTTATGCGAATCGCCGATCCGGCGTATCGGCGTCTCCGCGACGCAGAAGCCGCTTCAGCGGGTGGCGCAGTATTTGGGCGGCTGGGAACCGCGCCAGCTAAACCCGGATGCGGACGTCCGCGCGGCCGAGACAGCGTTCGGCGGCACGGTGTATGCGCCAAGGCCTGTGCGGATCGTCGAGAGCCCGATGCACAAGGAATTCGAGCTGACGGTCACGATGCCGGAGCGGACGATGATCACGGCGGACAAGGAGGCGCTCTGGACGCCGCTGGTCGAGAAAATCGCCGGCCTGCTGGAAGACGCCCGCTCGACGATCATTTTCGTCAACAACCGGAGGCTGTGCGAACGGCTGACCCAGCGGCTGAACGATCATTTCGGGTACGAGCTGGCGCGCTCTCACCACGGCAGCGTCTCCCGGGAGATACGGCTGCAGGTGGAGCGGGAGCTGAAAGAGGGCACGCTCCGCTGTCTGGTGGCCACCGCCTCGCTGGAGCTTGGCATCGACGTCGGCCATATCGAGCGGGTGGTGCAGGTTGATTCACCGCAAAGCGCTGCCGCCGGCATACAGCGGATCGGCCGCGCCGGCCACGACGTCGGCGATGTCAGCCGCGGTACGATCATCGTCCGCTCCCGCGGACTGCTGGCAGAGTGCGCCATGCTGGCCCGCCGCATCGGCCTGCGGGAGATCGAGGACATCGAGATCCCGGCAGGCGCGCTCGATGTGCTGTGCCAGCATATTGTCGCCATGGCTTCGCTCGAGGAATGGACCGTAGAGCGGCTGGCGGACGTGTTTGCGCGCAGCGACGCTTACCGGGGGCTTGCCCGCGAGCGGCTGGAGTCGGCGCTTACCGTGCTGTCGGGCTACTTCCCCTTCGTGCGGCCGCTGATCGAATGGGACCGGGCGACCGGCCGCGTTCGCGGCGGCAAGGGAGCCGGCATGGCGGCGATCATGGGTGCGGGGACGATTCCGCAGAGCAGCGCCTATCGCGTCCATCATGCCGAAACGCGCGTTCATCTCGGCGAGCTGGACGAAGAATACATTCACGAAAGCCGCGTCGGCGATGTGTTCCGCCTCGGAACGTCGTCATGGAAAATCCAGTCGATCCAAAGCGACAAAGTATATGTCACCGAGGTGGCGAACGCGTTCAGCGAAATTCCGTTTTGGCGGGCGGAGGCGCCCGGGCGGTCGTATGCGGCTTCGCTGGAGCTGGGCAAATTCCATGAGCAGCTGGACGGTGTGCTTCAGCAGCAGGGCAAGGATGCCGCAGCGGCCTGGCTCGTCCGCGATTATGCCATGGACGAGCCGGCCGCGGAGCAGCTTGCGGACCTGTTCCTAGCGCAGCGTTCGGCGAGCGTCGTGCCGACTCACCGCAAGCTGGTCGCCGAGCATTACGCGGACGAGCTCGGGCAGCATCATGTCGTCATCCACAGCCTGTTCGGACGGCGATTGAACCGCACTTGGCTGCTCGTGCTGGAGCGAGGCTTGCCCTCGCTGCGCAAGCATCTCGTTCATACGACGGCGACGGACAACGGCATCGAGCTGATTCTGAGCGAGTGGAGCCCGCGATGGCTCGGGCAATTGTTCGCCGTCGCTGCGGACGAAGCCGAGAAGCTGCTGCTGGAGGCCGTCCCCGGCTCGCCGCTGCTTGGCATGACATTCCGTCGGCTCGCCGAGACGGCGCTGCTGCTGCCGCGCTCGTTCGCCCGGATGCCGACATGGAAGAAGCGGCTGCGCAGCGAAGCGCTGTTGAAGGAAGCGCTGCCCTATCAGGAACGCTTCCCCTTCATCCCTGAAGCGATCAAGCTGAGTATCGAGGAGCACTTGGATCTTTCTCATCTTAAGCAGCTGCTTACCGGCATCCGCAGCGGGGAAGTGGAGGTGCATACCCGGGACAGCCATGCGCCTTCGCCGTTCGCGATGCAGTTGGCGTCCGATTTTGTCAATGTCCAGATGTACGAATCCGACGCGCTCGGCAAAGAGCTGTCCATGCAGCTGCTTACGATCAGCCGCGAGCTGGCTGACCAAGTGTTCGGCCGCGACTCGCTGGCGAATATCGCCGAATCGGCGGAAGCCTGGAAAGCCGCGCTAGCTCCGCCGCTCGACACGGAAGAGCAGATCGTTCGGCTGCTGAGGCGGCTGGGCGACATGACGACGGACGAAATGCGCGAGTATGCGCCCGATCCGGAAGCTCTCGAGGCGATGCTCGCATCGCTCCGGGGCCAAAATCGCGCGGCGCTTGTGTCCATTGCCGGGCAGGAGCGCTGGATCGCCGCCGACGAAGCGGAATTGTACGAGCGATTCGCTGAAGACGAGCTGGCGGCCGACTGGATTCTCCGCAGGCATATCGACCGGCTGACATCGTTTACTGCGGCGCAGCTGGCGGAAGCTTACGGCATGGACATCGGGGAGGCCGAACGGCATATCCGGCTTTGGCGCGAGCGGGGAGCCGTCGAACCGTCGCCGTTCGCCGGGGAACCCGAACGCGGCACGTTATGGACCAGCAGCAAGGCGCTGTCCTCCATCATCCGCTACTCGGCCGGCAAGCTGCGGGAACGCGGCGAAGCACTCGACACCAGCCGTTATTTGGGCAAGCTGCTTGCCCGTCAATATGTTGCAGCGGAATCGAAACTGAGCGGCGCGGACGGACTGAAGGAAGTGATCTCCCGGCTGCAGGGACTGTTTCTGCCGTTCTCGCTGTGGGAGTCGGCCGTATTTCCGGCTCGCCTGGCGGAATATCGCAAGGAATGGCTCGATATGCTGTGCGCATCCGGCGAAGTGATGTGGATCGGCCGCAAGGAGCCCGGAGAGCAGGAAGGGAAGCTGGCTTTCTTTTTGCCGGAATCGAGGGAGCTGCTCGCCACTGCGGTTAGGCGGGGAGCGCCCGCGTCGCACCCGGAGCTGTACGAGCTGCTTCGGCGCAAGGGAGCGAGCTTCCTGACGGCGATCAGCCGCGAGCTGGGGCTTGTGCCGTCCGAGGCGATGGCGCAATTGCTGGACCTGGTGTGGGAGGGCAAAGTCGCGGGCGACCAGTTCGCTCCGCTTCGCCTGCACGGGGCGGGGAAGAGCCGTTCGGCGCGGAAGACGGACCGTTTTCAGTCCGGGCTCGGACGCTGGTATGTGCTGGAGACGATGGCCGAGCCGGAGGACAGCAGGGAGCGCGCTGTCATCGGGTGGGTGCAGCAGCTGCTCGAAGCGTACGGCATCGTCACCAAAGAGATTGCAGCGCTGCAGTCCGAATATTCATGGGAGGACGTTCAAAGCGTGCTGAAGCAGCTGGAGCAGCGGGGGCTGTTTACCCGCGGCTTTTGGGTTCAGGGCATTTCGCATTTGCAGTATTCGAACGAAGCGAACCTCGAAGCGTTGAGAGCGCCGAATCTCATCTCGCGTCAAGGCGAGCCGGAATGGGTGCTGCTGAATGCATCCGACCCGGCCAATCCGTTCGGTTTCGTCGTTCCGTGGCCGTCCTCGGACCGCGTCTCCTTTGCCAGAAAGGCGGGCAACGATTTGGCTTTGCTGCACGGACGCTGGGCGCTTTGGATCGAAAACAACGGCCGCCGGTTTCATACCGCCGAAGGCTGGAGCGACGAGCTGCTGGAACCCGCGATCCTGAAGCCGCTGTTCAGGCTGCTGCTCCAGCGGACAGGCGGCAAAAAAATCGTCGTCAGCAAGTGGAACGGCGCGGACATTGCCGATAGTCCGGCCAAAGAGCCGTTTGTTCAGCTTGGCGCCGAGCGGGACGGCCGAAATCTTGTCATTTGGCCGAGCGTAATCTGATACATGGCGTCGTGCCGTGATTTGACCCGGAAGGCAGCGAATCAACCTACTTTCGCCGAGAAGGGCGTTGCACCGTTCTGGAATCGTTCGCCCGGTGGTTGTTTTCGGGAGTAAGTAAGGAGGAATGGACTTTGCAGATCCTGCCGATAACCAAGAAGGATCGGGAAGCGATCATCGCTCAGGAAGGGCCCATCGTCGTCTCGCGGGGACATGTGCACGAGCTTGCTCATTTGCCGGGAGACGGCTGCCGCATCGATGAAGAGCTCGTCGGGTGGATCTTCTATGCCATCGCCGGCGATGAATGCGAGATCGTCTCTTTGGAGAGCCGCGTGGAAAACCGCGGGATCGGAACCCGTCTCATCGAGAGCGTGAAGGAAAGGGCGGAAGCGGCCGGCTGCCGCAAAATTTGGCTGATTACGTCCAACGACAATATTCGGGCGATCCGGTTTTATCAAAAAAGAGGCTTCGATCTGGTAGCCGTGCATCGGGATGCGATCACGGAAGCGCGAAAGCGGAAGCCTTCCATCCCGCTGTTCGGCTGCGAGGGCATTCCGATTCGCCACGAGCTCGAGTTCGAGCTCCGTCTCGTCCCGCGGTAGGAGCCTGGGCTTTAGAGCGCTGCAGGATGAGATGCGCGCCGCCTGTCGCGCCGGATTATCCGAAAGCGGCAGCATGAGCTGCCGGCCGCCCGGACGAGAGCGGAAGGGCGAATCGGATTGCCGGTCATCAGCGGCGCGGTCAGCGGCCGCCCGGACGTGAGCGGAAGGGCGAGCTGCCCGAGCCGCCGTGCAGTAAAAGCAGCACATGCCGGGGGAGCGCGCCTAGCTACGCATAACGCGCCGCGTTCGCAGCGGATTATTACAAGATAGACGCCTATGACGGTCGCTTCTTCCGTCATCGGTCGTCACCTGCGGTGTTGAAATTTGAGTCGGCGGACTATCGCCCAATTTTCAAGATAGACCCCCATGCCGCTTGCACGGCACCATCAGAAGATGAAAATGGCCGCGGCGTACCAAGCGCTATTTTCAAGATAGACGCCTATGACGGTCGCTTCTTCCGTCATTGGTCGTCACCTGCGGTGTTGAAAATTTCGCCGAAGGATTTCGTCGAATTTTTCAAGAGTGTCCGCAAATGTTGTATTTTGTACAACAAAAACGGGGGGATCAACCGGGTAGCGGCTCAATGTTGTAGAATGTACAACAATTCGGGCGATGTTCCCGGGTTTGCAGCCGATTTCGCCCAAATTGTTGCACAAAATGCAACATTACCCTTCCTCTAGCGCGAAGAGGACGGAAAATGTTGCATTTTTTGCAAGATTTGTCGCCTCATATGCCTGGGGAGGGGCCGCGCTAACGCGGAGTCCGAACGTTGACGTGGGCTCCGAACGCTAGCATGACGCCAACATGGAGTTCGCACGCTAAAAACAGGTTTCGGAGGCCGCCGGCTGAGCATCCCCATCGCCGCAAGTGTAGATTTACCAATGGTGCTTCGACCGAAGCTTCTCTAAATGCTCGCTAGCCCAGGGCGCTGTTTTGCCGGGCTAACGCTAGCCACAGAGCTTATTTCTCTCGAAACGCTCGATTTGAAATCGTAACAGTGAGCAGCCTTATTCCGCATGTTTGGCCGGATTCAGCGTTTCTGGTCAAATAGCGCTCCTCAGTTTCGTTACATTTTCAAAATGGTGCAATTCAGCCAAATAGCGCTTGTCACTAGCGTTAGAGATTCAGAAGCTTTCAGCGGGAGCGCCTTAAGGGGCAGCGCAGGAAGGAACAGCGCCCCCCGCGCTATTTTCAAAACAGAATATTGGTTCCCGTCAAATTGTATCCGCTTACAAGAAAGAGGCTCCGTCGCAGCGCCAATGCAGTTCATTAGCAGGGATGAACATTACTCGGTTGACGCTGACGTTTATCCCTTCCGCGCCATGGCGATAATGATGGGAAGAACTGTGAAGTCGAGGAGCAGGCCATGTTCAACAGCAATAGTGCATTTTCTTCCAATTCAGGCGGCGTCAAGGAAACCGGTGCAGGCAGCGTCAAGGAAACCGGTGCAGGCGGCCTCAAGGGAACCGGCGCGGATGCGGCAGGCGTCCCTCTCGCAGCGGTGATATCCGTCAATATTCAGCGCATCCGGCAAGATTTGGGGGGCAGCGACGATATCGTCATCAGGGAAATCCGCAGCGAAGCGGACGGGCTTACGATGGCAGCCATCGCGTATACGGACGGGCTCGTCGACGCGCATGCGATCAACCAATTCGTCATGAAATCGCTGTCGCTCAACTGGCAAGCCGGCGAAGAGCCGGCCGGCCCGGATGTCGTCCCGGACGCCGTAAGGCTGCTGGAGTCGTTTGTCGTGGCCGCGGGCGCGGTGGATACCGTTAGCGATTATAACGGGCTGTATGACGCCATGCTCTCGGGCGATGTCGCCGTTTTGCTGGCTGGTTACACCTTCGCATATGCCATTGATGTCAAGGGGTGGAAAGAGCGCGGCGTCACCGAGACCTCGAACCAGACGACCATCCGGGGGCCGCGGGAGAGCTTCTCCGAATCGCTGCGCACGAATACGTCGCTCATTCGCCGCAAGATCAAAAATCCGAACCTTTGGCTGGAAACTTATTCGATCGGCCGCGTGACGAAAACGAGCGTAACGGTGATGCATATTCGCGGGGTCGCCAAGGATAGCGTGCTGGAGGAAGTGCGAAAACGGCTGCAAACGATTCGGATCGACGGCATTCTGGAGAGCGGAGATATCGAAGAGTTTATACAGGACACGACGTATACGTTTTTTCCGACGATCATCAACACGGAGAGGCCGGATACGGTCGCCGCGCATCTGCTGGAAGGCAGGGTGGCCATCTTGGTCGAGGGGACGCCCAACGTGCTCGTCGTTCCCGCTCCTTTCGTCGCGTTCCTCCAGTCGCCGGAGGATTATTATCAGCGCGCCGATTTTTCCAGCGCCCTCAGGCTGCTGAGATATTTGAGCGCATTTATTTCCGTCCTGGCGCCGTCCCTGTATATCGCGATTACTACCTTTCACCAGGAAATGCTGCCTACCGCCTTGCTCATCAGCCTCGCTTCCCAGCGCGAAAATGTGCCGTTTCCCGCCTTTATCGAAGCGTTGGCGATGGAGATCACCTTCGAGATTTTGCGGGAAGCGGGGCTTCGCATGCCCCGCGCGATCGGCCAGGCGGTCTCCGTCGTAGGCACGCTCGTCATCGGGCAGGCGGCCGTCGAGGCCGGCATCGTATCGGCGGCTATGGTCATCGTCGTCTCGATCACGGCCATATCCAACTTTACGTTTCCGGCTTACAACATGTCGATCACATCGCGCATGCTGCGGTTTTTGTTTATGATGCTGGCCGCAAGCTTCGGGCTATTCGGGATTGTTTTGGGCCTGTTTGCGCTGCTGCTTCACATGAGCAGCTTGCGCACCTTCGGCGAGCCGTATATGGCGCCCTTCGCTCCGCTCGTTGTCGGCAAGCAGAAGGATGCGCTGATCCGGCTGCCCAAACGGTGGAGGCTAAGCCGAAGCGAAACGGCGGACAGCAGTAACCGGATATTGAAGGAGACCGTTCCGACAGCGAAAGACGGGGAGAATGGTTCGAATGATTGATTTTCGCGCAGGCATTAAGCTGTTTCTTGTCTTTGCCGTCCTTATTGTGCTTACCGGCTGCTGGAGCAGCAGAGAGCTGGACGAGCTGTCGATCATCGTCGGCATGGGGATCGATTGGGAGGATGGGCACTATGTCATGACTTACCAGGTGGTCAATCCCGGCGAAATTGCGTCCCAGAAGCAGGCTAGCGAAAGGGCGCCGGTCACAGTGTATCAAAGCAAGGGCGATTCGATATTCGAGGCGGCCCGAAGGCTCACGACCGAAGCGCCGCGCAAAGCGTATCTCGGGCATCTGCAGCTGCTTGTGATCGGGGAACCGTTGGCCCGGCACGGCATCGTCGACCTCATGGACCATTTGCTCAGGGATAACGAAGCGAGACTGGACTTCAACGTGATCGTGGCCAAGGGTCAAAAAGCGGAAAATATTTTGGAGATCTATACCCCGCTCGAGAAATTGCCTACGCAAAATATGAGGCATTCGCTGGAGACGTCCGAACGAAACTGGTCTCCGGCCATCGCTATGACGATGGATAAGATGGCTTCGATCCTGTCCGTTAACAACGGCATCCGTCTGGTGCTGCCCGGCATTCATGTCGTCGGAGATTTACATTTGGCAACAAAGAAAGATAACGTATTCCGATACCGCCCGCCGGGCCGGTTTCAATTTTCGGAGATGGCGGTATTCAAAGAGGGCAAGCTGATCGGCTGGCTGAACGAACAGGAAAGCAGAGGATATACCGATCTTACGGACAAGCTCCACAGCACCTCGGTGCATCTGCCCTGCCCGGAATCCGGCTTGATCGGGATCGAAATTACTGGCTCCAATGCGAAAACGAAAGCTCTCGTCAAAAACGGAAAGCCGGCCGTGGAAGTGGCAATCCGCGCAAAGGCCAATGTCGTGGAGAAAATAGGCTGCGGCAAGGTGGATGTAACGGACCCGGATACGATCGACCGGTTGGAAAAGCAGCTTGAACAGGAGATGAGGAAGCATGCGGAGGCCGCTCTCAAAAGGGCTAAAGCATTGAAAGCCGATATTTTCGGGTTTGGCCAGGCGCTGAACAAGGTGAATCCGCGGTTGTGGGAGAAGCTCAAGCTGCGCTGGGACGATGACTATTTTCCGCAGCTGCCCGTTACGCTGGATATCAAGGCCAATATTTTGCGCACCGGTACGATCGGCAATACCAATTTGCATAAGAGCGAAATGAGAAAAGAGGGATAACCGTGACGGTTGCCGCCTTCTTAGGGGTGATTGCCTCCGCTGCAATCATTGCCGCCATCGAGCTGCCCATGCTGCTGAGAAACCGTCAAAAGAAGGAGATGGTGGTGTTCATCTTGGCTCTGCTTGTCGGAACCGCGCTGAGCGGGGCGCAGGCGCTGCGCTTTACTTTGCCGAACCCGCTCGAGCTGCTGGTGATTGTGTATACTCCCGTATATGAATGGTTCAAAAGCTTGCTGCCATGAAAAAGGGGTGGAAACGGTCATGCAGACCATCGGACAGATCAGTTCCCGGCAATTCACGATGCTGGTCATTCTGACCACCGTCGGGGACAGCATCCTGATCGCTCCCTCCATAGCGACGAGCGACGCCAAACAGGATGTATGGATTTCCATGTGTATCAGCCTGACCGTTGGACTGGCGATGGTCGGGTTCATGGCCATGCTGGCGGACAAATTTCCCCGTCAATCGCCGATCGAGTACGCGCGCACCCTGTTTGGAACAACGCTTGGCTCGCTGATCGGGCTCATGCTTTTAATCTATTTCGGCTATGAAATCATCTCGTTCCTGGTGGAGATCGGCGGGGTGTTAACGACGCAAATTATGCCGGAAACGCCGGTTGCGGCCGTCGAGCTGATATTCATGGCCGTCATCGTTCTTGCGGTGAGGCTTGGCCTGGAGACAACGGCACGCACAAGCGAGCTGTTGTTCCCGTGGTTTGTTGGGCTGTTTTCTTTCCTGATTATCTTTCTGCTGCCGGATATCCAGGCGGACAACTTGCTGCCGATCCTGGCCGAAGGCTGGCAGCCGGTCGTTGAAGGCTCCGTGTTTTTGATGGCGTATCCGTTCGCGGAGCTGCTCTGCTTTCTCGTGATCGCTCCTTCGGTCGCCAGGCAGGGGAGTTTAATGAAGCCGCTGCTCACCGGCGCCTTCATCGGCGGGATGATTCTGCTCATTATCCTGCTGATGTCGATTCTCGTGCTTGGTCCTACCCTTGTGGTGATGAAGATCTTCTCGACCTATAACCTGGCGCAAAAAATCAGCATCGGCGATTTTTTGGAGCGATTGGAAGCCATTCTTGCATTTATGTGGTTTGTGACGATCTTTTTTAAAACCGCGCTTTATTTCTATGCCATCAATCTTGGGGCTGCCCAGTGGCTGAAGCTGAAAAACTATCGGGTGCTGACGCTTCCCTTCGCCATGATTTTGCTTGCGCTGTCGAGGGCAAGCGTGCCCAACTTTATCTACTACAACGACGTGATCGTACGTTTTTGGCCGTTTCTGGACTTCACGTTCGGCCTCTTGCTGCCGCTGGCGATGCTGGGGATGTATGCGCTGCGGCGCCGCCGTCGGTCTGCCCCTGGCTGAGCGGCAGCCGTAGCTTATTCGGCCGGCCGCCGTCTTGCAGGGCCTGGCGCGGTGAGCAGCGCGAGTTTATGGCAGCGTCTCGATGAAGCGGGCAGCCACTGCCGACAACGGAACGTCCGCGAGCGAGACGATGCCGATGCTGCACGGAGGAATCGGCGGCACCAAAGAGCGGCCGGCGTGACGGATACGTCCGTCGATCTTGCCTGGAGCCGGAGCGGTGCGGATCATGGCTCCCGCGTCACTTACGACATTTATAAGGATGGCCGGCAATACGCATCAGTGACGGACTCGGTATATTCCTCCGTGACGGAGATTGTCTATACCGTGCAGGGGCTCGCTCCCGATACCGAATACCGGTTTTACGTCGTGGCCAGGGACGAGAGCGGGGCCGCTTCCGCGCCGGCGAAGAGCTTCGGGTTCGCACCGAGACGAATTTGACGGTCATCCGTCAGCTTATCGAGCAGTATGCGGCTTCCGGCGAGCTGAACGGGCCGTTTGCAAGGCAGCTGGCCAACCAAGGCTTGCAATCCCTGCGCTCGGCAGGATGGGCCCCATTGGAAATCGCGCGCCGAATTCGGTATAATTTCAGTCAAACGCTTTCTGGGCAAAAGCACATTTTCCCATGGCGACATATACTATTGACATGATGAGAATCCGTAAGGGAGGACCCGCTAACATGGCCAACTATCATCTAATCGGCATCAAGGGCAGCGGCATGAGCGCGCTTGCGCAGATTCTTCACGACCTCGGCCATTCCGTGCAAGGGGAGGATGTGACATCGTCCATCTTTACGCAAGCGGCGCTGGAGAAGCGCGGCATTCCGATGTATCCGTTCGGCGAAGCGCCGTTGTCCCCGGGCATGACCGTCATCGCTTCGAACGCCTTCGACGAACGCCATCCCGCCATTGCCCGCTGTCACCTGTCCGGCCTTCCGGTGCAGCGGTATCATCATTTTTTGGGACAATGGATGAAGGATTACACGAGCATTGCCGTCACCGGGTCGCACGGGAAAACAACGACGACGGGCATGATGGCCCATGCGTTGGGAGCGTCGCGGCCGGTATGCAGCCTGATCGGCGACGGTACAGGCCGCGGCGCGAAGGACGCGCGGCTGTTTATATTCGAAAGCTGCGAATACCGCAGACATTTTCTTGCCTATAAACCGGATATTGCGGTCATTACGAATATCGATTTCGATCACCCGGATTATTTCAGCGGCATAGACGACGTCCGCAGCGCGTTCGAGGAGATGGCTTCCCTTGTCGGGCAGCAGCTCATCGTCTGCGGCGACGACGGGCAAGTTCGCCGGATGGCCACAGGCAAGCGACTGCTTCATTACGGCTTCGGGGACGACAATGAGCTGACGGCCGGCGGGCTTGCGGTCGGGGGCGAGGGCGTCACCTTCGACGCGTATTGGCGCGGGAAAAAGCTGGAGCGCTTCACGATTCCCGTCTATGGCAGGCACAACGTGCTCAACGCGCTGGCCGTGATCGGCGCTTCGCTGACGCTGGATTTGCCGATCGAGGAGATCAGGGAGCGGATGGCGACGTTTGCCGGCGTCAAGCGGCGCTTCTCGGAGAAGGAATGGAGGAGCAATGTGCTGATCGACGATTATGCGCATCATCCTTCGGAGATTAAAGCGACCTTGGAGGCAGCGAGAAGCAAATACCCGAGCAAGAAGCTGGTCGGCGTATTCCAGCCCCATACCTTCAGCAGGCTGGAGAAGCTGATGGACGACTTCGCCGTCTCGCTCAGGGGCGCCGACGACGTATTCCTCTGCTCGGTGTTCGGCTCCGCCCGCGAGCAGCAGGGAGGGGTGACGATCGAACAGCTGCGCGACCGCATCCCGAATTCGAAGCTCATCTCGGAGAACTCCGTGACCGACTTGCTGTCCTACGAGGATTCCGTTCTCGTCTTCATGGGAGCGGGTGATATCCAGAAGTATCAGCATCGGCTCGAGCAGCTGTGACAGGTGCGATAGAACAAGAAGCGGTGCCGCTTTCGGGCACCGCTTTTTTGCCGCTCAAAACGATCGATTCTGGCATTGTCACGCTGGCAAGCAGCCTGATGCCGCATGTTTGGCTACCCGATTCAGCGTATCGGGCCAAGCAGCGCCCGTTCCGTTTCGTTACCTGTTTAAGCTATCCTTTGGAAGCTCCCGCAGTGAGGCCCTCGACCAGGAAGCGCTGCAGGAACAGAAACAGCAGCGTCACCGGAAGCGCGACCAGCACCGCCCCGGCAGCAAACAAAGTAAATTCGGTTGAATTGCGCTGGCTTACCATCTGATACAATCCGACGGCGAGCGTCCGCTGTTCCTCCGTGCGCAGCACCAGCTCGGCAAAAATAAAATCGACGAAGCTGCCATTGAAGATCATCAGGCTGGCATAAGTCAGCATAGGCCGCGACAGCGGAATCATGATGAAGAAGAACAGGGTCATATGGCTTGCGCCGTCGATGCGCGCCGCATCCTCCAGGCTGCGCGGGATCGTATCGAAAAAGCCTTTGGCCACAAAGACGTTCGTTACGATCGCTCCGCTGCTGTAGACGAGGACGAGCGCCCAGTGGGAATTGAGCAGATTCATAGCGTTGAGCAGCACATAGATCGCGATCATTGCCATAAAGCCCGGAAACATTTGCAGCACCAGCAGCGTGGACAAGGTCGTTTTGCGGCCGGCAAACCGGTATCGGGAGATGGCGTAGGAGGCAAGAAGCAGCAAGAAGGTGCCGAGTACCGTAGACAGCGCGGCAATCTTGAGCGTGTTCATAAACCATACCGGGTAATGCGTATTTTGAAACAAATTGCGGTAATGCTCGAGAGTAAATTCGCGCGGAATCAGCGTTTCGCTGAACAGGCTGTTGCCCGTCTTAAACGAGGACATCACAATCCAGAAGGCCGGAAACAGGCTGATACAGCTGAGCATCACCAGCAGAGCGTAGCTGAGCGTTAATTTCGTCCTGGCGGCTGTCCGTCGGTTCATGCGATCATGTCCTCCTCTTTATAGGAACGGGTTCTGCGGTAGCTCCAGATGGAGAATGCCGCTACGAGCAGAAAAATGATGATGCCTATCACCGATGCGAAGCTGTACTGCGACTGGTTAAGAGCTAGCTTGTAGAGCCAGGTCACGAGCAGGTCAGTATGGCCGGCATACTGGTAATTGGCGTTGACCGGATCGCCGCTCGTCAGAAGATAGATGACGTTGAAGTTATTCATATTGCCGGCAAATTGCATGATCAGAACAGGCGCTGTCGCATACAGCACCATCGGCATCGTGATCATCCGGAACTTCTGAAACGCTCCCGCTCCGTCCACCTCCGCCGCTTCGTACAAATCCTTGGGTATCGTCGTCAGCACGCCGATCGCCAAAATCATCGTGACCGGAATGCCGAGCCACATATTGGCCAGAATGACCGTCACCTTGGCCCAGAACGGGTCTGTCAGCCACGGCAGCCCCTTCAGGCCAACTGCCTGCAAATAAACGTTCACCGGACCGAACTGGCTGTTGAACATATTGCGCATCACAAGCAGCGAGATCATGCTCGGGATCGCAAAGGGAATGATCAGCATCGTGCGCCACAGCTTCTTGAAACGGATACCCGGCTGTTCAATCAGCACTGCCACGAGGACGCCGCCGACATAGGTGGTGAAAGTGGCAATGACGGCCCAGGTGAGCGTCCAGGTCAACACGCCGACGAAGGTCGTTCTCCATACGTTCAGATTGACCATCTTGGCAAAATTGTCAAAGCCTACCCAGTCGACCAGATGGGCCGGCGGCAAAATCGGATCGGCATAATTGGTGAAAGCGAGCAGGATGGAAAAAATAATCGGCAAAATCGTCAGGAACAGCACCGACACTGCCGGCAGCGCCAGCACGAGATAGGCAAAGTGCTTGCGGTTAAGCTCCCGCAGCGACTCATAAAAACGATGGGGCGGCACCCCCTGGTCGCGCGAGCGTCCGACCAGGTAAGCATCCCGGACATTTAGCAAATATACCGCTGCAAACAGCAGGAGGGCCAGCAGCGCCATCAGGCCTTCCACCATCATGAAGATCGAGTGATCGCCCTCCACCAGCTTGGTCAGCTTGCCTGCCTTGACCATCCTGCTCGGCTCGACCCCCAGTGTAATCAAGCCGTATAGGTAATCCTTCAGATAAAACGCGATACCGTAAATCCCGGCCGCATAACCGGCCAGCAGCAGCAGTCCTTTTCCATACTGGCGATGATAGATTTGTCCCAGACCCATCATGAGGATGGAAAGGATAACGGCTTTTGTCCGATGCTGCATTCCGTTAACCCCCTTCCATGTTACTTCCTGTAAATATCCGCTTGAATCGTCTTCACAGTCTGGTCGAGCGTCTGCTTCACATCGAGGCTCGGATCGTCCCATACGGAGATGAACGCTGCCTTGAGCGGGTCCCATACCGAATTGACCTCAGAGATCGACGGCATCGGGATGGATTGCTGGAACTGCTGGAAGAAGCCGCTCATGATCGGGTCGCTCTGCAGCTCCGGCGCTTCTCCGGCTTCGATATGGGCCGGAATCGCTCCGGTCATCCTATAGTTTTTCAGCTGATTTTCCTTGCTGCTGGCAAAATGCGCAAACATCCGCGCCGCGATCGGATAATTGCTGTACGAATTGACATAATACGATTTCACTCCGGAGAAGGAGAGCGAGGGCTTGCCGTCAGGCGTTGCCGGCAGCGGCGCGACGCCGAAGTTGACCTTGTCCTTGAAGGCCGCCACCGACCATGGGCCGTCGATATTCAAGGCCAGCTTGCCCTCCTGGAACAGCTGGGTCTTCACATCGTAGGTCACATCGCCTGCCTTCATCGGCAAAATGCTGCGCAGACTTTGCAGGAAGGTGAAGCCTCTGATCGTTCCTTCCTTGTTAAGCCCGATATCTTCAGGATTCGTATTGTTATCGCCAAAAATATATCCGCCAAAGCTGCCGATGAACGGATATGTGTAATAGCCGACGAACTCCCACATGATCGCGTATTTATTTTGCTTCGGATCATTGTAGGCTTTGGCAAACTCGATCACGTCCTCCCATGTTTTCGGCGCTTCAGGCATCAGGTTCTTGTTGTAAAATAATCCGTAGGTTTCCACCGATTTGGGATAGCCGTACAGCACTCCTTCATAGGACGAGGCCTCCAAAGCCGCTTTAACCATGGATGCGCGCGTCTCCTCCTCGAACAGATCGTTCGGCAGTAGCAATCCCGCCTTGACCGCTTGACCGATCTGGTCATGGGGCAGCGTCAGTATGTCCGCAGCCAGCTTGGCCGGGCCGTCTGTCGCCAGGCGGCCGCCTTGCTGGCCGCCAGCCAGCTCCTCGACCGTAACCGGAATGCCGTATTCGGCTTCAAAAGCTTGCGCGAGCTGCCGCATATACTCCAGCTGCTCCTTCGCTTCCCATACGACCAGCTTCGCTCCTTGCTCCGGAGCAAATTCTTCTTCTCCTGCCGACGCCACGCCCATGCTTCCAGCGTTCCCGGGACCTGTACCCTCCGGCGTATGGCCCCCTTCGCTGCCGCTGCAGGCAGACATCGCGAGCAGCATCGCCAGACCGATCCGCTTGAATGTCCATCTTTCCTTCGGCGTTTTTCTCATCGTACAACCACCCCTACTTTTTTCATTTAGTGACGCATGCGCGGTTCATGCGCACGCCGTGTCCGCTTGAGCAGGATGCGCTGCTGGCATAAGCACACGCTATCCATAACCGGCAGCGGGCGCGAATGCAAAAAAGGGCACAACCCGCAGCATAAGCCGAGGTTGTACCCTTTCGGATACATTGCCTTTAAATTATCATAGGCGATGGATAACCGTTTGCTTGCCATCATCATACTGCAATTATAAAAACGTTTGCAAACTGCTGCAGTCACGAAATTTGCTTGTCTTTCCTTTGTTATCTTGCGGTATCTCGCTTTTTCGCTATTTTACTTGCTCATACGCACGATATCCATCCGCCGCGGCCGCTCCCAAAGCTGTTCGCAAAGCGGTTCGTCAGGCGGTTGCCATCGCGGAAACGGTGTGGTAAGATGAAGAAAATTTAAAGGCAATGCAACTTTCGGGTTCAACCTCGGCTTGTTTGGAGGTTGGACCTTTTTTGCGTTTTCATGCCTGAAGGAGGACATTATGGATGATTATGCTGGAAGCGGTATACCATCGCATCGGGCTGAACTGGTCCTATGCGTATAACGAATCGACGGCGCATATCCGGCTGCGCACGAAGCGCGGCAATGTAGCACGGGTGGAGCTGGTGTGCGGCGACAAGTACAGCTGGGAGAAATACAACGAGACCGTCGCCATGGAGCGGTTCGCTTCAGACAGCCTGTTCGATTACTGGCAAGCCTCCGTCGCGCCGCGGTTTCGGCGGTTCGTCTATTATTTTGCCCTTCACGAGGAAGCGGGCGAGACGGTCTATTTTCTGGAGAAGGGCTTCTTCGACAAGCCGCCGAGGATTCGGTATGAGGGGCTGTTTGATTTCCCTTATCTAAGCCCCGAGGATGTTCACTCCCCGCCGGAATGGGTCAAGGATGCTGTGTTTTACCAGATTTTCCCCGAACGCTTCGCCAAGGGCGACCCGTCCATCGACCCGGAAGGGGTGCTGGAATGGGGCGGCGTGCCAAGCCCGAGCAATTTTTTTGGCGGCGATCTGCAGGGGGTGCTTGACCATCTGGACCATCTCACCGATTTGGGAGTCAACGCGATCTATTTCAATCCGTTGTTCGCTGCGACGACCAATCACAAATACGATACGCGCGATTATATGCTCGTCGATCCGCATTTCGGCACTAAAGAGAAGCTGAAGGAGCTGGTCGATGCTTGCCACGCGCGGGGCATCCGCGTATTGCTGGACGGCGTGTTCAACCATTGCGGCAGCATGTTCCCGCCGTTTGTCGATGTGCAGCAGAACGGCCCCGCCTCCCGCTATGCCGACTGGTTTCATATTGAGCAATGGCCGCTCAAGGTCGAAAATGGCATCCCGAGCTACGCCACCTTCGGCTTCGAACCGAGGATGCCGAAGCTCAATACGGGCAATGAGGAAGTCAAGTCCTATCTGCTGGAGGTCGGCCGGTACTGGACCGGCGAGCTGGGTTTGGACGGTTGGCGGCTGGACGTGGCCAACGAGGTGGATCACCAGTTCTGGCGCGAGTTCCGCCGGGAGATCAAGAAGGTGAACCCGGAGGCTTATCTGGTCGGGGAGATTATGCACGATGCGATGCCGTGGCTTCAGGGCGACCAGTTCGACGCCGTGATGAATTACCCGTTCACCAATATCGTGCTTGATTTCTTCGCCAGAAGGCGCACCAACGCCAGCCAATTTGCCCAGTGCATCAATGCCCAGCTGGCCAGCTTCCCGCAGCAGGTCAGCGAGGCGGCCTTCAATCTGCTGGGCAGCCACGATACCGTCAGGCTGCTGACGCTGTGCGGGGGCAACAAGCGGCTGATGAAGCTGGCCGTGCTGTTCCAGCTGACTTTTCAGGGAGTGCCCTGCATCTACTACGGGGACGAGATCGGCCTCGACGGCGAGCATGATCCCTACAACCGCAAATGCATGGAGTGGGACCCCGCGAAGCAGGATCGCGAGCTGCTGGACTTTTTCCGCCGCACTATCGCCCTGCGCAAGGCTTACCCAGCGCTGCGCGGCAGCGGCCTTCGCTTTCTGGAGGCTCCCGGGCATCCGCAGCTGCTCGCTTATGAACGGCACGACGCCCGCGACCGCTTCCTCCTGCTGCTGAACAATGACGAGACCGCCTGCTCGGTCATTGTCCAGGCCGGCGGGCAGAGCGGGCTGTGGCAAGACGCGGGCAGCATCGCCCATGTTCGGACAGACGAGGGAGCGATCCAGATTGCTCTTCCTGCCTTTGGCTATGCCATCCTGCACGCTGCTGCGGATCGCGCCAGCGAAGCGATCCGGTTATTGGCGCAATAGCCCCCGGCCAGGAGCAGCTCAGTCAGATGGAAATCGCGGATTTGTTGTTAATTTGACAGGAACAACGCCAGCACCGTATACGGCGAGAATGTCTACTTGACGGGCAACACGGCGGAGCTTGGGGGCCGGGACCCGAACAAGGCGATCGGCCCGTTATTCAATCAGATCATCGCCGCCTGCCCGGCCTGGTCCTATGATGTCAGCGTGCCTGCCGGAACCGAGCTAGAGTTCAAATTCATCAAAAGAACGGCACGGCTGTCACCCGGGAAGGCGGCGCCAACCACAGCTATACGACGCCAGCCAGCGGTGTCGGCACCGTCGTTGTCGACTGGCAGCCGCAGGTTCTCAGAGGCTCGGGGAGCGCAAAGGTCCGGCCGGGAGGTTCGCCCGGCTGGAGCTTGCCATGTTTGGCTAAAGCGCGCGCGTCTTACGTATTTTGCCGTTTCGCCAGGAACGTATGTTTCCTCTTTGTGCAGCCGTGTGTTACAATGAACGGGTCTGTTCTATAGTACAGGGTACAGGCGACATGTTCGCGCAATTCATCATGGCCGCAAAGCGAGGGCGTATAGATCATGAATAAGGTAGCTGGCAGGGAGTACATCGAGGTTGATTTCAGCGGCGCAGATTTGCGGGAATGGGCATGGGATGGCTGCACGTTCACGAGGTGCGTTTTTCGCGGGGCTCATCTGGACGAGGCGGTTGCATCGGGCTGCATCTTCACTCACTGTGATTTCACGGGCGCAGCGCTGAACGCCTCGACGTATCGCCGATCCGCTTTCACGAACTGCCTGTTTGCAGGGGCAAACCTGTTCATCGCCACTTTCGCCGAATGCAAGACGGTCGGCTCGGATTTTGCGAAGGCGAAGCTGGACGGGATCGCGATCGAAGGGGGAGACTGGTCGTACACCAATCTTCGGCATGCCAATCTGAGCAAGCAGAAGCTGCGCCGAGTCCGGTTCACGGAGGCGGACTTGTCCGATTGCAATCTGGAGAAAGCCGATCTTCGGGATGCCGACTTAAGCCGCGCCGTGCTCAGCAGGGCGCGGGTGGCCGGTGCGGATCTAAGGGGAGCCAAGGTAGACGGGGTCGATTTTACACAGCTTGATATTCGCGGAGCGCGGCTTGATGAGCAGCAGGCGGTCTTGTTCGCGCGCTCTTATGGGGCAAGGATCGACTAGCGGCCTGCTTGCTTCCCATGACTTGGGCCCATGGCACCAGCGTCCTGTCATCTTGTAAAGGAGCAAAAGGATGATTAACTACGGCGAACTCTACTACGACCATTACAGCAAATTTTTAAGCGAGCCTGTTGACCGAGAGGTGTTCAGAAGCACTGCAGAGATGCCAAGTATACAGATATTGAAGTATGAGCATGTTTTTGCAGAATGCCTGGTCTACAACTCGCTTGGATTTTGTAAGTATGAGGATATCGTGGGGGCCAATGTCGAGGTTTCCATGGTCGTCGATGGGGCTTTTCGGAGCACCGGATACCTTCTGGCCAGCGCCTTATTTTTTTGTATCGCTAACAAAATGCCAATAGGCAGGGGGATCGCGGTAAGCGGCATTGAAAGGCTCGATAAAGATTTTGTGCAAAAATACGATAAAAGCGCCATTTATTTTACTGAACCGTATGCTTTCCCGGAGGAATATCGCATTGTGCATACGAACAGCGAGGATCAAGACGGCAGAATGCTGCTGGCCTTTTATATTTCGCAGGCGGAGTGCGAATATTTTGTTCAATACGGAGCTGACAAGTTCGAGGACTTGTTGGAAGAAAAGAACGTGGACCCCTTTCATGTAAGCAGGGCATCCGCAGTTTGAAGGCCCCTTTCGCATCGTCAGATTTTGTTCCTAGGAATTTCGGCCTGCCGCCTTGAGTCTGCGGATTCATTTTTGCCAATCCCAAAAGGAATCTGCCTCCTTATCGCGAATTAGCTCCTCTTGGATATCATATCCATTTCGTATAAGACATCCAGGAGGGGTAAGATGAAAAGAACAAGACGACTGATCACGGGCGCTGTGCTTGCTTGCGCGCTGACGCTGGCCTTTGTCCCGGCTTGGCCGGCCCCGCAGGCCTATGCGGCCAAAGCCAACGATTCGTTCATCGAGGAGATCGGGCGGCGTTACGACGAGTTGGAAAGCAAGTACCGCAATCTTTACGAAGCGGATAAGAAAAAATTTACCGAGGCCTACGATGCGTTCTACAAGCAGATTCATGACGAGCAGGAAACGTTCAACCGGCTGGTCAAGGACGATTTGGACGCGCTCGCGGATTTGCTGGGACGAGACCACGCCAGCTTGTCAGATCAATACACCAGCCGCACCTATAAGGAACCTTTGAACGTCTACAAGCGGCAGATCAACCCGAATTACACGTCGGGCGCTATGTGGAAATACGCGACGGCAGCCAATGAAAATTACACGTCGAGCACGCATTGGCGTTTTCATACGCAAATTAACGAAAATTACAACTCGTCTTTGATGTGGCATTATCATAATGAGCTCAATCCCCATTATTCCAGCAGCACGATGTGGAACTACAGCAACCAAATGAATCCGAACTATTCCAACTCCGCCATGTGGAAGCTTCGCAATGAATCCAATCCGAGCTATAGCGGGGGCACGATGTGGAAATATCGGATCGGTAAGCTGACGCGGGCCCAGGCGGAGCAGCAGATGAACGCGGTGCTCACCGAAGGCGAGGAGAGGCTGCAGGAAATCCGCGCTGAATCCGTCGCTTCGTTGGAGAAGACGCAGCAGGACACGCAGCGGAAATTGACGGAGCTGCGGGATGAGACTGTCGGGAAGGTGCTGGAGCAGCGGGCAAGCTCGCTGGATGAAATCATGAGCATCCGGGAACGCCATTTTGGCGGGAAGCTTGCGATCAAGCCGCTCGTCATCAGCTTCGATAAGATCAAGGTGGTCATCGACGGCGAATTGCAGCGGTTCGAGCAGCCTCCGGTCAACAAGGACGGTAGCGTGCTGGTGCCGATGCGGGCCATCTTCGAGAAGCTGGGAGCGAAGATTACCTGGAACGACACGGAACGCTCCGTAACGGCCGTCAAAGGGGACGTCACGATCTATTTGCAGATCGGCAGCACGGAGCCGACGGTGAACGGCGTCGCGAAGCCGCTGGAGGTGCCGGCTCAGCTCGTCAATTCCTACACGATGGTGCCGGTTCGCTTCATCAGCGAGTCGCTCGGCGCGGAGGTCGATTGGGACCAGGCTACCCAGACCGTCTATATTAGGACGAAGTAATCATTCGTCATCGATGAAGCCCGAATCCGGTATGCCGGCAGGGCTTCTTTAATTTGAACGCTGCGGAAAGTTTAACTTCGCTAAAGGCTTCAAGCGAAGTGCGAGTAAGGCGCCGCAGAGAGAGCCGCCTATGCCGAGTGATTCTTCTCGTCATCGGACGTCACCTGAGGTGTTGAAATTTTGGCCTTGTGGATTACCGCCAAATTTTCAACATGAAATCGGAATGTGGATAACTCAGGCCTGTGGATAACCCGCCATCGCACTACGGAATGCCTGTTTCAATGCGTTTTTGGAGCCGGGCTTTTAAGTCTTCTTACGTTCTGATGTGATCCTGCGTTTTTTTGCACAACCCAAAGAAGACCTGATTTTTACAGGTCGAAATGCCGTTATGGCCAGGGATGAATCGAAC
>Ga0207865_101050_pt1 | contig 23674 bp, 19 predicted proteins | sample HigsolmetaAR204D_FD_184836 | JGI IMG/M metagenome (GOLD analysis project Ga0207865, IMG submission 184836) | Ionic liquid and high solid enriched microbial communities from the Joint BioEnergy Institute, USA - AR20-4-D (SPAdes) (version 2) ...
ACATCTTCGACCGGGTAAGCCGCGACATTCCCGCCAGACTCCTGTTCGTCGGCGAAGGGCCGGAGCTGTCGAAGGTGCTGTGCCAGGTGAAGGAGCGCGGGCTGCTCGACCGGGTGACGTTCTGCGGGAAGCAGGACGACGTCGCTCAGCTGCTGTCGCTGTCCGATCTGATGCTGCTGCCGTCGGAGAAGGAAAGCTTCGGCCTCGTCGCGCTGGAGGCGATGGCCTGCGGCGTTCCGACGATCGCCTCGAATGCCGGGGGCATTCCGGAATTGATCGCACACGGGGAGACCGGCTTTTTGGCCGAGATCGGCGATACGGAGCAGATGGCTCTGTATGCCAAGCGTCTGCTGACAGATCGGGGGCTCTATGAGCGGTTCGTGGAAGCTTGCCTGCAGCGGGCTCGCTTTACGTTCTGCAACGATCTGATCACGAGGCAATATGAAGAAATTTATTATCGCGTGCTGGACCGTCCTTTGCCCGAGCATGTGAGGCTGAGACCTGTCAGCTGTTGAGGGCGGGACGAAGGCGACGCGGGAAAGGCGGTGGCGGGAGCTATGAGCGAAGGGCTGGAACAAGGAGCGGTGCGCATTGTCCGAAGGTTGACGGAAGCGGGATATGAGGCTTACATGGTCGGCGGCTGCGTGCGCGACAAGCTGCTCGGCCGCCCGGTCAAAGATTACGATATCGCCACCTCCGCCAGGCCTGAGCAGGTGCAAGATCTGTTCGAGCGTACCGTGCCGACGGGGCTTAGGCACGGCACCGTCACCGTGCTGTTGGGCGGAGCTTCCTATGAAGTGACGACGTTTCGGGCCGAGGCGGAGTACGAAGATTACCGCCGCCCTACGGAAGTCGCTTATGTCGATAGCCTGGAGGAAGATCTGAAGCGGCGCGATTTCACGATGAACGCGATGGCGATCGACGCCGAAGGGCAGCTCGTCGATCTGTTCGGCGGGCAGCGCGATTTGGCGAAGAGACAGCTGCGCTGCGTCGGGAAGCCGGAGGAAAGATTCGGCGAGGACGCGCTGCGCATGCTGCGCGCGCTCCGTTTCGCCGCGGAGTACGGGCTGACGATGGAGGCAATGACCTGGCACGGCCTGCTCCGCTCGATCCCGCTGCTGAAGCATATCGCCATGGAGCGGGTGAGAGCGGAGCTGGCGCGGATGATCGAGGGCAGTGATCCGGACGAAGCGCTGCGGCTGCTCATCTTAAGTAAGGCGCTGCGCTATACGAAGGAGGGGCTTGCGCTTGCCGCAGCCGACGCCATCGGCGACTGGCGGGAGCTGCGCCGCCTGGAGGACGCCGAAGCGCGCTGGGCCTATCTGTACCTGCGCACAGGCCTCAGCTCTGCGGAGACGGCGGACGATTTGCGGCGGCTGACCTGCTCGCGCGCCTTTATCGACGCCGTCAGCCGGATTGCGGCCGCCCACGAAGCTATGCGCGCGGCGAATCAGCCGGATAGCGCGGCCGAGACCGCCCAGCCGGAGGAGCTCAGGCGCAGCTGGCTGCGCGCGGCGCTGCGCTTCGGGCGGCCCGCGCTGCGCCGCCTGCACGGGATCTATGCGCTCGATGCGGCCTGTCTGGCTGCGGCCTTCGGCCCGCATGCCGGCCCGCTTGGCGCGCAGCTGCTGCAGCGCGGCGCGGCCTGGCTCGGGGAGATGCCGGTAACGGGCATGGCCGAGCTGGCCGTGACGGGCGAGGACCTGCTCGCGCTGCCCGGCATGAAGCCCGGCCCGGCCCTGGGCCGCCTGCTCGGCGAGCTGCTGGACAAGGCCGCGCTCGGCGCTGCGCCGAACGAGCGGGAGCCGCTGCTGGACGAGGCGCGGCGCTTCCTTGCATCAATGTCCAATCGGGAGAACGAAACGACATGAACGATACGCGATTATTGGCTTTGTTCGAAGAAGCCGGCGGTGTCTTCCTTTCCGGCGAAGAGCTGAGCGGCAAGCTCGGCATCAGCCGCACGGCGGTATGGAAGCAGATCGAGCGCCTGCGTCGTCAAGGCTACCGCTTCGAAGCGGTGCCGCGGCGCGGCTATCGGCTCATCGCCAGGCCGGAGAAGCTGGATGTGGCTCGCATCTTGCGGACGCTGCAGACCGAATGGCTCGGCCGCTCTATCAAGTATTTGGAGCAGGTCGATTCCACGAATACGCTGGCCCATCAGCTGGTGGCGAAAGGGGAAGCCCAGGGCACGCTGATCGTCGCCGAGGAGCAGCTGTCAGGACGCGGAAGAATGGGGCGGTCGTGGCATTCTCCAGCAGGCAAGGGCATCTGGATGAGCTTTATTTTGCGGCCGGATATTCCGCTGCTGTTCACGCCGCAGCTGACGCTGCTTACGGCTGTTGCCGTATGCCGCGCGATCCGCGCCGTTGGCTCCGCCGAGGCCGGGATCAAATGGCCGAACGACATCCTGATCGGCGGCCGCAAAGTATGCGGCATTTTGCTGGAAACGAGCGCCGAGGAGGATCGGCTGCTGCATGTTGTAGCGGGGATCGGCGTCAGCGTCAATTTGACGGAGGACGATTATCCGCCCGAGCTTCGCAGCATCGCCACATCGCTGCTCATCGAGACCGGCCGACGGGTAAGCCGGGAGGAGCTGCTGTGCCGCATTTTGCAGGAGTGGGAAAGCTTGTTCTCCTTGTACCGGGCGGAAGGCTTTTCGCCGGTGCGCACGCTGTGGGAGACATTGTCCGTCACGCTGCATCGTCCGGTTCGCAGCGTGACGCCTCAGGGCGTGATCGAAGGGACCGCCCTTGCGCTGGACGAATCGGGCGCTTTAATCGTGCAGACAGCGGACGGCCAGCTTCATAAATTGTACTCCGGCGTCGTGGAATTCGGATGACAGTCCATGGAAAGTCTGCTATAATCGCTAGTACGACAGACGGTATCGCCGCGGCGCGAACCGTACTGGATGAGTGCCATTTTAGCATGACAAGTGCATATGGGTTGAAGCGATATGTCGGATTCTGCTCTGAGCCTGACGGACCGAGACAGAAGGATCATATGCGATGAAGCGTACATGTGACCTTTTAGCCTCTTGATTGCCGGGCTGAAGGTCTTTTTTGTTATCTACAGGTTCGATCGCCATCGTCCTGGCTCGCTAGGCTTTGCATTTTCTGGCTGTTTGCAACAATCCGGCCTACCTTCGCAATACTAAGATCCAAGATCAGAATGAAGAAAGCGGGTGCTGGGACTTGAGCGCAAGAAAACCGGTTACAACGGCCAAATTGAGAAAAATGAAAGAGGACGGCGTACCGATTACCGTCGTGACGGCTTACGACTATCCGTCCGCGATGCTGGCCGAGCTTGCCGAGGTCGATGCGATTCTGGTCGGCGATTCGCTCGCCAACGTCGTCCTCGGCTACGAATCGACGGTCCCGGTGACGATCGATGACATGGTGCACCATACGAAGGCGGTCACCCGGGCCGCGCGCGCCAGCTTCGTCATCGCCGATATGCCGTTCAATACGTACCATGGAAGCATTGACGCCACGCTGCGCAACGCTTCCAGGCTGATGCAGGAGGGGCTGGCGAAGGCGGTCAAGATGGAAGGTGGGGCGGAGATCGTTCCCGCTGTCGAGGCCTGCGTCAGGGCGGGCATTCCGGTCATGGCCCACATCGGCCTTACGCCGCAATCGATCCATCAGATCGGCGGCTACAAAGTGCAGGGCAAAAGCTCGGACCAGGCGGTCAAGCTGATGGAGGACGCCAAAGCGCTGGAGGCGGCAGGCGCCTTCTCCATTGTGCTCGAGCTGGTAACGGAACAGCTGGCGGCGCAAATGACCAGGGCGCTGTCCATCCCAACCATCGGCATCGGGGCCGGAGCCGGCTGCAGCGGCCAGGTGCTCGTCTTCCACGACCTGCTCGGCTATGCCGCGAAGCCGCAGCCCAAACGGTTCGTCAAGGAGTATGCCCGGATCGGCGAGCAAATTTTGCAAGGCTTGAAGCAGTATGTCAAGGAAGTGAAGGACGGGAGCTTCCCGGGACCGGAGCATTCGTTCAAGATGGATGACGACGTTGCCGAATATTTGTACGGTTCGTCCGGCAAGCCGCAGGCATAACAGGGGGGCGTAAATCATGAAGGTGATTCGATCGATTGCGGAGCTGCGCAACGCTTTGAAGGAGGAGCGGGCAGCAAGGCCGGGGCTTGCGGTCGGCTTCGTGCCGACGATGGGCTATCTGCACGAAGGGCATGCCTCGCTGCTGAAGGCGGCGCGGCAGTCATGCGACACAGTGGTGCTGAGCATATTCGTCAATCCGCTGCAATTCGGACCGGGCGAGGATTATGAGACATATCCCCGGGACGAGCAGCGCGATCTGGCTGTCGCCGAAGCCGAGGGCGCCGATTACGCCTTCCTACCGAGCGTTGCCGAGATGTACCCGTCGCCGACAAAAACAAAAGTGACGGTCGGGCAGGTTACGGAGCGGCTGTGCGGCGCATCGCGGCCGGGGCATTTCGACGGCGTCGCCACTGTCGTCACGAAGCTGCTTAACATCGTGCAGCCGGACCGGGCTTTTTTTGGCATGAAGGACGCCCAGCAGGTCGCTGTCATTCAGCAGATGACCCTGGACCTTAACCTTCCCGTCGAGATCGTGCCTTGTCCGACGCTGCGCGAAGCGGACGGGCTCGCCCGCAGCTCGCGCAACGTATACTTGAGCGAGGAGGAGCGGAAGCAGGCCGTCGTGCTTTACGAGGCGCTGAGCTTGGCCCGATCGCTGGCGGAGGCTGACAGGCAGATGACCGCGGAGGAGCTGAAGCGCCACATCGAGGCCAAGATCAGCTCCGCGCCGCTGGCCAGGATCGATTACGCGGAGGTGCTCGCTTACCCGTCGCTGGAACCTGTCGGCAAGCTAGCGGAGGCTGGCCGCGTCATCGTCGCGCTGGCGGTCAAGTTCGGCCGCACGCGGCTGATCGACAACATGATCCTGGAGTGAGGGCGGATCACCGCCAAATTCTCAAGATGGACGCCTATGACGGGCAATTCCATCTGTCATCGGTCGTCCCCTTCGGTGTTGAAAATTTCGCCGAAGGACTTCGTCGAAATTTCAAAATGGACGCCTATGACGGGGGGTTCTTCGTCATCGGTCGTCTCCTGCGGTATTGAAATTTTGTCAGGCGGCTCACCGCCAAATTTTCAAGATGGGAGGCTGCGGCATGTTCCGTACAATGCTCAAATCGAAAATCCACCGCGCGACCGTTACCGAAGCGAATTTGAATTACGTCGGCAGCATTACGATCGACGAGGATTTGCTCGATCTGGTCGATATGCTGCCGAACGAAAAGGTGCAAATCGTCAACAACAACAACGGGGCCCGCTTCGAGACGTATATTATTCCGGGGCCGCGCGGCTCCGGCGTCATCTGTCTGAACGGCGCCGCCGCCCGGCTTGTGCATCCCGGCGACACGGTCATCATTTTATCGTATGTCATGTTGACGGACGAGGAAGCGCGCCGCCATGTGCCGCAAATCGCCATTATGGGCGAGAACAACAAAGTCGTCAGCGTGCTCAAGGAAGAAATTCATTCCACCGTGCTGTAAGTCGAATGAAATAAAGCGGGGCGACGCACAATGAAGGTACAATTCAAGAAGCTCCGAGGTGGGATGAGCCATGTTCAAACATCTTTTTGCTTCCATGAACGAACTGCTTGACGAAGTGATGGCGCAGTACCCTTCTGCGGACGGGAACAAGCGGAGGGAGCTTGAAGAAAAATGGCAAGCCCTAAAAACGATGAGCGATCAATGCATCGAGGAATGGCTGTTGTTCGAGGAGAAGATGGGCAAGTTCGCTCAGAAGCACGGCGCGCCCAACGCTCCTCATGCCCCGGCCGCGGCGGAGCAGGAGACGATCGGGTGCAAAAACGAACGGTTCATCCGCGGCCAGGGCTACTACAAGCTGCATATGTTCCGCGAGGCGATCGATGCCTTCAAGGAGCTGGTCAAGCGGCAGCCTGACTTCAATCTGGCCCGCATGTATTTGGCCATGTCTTACCTTCGGCATGGCGAGCCGGACGAGAGCTATTATCATTTTCAATTATTATCCCGCCTTAGCGAAAACATTCAGATCAAGGCGATCGCCTACAACGCGATGGGCTGCATTCAGGCTGGCAAGCGAAATACGGATAAAGCGCTGGAATATTTCAACATGGCGTACCGCAACGACCCGGCCAGCATCGAGCCGCTGATCGAAGCGGGATTGTGCCGGGAATGGAAGGGCGGCTTGCAATTCCCTTTTCAATCTGCAAGAATGGAAGATGGCGCCGTGCAAGGAAAAGGTTGAGTTTTGCTATTTCCTTTTCTTCGCCATATTGGTATGCTAATGAGAAGAGCGGGGATGAAGGGATTGACCAGGCTGCATGAAATTTGCCGTATTGGATTTTGAGACTACCGGAAGCACCTCTTCGGATCGGATCATCCAAGTAGGGCTGACTGTTATACATGATCAGGAAATTACGGACAGGTATACTTCGCTGGTTCATCCTGGCATAAGTATACCTGCTTCTATTACGGCGCTTACCGGCATCGACGACGAGATGGTGAAGGACGCGCCGCAGCTGGATGCCGTTATGGCCGAGCTCGTTCCGCTGCTGGACAATGCCGTGCTCGTGGGGCATAATATCGCTTTCGATCTCGCTTTTTTGCAGCGGGCGCTTGATGAGAGCGGCTACTTTCCGTTCGACGGCCGCGTGCTGGATACGATGGATTTGCTGCGCATGCTGTATCCCGGCATGTCCAGCCTGCAGCTCACCATGGCCTGCCAAGCACTCGGCATTCCTCATGAGCGGCCCCATCAAGCGGACAGCGACGCCGAGGTTACGGCGCTCATCTGGCTGCGCTGCCTGCAGCGGCTCAAGTCGCTGCCGCTGCTCACCTTGCAGCGTCTGGAAACGGTGTTCGCGGATTCGGCAACCGACCTGCACTGGTTTCTTGCGGAAGTGCGCAAGGCCAAAGAGTTGCAAGAGCCGCTCGACCTAGATTCGGACCGGTATTTCCGCCAATTCGCGCTGCGCGTCGGCAATTGGGGAGAGGAGGAGGAAGCTGCGGACGCTGGCGACTCCAAGCTGCCGGAGACGTTCGACAGCTTTAACGAAGCGTTCAAGGAAGCGCTTCGCCAGCGTTTCGCTGCCTACGAGGATCGCGAAGCCCAGACGCTCATGCAGCGGGAAGTGGCCGAGGCGCTTAAGCAGGGGCGCCATCTGATGATCGAAGCGGGCACGGGCACCGGCAAGTCGCTCGGCTATTTGATTCCTTCCTTATATTACGGGCTGAAGCACGAGACGAAGGTGCTCGTCAGCACGCATACGATCAATCTGCAGGAGCAGCTTCGCGAACGGGACATCCCTTTGCTGAACGAGCTGTTTCCCGTGCGGTTCAAGGCGGCTGTGCTCAAAGGGCGAAGCCATTATTTGTGCCTGCGCAAGTTCGAGCAAAAAATCAACCTGCAAGATTTTGAAAACGGCAAGGACGATCGTATCACAGCCGGTCAAATGCTCGTCTGGCTCGGGGAAACGGAGCGCGGCGACGACGAGGAGCTGCATTTTTCCGGGAAAGGCTCGTTCTTCTGGCAGTCGGTGGCCAGCGATGCGGATTCCTGCCTGAACCGGCAATGCCCGTGGTTCAAGAGGTGCTTCTATCACCGGGCCAAATACGAATCGAACGCCGCCGATGTCGTCATTACGAATCATTCGCTGCTGTTTACGGATATGAAGGCCGACAACCGCATTTTGCCGGGGTACAAGCATCTCGTTATCGACGAAGCCCATCATTTCGAGGAAGTGGCCGGCAAGCATCTGGGAATGGATCTGCATTACCAAGGCTTGTCCAACGTCTTGTTCCGCTTGTATAAGGACGCCCGCACCGGCCAGCTGTCGGCCCTGCGGAATAAGCTGTCCCGCTTCGAGGACGAGCGCGCCATGGCATGGTGCAGTACGGTGGACATGGCTGTGGAGAAGCTGATCGTCCTGAAGGAGGAATGGGATCAGCTCGCCGAGCAGCTGTACCAATTGCTGGCGGCGCGAAGCGATGCGGCTCAGGCCGAGTCGAACCAATTGGTGCTGCGGCTGAAGAAGGAAGCGTTGCCGCGCGGCTGGGACAGCCTGGCGGTGCTCGTCGACAACATGCATATTCACTTCAAGGAAGCGCTGCGGCCGCTTGAGAAGCTGCTCAGCGAGCTGAAAGACGTGGAAGACGAATACGATGTGCAGAGCCTCCTGACCGATTTGGGGGGGACGGTCAAAGATTTGCAGCGTTGCCGGGATACACTGCATTTTTTCATGCAGCTTGGCGACGATAATTATGTGTATTGGATCGAAGCGGGACAATACGCCAAACACCGTTCTCTGCAGCTGGTATGCGTACCGATCGACGTCAGCGCGCTTTTGCACGAGCATTTCTTCAAACCGAAGGAAAGCGTCATTCTGACTTCCGCCACCTTGTCGGTCGGCAAGTCGTTCGACTACACCTGCGAGCAATTGGGACTGCGCGCAGAGCCGGCAAGTGCCGACGCGGCCGCGGCCGATCCGGGAAAGCTGAAGACGGTTCAGCTCCCATCGCCCTTTAATTACCGCAAGCAGGCGCTTGTCGCGATTCCGCGCGATTTTCCGAGCATTCGCGGCAGCGCCGGCGAGAAGGAATTCGTCGATCGCCTCATCCTGTCGCTGGCGGAAGTGGCATTGGAGACGAGGGGGCGCATGCTGGTGCTGTTCACCTCTAACCGGATGCTGAAGGCCGTGCATGCCGGTCTGAAGGATATGCTGGCTTCGTTCGGCATCCAAGTGCTCGGCCAAGGCGTGGACAGCAGCAACCGCAGCAAGCTGACAAGGCTGTTTCAGAGCCATCCCGAGAGCGTCCTGCTCGGCACGAGCAGCTTCTGGGAAGGCGTCGATATTCCCGGCGATGCGCTCACCTGCCTGGCGATCGTCCGCCTGCCGTTCCAGCCTCCGAATCATCCGCTGGTCGAAGCGAAGACGGAAAATTTGAAAAAACGCAATCTCAACGCGTTCATGAAGCTGTCGGTGCCGCAGGCGGTCATTCGCTTCAAGCAAGGGTTTGGCCGGCTCGTCCGGACAGCGTCGGATAAAGGCATCGTTATTTTGTACGATACCCGCGTCATCGATACGAGCTACGGCAAATACTTTCTGTATTCGTTGCCAGGGCCAAAAATCGAACATATGACGACGAGCCAGCTCGTACCGCGCATCAAGCAGTGGATGGAGGAGAACGGGTCATGAAAACGCCGAAAATTTCGGAAGCGGTCGTCCGGCGTCTGCCGGTCTACCTTCGTTATTTGAATGAGCTCAGCAAAAAAAACGTGACTACCGTATCATCGCAGGATCTCGGGCAGAAGCTCGACCTGAACCCGGCGCAAATCCGCAAAGATTTGGCTTATTTCGGAGAGTTCGGGAAAAAGGGGATCGGTTACGACGTCGACTATTTGATCGAAAAAATACGGCATATTCTCAAACTGGATAGAATCATCCCGGTAGCGCTCGTCGGCGCCGGCAATCTGGGCCGGGCGCTCTGCAACTACAACGCGTATTTGAAGGATAACATGAAGATTGTCGCCGTCTTCGATGCACAGCCGTCCAAGATCGGCACCTCGGTCAACAACCTGCAGGTGCAGCCGATGAACGAGCTTGGGGAAACGATTCGCCGGCTCGGCGTGCGCATCGGCATCATTACCGTGCCGGCCGGCGAAGCGCAGCAGGTGGCCAGCCAATTCGTGGAGGGCGGGGTGGAGGCGATTCTTAATTTCGCTCCCAGCATCATCAAAGTGCCGCCGGAAATTCGCGTGCACTACGCCGATTTTACGACAGAGCTGCAAAGCTTGGCCTATTATTTAGAATAAAAAAACAAGCCCGGCGGATTTCATCCGCCGGGCTTGTCCATTATTTGGAGAGAACGAACATGATCTCATAGATGAGATAGGCGAGCACCATGCTGATCGGAATCGTGATCAGCCAGGTCATGATCATCTTCGTCACGACACCCCACTTGACGTCGTGGAAGCGCATGACCGCCCCGGTGCCGATGATGGAAGAAGAAATGACATGGGTCGTCGAGAGCGGCATGCCGAGATGCGTTGAAGTCTGAATGACGATGGACGAGTTCAGATCCGAAGCGAACCCGTTGATCGGTTCGATCTTCAGCAGCTTCTTGCTCATCGTCTTAATGATGCGCCAGCCGCCGATCGAGGTGCCGAGCCCCATCGCCGTCGCTGCCGCCAGCTTGACCCATAAAGGCACATCCAGTGTGTCCTGATAGCCGAGGGCGACGAGACCGAATACGATGATGCCCATCGCCTTCTGGGCGTCGTTACCGCCATGGGAGAAAGACAGCAGCCCGGCAGACAATACTTGGAAAGATCTGAACATCCGGTTCAGCTTCGTCCGGGAATGGTTCCCTGCGGCGATAATCCACTTCTTGATGATCCACATGATAATGAAGCCGGTGCCGAAGGCGACGATCGGGGACAAAATCAGGATGAGTACAATTTCACCTAAACCGCCGAGATTGAGCGCTTGCCAGCCGGCGCCCGCGATGACCGCACCGGCCAGCGAGCCGATCAGCGTATGCGACGACGATGACGGAATGCCGTAATACCAGGTGACCAGGTTCCAGATAATGGCCGACAGCAGCGCGGCGATAACGACATGGACGCCGTTGTCGATCGTGGCCGGATCGGCGACTTTGCCGCCGACCGTTTTGGCGACTTCGGAAGAATAGATGGCGCCGACAAAATTGAGCACGGCAGCAAATAGAACGGCGAACCGGGGGGAAAGCGCCCGGGTTGAGATGGATGTGGCGATCGCGTTGGCCGTGTCGTGAAAGCCGTTGATAAAGTCGAAGATCAGCGCCAAGGCGACGATGATGATGATTAGTTCGAGCATAAGTTCCTCCTAAGCGGACTAGGCAGCGGCGTACGCTGTCCCGGATGTGCCTGTTGAAGCAAACATGTTCAGTCGATCAGGAATACCGGAGAACGACGCTTTCCAATATATTGGCAACGTCCTCGCAAGCATCGGTCGCCTGCTCCAGCCGCTCGTACATCTCTTTCAGCTTGAAATCGTGGTACGGGTCTGTCGGGTTGTGGAAAATTTCGCGTATGCCTTCGCGCATAAGCCGGTCGCCTTCGTTTTCCAGGCTGTTGATTTGAACGGTATGCTCGGTGATCTGCATGTACTTCTTCTTGGAGAGAAGCTTGAACGCATCCAGAATATGCTGACAGCATGAAACGAGCACAGCCGAAAAATCTTTCATATACTTATCGCTCTTTGTGATCTTCATGTAATCGAACCGTGCGATGGTCGCTTCGATGCCGTCCATGACATCGTCCACCTTGGAGGCCAGCTCCATGATATCCTCGCGGTCGAGCGGTGTAATAAACACTTTGTTCAAGCCTTTGAAGATTTGGTGGGTAATCTCGTCGCCCTGGCTCTCCAGCTCCTTAAGCTGGGGGTAATACGAAGCCGGCGGCTCGTCGCCCATCACCGCATTGCGGAAGATTTGCGCCGCCTGCAGCGTATTTTCCGATGCCTTGATGAGCAGCAGCAAAAAATCGGTGTCATTTTTTTTGGTGAACAACATGGTTCAAGCCTCCTCAGTATTTGGACAGGGTAATCCCTGAATTAACAAAACATCAACAAAACAGCCTCGAATTATGTAGAAAAAGGTCCGAAATTAACACAAAATTAAAAATAACACAATCGGCTTGCGAAAAGCAATCCTCGTTTATCCCGTTTAGAATATGTCGATGACGCCATTCTTATGAAGACGGCCGCAAGCCGCGCGCTGCTTGAATTTTAAGCGGCAAAGTTGTACATTGGAAACAATGAACTGATGGGGAAAGGTCGTGTAGCTCAAGTGAAGAAAACCGTGATTACAAACGGCATTTTTTTGACCATGGACGAGGCGCAGCCGCTCGTCCAAGGATGCATGGCGATCGAAGGGGAGAGCATTGCCTATATCGGCACCGAGCCCCCGCTGCCGCTGGAAGCTTATGACGAGCGAATCGACGGCAAAGGCAAGCTGTTCATGCCCGGTCTTGTCAATACGCATTGCCACGCGGCGATGTCGCTGCTGCGCGGCTACGGGGACGATCTGGCACTCCAGATTTGGCTTGAGCAAAAAATGTGGCCGATGGAAGCGCAGTTTACGGCGGAAGACGTGCGCGCAGGCACCATGCTGTCGATTCTGGAGATGATCAAGAGCGGCACGACGACTTTTGTCGATATGTATGACCATATGGATGAAGTGGCCAAAGCGGTGCAGGCGAGCGGCCTGAGAGGCTGCCTCACCCGCGGCGTCATCGGCCTCTGTCCGCCGGACGTGCAGGACGCCAAACTGAAGGAGGCGGTCCAGTTCGCTAAAGATTGGCACGGCCAGGCGGAAGGACGCATTACGACGATGATGTCGCCGCATGCCTCGTATACGTGCCCGCCCGATTATATCGAACGGATCGTGCAAGCCTCGCACGATCTGAACTTGCCGATTCATACCCATATGTCGGAGACGGCGCGCGAGGTGCAGGACAATGTCGATCGATACGGGGCGCGGCCGGTCGCCCATCTCGAGAAGCTTGGCGTATTCGAGCGCCCGACGCTGGTAGCGCACGGCGTCCACCTCACCGACGAGGAAATCGCTGTGCTGAAGCGCTACGACGTGCGGGTATCGCATAATCCGGGAAGCAATCTGAAGCTGGCCAGCGGCGTGGCCCGCGTGCCCGAGCTGCTTAAGGCCGGCGTGCTCGTATCGCTTGGAACCGACAGCTCGGCCAGCAACAACAATCTCGACATGTTCGAGGAGATCAGGCTGGCGGCCCTGCTGCATAAAGGGGTATCCGGCGATCCGGTCGCCGTCCCGGCGTGGGAAGCGCTGAAGCTGGGCACGACTTACGGCGCGCGGTCGATCTGGCTGGACCAAGTTGGGATGCTAAGGCCCGGCATGAAGGCCGACGTGATCGGGCTCGATATCGAGCAGGCGCACTTCTATCCGCGCACGAATTTGATCTCGCATGCGGTATACGCCGCTTCCGGCAGCGATGTCGTCGACATGTGCGTGAACGGCCGCTGGATCATGCGCAGCCGGGAGTGCTTGACTGTCGATGAAGAACGGGTGCGCTTCGAAGCGCAGCGCAGCTTTGAGAGGCTGACGGGACAGTGATGGCACGGCTTCGCGACAATCGCTACCTTCGCCGCTTTCTCGGCTGGAAGCTGGCCGCGGCAGTCGCCACGATCGCGATATTGCTGCTGGTGTTCGGCAGCCTGCTGTTTTCTTCCATCATGGGCGGCGAATGGGAGGCGCGGCGCGCCGCTGTACTTGCCGCTTACGAGAAGACGATTTTGGCCAAAGCGGACAAGGTCGACAGGTTCGTCGGCGACAAGACATATACCGTGATTCAGGGGCAGGATAAGATCGGGCAAGGTCTGATCGTCTGGGTGAGCGAGGATGAGCTGATCGCCGAGATGGCGGCAGACGGCATCGGCCCGGAGCAGGCCGTCTCGCAAACGATGTCCAAAGCGCAAGGCATCGAAGTGCTGCGGGTTACGCCCGGCATTTTGCACAATGAAAAGGTGTGGGAAGTGTTTTACAAGCTGCCTCCGGAGAATGGAGGCCGCAGCAAGTATTATTACGATTATTATACGTTCAAGGACGGGACTCCGATCGATACGTGGCGCCTCAGCATTCAGTAGCCGCGCTTGCCATCGGCCCGGTCAAGCCGCTTGCAAGCTTTGCTTGCAGCGGCTTTTTTCGCTTGTTTCCCGGTCTTCCACACATTGCATCCGCCATTTTGATATATCGTATGCTATACTTTAGATATGCCTTTTGCTGGCGTATGATCGTTATATCAACGAAAATCGATTTTTAACATATAGAGAGGGGGACGATGGCAGATGAAGATACGTCTCTTACCCGTTATCATCAGTGTTTGCGTTTCGGCGGTATTGCTGTTCGGCGGATATTTCGCATACCGCAGCGTGGCCATGGAAAGTCCGCTGCATTCGGTTGTCTCCGGCATTCCCGGCGCAGAGCTCGTCTCCTTGAAGCTGAGCGGCGACAAAGCCGAGATCGCCGTCAAACTGGCTCCCGAGGCAAGCCTCAGGGAAGTATATCAGCGCATCGAAGCGGAAGGCGCCGTGGCGCTGAAAGGCCGCGAATTGGTGCTGAAGGCGGAAGAATCGCCGGATGCGGCGCTCGATCAGTGGTGGGCGTCGGCGTTGTTCGAGGTCGCCCAAGCGATGGAGACGATGCATTATGCGGACATACCGAAAGCGCTGGAGGCGCGGGCGGAGGCGTCGGGCAGTGGCCTTACGGTCGAGACCGAAATGGACGAGAAATATGTCTACGTCACATTGCGGAACAACGAAGCAGTCAAGCGCATCATGCTGCCGCGGACGCCTGCCAAGCTGGGAGTGTGGCCGAATGAGTAAATACGGCAAGGAAATTTTTATCGGCACGACGCCGGTCGTGATCGCCTTCCTCATATACATGGGCGTGAACATCGTTCCGATCGTATTTATGACGGCGATTTTGGGCATTTTCTTCTATATGAGCCGCGCTCGCGGCGGCATGGGCGTAGGGGGCTCCTCCGAGCGCAAAAGCCGCAGCAGGCCGCCGGTCTATATGACCTTTGACGATATCGGCGGGCAGGACCGCGCCAAGCGGGAGCTAAGGGAGGCGCTCGATTTTCTGATTCGGGCGGACGATATCCAGCGCCTCGGCATCCGTCCGCTGAAAGGGATTTTGCTGACAGGGCCTCCGGGCACAGGCAAGACGCTGCTGGCCAAGGCGGCGGCGCATTATACGAATTCCGTCTTTTTGGCCGCTTCCGGCAGCGAATTCGTCGAGATGTATGTCGGCGTCGGTGCCAGCCGCATCCGCGATCTATTCAAGGAAGCGCGGAGCCGCGCAGCCAAGGACAACAAGGACAGCGCGATCGTGTTCATCGACGAGATCGATGTGATCGGGGGCAAGCGCGACGGAGGCCAGCACCGGGAGTACGATCAGACGCTGAACCAGCTGCTGACCGAGATGGACGGCATCCACACCGCGCAGACGCCGCGGGTGCTAGTCATTGCCGCCACCAACCGGAAGGAAATGCTGGATAGCGCGCTGCTGCGCCCGGGACGCTTCGACCGGCAGATCGAGGTCGACTTGCCGGACAAGAAGGGGCGGCTGCACATTCTCCGCATTCATGCGAAGAACAAGCCCCTGGCCGAAGACGTCGATCTGGAGATCGTCGCCCGGGAAACGTTCCAATTCTCCGGCGCCCAGCTGGAGAGCGTGATGAACGAAGCGGCGATCTACGCGATGCGCGAAGAGGCGGAAGCGATCAGCCAGAAGCATCTGACGCTGGCTGTGGACAAGGTGATGCTTGGCGAAAAGACAGACCGCGAATCGACGCAGGAGGAGCGGGAGCGCGTCGCCCTGCACGAGCTCGGCCACGCGATCGCCGCCGAGGTGCTGCGGCCCCGCTCGGTCGCCCAGGTAGCGCTCAGCCCGCGGGGCAAGGCGCTCGGCTATGTGCGCCATAATCCGCAGCAGGACCAGTATTTGTATACGAAGGAGCAGATCGAGCACCAGATTATGATCGCGCTGGGCGGCGCGGTCGCCGAAGAAATGTTCTACGGAAGCCGGAGCACAGGCTCCCGCAACGATTTCGAGCAGGCGCTCGGCATGGTGCGCACGATGATGGACGCCGGCCTGACCCGCCTCGGCATCGTCGACAGAGAGATGGCGACGAAAGAGCGGCTGATGGAGGAGAACCGGGCCATACTCGAAGAGCTGACCGAGGCGACGCGAAAGCTGCTTGAAGAGAGGCGTCCGGTGTTCGAACAGTCGCTGGAGCTGCTGATCCGGGAAGAGACGCTGTCGGGCGACGAATTCCGCAAGCTGCTGCAGCAATGCGACAAAAAAAGCATAGCCTGACAACAACCGTAATGCGGGCCGGATAGGCCGCGTTGCGGTTTTTTGCGCTTTTTCGAGATTGGTGCAACTTTTTTCTGTTATGATAGTCTAATAGAATGGGAGATTTCGCCATATAACCTGCGCTTTCGTCTGCAAATCCAGCAGATTTGCAGATATTTACATAAATCTTGAAAATTTTCACGAAAAATCGAGGTGCATGATGAAAAAAATCACTGTCTGGCTAGTCTTGCTGCTCTCATCGATTTTGCTTCTTCCCGCCTTGGTGTCTGCGGCGGAGGCACCTATTCAACTGTTTATGAACGGGAAGCCGCTTGTCGGCGAAGTGCCTCCCCGCATCGTGAATGGCAACACGCTCGTGCCGATCCGCATCATTGCGGAATCGCTCGGCTCGGAAGTATCCTGGGAGCCAAAGGAGCGTAAAGTGACGATCGAAAAAGGCAAAACGAGCATTCAATTGTTCATTGACAAAACGAAGGCGCTGGTCGGCAGCCAGGCTTACGAGCTGGAGACGGCGCCGATGATCGCGGAAGGCAATACGCTGCTTCCCGTCCGCTTTGTGAGCGAGCAACTCGGAGTCGATGTGAAATGGGACGAAATTACGAGATCCGTATTTTTGTACCAAAATGAGGAGGCGAATCAAGGCGACGGTTCGGAAACGGTCGATTCCCCTCAATCTGAAGGGCCGGTCAAGGCGGGCGACGAAGCGCCGGCCGGCGGCGATGAGGCTCAGGCGAATAACGCCAAGGCTCCCGAGCCGATAGCCGGCTGCCCCGCTCCGCGGGCTCCCGCCGCCAAGCAGGCGGAGACTGCAGGCGAGCAGCAGCCGACGGATGCCGCCGAGGCGAACGCGGCAAGCGGCCGCGCGGCAGAGGGGAAAGAGCAGCCGGCAGGCGGCAAGTCGGATCGCACGTCCGATAAGGCCGAAAACCGGACCGATGCGGCATCAGAGAAGAAGAAGGAAGCCGCGGGAACGAATAAGCCGGATTCGGAGGGGATTGTCAAGACATCTTCGCTCCAGCGCGAATCTTCCGCGGACCAGCAGCAGGAAGGCCAATCGTCCGCAGGCGGCAAGAAGACCGAAGCGGCTGACGCCGCCGGCAAGGAGGCGGGTAAGAGCGCCGGGCAATCGTCCGGAACGGAAATCGCCGGGGACAAGCAGGATTCCCGGGGGGAAGCGGCGAATACGTTAAACGGAGAGGCCGCTTCCGGCGCGCAAACAGACAAAGCTGCGGCGCTTCCCGTGTTCAAGGGCGTTAAGGTCGCCGGCGAGTGCCTTGTCGTCATGACCGACGGCGGCGAGCCTGAACCGAAAGTGTTCTCCCTGTCCGGGCCGGACCGCATCGTTATCGATCTCCCGCAGGCCGTACTGGATCCGGAGCTGGATGCCCGTGTTAACCCGCAAGGGGAAGGGCAACTGGCGGAAAACAGCGATTACGTCGCATCAATTCGCTATTCTCTATTTTCAAAAGAGCCATCGACCGTTAGAATAGTAATAGATTTGGCTAAAAAAGCGAAGTTTACTAGAGTGGAAGAATCGGTGCCGAATCAACTCACCTTCGTATTCGGCGGCAGGAGCTTCCCCGCCAAATCCGGCAAGCCGAGAATCGTGCTCGATGCCGGCCATGGCGGCAAGGACCCCGGCACGACATCGGCCAGCGGGCGGCATGAGAAAGATTTCGTGCTTCCCTTGACGCTGAAGGTGAGCGAGTTGCTCAAGCAGGACCCCCGGCTCGAGATCGTTTTGACGCGCAGCGACGATACGTACCCGGAGCTTTCCGAGCGCGTGGAAATCGCCAATCTTGCGCAGGCGGACCTGTTTGTCTCCATTCATGGCAACTCCGTGCTGGATAATCCGTCGATTCGCGGCACGGAGACGTATTACTGGACTGATCAGAGCCGCGAATTCGCCGAGCTCATGCACCGGCATTTGCTGGCCGCTACGGGATTTCCGGACAGGAAAGTGAAGAAGAACAATTTTTACGTGATCCGCAACACGGAGATGCCCTCTGTGCTCCTGGAAATCGGATTTCTATCCAACCCGACCGAGGAAGCGTTGATGTACAGCGAGGCGTTCCAGGACAAGGTCGCCGCGTCGATCGCCGCAGCCATCAAAGAGCAGTTGAATCTCGACTAAGGAGTGGGTGTAACGATGACAGCGAAAATGTGGAAACGCGCGGCGTTAGCAGCGGCTGTACTGGCGGTGCTTGCGGGATGCGGGCAGAAGCCGGCAGCGAATCCTCCGACGGAATCGCCAGGGACGAATCCGGGCGTCAGCCAGGGAGCGAATCCGGGCGCGGAACAGGGCGCGAATCCGCCTGCGGTGAATGAGTCGCAAAAGCCGGCGAACGAGCAGGAGAAGAAGGAATATACCGTCAAGCTGTATTACGCGGACGCCCAGATCGAGAAGCTGGTGGAGCGGGAAAAATCGGTTTCCGTCGAGCAGGAGAGCGACAAATATTTGGCGGTGCTGAAGGAGCTCGCCACGAGCCCGGACAGCCAGACGATCGCGCTCTGCAAAGGCTTCACGTTTCATTCTGCAGCGCTTAAGGACAAGCAGCTGAACGTGGATTTGAGCATTTCTCCCGAAGGGCGGCTCGGCTCGGGCGGAGAACAGCTCGTGCTCGATGCAATCAAGCGCACGCTGTTTCAATTTGACGAGATTGAAAGCTTTGATCTATTGGTAGACGGCCAGCAGGTCGAGAGCTTGATGGGCCATATGGATCTTCCCCATCCCATCAAACGTTAACGCTGCGGACGGCGCGGCATCCAACAGGGAAAAGCAGACAATCGAGAGGAGTTTACAAAGTACATGTCCAAACGCAAGCATACTTATCCACTTACGGCCGCCGCATTGGCTTTGACCGTCATGGCGGCCAATCCTGCGGCAGCGGCCGAGACGGGCGCTTCAAGCAGCGTCTCGACCCGCTCGGCGCAAGGCTTTACGGACGTCAGTGCCTCGCACTGGGCGATTAAGCATATTACGAAGCTGGCCGCTCTCGGCGTCATCGAAGGCTACGAGCGCGGGGAATACCGTCCGGAAAATTCCGTCTCTCAGCAAGAGGTTATCGTGATGGCGCTGCGGATGATGGGGCTGGAGAGCGAAGTGAAGAAATCCAGCGTAGCTACGGCGTTTCCGTTTCTGGTCGACGATTTTTTCAAGCCGTACGTCGCCTATGCGTTTGACCGGGGGCTGATCGACATCGGCGAGGAGACGGAAGGAACGACTGCCAAGACGCAGTGGGGCCGCAAGGAAGCGACGAGAGAATGGGTGGCGAAGCTCGTCATCCGCACGATCGGCAAGGAGAAATTGGCCGACAGCTTGGCGGACGATACCCCGCCGTTCAACGACTCGAAAGACCTTTCCTCCTGGGCGGCAGGATACATCAATGCGGCTGTCGACCTGAAGATCGTTGACGGCTTCGAAGACGGTTCGTTCAAGCCGAAAGGCACCGTAACCCGCGCCCAGATGGCAACGTTTCTGAGCCGCGCGGAGAAAGACATGCCGTCGGCGCCGGAACGCGTCACGACCGGCTACATTCTGGAAATGAACAGCAACAAGCTGGTGCTGCTGACGAAGGACGAGAAAAAGGTCGAATATAAGCTCGGCTCGAATACCGTCATTTACAAGCGCGAGGACGACAGCCGCATTCCGGCGTCCGATCTGAAGCTGACCAACGAGATCTATTTGATTCAAAACGGCGGCAACGTATCTTACATAGAGCTGCTGGACGACAAGCAGCAGCTCGAGACATTCGAGGGCACCTTGAGCGAGCTGTTTGTGGACGACATGATCGTCTCGCTGCAGCAGGGGAACGCCAAAAAGCTGTATCAGCTCGATTCCAACGTAACCGTAACCGACAAGGACGGGCGGGGCTTGAGCCTGAACGGCATCGCGACAGGGAGCATCGTGCAGCTGAGCCGCAATCCGCTGCTCAAGGAAGAGAAAATTACGCAAATTGTCGTCAAGCAGGCTCCGGTCAGCAAAACCGCCGAGGGAACGGTCGTATCTGTCGACAGGGAACAAAATGTAGTTTCGTTCCTCGAAACGTCGACGGGAGCAACGGAAACGTACGGCATCGGCGCCAAAACGACGCTTACGCTGGCGGACGGCTCGGCGGCCGACTTGTCCAGGCTGACTGCGGGAGACATCGTCTCGTATGAAATTAAAGCGAATGAGCTCGTCTCGATGAAAGTGACCAAAGCGGCGGATGTCAGCATTTCGGAGCAGGGCAAGCTGACGGCGATCAATCACGATACCCGCACGCTGACGATCAACCGTTCGGGGAATGCGCTGGACGCCTATTATTTTGCCGACAACGCGATCGTATCCATTGACGGTCTGCCTGCGGCCACCTTCTACGATCTCGAGATCGGGGACGAGCTGAAGCTCGACATTGTCAACAATGAGGTTATCAAAGCGACGGTAACGAGCCGTGCCATCGAGCAGCTGACCTTCGCGACTATTCTGAACTATTCGACGCAATCCAAGGTGCTCACGGTTTCGAAGCACGACGGCTCGGTAGGCGCCTACAAATTGACCGATTCGACGGCGATCCGCTATGCGGAATCGAATCTTAATTTGAACAACTTCGACCGCTTCTTCCTGGACAAAGCCGATAAGAAGGTCAATATCAAGGCATCGAAAGACCGGATCATCGAGATCGATTATGCGCTCGATATCGACGGGTCCATTCAGCAGGTCAATACGACTTCATACGATGTGACGATCCGGACGGCCGGCGGCCAAACCTTGACCTTCCGCGCGCCAAGCGCCGTTCCCGTCGAATCCCAGGACGGCAAGAAGACAGGGCTAGGCGAGCTCAAGCCTGGCGATAACGTTCGCCTGCGGCTCAGCAACTCGCAGGATTTGGTGACGTCCATCACCGTGAAAAAGACGGGCTTGTACCGGGTGACCGGCGTGAACACGAACCGCAGCGAGCTGACCGTGAAGGACGAGAACGGAAAAAGCTTGACGATCGAGATCGACAGCAACAATCAAATAATAAATCCCGGCAAGCCGACGCACGATCTGAAGGATATTCAGGTCGACGAATTCGTCAAAGCTGCTTTCAACGGCAGCGAGCTGGAGCATGTGACGCTGTTGAATGCGGTTCGCGGCAAAGTGACCGCCGTCGATCTGGCGGCTAATACGATTACGGTGCAGGATTACAATAAAGGCATTCAGGTCGTGCCGGTCGGTCAATTGTTCACGGTGAAGCAGAACGGAACATCGTACACGACGCTCTCTTCGATCAAAGCGAATGACCGGGTCGAAATCGTCAAAAATACGGACGACAAAGCCACGATCTATGTGGCGACGTCCGCCAAGCGGGTCGTTCAGTCTTACGATTCCGTGCTGAGCCGGATGTCGTTCAAGGCTTCGGACAGCGACGGCAAATCGACGTACTATTTCTTCGCCAAGGCATACTTGCACAAAGGCGGCGACACCGTCACGCCCGGCGCTTTTGCCGAGAACGAAGAAGTAACGGTATATATTTTGGACGACAAAATCGTCGAAATCGAAAAATAATCCGGATGCCAGCGCAATTTTGTGCTATGAATATGTAACCTTTTACCCGGATAACCCGTCTATTTAGGTAGGCTAGGCCGCCTTTGGACGGGTTTTTTTTCGCGAAATTTGCGTCCTTTGTCGGAAAAAATTCGTTTTTGACAGGTACAAGCCATTGATTCGCCGCATTCGTTTCGTTAAACTGTAGAACAATACCCGTTTCTCCCGACAACGGACGGCGGGTTCGACTTCCCGATATGTTGGAGGGAGCAAGGCATGTCAACGAAGGTTCGCCGTGTCCTCGATACGATCGCCGAAATGTTTCCCGACGCTCGCTGCGAGCTGAATCATTCCAATCCGTTCGAGCTGACCATCGCCGTGCTGTTGTCCGCACAATGTACCGACGAGACGGTGAATAAGGTGACAGAGAGCCTGTTTAGGAAATACCGGCGGCCCGAAGATTATTTGGCGGTGCCGCTCGAAGAGCTGGAGCAGGACATACGGCGCATCGGACTGTTTCGGAACAAGGCGAAGAACATTCAAGCGTTATGCGCGCTTCTCCTGGAGAAGCACAACGGCGAAGTGCCAAAGTCGCACGAGCAGCTTGTCGAGCTGCCGGGCGTAGGGCGCAAAACGGCTAACGTAGTCATATCGAACGCCTTCGGCGTTCCGGCCATTGCTGTCGATACTCATGTGGAGCGGGTGTCGAAGCGCCTCGGGTTAGCTATGGCGAACGATTCGGTGCTCGAGGTCGAGAAGAAGCTGATGAAGAAAGTGCCTAAGGACGAATGGACGCAAACCCACCATCGGTTAATTTTTTTTGGTAGATATCATTGCAAAGCTCAAAACCCCAAATGCGAGACTTGTCCGCTGATCGATTTGTGCCGGGAAGGAAAGCAGCGTATGAAAACCGGCAGAAGCAGGAAAACTAGTAAACAGGCATAGAGGCTTGCAGCCTGAGCGAGCGATGAACACGACAAATGAACACGACAATTGAAAGGACGATACGGCATGAAGTGCATTTCCGTGTATACGAACAATTTTGAAGTTTTTTCCGATATTTACGAGAAGGTGCTGAGCACCCCGCTGGCGGAAAATGAGGAGAAGCAGGTCGAGGGCGTCGTCGTCTTCGAATCCGGAAGCGTGCCGGAAAATTACGTGGACCGCATGAAGCAGCGGCCGGAAGTCGTCGTCATGAAGGTGCGCGACCGCGACATTACGATTTTGCAGCATCGCAATGTGTTCGAAATATTGCTCCCCGAAACCGAATCTGTGGTACACTAAAAACCGAAGTCATTCGGTTTTTTTTTGTTTGAAATTGCTGCATGGGAGAGGAAATCAAAGAGAGATGAGTTACCCGACGATAATCGACACAAATCGCCAATTGGAAGAAGCATTGCAAGGACTGCTGGAGCAGGTCCGCAAGGAGGGGGACCGGGTCAGCGAGGGGAAGATCGTCCAGCTGCTGCACAAGGCGGCAAGCGGGCGGATGGGGATTGCCTTCTGCGGCCATTTTTCCGCAGGCAAATCCAGCCTCGTCAACCGGCTGTGCGGTCATGAGCTGCTGCCGTCCAGTCCGATACCGACAAGCGCCAATATTGTTACGATCGCAGACGGCGAGGCCGGAGCCCGGATCGTATACCGGCAGAACCCGGGGGTGGCCGGCGCCCCGCGCACGGACGTGGTGCCGCTGCACGAGCTGGCGGAGCACTGCCGCAACGGCGAAGCGATCGAAACGGTGGAGATCGCCTATCCGATTCCGTTTCTCGGCTCTGCTGCGGCGCTGCTCGACACGCCGGGGATCGATTCGACGGACGACGCCCACCATTTGGCGACGGAGTCCGCGCTGCACTTGGCCGACGTCGTATTCTACGTGATGGATTACAACCATGTGCAGTCTGAGATCAATTTCGCTTTTACGAAGAAGATGAAGGAATGGGGCAAGCCGCTTTATCTGATCGTCAATATGATCGACAAGCACCGCGAAGCCGAGCTGCCGTTCGCCGCTTACCGTCAAAGCGTGGACGAGGCATTCGCCGCCTGGGGCATCGAGCCGGACGGCGTGCTGTACATTTCCGGCAAGCATCCGGACCATCCGCTGAGCGAGTTCGCGCGGCTGCAGTGGCTGCTCGGCCGCCTGATCGCGCAGCGCGAGCCGCTGACGCTGGCCAGCCTGGCCAAGTCGGCGCAGGCGATCGCCGCGGCTCACGCCGCCTGGGCAGCCGAACGGAGCGAGCCGGCGA
>Ga0207865_101051_pt1 | contig 23669 bp, 20 predicted proteins | sample HigsolmetaAR204D_FD_184836 | JGI IMG/M metagenome (GOLD analysis project Ga0207865, IMG submission 184836) | Ionic liquid and high solid enriched microbial communities from the Joint BioEnergy Institute, USA - AR20-4-D (SPAdes) (version 2) ...
GATTGAGAAAGTCTGCATTATTAAAAAAGGGGGTTCAAAGAATGAATGTCATTGAAATCAACCACTTGACGAAAACCTATGGAAAGGCAAGAGGAATTACGGATATTAGTTTTACGGTTGAACAAGGAGAGATTTTTGGATTCATTGGACCAAATGGTGCGGGAAAGTCGACGACTATAAGAACGTTATTGTCTCTCATTTATCCGACAAGCGGAAATGCCAAGATTTTCGGAAAAGACTGTATAAAATATGCTCCTGAAATCAAAAAAGACATCGGCTATTTGCCTTCAGAAGTTTTTTATTATGACAATATGAAGGTGATAGATTTGCTGAAATATTCAGCTAGCTTTTATAAAAAAGATTGCAGCAAGAGAATGAAAGAATTAGCTGAAATCATGGATTTGGATCTGAATAAAAAAATAGATGATTTATCTTTGGGGAACAAAAAGAAGGTTGGGATCGTTCAAGCGCTGCTCCATGAGCCAAAGCTGATTATACTGGATGAACCGACTAGCGGGCTAGATCCGCTTATGCAGCAAAAGTTCTTTGAATTGTTGGAGGAAGAGAATAGAAAAGGAGCCACTATTCTTTATTCGTCTCACATTTTAAGCGAAGTTCAGAGATTATGTGATCGCGTTGCCATTATTAAAGAAGGAAAAATTATTAAGATCGAAAAAATCAGTGCCTTACATGAAAACAACTATAAAAAATTCAAAATGGAAACGACGTCAAAAGTAGAGAAGAGCTTTTTTCAAATTAACGGCGTGACGAATTTAAAAGTAGAAGATAACACCGTCAGCTTTCTATTTAAAGGAAATCTAAATGACATTTTGAAAAAAATTTCGCAAATAGAAATCACCAATATTTGGGTTGATGAGCCGGACCTTGAGGAAATTTTTATGCATTACTATGAAAAGGAGGCCTAATCGTTATGAACATGTTTTGGTATGAATTAAAGGCCTATCGGAAATCCACGATCATCTGGACATTATCCTTAGTGGCGTTGATTGCGTTTTTCTTGTCCATGTTTCCTTCTATTTCAAAGGATGCAGAAGAGTTCAAAAAATTGATTGAAGGTTATCCGGCATCAGTAAGAAAAGCGATCGGGCTGAATGTGGAAAATGTTTTTTCCATTCTGGGATTTTATTCATATTCGTTTTTGTATATCACACTTTGCGGGGCCATACAGGCAATGAATTTGGGCGTTTCTATATTCTCTAAAGAAATTCGGGAAAAAACAGCGGATTTTCTTTTCGCAAAGCCCGTTACCCGCACCAATATCATGACGGCCAAATTATTGGCAGCATTGACTTCATTAGCCATAACGAATGTCGTTTATTTAGCGGCTGCAAACATCATAGCATCTCAAGTGAAAACGGAAGAGTATAGCAACAAAACATTCTTTATGATTTCGATTACTTTGTTTTTCATTCAAATCATTTTTCTTTCATTGGGAATGATCATGTCCGTTATGATTCGTAAAATTAGATCCGTGTTGACTGTGTCTCTTGGTACTGTCTTTGCTTTATTCATTGTGGGGATGCTTAGTTCCACTGCTGATGATAACGTGTTGCGATATTTTTCTCCTTTTAAGTATTTTGACACAGCCTATATTATCAAACATTCGAGCTATGAGCTTCGCTTTTTAATTTTAGGAATGGGTATTATCATTGTTTCCATTGCGGCAAGCTATTTCATTTATACCAAAAAGGATATCCATGCTTTTTAAAAAGTTTGGAAGGAGGGGAAAATGAATGAATGTGTTTTGGAGAGAAGTGAAAGCGAATCGAAAATCTCTGATTTTATGGTGTATAGGAGTCATATTCATGGTTGTGTCTGGTATGGGCAAATACGAAAGTTTGTCTTCTTCCGGCCAATCCATGAATGAACTGATGGCGGATATGCCAAAATCGCTGCAAGTATTGACGGGGACGGGAACTTTTGATTTATCAAAGGCCAGCGGTTATTATGGAATGCTCTATTTGTATTTATTGGTAATGGCTACGATCCACGCCGCCATTCTCGGAGCGAATATGATCTCGAAGGAAGAACGTGATAAAACATCAGAATTTTTATTCGTGAAACCTGCTTCCAGAAATAAAATTCTCACAGCCAAATTATTAGCTGCTTTTGTCAATATTTTGATTTTGAACCTGATTACGTTGTTTTCTTCCATCTTCATCGTGCAAAAGTACAGCAAAGGGGAAGAGGTAAATACGGATATTGTTGTTTTAATGGCAGGTATGTTGATATTGCAGCTTTTGTATTTGCTGATTGGAACGGCCGTAGCAGCTGTCAATAAACATCCAAAAACCGCTGCATCATTATCTACGGGAATATTGTTGATCACGTTTATATTATCGATTGTCATTGATTTGAACCATAAGATGGAGTTTTTGAAATATTTCACGCCGTTTAAATATTATGAAGCGAAACATTTGATGGACGGGGGCTTTGATGCAGTTTATGTCGTCTTGTCAGTGGTCATCATGATCGCACTCACTGTCATGACCTATGTATTTTTTAATAAAAGAGATTTGAATGTATAATGGATCAATTCAACATCAATTACAGATGCAGGTAAAAAGGATGAGCTGATTTAACGGAATTTGTTATTGCAAAATATACAATTGCGGTGATCTTGGAGATAGGCTGAGTCGCTCCTGAAAGCTTTTCGTGATACGGAAAAACGACAAGAAGCACATCCGCATTGGACGGAATTGCTTTCGTGATCATATTTGCCGCTATTCCCGCTTTGACTGTTCTTCCTTGGATGGAAGTTGGCATAAAAAAGAAAAAACAAGGCAGCCTTTCTGTTGCCTTGTTTTTTGTATTTATATAAAAAATGCCGTTGCTGTAAAAATGGAGCTGAAAGTATAAGGAATTCTTTAAGCAGAAAGACGGAGAAAAATGAAAAGGAACTGCTTGATGCCGTTCCCTTTCAATGTTTTTTGCGAAAAAAGTTGCGAAGTATTCTAACACCATTTAAGCGTTTTTTTCTTTCAAATGAGCGATGTCGGCTACAATATCGTAGGAACGAAGCCGTGCTTGGTGATCGAAAATTTGGGAAACGACCATGATCTCGTCCGCTTTCGTATCGTCTAAAAATGTTTGCAGCTTTTCTTTCACGGTTTCAGAACTGCCGACGATCGAGGAACCTAACTGTTGCTCTACAGCTTCTTTTTCGTAATCGTTCCAGAGACGATCCATATTTTCCACCGGCGGCTGTAATGGTACATAGCGGTTTCGAACCAAATTCAGGAATTGCTGCTGTATGGTAGTGAACAGTCGTTTGGCTTCTTCATCTGTATCGGCGGCAATGACGTTCACCGCAACCATAGCATATGGCTTGTCCAATGCCTTGGAAGGTCGGAAGGAACGACGATATAGATCCAAAGCCGGTAGTGTGTAGTTAGGGGAAAAGTGGCTTGCAAAGGCAAACGGCAGCCCAAGTTGGCCGGCTAGCTGAGCGCTGAAACCGCTTGACCCCAATAACCAAATAGGGATATTTAAACCTTCGCCCGGAACGGCCTTTACGTACATTTTTCCTGAAGCTAACGAAGGATCAAAATAAGCGCGAAGCTCGGCTAGTTCCTGTGGAAAATCTTCACCATGGCTTCTGAGATCACGTCTTAATGCATGTGCAGTCATCTGATCAGTACCGGGTGCTCGCCCGAGACCAAGATCGATGCGACCTGGGAATAAAGATTCCAGTGTACCGAACTGTTCAGCAATGACGAGAGGCGCGTGATTAGGCAGCATGATTCCGCCTGAGCCTACCCGGATTTTTGAAGTGCCGGCTGCCACATGACCGATGACAACAGACGTGGCGGAGCTGGCAATGGAAGGCATATTATGATGTTCTGCCAGCCAATACCGGTGATAACCCCACTTTTCTGCGTGTTGAGCAAGATCCAGCGTATTTCGGAAGGCATCGGCGGGAGTTCCACCAACCACAATGGGAGAAAGATCAAGAACGGAAAACGGAATGTCACGAAGTTGTTTTGACTGTTTATTTGCGGACATATTTTCATCTTCTTTCTTTTATTTATTAGATATACCATATTGAGCTTTTGAAAATGAATAAGAATGAGCTTTGCAGAACATGGATTTTTGGCACCCAACGTACAGCACTTTATTGTTTCATGACTTCGGCCAAGATTTCATAAGAACGCAAACGGGCCTTGTGATCATAAATTTCGGTGTGGGCCATAATTTCGTTTGCTCTCGTTTTTTCAATCAGCTCTTGTAGTTGCTTTTTAATGCCGGACGGATCACCGATCACTGAAGTAAAGAGTTGTTCTTCTACTTCCTTGCGTTCATGCTCGCTCCAAAGGGCATCCATGCTATCAACGGGTGGCTTTAACGGCGCAGCTTTTCCACGGGTCAGCAATAAAAACTTTTGATACATAGAAGTAGAGAGTCGCCGTGCTTCTTTTTCATCATCTGCTGCAATGACTTGTACGGCTAAAAGTACATATGGTTCATCAAGTACGTCGGATGGCTGGAAGTTGCTTCTGTAAACTTCTAGCGCTTTCATCATGTTGCTTGAAGCAAAATGGGCTGCAAAAGAAAATGGCAGTCCGAGCTTTCCGGCTAATTCTGCGCTGTAAAAGGCTGAACCTAACAACCAGATCGGTACTTTGGTGTTTTCGCCGGGAATGGCGTGGAAACGATGTGCTCCATTGCTTGTTGTTGTTCCAAAGCCGTGCAAGTAGGCAGTAAGTTCCTGCAGCCGGTCGACAAATTCAGGCTCGCCGGGTATGCGTTGGCGCAATAAGTTAGCTGTATAAGGATCAGTGCCGGGCGCGCGGCCTAACCCAAGATCAATTCTACCCGGAAAAAATGTTTCTAACGTACCAAATTGCTCTGCCACAGAATAGGGAGAATAATGGGAAAGCAGCAATGCACCGGAACCGACACGAATTTTCTTGGTTATCGACGCCACTCTTGCAATCACAATCGGTGAAGCAGAACTGGCCATCCCTACCCAATTATGATGTTCTGCTAGCCAATAACGTTTGTATCCCCATTCTTCAGCTTTTTTTGCTAAATCAAGAGTGTTGCGAAGGGACTGTTCGGGAGAGCCTCCTTCTATAATGGGAGAAGGATCGAGTACAGAAAATGGGACATCTGCTAAGTTCACCACAACCATTCATCCTTTCATAAAAAAGTGAAACTTCCATCAGTGAGGACTTTTATCCTCGCTGATGTTAGTTGAATCAATCGGGCATATAAGGGAAGTTTCCGCCATCAGAGCTTTTAAGGGAGGGTTCACATATACAACAAAGTGCTGATTTTACCGTGGGAATATGTTATGGCTATATTATGGATGAATGACCTTTAAGTCAAATGATTTGTTTTATTTTTCATTAAAATACGCTTGCTATGAATGATCTTTTTCATGAAAAAAGAGCGGCACTCAGGGCACCGCTTCCGTTGTCTTTATAATCAGCTTTTTTACATCGGGCAGGTATTGGTTGTTTTAAAGAAGGGACTGCCTTGTCTTTTTAAAATGCGCTTTTCCATTTAAATTCCATCTTCTGCGTATGAAAAAAAGCCTGCTGCGAAAAATGATTACAGCAGGCTAGTCTGAGCGGGAGTTACAAAAGAACAGATTTCTCGTGCCTTTTCTCAAAATAAGGAAATTGTTTGCTGAAACTTTTATATAGACAGTAGAATAAAATCACCGACATTTTTTTGCCTAAGCGAGTTTCGGCAAAACAATATCTATATTACAAAGTAATAATTTGATAATCTTCAGAGATGAGTTTGGCAATACTTGCGTGGCCTTCGTTGTCACTGACTGAAGTAATGTTTGCTTTTTGAATGGCTTCTTTTGCTCCGAAAGCACCGGCGCAATACTCGCAAGCTTCGATAACACCTAAAGCCTTTACTTTTTTGTATAATGGATTCATTGGATGGCTAGGGTCTTCAAAACGAGGAATCCAAAGCGTTCCTTGACCGTCAAAAATGACTTTTACTTCTCCGCCGGCTTCATGGATTTCGTCAGCATACACTAATGCATGTACGGCTCTTCCTAGTTCATTTTCACCAGCGTGAACAAAAATCGCTACTTTTTTCATTGTTGATCTCTCCTTTTTATTGATGGCTTCATTATAGCTCCGTTTTCAATAGCAAGTCTGTAATCCAGTTCTTTAAGAAACTGTGAAGTAGCTTACATTATCGCCGCCAACCTTTGTGTTAGTTATTCTTATCCTGCCTATGTTAAAGTAAAAATAAACCACTAAGTTTTGGGGAGGACTTCTCATGATTGACAAACTGTGGTATTTGTCCCAAATGAAAATATTTGACAAAGTCTCTCCGGAGGATATGGAAGAGATTGTGAAAAGGGCGCACCATGCTAAAATCCGAAAACATACGATCATCCAAACGCCTGACATGGTTCGCGATGGTCTTTTCTTTGTGAAAGAAGGGGTATTACGTTTTTATATTGTCAATTCGGAGGGAAAGCAGTTTACGATCGGGATTTTAGGGAAAGGAAGTACGTTTGGCGAGATTGATTCTTTCTCTTTAGGCACACATGGAGTGTATATCGAAACGATTGAAGATACGCTGCTTTGTTCCATCGACCGTGAACAGTTTGAGAAGTTCATCTCTACTCGGCCACATATTATGAAACGAGTGATGAGAATCTTGAGCGATCAATTGGAAGAAAGAACGAGCATGTTGGAGAAAATGGCATTAGGTACCGTCAAAGAGAAGCTTCTCTTTCTTTTACTGCATCTTTCCGAAGAATTTGGCGTATTGGAAGACGGATTTTATCGGATTGATCTCCCTCTTACTCATCAGGAAATCGGCAATATGATCGGCGTCACTCGTGAATCCGTTACCACGGTGATTAATGACCTCGCAAAGAAAGATATCATTCGAACAGGACGTAAAACCATCTCGATTCATCGTGAACTGGCAAAAGAACAGCTTATTAGCTGAGATGCCGTGAAACAATCATTCAAGGGATCCGATTGTGATAGTGAATCAGATTTACGGTCATCCTGGAGATGAAATTCGATAAAATGAAAAGATTCTCCAAGGAGATAAAATAATAAAAGTAGTATCAAATGAAAGTGACAGGATTTTTTTATATAAAAAATAAATAGAAAATCAGCCGTTGAGAAAAGGGCGAAAACCATGACTAAAAAGTCATGGTTTAAACTTGTCTTTTATAACCGGATAAAATGCTTTGTGCTTGTTGGTTCAATAGGATAAAGTTGCGAAATCTTTGTGTAACAGTGAATGATTCAAATAAAGTGAAATGAATCATGGATAACCATTTGCGGAGGCAAGATCTGCTCACTGGGAGATTGAAGATGGGGGGCAAGGAGTGAGACTTAGCGAATACACAGGATTTATCAATCTTTCCTTTTGTTTGTGATGTAAAAAATCATTATAAGCGACAGCTAATTTTGGAGTCGGCAGACAGCTCACAGAAATGATCAACGGTTTGGTCGTATTAAACTTGTCGTTGTTGATTGGAGTATTTAACAACCGGCCATTTTTCTTTACGTAGTGCGTTCATCAATTCTGGTCCTGCATGCAAGTTGTCCGCTACCAGCTCCCGAGGAGTAAGCGCCATCCACTGATTTAGTGACACATCGGCAAAACGGTCACTCTTGAACATCTCCAGAAACCATAGGCTTTGGTCACCGGTGTTCTGGATGTAGTGTCCGAAGGCGAACGGCACATATCCTACATCGCCGGCCCGGTAATTGAAAGTTCGCGCTTTGCCATTTGCTGCGAAGACGGTCATGCGTCCTGTGCCCGATAGGTAATATTGCCATTCATCGTTATTCGGATGCCAATGCATTTCCCTCATAGCGCCTGGCTTGATTTCTACCAATGCCGCCGCAACGGTAGTTGAAATGGGGAAGTTGGTGGAATCGACTATACGCACTGTCCCGCCCGGAGTGACGAGCGGTTCCTGCGCAAGCAACCGGTGTGTGAAGCTTTTGGGCACCGTTCCATAAGGGTCCGGTATCTTTTGGCTCTCCAAAGGACCGGGAACTTTTGATTGGTAAATGTATCGTTGTTTTTTGGGCATATGAGCAAAGGCGCTTTCTGATACGCCGAAATTTGCGGACAGCACGTCTTTCGGTGTGTGCGCGAACCAATCTGAGATGGAGAAGGTGTCGAAGTCGGAGAAGTTGCCGTCATCGAAAACAAGCAGAAACTCGCAGCCTTCTTCAAGCCCTTGGATGGAGTGTGGAATGCCGGGGGGAAAGTACCATAGATCCCCGTGGCCGACGTCCGCAATAAAGTTCCGACCGTTCTGATCGACGGCGGTGATGCGCGCCCGGCCCATAATCATGAAGGCCCATTCCGCTTGTTTATGCCAATGCAGCTCACGAACACCCCCAGGGGTCAGACGCATGTTCACGCCTGCCAGTGTGGTTGCGATCGGCAGCTGTCTTACCGTTACTTCTCGTGACCAACCACCATGATTTAACTGCATATTGGTGTCGGAAAAAGAGAACTTCAAGTTAGGGATCGTACCGGCATCGGTGGCAGGCGGAACCAGCATGTCGGGGTTCTCCAGGTCCCTCATGATGTCCCGCGGACCGAAATCGGTTGCACCGGCGCCATCATCTCTTATAGGATGAGGCACATGGCCATAATAATGCTGATTCCGAGTTCGATTCTCCATGAAACACGCTCCCCTTCCTGAGATCATGCAATAAGTCATTTATCTCCATTCTATGATCGCTTTGTTGTGTGTATGTTTTATTCTTTATGGCTTGCATTTAGTTGGTGAAATCTATTTATGTGTCGCTATTTCGTACTTATTTTTTGTTGGTTTAACAGGGCGGCCTGTTCTTGCCTTCTTTTTTGGCTGGACAGATAGACGCCGATAAAGACGAGGAGTCCTCCTAAAATCTGCACGAAAGTAATAGGGTTCCCCATGACCAGGCTTAGAAGAGCGGTAAATACCGTGATCAAATTCAAATAAATTCCCGCTCGGCTGGGGCCAATTTCCCGAATGGACGCATTCCAGAAAACAAAAGATCCGACGGAGGGAAAAATTCCAATATATAAGATTCCTATCGCTGCTTCTTTGCTAAGAGGAAAGTGGACGCCGGAAACAAGAATAAAAGGAAGAAGCATCACTAATCCCAATAGAACGGATACCGCAGTAGCAGAAATGGGGGGAACGTTTTGAATCTTTTTCCCTAAAATGGAATAAAACGTCCAAACGAGGATGTCCAAGAGCATGAGGAGATCGCCTCGGTTATAGTCAATGAGAAAAATTTGCTCCAAGTGTCCTTTCGTTAAAACAAGAAGAACCCCCAGAAGGGAAATGACGAGGCCGAAGCCGTTCACCAGCGAAATTCTTTCCTTTAAAAGAATGGCGGAAAAAAGGACGATGACTGCCGGATTGATCGAATTGACCAGCGCTGCATTTAAGGAGGTCGTAAACCGCAAGGCCTCATATAAAAGAAGGTTATACCCTAAAATCCCCAACAGCGACAGAACGATGAGAATTTTCCACTGGTTCCAAACGTTTTTCCAATCCGGACGTTCAATCCAATGAGCGAGAGGGAATAAAAGAAAGATCGCAATCACCCAACGGGAAAATGTCATTTGTAAAGGAGACATTTCGGCCACTACATATTTTCCGAACACATAATTACCTGCCCAAAATAAATTGGCTAGGACTAGAAACAAAAAGACTTGGTATTTTTTCATCGCTATTCCTCGCTTTTCTTTCCGTATTTCAATGAATCTATACAATAGTTCCTAAAGATTCATTGAGTGCATTCACAAAAATAAAAAAACAATTTCCGTTCATGATCCTTTTGAAATGTTTTAAATCATTTTGTGTTGATGGGAAATCGATCCGTTTCAGATTGGGGGGCGGTGTTGTTTAGAGAACATAAAATCGACGTTTCGGTTTCATTGATAAAAAGACATATCACCCGTGAATGCCGGAATGATATGTCTTTATAAATTCATTTTATTATTTCCATATATCTTGGGCAATTTGAACGACATGGCGCAGTTTCGCCCATTGCTGTTCTTCCGTTAACAAGTTGCCTTCTTCTGTTGAAGCAAAACCGCACTGTGTGCTTAAACATAATTGGTTTAAATCAACATAATGGGAGGCTTCATCAATGCGCCGTTTAATATCGTCTGGATTTTCCAGTTCTCCCGCTTTTGATGTGATTAAGCCGAGCACAATTTTCAAATCGGATCGATTCACGAATCGGAGCGGTTCAAAGCCGCCGGCTCGGTCGCTGTCATATTCGAGGAAAAAGGCGTCTATATTCAATCCGTTAAACAGGACTTCTGCTACCGGCTCATAGCCGCCGGAAGAAAACCATGTCGAGCGATAATTGCCACGGCAAATGTGCATGGTAATCGTCATATCATCCGGACGGACCGCCACAGCTTCGTTTATTAACTTCATGTATGTAGTGCTCAATTGATCGGGGTCTACTCCTTGAGCCAGCATTTCTTCTCTTTTCTCGGTTGAACACAGGGCGCCCCAAGACGTATCATCGAGCTGCAAGTAGCGACAGCCTGCATCATAAAAAGCTTGTATCGCCTTTTGATAAGTTTTAGCTAAATCATGGAAAAATTCTTCTTCGTCCCCGTAAGCGGTTTTTTCGATTTTGCCTCTTAAATGAAGCATACTTGGACTTGGAATGGTCATTTTAGCAATATGGCTGCCGGCGATGCTATGGAGATATTGATAATCTTCCAGCATAGGGTGGTCTGTGAAATCCAATTTTCCTGTCACTTTAATTCCATGAGATTTTGTTTGCATTTGATGAAATGAAATGCCGCTTTCTGTTTCATAGCTTTCGACGCCGTCAAGGTTTTCAAGGAAATCAAAGTGCCACCATGCTCGGCGAAATTCACCATCTGTCACGGCTTGAAGCCCGATTTCTTTTTGTTTTTCAACGATCCGTGCGATTTCTTCATTTTCAATCAGCCGCAATTGGTCAGCTGTTATTTCGCCTGCTGCTCTTTGAGAACGAGCTTTTTGAATCCGTTTTGATCTTAACAAACTGCCCACTTGATCCGCACGAAACGGCGGTTTTTTGGTTTGCAGTGATTGAATTGTGTGTTGTTCCAAAGTTGTTCCCTTCCTTCCTTTAAATAATTAAATTAAATGGTATCAAATATTCAGATAGAAGTAAATATTTTGAAACATAAAACAGGTCTGTCATATCGATCGTTTCTGCATACTTGATTCTATTTCTCGGAAATGAGGCCCTATTTCAAAAAGAAATTGAAGGATCTTAGCTTCTTTTCTACCAAAATTCTGTTTTCTGATTGTCTGTAAAAAGAAAAACGAACCCAGATGTAAGATGGGTTCGTTTGATGTGTTTTTTAGCCAAAACATAACGGTAAGGATCATGCATTGGCCTTTTGTTCAAACAGTTTGATGATTTCAATAATCACGTTCGTTGCTTTTACCATATTGTCGGCGGAAATGTATTCATATTTGCCGTGGAAGTTTTCTCCGCCTGCAAAAAGATTAGGTGTCGGGAGGCCCATGTACGATAGCTGTGCGCCGTCGGTACCTCCTCGGATCGGTGTAACTTTCGGTTCAATGTCTAAATTTTTCATCGCTTCGTACGCAATGTCGACAATTTCTTTGACCGGTTCGATTTTTTCTTTCATATTATAATATTGATCTTTGAGTTCCAACAAAATATTATCTTTCCCGTATATATTTCTGAATTCTTCTACAATCTTTTCTAATTGGGCTTTTCGGGCGTTGAATTGTTCTCGATCAAAATCCCTGATGATGTAGTGCAAAGTTGTTTGTTCGACATCACCGTTGATCGCAAGCAAATGATAGAATCCTTCGTATCCTTCCGTATATTCAGGTGATTCCTTTTCCGGCAGTTTACGATGGAGTTCCATGGCAATCTTTGTCGAGTTCACCATTTTCCCTTTCGCTGTTCCGGGGTGTACGTTGTTGCCTTTGATCGTAATTTTGGCAGCGGCAGCGTTAAAGTTTTCATACTCCAGTTCGCCGAGCGGGCCGCCGTCCACTGTGTAAGCATATTTTGCATCAAAAGCGTCTACATTGAATTTATGAGGTCCTCTTCCAATTTCTTCATCCGGTGTAAACGCCACTCTTACTTTTCCGTGTTTAATTTCTGGATGATCCAATAAATAAGCCATAGCCGTCATGATCTCGGCAATCCCCGCTTTATCATCGGCGCCGAGAAGAGTGGTGCCGTCAGTGGTAATCAACGTGTGGCCTTTATAGTTGGCCAGTTCAGGAAAATCTTTTGGCGAAAGTACGACATTTAGAGATTTATTTAAGATAATGTCACCGCCGTCATAGTTTTCGACAATTTGCGGTTGAACGCCGGCACCGGTAAAATCAGTCGCTGTATCCAGATGGGCCAAAAATCCAATGGTCGGGACATTTTTTTCCGTATTGGCCGGAAGGGTGGCCATCACATAGCCGTTTTCATCCACTGTCACATCTTCCATGCCGATCGCTTTTAATTCGTCCACAAGCATGCGGGCAAGCGTCCACTGGCCGGGAGTAGATGGACAAGTGTTGCTGTTTTCATCAGATTGAGTGTCCACTTTGACATAAGAAATAAATCTTTCCATTACTTCCTTTTTCATTTTCGTTCATCTCCTCACGTTTTATTTTATATTATACTCTTCCGAGAGGATACATACTTTCTCGGATGTTTTCTACAATCGAGAAAACCAACAATTTTTTATTTCCTTTTTTCACTCGAACACCTTCTTTTTTGCTGACAAAGATCGTTTTCAATGAAACTCGTAAGCCGATTGAGATTTTGATCCAAAATGCAAGAAAAATTTTATTTTAAGTCCAACAATGGGTTTTAGCACTCGTTTTTTTATTTTCAAGGCTTTGAATCGACCGAATGTTTAGGCTTTCTCAATTAAAATCTATGGCATACGATTTTTGATATAATAATATGGTCTTTAAACATTTCATTAAAACTAAATAAGAAGTAGAGGTAAATGTATGAAAAAAAGAATTTTTGTAGTCGGAATCGTTTTCCTGGCCATTTTTCTTCTTTTGTATGGTACTTACAAATTAATGAATTCACGAACATACCAGCTATTCGGAGGGTTAACCAACCATGTTGAAACAAGTCAAAAAGTTGTGGCTTTGACCTTTGATGATGGGCCTACAAAGAATGTCGATCAACTGTTGCCTCTTTTGGATAAATACAATGCGAAAGCCACTTTTTTTGTCATTGGGAATGAGTTGGAAAAGAATCTGGAGGAAGGAAAGAAAATAGCACAAGCAGGACATCAAATTGGCAATCATAGCTATTCTCATAAGCGAATGGTCTTTAAAACCCCTTCCTTTATTCAACAGGAAATTGAAAAAACCAATACATTAATTCGAAAAACAGGTTATAAAGGACCCATCGATTTTCGACCACCTTATGGCAAAAAACTGGTGGGATTACCGTATTACTTAAATAAACATCACATGGATACCATTACTTGGAATCTTGAACCAGACACCTATTATACTTCCGTTTCTGACAAAGTCGATTATGTAAAGAAAAACGTGAAACCCGGGTCTATTATTTTGATGCATCCAATGTATGACGATACGGGAAAAGAGTTAAAAGCCATTGAAGGAATATTAGCGGCCTTGTCCAAAGAAGGCTACAAATTCGTCACGGTGAATCAGTTGCAAAAATGGAAAAACAATTAGTCTGAAAATGGGTGGACATTCATACTATATGTAAACTATTGAGGTTTACATCACTTCATTGGTGATTTTAGGAAAAAAAGAAAATATTAGCAGATTCCTGTTATCATGTTAGCGACTTTGCCAATATATTGAATAAGCGTGTTCATATAACCATATAAAATTTTCCATAAGTTCTACGAGGTATTCAAAATAAAGACAAGGACTGTAATCGGGTTAATAAGTTCTCTTATTGTATGCGTTTATGGGGTGTATTGCTTGTTTCTTGAAACACCGTCATTTCATTCTACCTGTAATTCCTTTCACTTTTGCTATTTCTGGTCTTATTGGCATCATTGGATTTAGTGTCGAATTACGGAAAAGACATTCCAATTAAACGAATTTTAATAAACAAAATTCGAGTAGAGATGGGGCATTTCTAACCCTTTTCACCACAGAACGAAAGAGCTGTACGCGTGGATCTTCGCATACAGCTCTTACTTTTTTGTCTTGAAAGTCTTGGAATGAGAGACGTTAAAATAATATTGTCTGTTGTGCTAACAATGTTTTTATGGTTCCATTATTCTGAAATATTCATTCCTTATATTGATCGTAAAAACACTTGAGTTCATTTTTGTACTGTTTATGCCAAGGCTTGTCTTTTCCGCAATAATGGATTAAAACGGTGTTGCGGCGAATCCAGTCGATAGTGTGTTTTCGCTTAGGGATCAGTTTCGAAAGTTCATAATAGCGGGCATCGTAATTGTATTTCAGGCTGTCTGTCGGCTTGATTTTATCCCAATATAAAGCATTCAATACGTCTTGGTCTGGGAGAACGAGTTTTAATTTGTTTTTTTCGATAAACTGGTAGATCTCTTCGATATTCACTTCTTTTCGGATAGACGCCATGTTCATCAACAACACACCTGTATTAAAATAGCCCTTCGCATTTGGTGTACGCAACCGTAATTTGTTGATTGCCCGCGCCATTTTAGCAGAATGTTCGTGCTCGGCAGCGACAAATAAGCAATTTTCAAAATCGGTCCAATAAAAATCTGTGATCGGATTAATGCAAACAATATCCGGATCAAGATACAATATTCGATCGACATCCTCCGGCAAAAATTGATAAGCGGCCAGCCGATAATACATTTCGGATGTGTAGTGCCGAAATACAGGTGCATCTTGAAACCATTTCGAATCTACGAATATGGGAGTGAAACGATGTCCTTTTGAGAATATGTATTGCTCCAAAGTTTTTATGTCTTGATCCGGTATGTCGGAATATAGAAGATAGATGGAAAATGACTCGTTTTTGTTGTTGCAGAACAGTGAATGTAATAGTACTTTCAGCGGGGGTAAGTAATTGGCATTCAGTGTCACAAGAATGTTCATCATGTGCATACACCCTTACGAATTTACCTTTATTAAGAAAAACAAAACAGTCATATATCATTTTATTATAAAATGAAAATTTTTTCATAGATGAGAATTAATCTAATATGGGAAAATCGTTTGTTTTGAACGAGAAAAGGGGAATATAGACAAGGGGATCCGGGGGCATTTTATTTCTTTGGTTTCTAAATTATTTTGGAAAGTTGAAAAGGTTCTTTTTAACCGTTCATAGATTGATAGAAGATTGTGAGATTTGTTCATTCATAAGGGGTCATAAGTACCCCTTCAGCAACAGCGATAACATAGTGTTTTTCATGATATGGAAAAGATATATTAGATTCATAATGAAAGAAAGGGGCAAGCCGCGCCCCTTTCTTTTCAGCGTATAAAGTTAGCGTATGGTTTCCTTTAGTTTGTTTCTGATTTCGTCGGCTGCAGCCGTCATGTTTTTTAAAGAGGCAATCGCTTCTTTTTCACTTCTTGTTTTTAAACCGCAGTCAGGGTTAATCCAAAATTGGCCGGGATCCAACACTTGTAATGACTTTTCAATAATAGCGGCCATCTCTTCTACAGTCGGTATTCGAGGGCTGTGGATGTCATAAACGCCTAGTCCGATTCCTTTGTCGTACGTTTGTTTTGCAAAGACAGGGATAATTTCGCCATGGCTTCTGGATGTTTCAATTGAAATCACATCCGCATCCATTTTGCTGATGTCTTCTAAATAAGAAGCGAAATCGCAATAGCACATATGAGTATGAATTTGCGTTGTATCTTGGACTGTTGAGGTGGTGATTCGGAATGCCCGCACGGCCCAATTCAAATAGTTTTGCTTGTCATGATCCTTCAAAGGCAATCCTTCCAGCAAAGCGGGTTCATCTACTTGGATCATCGTAATGCCTGCTGATTCTAATGCTTCCACTTCTTTTCTTAAAGCGAGCGCAATTTGTTCGCATACTTCTTGACGAGATTTATCATCGCGAACAAACGACCAGTTTAAAATCGTCACCGGTCCCGTAAGCATCCCTTTTACAGGCTTGTCCGTTAATGATTGTGCATAGACGCTTTCTTTCACGGTCATCGGCTGCAAAAATTCTACGTCGCCGTAGATAATAGGGGGACGGACACAGCGTGAGCCATACGATTGGACCCAACCATTTTCGGTAAAAGCGAATCCTCCCAGTTTCTCCCCAAAAAACTCCACCATATCGGTTCTTTCAAATTCACCATGAACCAATACATCCAGTCCGATCTCTTCTTGTAGACAAATCCATTTTTGAATTTGCTGCTGAATAAACTGTTCGTACTGCTGTTCATTCCATTCGCCTTTTTTCCATTTTTGCCTTGCCTTGCGGATATCAGCTGTTTGCGGAAAACTGCCGATAGTCGTTGTCGGAAGAATAGGGAGGTCGAACGCTTCTTTTTGGACGGATTGGCGAATGGAATAAGGCGATTTTCTTGTCGCTGATACATGTTGTAAGTTTTTTTGAGCTTGCTGTACACTTTGGCGATGTCTTTCCGAATGGTTTTTCCATGTTTGGATGATTTGTTGGTTTTTTTGAAAATAAGCGTCGTCCACCCCGTGTTGATCTCTTGCCAGGAACACAATTTCGGTTAATTTTTCATCCGCAAAAGCCAGCGATTGTTTGATGATTTTGTCTAATTTTGTTTCGTTCTTCGTCGTTACCGGTACATGAATTAAGCTGCAAGAAGGTTGAATCCACAGCATCGATTCCGGAACGACAGAAGTGATCTTTTCAATGAGATGACGTTTTTCCGCTAAATCAGACCGCCAGATGTTCCGTCCGTCAATGATGCCAGCCGCGAGCACTTTATTGTCGGGAAAGTCGTGAGTAAGCAGTGATTCTAAGTTGTTTTCGCCGCCATGGACAAAATCGAGTCCGACTCCTTGAATCGGCAAGTCCATAAGCTCTTGGTACCAATCGACGGAATCAAAGTATGTTTGCAGCATAATTTTTAAGTTTGGTGCCGCCTCATGCAATTGATGATAAATGAACTGGATCGTTTTCATTTCCTCTTTGGAAATAGAAGTAACGAGAATAGGTTCATCGATTTGCAGCCATTCTACCTTTTCATTTTGCAATTCCTGTAAAATTTGTTCATAAAGAGGAAGAAGCTGCAAAATAAGGGCAGGGAGCTCTTTTTCCTTATATCCTTTGGACAGTTTGATGAAGGTATATGGCCCGATCAGTACAGGTTTTCCTAAGATTCCAAGCTTCCTTTTGGCTTCTTGGTACGCTTTCAGCGGCTTGTTTTCAATGAGTCTTGGTTGGGCGTTGTTCCATTCAGGCACAATATAATGGTAGTTTGTATTGAACCATTTCGTCATTTCGCAAGCATGCGCAGTGTCGCTGCCGCGCGCCATGGCAAAATAAACAGAAAGGGGAATGTCATTTCCTTTCCAATTAAATCGTTCCGGTACTAATCCAAACATAGTTGCCGTGTCCAACATTTGATCGTAAAACGTAAAATCGCCGACGGGGATAAGGTCAATCCCGATTTCATGCTGTTTTTTCAAGTGTTGATGCCGAATGGATTCCATCGTCTGTAGAAACTGGCTTTCATCCACTTGGCCTTTCCAAAATTGTTCCAATGCTTTTTTCCATTCTCGATTTTCACCAATACGTGGATAACCAAGATTGCTTGATTTCATGTGTTTTTTCACTCCCTAATTAATTTCCCCAAATAAAAAGGCATTTCTAACGTTCGATAAGGAGTTAGAAATGCCAAAAAAAGGGTGTAAAATACCCTGTTTTTTCCATTTATAACACCTCCCTATCTCCCGTAGGTAAAAGCAGTGTTGTCAGAACAGGCAGGTCTCCTGACTTAAGGGTCATCGCTTTTTGCCGACCTTCCCAGCCTTTTCGGCCAGTGGCTGCATCGGCATTGCTCGCCTCTTACAGTGGCGGGACCGTGCCGGATTTGCACCGGGCTTCCCTTTTCATCCAAGGACAAAAATCGTCTTTGGAACCTGTTCCCACAATATTAAATTGTAAAAAAATAATTTATATTATAAATTATAGAAAAACAGTAACGTCAAGATATCATGATCGGTGGTAATTGTCAAGGGAGCAAAAAATAGGAGAGTGAGGGTTCACTCTCCATCGAAAGTAGGATCTGTTAAGCATTTTTTAATCGATTTCAGAATGGATCGTTAAAGTTTAATGAGCCGGTTTTTTTTCACCCAATAAAAAGATCTTTGTTACAACCCGAGCGAATAAGAATGTGATCAAGTAGACAATCAAAATTTGGAAATAGTTCACCCCATCAAATACGACTAATAAACCAAGGCTGGCCAAAATCGGTTTCACGATAAAAGCGAAAACACAGGCGGTAAGAAAGGAATAGAGATAAAAATTTTTATTGTGATTCAACGTCCATTGATAGACGAGCATAAAGACAACCGGAACAAGGGAGGCATCCAATGAAAAACTGGGAAAGTAAGGGATGGCTTCATAGGGATACCCCCATAATCTTGTCCTTACCCCGTATGTATCAATATATGCAAACCAAACATGTATATTGAAACCGTAAAATCCAATTAAAAAAATTTTCTCTCTGTCTATCGTAAAAGCTAAAACAATTAAGGGAACGATGAGCATTAACACAACCACCCAAAATTGCCATGTATGAAAACTGGAATATTGTGCCCAATAGTCTGCATGTAAGATACTTACTTTTTGTTGTAATTTTGTTACATAATCGAATAATTGCTGTTGATGTTGGTTCATAAAATCCCACCTTCCTGTTCGTTTCTCTATATTTATGGTTACCTAAAAGACGAAAAATAAACGACATGCACTAAGGAAATCATAATTAGATTTATTAGATCTTTGATCCCACATGAATCATCTTTTTTCTCGTTGCAGATGATGGAAAAGTAGAATTGGGAATAAGAAATAAAAGGAAAAATTACCACCGCAAAGAGAAGATTTCGAAGGTTGAAATGAACTCTCCGCTTCCCTATCCGGATTGAACAGATCAGGAAAAGATGTTATATGGTCGTTATGGGAATGAAGATCAACTACGGATGACTTGGCGTAAGAACAACGGCCCCAAAGTACCGATTAGTTCCACTAACCATCGGGGAGGATGAAAAAACTCCCCTGATGGAATTTTTATTTTATACAAATCGGCATTTTATAGCCCACAGCTTGAAAATTGGAAATGGAGGGGGGAAACTCTACGGTTTTCAGCCCGCATTTGCCGTTTGGATTAAAGGCTTTCAAGTGATGAACGTGGATATTTTGAACTCCGGCACCAATCTGAATGGCCAGAGGAGCGGACTGGCGGATGGTTGAATGGCGAATGGTGACGTCATCTGCCCGCTGTGGACCGCCAAAGATCTTAATATCCGCACCCGCTGTATGGAAATTCCGTATCGACACATGATTCAACACGATATTGCGCGCCCGATACTGAATGGCGATCACAGGATTTCCCTTGTAGTCATAATCCGGGTCGCCTATTAACGTAAAATGGTTGATGACTACGTTCCGATAGGCAGAAACAACCAGTCCCCTGGGGGAAGAATGCTGATATAAATCTGTATAGATCGGCGCGATTGACACCATCATTGTCGCCTTTATGTTATAAGCCGTCTTTGATTCGGGATCCGAGATTTTATGGTGTCCGATATGACGGAAGTTATAAGAACGGTTATCGTGGACGGATAAATGTCCGATGATGTAGATGTTGGATGCTGCCGAAGCATTGTGGTGGGCTTTAATTTCTACGCCGCCGAAGCATCTTGACGTCGAGTTATGGACGAGCCATATGTTTCTGGATCCATCATCCACTTCGATGCCGTTGGAATTGGATATCCCTTTTGGATGGGCTCTTCCGCTTGGATCGCACATGTGGCTGTTGGAAATAAAAACGTAGTCGCTGTGATGAGTGGTGATTCCATCATCGCCAAACCCATATCCGTTTAATTGGTCAAGCCAAATGTACCGGCTTCGGCCTCGGGCGCGTTTTCCGTCTCCTGCGTAATGATAGCGGGTTGAGGACACATCAAAACAATGCAGGCCGGGGTTAATGGCTTCCACCTGTTTGACCCATCCATATTTGACATTGGCGAATGTGAAGCAGCTGGAACTATGCCCGCCCGCGCTCGTACGCTCCGTGTTCCCGAGCCGTTCTATATTCCAGTCTAAACTCATCCCTTTTACCAAAATATGGTGGTTTCCTTTCCGATGGTTGGCATTTGTCACTAATCTTGTCTCGATGGGGGCATCGGGATGAAGCTTGATGGTTGTGATGCCTTTTCCTTTTCCGATTAAGCATGTCCAAGAAGGCAGTTTGATTCCTTTTGTTAAAAAAATACCTTCCGGCACGTGCACTATTACCCGCCCGTTCCCAATCGCTTTTTGAAACGCTTTGGTATTGTCGGTTTTTCCGTCTCCTATAGCTCCGTAATCTAACACATTTACGATCCTATCAATCTTGGACATTAAATGGATGTATTCTTGATCTAAAAGGTTTTTCCATATTGGATAAACAAAACCGTTCTCATCAAGATCTGTCTCCCATGAAATATCGTTCCTTTTTTGGACAGGTAAAAAGTTTGTTGTTTTTTTGATGACAGAAAGCACAGAAGCGGTGAAAGGATTTCGTTGCTTTCTCTTGTTGCTATATCGATCAAAAAGTTCATCGGTCTCCTTGATGACACTTTTCAAATCTGTTTTCGTATCTAAAAGGTCTGCAATCAAATCTTTATTTTTGATAGGATCGTGATTTTTATCTAAGCAAAGCAATATTTTCACTCCCTTGAAAAACTTGGCGACAAGGTTCATGTTTTTTGTAGTATTCTCCATTTGGGCTTATATAACCTTGTAACAAGAAGAAGGATTATTTTGTTTTCAAGTTGTATTCATCCTTTAAAATACTTTCTTCTTGTTTTAGAAGAAAATCAATCCATAAGCTTTTATCCGTTTTCTGCCGGAAACATATATTGACAAAGGCGGTTCATTTGCGGACATTTGCTTTTTTTCTCGAACAAACCGATTGCAAGACAGTTCCATAGTTTAAGAATCGACGTGTACACGGTTGCTGACAGAGAAATTTGACAAGAATGATCAATAGGGAATGTACGTTTTTTAGCGAGCTGTTTTCAAATGTAAATTTATTTCATTTTATATGCCTTATGAGAGGGAGAGTTCAACCAGCAGCGATCAAGAAAAGAATCATCGCCGTTTCAAAAAGATGGTGGGAAGAAGTCCATATTATAAGAATAGGGGATTATGTTTATGTTGAAAAAATGGTTAGCAGCAGCTTGTATCATGATTTTGACATTATCGGGATGTGCCGGCAGCGGCAAAGAAAATTCACGGAATGATCGAGACCGAATTCAAGAAAAAGTTTCCGACACGGACAAACACGAAGTACGATATCGTTACCCGTTGACTGGGATCGGGACCACCCAAAAGCCTAGTGATCGCGCAGTGGCTGTGGTCATAAATAATCATCCGAAAGCTCGGCCGCAATCAGGGCTTCAATCAGCTGATATTGTGTATGAAGTGCTGGCCGAAGGTGATATTACTCGGTTTCTGGCCATTTTTCAAAGCCAAAAGCCCGATAAAATAGGGCCTGTCCGCAGCGCGAGAGATTACATGATTGATTTGGCGAAGGGCTACGATAGCCTGTTTATCGCTCACGGCTATAGCCCGGAGGCGAAACAAATGCTCCAATCGGGCTTGATTGATAATCTGAATGGCATTCAGTATGATGGCACTTTATTTAAACGGTCAAAGGACAGAAAGGCGCCCCACAATTCCTACATCACCTTTGAAAACATTCAAAAAGGAGCTGCCGAAAAGCAATTCAAAATGACTCCTGCGCCCAGGCCGCTCCCTTTTTATACGGATAACGAATCGAAGCATCTTTCCGGACGCAAGGTAGAGAACGTTCATATTGCTTATTCCAAATATTCACTTTTTAATGCAGATTATCGGTTCGATGCTAAATCGAAAAAAATGGAACGCTATTCCGGTGGAGAGCCAACAATGGATGCAGAAACGAAAAAACCTGTTTTAGTGGATAATCTGTTGATTATCGAAACGATCCATCGTGTTATTGACAGCAAAGGGCGGAGAGAGATTGATTTAACTTCGGGTGGAAAAGCCTATTGGATTCAACGGGGCGTGTGCCGAGAAGTGGAATGGAGAAACGAAAACGGCAGGATTTTGCCGTACGAAAACGGGCACTCTCTTCCATTTGTTCCCGGAAAAACATGGATCAATATTGTCAAAAGCCTCGATTCTGTTTCCTTTTCATAGGCAGCATTTCACTTCATTTTTAGGGGAGGCTTTCTTTGGAAAAAGAAAGCCTCGGCAACCTTTTTAAATAAAGCTTAAAACGGAATCACCTGGATGATGACGGCTACGATGATCATGACAATGGTGGAACCACATGCCCATTTTAAGAAGGCTCGCTGCAAATCGCCGAATTCTTCGCCGACCATTCCAACCAGTAAATAGGTGGAGGGCACCAGAGGACTTAATAAATGAACGGGCAGGCCTAAAAGCGAGGCTCTTCCAATAGCTTCAGGATCAATTCCATAGGCGGAGGCTGCCTTTGAAATTAACGGAAGGACTCCAAAATAAAACGCATCATTGGACATAATGAACGTAAAAGGAGCGCTTAAAATCGCTGTTATAATCGCAAAGTGGGGGCCCAAAGCTTCCGGGACGTGGGATATCAATGCATTTGCCATCGCATCAATCATTTTCGTTCCCGATAAAATACCTGTGAAAATTCCGGCTGCAAAAATCATGGACACAACCGATAATGCGTTTCCTGCGTAAGCAGCAATTCGCTCCTTTTGATCTTCTAAGCGAGGATAATTTACGATAGCGGCAATCGCAAAACCCGCCATAAACAAAATCGGAGTCGGAAGAATTTCCAGAATTAGTCCAATCAAAAGAGCAACCGTTAACAAAGCGTTGAACCATAGCAGATGAGGACGTTTATTGGAATCTTCTTCTAAAGCTGTTGCTTGCTCGACTAAAGTGCTTTGATCGATCTCCATAATACCGATTCGTTTGCGTTCTTTTTTTCCAAGCCAATAGGCCATCAATAAAACAAATATTACTCCTCCTATCATAGAAGGGACGATCGGTGTAAAGAGATCAGAAGTTTCCAGATTTAATGCACTCATTGCCCTGGCTGTCGGTCCACCCCAAGGGAGCAGATTCATTACGCCTGATCCGGAAACCGCAATGCCCGCCAAAATAAGCGGCTTCATGCCAATTCGTTTATAAAGCGGCAGCATAGCGGAAATCGTAATCATATAAGTGGTTGTGCCGTCTCCGTCCAGCGAAACAAGAAGTGTCAATACAGCTGTCCCGATGGCGATTTTTAATGGATCGCCTTTTACGACTTTCAGGATTTTGGCAATGATGGGATCAAATACTCCGGCGTCGATCATGAGTCCAAAATAAAGAATGGCGAATAAAATCATAATTCCGGTTGGAGCGACACTTTTAACCCCGTCAAGCGCCATCGTTCCAATGTCTTTTCCAAATCCGCCTATGAGAGCAAAAAGGATCGGGATGATCATCAAGGCGATCATGGCCGAAAG
>Ga0207865_101061_pt1 | contig 23496 bp, 19 predicted proteins | sample HigsolmetaAR204D_FD_184836 | JGI IMG/M metagenome (GOLD analysis project Ga0207865, IMG submission 184836) | Ionic liquid and high solid enriched microbial communities from the Joint BioEnergy Institute, USA - AR20-4-D (SPAdes) (version 2) ...
ACCCGAAGGGGATGAAGAACAGCCTAAAGGAGTAGTTCATGTTTCCGCCCCCTAAAAGGCGTATAAATAGCTCTCACTGGGGAATTTTCGATTGATTTTTTTGAGGAACTTTCTTTTGATCTTGACATTGAAGCTCTTCAATTCATTAAAAATTTGGAAGATAAAGGGCTGATAGAAGCCAAAAAACGCGGTAGTGAATTCTCCCCTACACTCGTGAAGCCCAAGCCAGTCCTTCGCACAATCGAGGTGAATGGGAAGCAGGGATTAATCGATCGAAATGGGAAGGTCGTCATTCCACCGAAGTATCAAGCAATATCCGAACCATATGGAAACGAACCAATCAAAGTGATCTTGAAGGAAAATCCAGATACCTTGGAAAAAGAGGTTGGCTTTCTGAACCGTCACGGAAATTTGATTACCAATCAAACATTTCAAGAGGCTGGAGAGTTCTCGGAAGGGTTGGCGTATGTTCAAATTCCCAATACAAAAAGAAATCCTGAATCCACTGATTCATATGGTTATATCAACGAAAGCGGAAAATTAGTCATACCAGCCACATTCCATTCTGCTTCCGATTTTGTAAACGGGCGTGCGATCGTTGAATATTGGGAAGGTCAGACACTGAAACGGGCTGTAATAGATCGAAAGGGTACGATAATCTCTGAACTTAACGCTGCATCTGAAGGTGATCATCGGGATGGGCTCGTTCTGACTCGAACCTACACTGCTAACGAGACGCTTTACGGCTATGCAGATATTCGCTCTGGCAAGATGATCACACCCTTTCAATTCCGTTGGGCCCAACCTTTTTCGGAAGGTCTAGCCGCTGTTCGTTTTCATGATGAACAAGGGACAGGATTTATTGATTCCACAGGGCGGATGGTGATCGAACCGAAGTTTTCCATCGCCGAGCGTTTCTCTGAAGGGCTCGCAGCTGTTGCCATCCAAACAGAAAATGGACTGAAATGGGGATATATCGACACTCAGGGAAATTGGGTGATGGAACCGATTTACGATGAGGCTCAGTCTATTTCCGAAGGGGCAGCCGCTGTGCGCGTGGGCGGCAAATGGGGATATATCGACAGAGCCAATCAGTGGATCTTGCAGCCGCAATACAGGTACGCCAATCCGTTTCTTGCCGGTCTGGCCTACAATGCCCTAGATGACCAGGGAAAAACATGGGCGTATGTGAACAAGCAAGGAAAGATTGTATGGAAAAACGAGTAACAAAACGGTGAAACCCAGATGATTGAATCGGATGCCCAGTTATGGTCTCGAACGGGTTCTGTAGTGAAAAATGGGGATCAAGGTAACGACGAAGTTGCTATCAATATGGAATGATGTGAAAGGGCCCTTCCACTGTAGGAAGGGCTCGTGCTACTTTTCGACACGTGGAATCATCTTCCGGCAATGCGGGAGACATCGAGGTTTTCTTGTGAATTGAGATTGAATTTCTCATGCTGGTAGTTCAATCGCCCGCATTTTCTCCAGAGTATGCAGGCATTGAAAAGCACATTGCCCTCGTCATCTTTGGGAACGGAGCCAGGGTACATGTGACACAAGCAGATGGACAAGGGAAATTCAGCAGTTTGGTGAATCCTTCGCCATCCACGATCCCTGCTGGCAGAGTTGGTGTCGTGGAAGATTATTACATTGGTGCGACTAGGACGAACTCGATATCCTCCAGATGGTTGACAACATGAGTCGATACAGCAATACGAACGCCCAGTCAGGGATCTTGCTGGCCACGGAGTTGGCAAACGGTGTTCCGGAAAATGCCCATAAGCTCATCATCTTCATCACAGATGGGGACAGCGCAGCCTCTTCTACGTTTTATGCGTATTACGATGAAGCGGATGTTGCCAATCAAATCAATGCAGCGACCCTCGTGCAGCAAGATTGCTTGCTATTGCGTGAACATTTGTTCAAGTTTTGAACAAAAGAAAATTTCCAGTGGAACATTCAGATTTTTATGTTTATAATGAAGTTACGTACACTATCGTGAACAAAATTTCAGAAGGAATGTTGCCGGTGTATACCTTGCAAGAGATGATTCGCGTTGCCAAATTGTATTACGAAAAAGGGTTGACGCAGAAGGAAATCGCCAAGCTGGAAAATATCTCCCGCCCGACAGTCAGCCGCATCCTGGATGCAGCGCTGAAGCAGGGAATTGTCACCTTCTCGATCCAGTATCCGGTGGAATCGGTCAACCATCTGGAAGAAGAGTTGAAAAGCAGATTTTCGCTGAAAAAGGTGTTTATCGTTCCGGTCATCATCCCGGAACCTGCCTTTGTACTGGCTGATGTGGGCAAGGCGGTAGGGGAATATGTATCGGGTCTTGTGCGCGATGGCGATACAATCGGCATCTCCTGGGGAACCAGCCTAAGCTATGTCGCCAACCATCTGCGGCCGGTGGTACGCAAAAGGGTGAGGGTGGTGCAGCTGAACGGCGGAGTCAGCACAACCTCGTTTTCCACGGGGGCGATGAATATCCTGGAGCAGTTTGCCAAAGCATTCAGCGCCCAGCCCTATATGCTTTCCGTGCCGACGATTGTGGACTCGAAAGAAATCGCTTCCGCCATTTTGCGTGATTCCGGCATCAGCGAGATCGTTTCCATGGGACGCGAAGCGAATATCGCGGTGTTTGGAATCGGGAAAACCTCCTATCAATCGGTTCTGAATCTGGCAGGATACTTCAAGGAAGGCGAATACGACAAGCTGCTGGCAGCCGGAGCGGTCGGCGATATTTGTTCCCGCTTTTTTAACGTGAGTGGAATGATTTGCGATGACGCCTTGAATGAGCGAACGATCGGGATACACCTGGCCGACCTGCAAAGGAAAGAACATTCCATCGCCATCGCCTGTGGCGAAGAAAAAGCGCTTGCTGTCCTTGGAGCTCTTCAGGGGAAGTATGTCAACACCTTGTTCACGGACGAACTGACGGCAAAAGAATTGATCAAACAGCATGATATTTCAAGGAATCAGGGGGCTTCATGATGAAAGCGGTTAAATTGTATGAACCTGGCAATCTTCGAGTGGAAGAGGTAGCTGTGCCGGAAATTGGCGCAGATGAAGTGTTGGTGCAGGTAAAGGCAGTAGGGGTATGCGGATCGGACATTCCGCGCGCCCTGTACAAAGGAGCCTATTCCAAAGGGTTGACACTGGGGCACGAATTTTCCGGCAAAATCGTCAAAGTCGGAACAGCGGTGCAAGGCTGGAAGGAGAATGACCGGGTTGCGGTCGCGCCTTTGATTCCCTGCAACGCATGTCAATACTGTAAATCCGGCGACTACTCGCTGTGCGAGAAGTACAGCTATTACGGATCGCGAACCGACGGAGCGATGGCCCATTACATCAAGGTGGCGGCGACGAATCTGCTCCGCCTGCCGGATAACGTTTCCTACGAGGCGGGAGCGATGATCGACCCGGCGGCCAACGCGATCCACGGGCTGTGGCGCGGCCATTTCAAGGAGGGCGACAAAGTGGCCGTCTTCGGGCTGGGGGCAATCGGGTTGTTCGTCATCCAGTTTGCCAAGGTGCTGGGAGCCAAACAAATCGTCGCGGTCGATATTCACCAGGAAAAGCTGGATCTCGCCACCCAGCTTGGCGCCGATGTGACGGTCAACTCGGCACAGAGCGATGCAGTCCAAGAAGTGCTGGCGAAGACAGGTGGAGCCGACTTCGTGATTGATACCTCGGGTTCGCCGATCGCGCAAAACCAGGCTGTTTGCGTGGCGGCCAAAAAAGGCAGAATCGTCTTCCTGGGGATCTCCAACAGCGAGCTTACGCTAAGCAAGGAAGCGGTCAACAATCTGCTGCGCTACGAATTGTCCCTGAATGGCTCGTGGAATTCGTTTTCCCATCCATTCCCCGGCCGCGAGTGGACGCTGACAGCCGAACTGATGGAGCAGGGCAAACTGGTTGCCGAACCGCTGATTTCCCATCGTTTCGCGCTTCATGAAGCGCCGCAGGTGTTTGAAAAAATCAAAAATCGTGAACTGATCTTCAACAAGATCATGTTTTTGCCTGAATGAAAAGGGGTGGGAAGAAATGTTTGCGGAACAATCGTGCGTCATGGGCATCGATTTCGGCACACAGGGTGTGAAAGCAGGCATCTTCACCACTGATGGCAAGCTGGTATGGAAAAGTGAGCGCTCGTATCCCACCGCATATCCGCAGGTGGGCAGGGCGGAACAGGACCCGTCGGAATGGTGGCAAGCCCTGTCCGAGTTGATGCGGACCGCTTCCGCAGACTTTGATCTTCGGCAGATTGGCGGCATTGCGGTATGCGCCACTTCGTCCACGGTGCTGCATACGGATGCGCGGGGGGTTCCCTTGCGACCGGCGATCCTGTGGATGGATCAGCGCGCTGTGTCCGAGAGTGAAGAGATCAACGCCAATCAACAGCAGGAAGTGCAAGAAGTGCTGCGTTACGCGGGCGGCAAGGTGTCGGAAGAGTGGATGACGGCAAAGACGCTGTGGCTGAAGCGGCATGCCAAGCTGGCTCCCGGCGACAGAATCGTGGAGCAGCTGGACTGGATCAACCACCAATTGACCGGCGAGTGGACAGCATCGATGTGCAACGCCGTCTGCAAATGGAACTATGTGAAAAGCAAGGGCGGGTTTTCGCCGCACTATTTTGCCGCCATCGGCTTGCCCGATTATGCCGATTACTGGCCGGATACCGTTGTTCCGGTCGGCGGTCTGGTCGGCAGGATAACCGAAAAAGCTGCTGAGCAGCTTGGACTGCCCGTGGGAACTCCCGTCTTTCAAGGCGGAATTGACGCCCATATCGGCATGCTAGGCGTCGGAGCGGTAGATAGCGGCGTTATGAGCCTGGTGATGGGAACAAGCTTTGTCCATCTGGTTCATGCCGATCGTCCGGTTTTCCACCCCGGACTGTGGGGGCCGTATCAGGACGCCATCCTGCCGGAAAGCTGGCTGATTGAAGGCGGACAGCTTACCTGCGGCTCCTTGACCACCTGGTTTTTGCAGCAGTTTTATCCGCATGTGCCAAAAGCTCAACGGGCGGAGGTATACGCCGAACTGCTCCGGGAAGCGGAGCGGATTCCGCCAGGCAGCGAGGGAGTTGTGATGATGGACAGCTGGCAGGGGAACCGCACGCCATACCGCAACCCGCTGGCAACCGGCGCTCTCGTGGGGCTGAAGCTGGCCCATACCCGCTACCATGTTTTCCGGTCGATGCTGGAATCGACCGCCTACGGTACGCGAAATATTATCCGAACCTTCCAAGAGAGCGGACTTGCCATCAATCGGATTATCGCGTGCGGCGGCGGAACGAAAAATCCGCTCTGGATGCAGATTTTAAGCGACGTGACGGGACTTGTGATCGAGACGATGGAAGAGACGGAAGCGGGAATCAAGGGATGTGCCATGATTGCTGCCTACGGATTGGGCCAGTACGACCACCTGTCCAGCGCAGCCAAAGCGATGGTGGAGCCGGGGAAAATCTACTCGCCGCAATTGGCGAACAAACCGCTCTACGACAAATATTTTGAAATTTACCTCGATTTGCATAAAACGCTCTTCCCTGTGATGTACAAGCTGATGGCCAAGTGAGAGGGAAAGGAGGAGAGAAAAGATGGACGCGATCCTGGAAATGAAAAATATCAGCAAGACGTTTCCCGGTGTGAAAGCGCTGCAGCATGTGGATTTTTCCGTCAAGCGGGGGGAGGTTCACTGTTTGATAGGAGCAAACGGAGCCGGTAAGTCAACCTTGATGAAAATTCTCGCAGGCGTCTACCCCAAAGATGAGGGAGAGATTTACCTGCAGGGGCAGAAGGTGGAGGTTGGCAGTCCGGCGGATAGCCGTCGACTGGGCGTCATGACGATCTATCAGGAACTGTCGCTGGTGGAGCATCTGACGGTTGCGGAAAATATTTTTCTGGGCAGCTACGCCAATCCTCGCTTTGGTGTCGTTTCGTGGAAGCGTTTGCGGATGGAAGCGCAAAAGGCGATCAACCGCCTGGGCATCTCGATCGATGTGGAGAAGCAGGTTTCCGACCTGAGCATGGGCCACAAGCAGATCGTCGAGTTGGCCAAGGCACTCGAAGGAAACGCGAAAATCATCGTCATGGACGAGCCTTCGACGACGCTGTCGGAAAAAGAGATCAAATTGCTGTTTGCCACCATTGAAGAACTGAAAAGGCAGGGCATCACGATCATCTATATTTCACACAAGCTGGAAGAACTGTTCAGCATCGGTGACCGGGTGACCGTCCTGCGCGATGGCAAGCGGATCGCCACTTGCGGCATCCACGAACTGGACCAGGGGATGTTAACCGAGCTGATTACCGGCCATAAAGTGGAGAAAAAAGCGCGCACGTTTACACAGCGGCAATTCGCTGAACTGCTTCGCGCCGATTCGATCAGCACGGATAAAATCGATAATGTCTCATTCAGCCTGGGAAAAGGGGAAATTCTCGGGTTGTATGGACTGGTAGGCTCTGGACGAACCGAATTGTTGAAAGCGCTGTACGGCGTAGACCCATTGAAAAAAGGAACGGTTTATCTCGACGGGCAGGCACAGAAAATCACCAAACCGAGCCAAGCGATCAAGCTGGGGATGGGATTGGTGCCGGAAAACCGCAAAACGGAAGGCGCGGTATTGGGACTCTCTGTCGAGGAAAACGCGGTGCTCCCCTCCTATGATCGGTTTGCCAGATGGGGAGTGATTCAAAAACGAAAAATCCAGGAAGCAGTGTCCAGGCACGTTTCCGAAATGCGCGTGAAAACTCCGTCACTTGCCACCAGCATTGGCAGTTTGAGCGGCGGCAACCAGCAAAAGGTGATTATCTCCAAATGGCTGGTTCACCAATCCAGGATCATTCTGTTCGATGAACCGACACAAGGGATTGATATCGGGGCAAAACAGGAAATCTACAAAATTATGCGCGAGTTGGCCGAACAGGGGACAAGCATGATTGTCGCATCTTCAGAAATCAACGAGCTGTTGGAAGTATGCCATCGCATCCTGGTAATGTATCGCGGTAGGGTGGTGGGCGAATTCCGCGACCCGCAGCAACAAAAAGAGGAGATACTCCATTATGCCGTGACGGGGGGAACAGCCTTATGGAATACGTAAAAACCGAAGCAACACAAGCGAAGCCTTCTTTTCAACTGGGAGCGTTTTTGCGCAAATACAATTTGCTGCTGCTCGTTCTCGTCTTTATCGTGATTGGTTCGCTGTTATCGCCGAAATTTTTAAGCGTGCAAAATTTTCTCAATCTGCTGCAGCAATCGGCCGTAACGGGAATTGTCGCAATCGGGATCACCTTTGTCATTATCGTGGCCGGAATCGATCTTTCCGTTGGCTCCGTGCTCGCCTTCGCCGGTATGGTGATGGCGCTGCTGCTGCCGCATACCGGACCGTTCGTCGCGTTCCTTGCGGCGATCGCCAGCGGCGCCGTACTCGGCTGGATCAACGGCTTTGTCAGCACCCGGCTGACCATTCCGCCGTTTATCACCACGCTGGCCATGATGGTGGCCGCCCGCGGGCTGGCGCTGCTGCTGACGGACGGGAAGCCGGTGTTTAACCTGCCCGAATCCGTGCGATTCTTCGGAAAAAACCTGTTCGGCATCCCGGTATCCGGGTTGATCTGGATCGCGCTGACGCTGATCGCCATATTTGTGCTGCGATACACCACATTTGGCAGAAAACTGTACGCCATTGGCGGTAATCCTCAATCCGCCCACTTAACGGGAATTGAGGTTAACCGATATATTACGTTCACGTATGTGATCTCCGGGGCTTTGTCCGCACTGGCGGGTATCGTGCTTGCCTCCTGGCTTACCGTAGGGCAGCCTACTGCGGGAAGCGGCATTGAACTTGACGCGATTGCAGCGGTCGTACTCGGGGGAACCAGTTTGATGGGTGGAGTAGGAGGTGTTGGCGGAACGTTTGTCGGTGTGCTTTTGATGAGCATGATTACCAACATTTTTAATCTGCTGGGGTTATCCTCGTATTTCCAATCGATATTTATGGGGATTATCATCGTGCTGGCTTTGGTTTTGAACAAATTTGTGATTCAAAAGAAACAGTAGGAGGGAGTTTTATGTTGAAAACGTTGAAAAAAGGGAAATTTGTTCTGCTCACTACCTTGGCGGCGAGTCTCGTGTTTGCCGGATGCTCCGGAGGGGAGCAGCCCGCTGCCGATGCAGGCGGTGGAGACGACAGCAGCAAGAAACTGGTGATCGGCTTCTCCAACGTGACTTCCGAATCACCGTTTTACACCGCACTGACCGACGCAGCCAAAGCGGAAGCGGAAAAACAGGGCGCCGACATCATCGTAATGGACGCGCAAAACAATATTGAAAAGCAGAACGCAGACGTACAGGATATGATCACCAAAGGAATCGATGTGCTGATTCTGAACCCGACCAATCCGACCGCGGTAACTCCGGCCCTGGAAGCGGCGAAACAGGCCAATATCCCGGTGATTACCGTAGACCGTCCGACGGAAGCAAAAGTGACTTCTTTTGTCGGCCGCGACAATAAGGCAATGGGCGAAATCGCCGGCAAGCAGGCGGTTTCCCTGCTGGGCGGCGAAGGAAAAGCGAAAGGGAAGATCATTGAAATCCAGGGCGACGCCGGCGGAAAAGTCATGATGGACCGCCACGACGGATTCCACGCCGTAGTCGATAAAGAACCGGGCATCACAGTGGTGGAAGGCCCGTACAGCGATTATGTCCGCGCCAAAGCGGTCAAAGCATTCCAGGATTTGCTGCAGGCACATCCCGATGTAAACCTGGTCTATGCGCACAATGACGACATGGCACTCGGCGCGCTGCAGGTACTGGAGCAGAACAATATGGTGGACAAGGTGAAAATCGTCGGGATCGACGGTCTTTCCGAAGCAGTCAAAGCGATCATTGACGGGAAATACAGCGCAACCGTGTTTAATGATCCGGTCAAAATGGGTTCCCTGGCTGTCGATACGGCGCTGAAGGCGGCAAAAGGAGAACAAGTCTCCGAATATGTCGACGCCGGCACAGGCTTGATCGATTCCACGAACGCCAAGGATGTGTACAGCGAAACAGCTGTATTTGCCGAAATGAAATAGGAGGCCTGCCCAAATGAATGGAACTTCAATCGCATCATTGATCGACCATACGCTCTTGAAGCCGGAAGCAACCCGGGAACAGATTGAAAAGCTGTGCCGGGAAGCGAAGGAGTACCGATTTTTCTCCGTATGTGTCAATCCGTACCATGTGGCGTACGCCAAATCGCTCCTGGAAGGCAGCGATGTAAAGGTATGCACGGTGGTCGGGTTCCCCCTCGGGGCCACGACCAGCGAGATCAAGGCAGCGGAAACCGAGCAGGCGATCCGGGACGGCGCGGAGGAAATCGACATGGTGATCAACATTGGCGCTCTCAAGGAAAAGGCTGACGAAGAAGTGCTGCGCGATATCCGCGCCGTGGTCACGGCGGCGAACGGCAAGCTGGTAAAGGTCATCCTTGAATGCTGCTTGCTGGAAAAAGAAGAAATCGTCCGCGCCTGCCAGCTTTCGATGGAAGCGGGAGCCCATTTTGTCAAAACATCCACCGGTTTCTCCAGCGGCGGTGCTACCGTGGAGGATGTGGCTTTGATGAGAAAAACGGTGGGAGACAAACTCGGCGTGAAAGCATCCGGCGGAATTCGCGATCTGGAGACGCTGCACAAAATGGTGGAGGCAGGCGCTACCCGTATCGGCACCAGCAATGGTGTGGCAATGGTAACAGGATAAGGAGATCGCCGTAAGCAGGATGCGGATGGGGAAACCATTTCCTCATCCGCGTTTTGCCGTCATCGGGCCGGAGGACGATGGGCCGCGCATCACCCCGGGCTGTGATTCCAAGGCTGCATGCGTCAGCCTGTAACCGGATAGGTGGAAGAGAGAGGAGAAAGAGAGGCAATGAAACGGTTTTTGTCACTGAACAGGAAAAAGCTGCTTGCTTCTGGATGGCTTGACCGGCTGACAATCTACCCCAAGCTGATGATTGTCGTCTGCTTGATGATCGTCTCCATGCTGGGCATCTGGATATCGGGGTTCCATTATCTTTCCATGTCCAACACAAGCATGGGGGAGATGTATAACCGCGATTTGCTGCCGATTTTAGAGATCGGCAAGGTACGGACCAACCTGCGCACGATGGAAAGCATGTTTTATCAATTGACGCTGGAGCAGGACAGCTCCAAGTACAACGGCATGATTGCGCACATCCTGAAGCTGGTGGACGAAAACAACAAGATGATTGCCAGCTATGAAAGCAAACTGACGGCTCCGTATGAACAAAAACGGCTGGAAGCGATCAAGCAAAAAATGAAGCTCTACCAGGAAAAACGTGCGGAAACGATCGATCTGGTGCTGCATCAGCAGTCGCAGTCGGCGCTTACGCAATACAAGCTGCTGGTGCCGCTGCTGACGGAGATTAACGATGGCTTCCAAGACCTGATGGCCTTCAAGGAACAGCAGGCGCTTGCCAGCTATCAGCAAAACATGCAAAACGCCGAGACGGCGAACGGAATCATGATTGGCATTTTGGTGGTGTCTTCTTCGTTGTCCCTGTTTTTCAGCATGGTGATCGCCCGTTCGGTAGCTCGCCCGGTCCGGAATGTGACCGATTGGGTAACCCGCTTCGCGGAACAAACGGCGAACGGTGTCTCCGACTTGCGCCAACGCATTCAGGTGAAGGCGAGCGGGGAGATCGGCGTTTTGATCCAATCCTTCAACCTGTTTATTGAAAAAGTGCAGGAGATTGTCCATACGACGAAAACGAGCGTCTCGGAGCTTTCCGCTTCCGCACAAGGCATGCTGGCAAGCGCGGAGCAATCTTCCCAGGCTGCGCAGCAGGTAAAGGAAGCGATCGAGGAGGTGGCGCAGCTGTCGCAAACGCAGCTCGGCAATATGCAGGAGCTGGCTGCCGTCATGGAAGAAGTGACGAGCGGGATGCAGAACATTGCCGACCGGACAGGCGGAATTGCTGAAGCTTCTACGGTCATGGCCGCGCAGGCTCAGCAAGGAAACGGCATGCTGCAGGAATTGGCTGCGCAAATCAACGTGATCAGCCAGATGGCGGGGCACACCGCGGAGGCGATTGCCAGTCTGGGCAAACGCTCGGAGGAAATCGTCGAGGTGCTGACGATCATCTCCGCCATTTCGGGACAAACCAAACTGCTCGCCTTGAATGCCGCGATCGAGGCATCGCGCGCCGGCGAACACGGAAAAGGGTTCGCGGTCGTTGCCGATGAAGTGAGAAAGCTGGCTCAACAGTCGCAGGATGCGGCCAACCGGATCGAAACCTTGATCAGGGAAATTCAGGGGGAGAGCGGCCGAGCGGCATCCGCGATGGACAGTGTCAGCAAAGAAGTGAATGCCGGGCTGGTAACGGCACGGAAAACCGGTCAAGCTTTCGAAAAGATCGGCGTGATCATCGAGGAAGTAACCGAACGCTTGCAGGATATTTCCGTCACCTCGACGCAGGTTTCGGCGGGTGCGCAGCAGACAAGCGCTTCCGTCCAGCAGCTGACGATGGCGGCCCAAACGGTTTCCGCGCACAGCATCGAGGTGGCGGAACATACGAAGAATCAATCGGCGTCGGCCGTGGCGATCAGGGAGATGGCGGAACAGCTTGCCCGCACCTCGGAAACATTGCGCAGGATTGTCGCTGGCTTCCAGTCCTGAAAAACAGGAATGGACCTGGCATTTGCGCAATAAGAAACTCGATGGAGGACACACAGGCGCAGGTCTTGCGAGAGATTCTGCGCCTTCGTTTCGATTGGCCGTTCTTGCCTTGGCTTACCGCTGGAGAAGGTTGATCTCCCGTGATGTTTCGTCATCATTCAGAATATCAAATCCATGCTGTCCGTCGGGGTGTTCCCGATATTCCAGTGGAATGCGGTGGGCTTTCGCTTCGCTTACAAATGGATCGATCGTTTCGTTCAAATCCGAGCTGTCCTGGCCAGCCTTCACAACCAGGAGCGGCATTATTTTTTCAGGGTTCTGTTTCAAATGGGGAATGGCGGAAAATTCGCTGTATTCTTTCCTGGTGTCGTTCTTATACAAAATCTTCCCCACCGGGCGAATGTCCAGACGACCGTCGTAAGAGGCAGCTTTCTTCTCCGTTTCGCGGACGCTTCCGGTGGATCTATTCCCGATGTTTTCGGAAGATTATGTATATTTGGATGGCACCTGGCTTTCGGGGGTTATCTGAGAGCCGGCAGAAGAAGTCTCGTGGCCGCTGCAGCCCATACTTAAAATAGCTAACGCAAGGTATGGAACTACCCGTTTTTCTCACTGGAATTTCCCCTTTTTGGTCCCTGGTTTGTCCGTATTTTATCCTGCACGGCATGAAAGAAACAACACCCAACCCAAAAGGCGCGGATTGACAAGTGGTGTACCGCCCGGAATTGTAACAGATGTTCCAAAATCGATGATTCTACTGAGTCTTTCTTCATGGTAAAATAGTACCAATTATTGGGGTGTTGTTCTGGTCTACAAGAAGTCTTGTAGAGACCGACCAAAAAGAGAGAAAAGAGGTGGACTCATGGAGAGACGAAGCGTACAGCGTCTGTTTATCATGTGCCTGGTATGCATCGTCTGTTTTACCGGCTTTTCGCAGCTGTGGACAGCAAGCATCGCCAGGGCAGCGGGGACTCCGGTTGACCGTGCCAACGATCCGCTGAACGGAGACTGGTCCAAGCCGTATGTCACGCTTTACGACACGGCAGAGGCCGACCTGATGGTGCGCGTCGGGGATATCGACAATTTTGGGAAAGGGTGGCCGACTGGTTACGACCCGTTTTCCGGGAAAAGCACCGCTGCTCCGTACCCGGATATCATTCGAGAGCCGACTGATCCGCCAGGTACCGATCAGCTGATGGTGATCAGTTCCTTTCAGTACCCTTATCTGCTGAATCCAAAATGGGAAATCTACGATTCCGTCGCGGATGGCTATACGCGCAACCATTACGATAAAAAAGCCAATCCGGTCGTTCCCGTCAAGGTCGCATTTGATACCCGGAACACGCCGATCGAAGGGGCCATTCTCCAGATGTTCATCAACGACTACCAGCCGCAGAAGTATCCCGGGAAGGTCAAGTATACGGTGGAATTGAACGGTGTCCGCGCGCCGTTTCTGGAGAAGATCGTCAACTCGCTCAACCAGCACGGACCGGTGGGAAAACTGATCAGTGTGAAAATCCCCGATGAATACCTGCCGCTGTTGAAGGATGGCAGCCTCAGCATCGTGTTGGATGACAAGACGACGAAAAATCCATACGGGGACGGGGCGGCCATCGACTTCGTCAAGCTGCTGGTCAATCTGGACAAGTATGAGAATACCGGCACCATCACCGGAAAAGTAACGGACACCTCTTCCAAACCGAAACCGCTGGCCGGGGCGCTGGTATCCGCGGGCGGGATTGTCACCGCGGTGACGAATGAAAAGGGAGAGTATACGCTCCACAACGTGCCTGCAGGGATGGTCTCGGTGGAGGCGAGCAAGGAAGGGTATCTGCCGCAGCTCAAGCTAATCGAGGATTTTGTCGCGGGAAGCAAGGTTACCCTTGACTTTCAGCTTGCGCCGCAGCCGAGCGACAATGCTTTTCTGCAAAACCTGACGGTAAAAGGGGAGACGCTGCTGCCGCTGCAGCCTGGCTTTGAAAAGACAGAAGGAAGCTATGAAGTGTATCTGAACAGCCATGTCAGCAGCGTGGCCGTCACCCCCACACTGGAGGACAGCAAGGCCAGCCTGACTGTAAACGGCGAGGCTCACGCGAGCGGCACGCCCAAGGAGATCGCCGTCAAGCCGGGAGCGACCAAGGTAACGATCGTCGTCACCGCGCAGGACGGCAAAACCAGGCGAACGTATGAGGTAACGATCCACACGCCGCTCACCTCCATGGAACTGTCCCGCTCTTTGACCAAGTCGTCCATCACTCTCGGGGAGAGTACCGAGATCCGCTATACGGTGAAACCACTTCCCTTCAAGGCTGAAGGACTGGCTGGCAAGCCGGCTGACGCGGTTGCCGGGATTCGCCCGTTCTTTCTGATTCATCAGCCCTACGAGTATGGAAGAACCTATGACATGGCAGCAGAACTGGACAAGGTGAAGCCAGCGGAAAGGGCAACGACAACAACGGTGGACTTGCTCCCGAGGGCAGAGGGAAAAAGAATTTTGGCGAAATGATGAGAACAGGCTATCAGGGCACAGTCTCTATCAATCAACAGTTGACCACGGAGCCGAGCGCCAAGCAGGGGGATATCCTGAAAGGATTACAAGAGTTGATCCAATCAGGCGTATCGGAAATCACCATTCCCCTCGTAGACAAGAACCAGCTTGTCAATGATTTGAACGGGCGCGACAGCATCACGGTAAACGCTTTTGCCACATTTGAAATCGCCGAAGTCAATCAAAAGGTAATGGCCACGTTTAAAGGTTACGGCCCCTTGCCACCATCCTTTACCGTCACCCATGTTACCTTGACGGAACCATTTCCACCGGAAGTTCCGGTAGCGAGCATCGACAAGAATTGGAAGCGAAGCTACGATCAAGGCATCCTGACGCTGACTCTTCCCGACATCCGCTATACTCGAAATGGGGATGTGTACGAAGCCGCGCCGATTACCTTTGGCATCACAGTAAAGCCAACCCGTACAGGGACGTTTCTGCTGCACGACGCTCAGCTCAGCTACCGCGAGGACAATCTGGTCAACAGCCAATTCTTCAACAATCTGACGCTGCAGGTGGCAAATCAGATTCCGCCTGTCACCGGGCTGACCGTCTCGCCGGAAAAGGCGTCAATTCGGGTGGGGGAAAAGATCGGCTTGAAGGTCAAAATCACCCCCGAGAACGCGGATCGCAGCGTTATCTGGACGTCCAGTGACAGCACCGTCGCAGCGGTATCCGCCAGCGGGATCGTTACAGGTGTGCAGCCGGGAATTGCCGTCATCACGGTCAGCACCCCGGATGGCAGGTTTTCCGCAACCAGTGAGATCACCGTGACCAGCAAGCCCGAACTGCGGCTCTATGCCGATAGCGGCTGGGAGGAGCCCTATCCGGAAAAGGCGGTCATCACGGTGGAGGTGATCGACTATGTGGGGGCATTCCCGGTCAAGGTCGAAATCACGGTAGATGGTGTGCAGCTTTCCGAGGCTGCAGTTGAGCAATCACCGCCCACCCTTCTTGGCGATGGTCGACAAAAGATCGCCTACACCTTTGAAGTGGAAGCCGCACGCAAACAAACCGGGACAGGGATTGGTGAGGTTCTGCGCGTGAATCCCGCGCTGATTGCCGTGGAAGCGCGAAACGCCTTTGGCATTTCCGCTGATCCGGTGAGCAATACTCTGCTCTTCAATCCCGTCACTGCCTTTGTCGCGACGTTGGAGCGGGAGGACGTGAATGGGAACAGTACGGGCACAGTGACCGCCATACCGATCACTCCCGTCCTGGAAGACGTCCGGTTTTTCTGGCTGTCGGATGTCCCGGCACATGAGGTGACGGCATCCTCCCCGTGGGTTCCGTTTAACCAGGGGAGGAAGGCGACAGGAGTACCCTTGCATCCAGTGGAGTCAACCACGCTTGTCGTCGGGATGTTCCAGGACTTTAACCGGGACGGGGACTACGTGCAGGACGATGGGAGCCCGGATGAAAACGAGATCGTCGTCCGGGAAGTAACACTGGCCCCAGGAATCATTCCACCCGATTTCACGCTGCAGCCGGGTGAGCGTCTGGGTGATCATGTCAAAGTAATCGTCAAACCGGATCTGGAGACCATCGCGGAAACGACGAGATGGTATTACAAAACGGGGGCTGAACAGGAGTGGACCGAGTTTTTCCTGGCACAAAAAGGCGAGCAGGCAGCGGGCGAATTTGTGATCGCCTTTGACAAGGGACCTGAGGGATTGGTGAACACGCTGGTGACGGTGAAAGCAGTCACGCCTGTGGATGGGGTGGAGGATGAGCGCGCGACGACTGTAAAAACGCTGCTGCTGCTCCCGAAAAAAGGCAGCGATGGGGACGATGGTAGCGTCCCGGAGGATTTGTCGCCCCATGTCTATATCAAAGTGGACAACGCTCATGAAATTCTGGAAAACCGCGCCGTACAGGTACAGCTTGGATACAGCTTTGGAGGAAGCGAAGGGCTGCAGCTGAGTCAGGCGAGATACGCGATTGCGGAAGCTGACAATCACGTTGATTTGATCGGGGAACTGATGGCGGGAAATGGCATTTCAATGAAAGACGGTTTGCAAAACCGGGTGGTCAGAAATCTGAAGACGACAACCGGCAGGAGCCAGACCTACAAGGTTGCCATCTTTGTGGAGATCGAGATGCTCCATTCGCTCACCCGCGAGGTATTGTGGACGGAAACATACACAAAAGAAGCGGAAGTCACCGTGAAAGCCAAAAACAACTTGAACTGACGAAAAAGAACCTGAAGCTGCAGGCAGGGCTTCAGGTTCTTTTTTTATGGATCGTTCTCTTTTTTCCGGCAGCTGCCGCTCTGGCCCCCTGTTTCGGAGTGCGAGCCCACCCGTTACGGCGCGAGCTGCACGTCATCCGGGTGGGGGCTGTACTGCAAATCGTACAGGTCGACAAAGAACTCCTCGGCGGACGGCAGGCCCGGCGTTTCCGCCTCAAAAATGCTGCGGTTAAACTGGATGGTGAAGCGGGAGGAAAGGTTTTTGTCCTCGTTTCGCTTCGTGTTTAACTCGATGTAGGAGTTGGTGCCGCCAGTTGCGATTCCCCCCTGAATGCGGTTAAAGGAAGCGACGGAGTAGATTTCCATCGACTTCTCCGAGTAGAGAAAGGCGGAGAAGGGAGGAAGTGACTCCCATGCGTCTACACTGTTGGTAAAATCGGTCTCCTCGATATAGCGGGAGGTCAGGCTGATCGTGCCTGTGGCGACAATCGCCAGATTCTTGTCGTCCAGATTGGTGATTTCCCGGATGAGGACATCACCGTCTACAAAAATCGTGCCGTTGATGCGGATGTCTCCGACGATATCCAGGTTCCCTTTGATGTAGATCGTGCCGGTAAAGCGAAACGGCTCTCCGCTCATTTTTTCGGAGGCGTCCGCTTCCGGGATGAAGGAGCCCAATCGTCCCATCTCAACAGTGGCGATGGCTGCCTCGTCTGTGGAGGCGGGAGCGATGTACAGCTGACGGACGGATGCCTGTTCCAGCTGATCGCCGGTCAAGCGGGCCGTCAGCACGGTCGCGGAGGAGCCATCCCATGCTCCGCTGCTGTCCCGGGTCAGAATCGCCAGGGACTGGGTATCAGCGGGGATGTCTACGGTGCGGAAGCCGTCATTGAGATACGCATGGTTCCCGGTGTGTTCCTCCAGCTGGATCGACTCCTCCGCGTCCACTTCTTCGAGGTGGGCGCTGCTTTTGCCCTCGGCGATCTGTCGCGAGATGAACTCCCTGGTGGCCAAGCCCCCTGGAAAGGAGAGGGCCTTTGCGCGGTTTGGCGTATTCTGCACGAGGGGCGGTTCATAGCCCGGCTGGTACGGTCTCTTGGGCGGTGCTGACAAGAGCGTTTCCTTGCTCGCTGAATCCAGGGATTTGGGAGCAAACAGCTCCGCCAACTCTTTTCGGCTGTGGACGAGTACCTTTTCTCTGACATCCTCGATCGAAATGGCGGAATTCGCGTTTGTGACGGTTTCCAAATCCCCATCCTTCAGCCGATACAAGCCGCTAACCAGGCCGTCAGCGCTGTCTGGGGGCTCGGAGAGGGACAATATCCCTTCCAGATAAGGGCGGTTGACCTGCTTCGTTCCGGTAGTGCCGACACTCCAGACAGGCGGTTGGGTGGGGTCCGGATTTTCCGTGCTGTAACGGAATTCCGTCGTCGTGACGACATGGTCAGCCAGCACATGGCCGATGATGTTGGAGCCGCCAAACAGGCGCAGTTCGCCCGGCGTGCTGACGGCGTAATGAAACGGTGCCGCGATCGTGTTGATGTACACGGTGGAATCGAGACGGACCCGGCTTTTCACCACAGACAGATCGTCGCTGCCGCGAGCGGGAATGCCAATGACCGAGACATGCAGCTTGCGTACATACGGCTGTCCGGGGTTTTCCTGCAGACGGATTTCATCCCCCACCACCCGGTAGCCGATGGCGAAGCCCTGGACGGTTCCGTCCGGAAGCGGGGGGAGATTGGTCTGTTTATAGGGTCCTTCCGCGTCCGTCATTTCGGCGGCGATCTGGTTGAGGACTGCTTTGATCTCCTGCTCTCCCCGTCCTGCCTTCAATGCTTCCGCCAATTTCCGGTAATCGAGGTTCTGCTCCGCATATTTTTGAAAATAGGCGAGCCCCATGTCAGCCAGCATCTTTCCCTGTATCTCGTCTTCGGAAAACACATGCTGGCGGGAGCTTTGCGCCACGTAGCTGAAGATGGACAGCCCCAAGACGATAAACAGGAGGAGGATAAACAGGACGATTAACAGGGCGCCCCCGCGTTCGTTGCTCATACGGTTCATCTATTCCCTCCTCTGCAGATTGGAGACGGCAAACTCCGTCTTCACCAGGCGTATGTATCCGTTGATCCGGTTGGGGTACGCTTCCATGCGCTCCAGCTCGGCCAGGACTTCCTCCAGATTTTGAAACCGCATCTGCTGTCCGTCCCGATCGACGATTTTTTCTCCCTGCGGCGCGACGACGAGATAGAGAGTCAGGGTTTTGTTGTCATCCGAGATCGAGAAGAGTCCTCGTGCCAGGTATCCCGTCTCGGCGCGAAACGTTTTCACCAGCTCATCGGAAGCAGCGGCGGGAGCAAAGCGGTATATCGTTCGGGTTAAGAGGGATTGTGTGACGTTTTCGGAAGCGAACGGGGAAGTCCCCGCATCCTGTTCCAAGGGAGCGTAGACCGTCTTGCTGCTGTAGAGAATCAACCCTGGGGAGTATGCGGGATGTGCCGATTCCACGCCTGCCGTCAGTGCGCGCTCCAATTGCTCCTGCTCTGCTGATGGAATCAAATTTCCAGCCTTTTGGCTCTGCATGATCTGAAGCAGAATCTCTTTTTCCTCTGACACTTCCGATCCCTCGTCTTCGCCAGCGGGGTCCAACTCAAAATAGCTCGCTCCCTGCACGGTCCGCATCACTTCACCGATCGTAAAATCGGCCGCGTTGCGAAGCGCCGTTTGTTCCCGGGTCTGGTTATACACCTGTACGCCAGAGACGTACACGGAGGTAAGCGGGATCAGGATGATGAGAAAGAGGAAGAGGGAGGCCAACACTTCCACCAGTGTCACCCCTGACTGATCGCGGAGCGCGGTAAAGGGGGTGATCCGTTTCATGGAGAGCCGCCTCCTTTGCCGGGATCCGCTGCAGCAGTCTGCAGCATGGCCAACTCCTGTCCTTCTGGAGACGTAATGCGAACCGTAATGAGAATCATCGTCTCGCTTTTCAAGTGATACGCCTCCTCATCCAAAAAGGAGAGAGAGATTCTTGGCTGGTAGGTGCGCTCATTTACCTCGATGTCAGGGAAGGTAATTTCCTTCAATCCCTCTGCTTGCAGGTTCTTGGTCAGTTCGACGAGGGCGTGGAAGGTGAGCTTTTCCGAGGAATAGGCGCTGCGTAGTTGATCCGGCAGAACAGCGGCTGCCAAATCGCCATTGCCGGAACGCCAGGCTTCTGCCAGCTGCCTTGCGAGATTCATGGCCACCAGTTTGCCGTCCTCTTTTCCGGACAGTTCCAGACTGCGGATGAGCAGGTTGCTGAGCATCAGCAAGGCGATGGAGAGAATCACGATGGAGGCGAGAACTTCAATCAGCGTCATTCCTTTTTCGTTTCGGCTGCTTTCCCACACAATTTCCGGCTCCTCCTTTTTTCCTATTCATTCTTCATCATAAAGGCTTGAAAACGGATTCGATTCTGAATAAATCGTGACATTTGATAGGGTGTTACAGAATTTTCGGCAGATGCAACAAGGAACAAAGGAGGGGATTGTCGAACAATATACACAAAAATCAGATCGTATTTCCTATACAAACATACTACTAATGTACTATAATCTGCACCATCTGACTATAAACAGGTGATCCCTATGATTCTTTCAGGCTTAACAGGTTATTACGTCGTGTACGTGTTACTCACCCTGCTCTTTTTTCTGCTGCTTCGTCGTCCCCTGTTCTCCCGAAAAGGGCTTGTCGTTTCCGCGGGTTATGGCGCTGCCGTCCTGCTGGGAGCGATTCTTCCTTTTTCCCTTTCGTTCATCGGGAGGCTGGAAACAGCTGTTGCGATCGTCCTGATCACTTTGATTCTTTCGTATTTCATCGCAAGGGATGGATCACGGAATGAGCTGTCGCACTCCTCTGAACCCAAATCGGCTCCATTGCCGTCCGGCCCTTCAGAGCAAATGGTTCTGGCTGCAACAGCCTTGCCTTCCCTTTCTGCCGACAGTTTGACGGACGGTGGACAGAGCGAGGATCGTCTTGTTTGGGATGAGCAGGAACTGGCGCTGGAGGAAATCGCCGCTGCTGCAGAGCAGTGGACTGGGGTGGAGGACAAGCATGCAGGTGGGAGGGAACCCGAACCGGATGTCATCCCGCTGGATAGGGAAGCGTTGGAAAAGGGGAAAGAAAAAGGCGACGAAACATGGGAAGAAGCGTATCGGGACGAAGCATGGATAGACTGGAAACCGGTAGAGGAAGAGTCGTTGGACGTTTCGTTGCTAGACGAAGCACCGAAAGAAGAGATACCAGAGCTGGAAGCAAGAAAAGAAATAGTCGATGATGACCTTTTGGCGTGGAATGTTTCAGATGATCCGTTGCCGGCTGATGTCTTTTCCGGGGAGTCGGCGGCTTGGGACAGACATGGAGGAGTTGAGTCTTCTCTGGACAGTTACCGCTTTCTGGACGCCAGCGACCGAGAGGAATGGGTTTCTGCAGGTTCTGTCCACGAGGAGCCGGACAGGCTTCAGAGCCGATTCGATGAGGAGCTTGACCGGGTGGATTCCCCCTCTTTGACAGAGAACAGCAGGCAGCAAAATTTTTCCTCAGGCGCAGCGTCTGAGCAGTCTACATACTAGCGAAAGTGAGCGGGATCGTAGTGCGAAAAAAACAGTACAAGTTGTTTGGCGGGGTCTTTGCTCTCCTTTTGATCCAATCATGTGTTTTCGGAGCGGCGTCACTGTATGCCTCCGGCTTGTGGGATGAGCCGGAAGCGGCGATCGGAAGCCGAATCAGCGAAGGAGAGGTGGCAGGTCTTTCGCTGAAGGGGCTGACCCTGGAAGAAGCGAGGGCAAGCCTGCGAGAGAAGCTGGTGAACGTGTCCGGTTTGCCGCTGCTGCTCACCCTGGAACAGCGCACCTTTCCCCTGGACAAGGAAAAGCTGGGCCTCCGCTTTGAACTGGACGAGACGCTGAAGCGAGTCGAGGAGCATTCGGGCCGTTCCGGGGGAATCGCCGGATTGCTCAATCGGTTGACAGGTGAAGCTCGGGACGGGCAGATCCCGCTGGCGGCAGCCTATGATCGCGATGAGCTGGTGAGACAGGTGGAGGAGATTGCCAGGAAAGTGGAACAGCAGGCGAGGGCAGCGACGCTCCAGATCGAACAAGAGAGTGCCGTGATTGTGCCGGAGGTGATCGGCTATCGGGTTGACGTGGAAAAGACGGTTGCGGCTGTTGAAAAAGAGCTGCAGACGCTGCGCTCCGGACTCCAAATCCCGCTCAAGGTGGAACAAGAGCTTCCGCCGATGGGCCGGAAGGATTTGGAGAAAAGCGTCCACCTGCTTGCGGAATGGAGAGCTCCACTGAACACGGCGATCCCGAACCGGCTGGACAATGTAAAACGGGCTGCCGAACGGATCAACGGTACGATTTTGCTGCCGAACCAGTCTCTCTCTTTTAACGAACTGGCCGGGCCCTTTACAGCAGCAAAAGGATACCGCCCCTCCGAGGAGCCCAAACGGGACAGCGTCCCCGACGGTCTGAACGGGAGCGCCTCGCTGGTGGCTTCTGCTCTGTATGAAACGGCTGTGTTGAGCGGACTGGAGGTCATCGAGCGGCACAGCACAAAACGTCCCGTCGATTTTCAGCGATTGGGAATGGAAGCCTTGGTGGACGGCCAGGAGCTGGACCTGCGTCTGGCCAACCGACTGGCTGCACCTGTCTACATCCATGCGGCTGTAGAGCAGGGGCGTTTGCGGGTTGCGCTTTTCGGTGCCCTTTCGGCCGAGAAGGAAAAGCCGCTTTTGATGACCGAGATGAGCGAGTTTTACGCTCCCGGTACGATCGTGCGGGTAGATCGCACGCTGCAAACCAATCAGGAGCGGATCGTGCAAGTCGGAGAAAAAGGCGTACGGGTCAAGGTGTATCTCTACTATCCGGCGATGGACAGAAAAGTGCTGGTCGCGGACAACCTGTACCAGCCGATCCCGAACGTGATTGCGGTCGGTCCCAAGATAGAGGGAAGCGCACGCACGGAAAACGAGGAGGATGACTGGCCGACGGAAGTCCCCTACGGGAGCGCAGGCGCGGACCAGCAGAGCAGCCCGCAGGGGGAAAAGGCGAGCAGCGCCATCCCCGCGGATCGCGTCAAACCGCCGGATCTTGAAGCGTTCCCGTCATCGTCGGCCACTCCCGCTCCCGGCGGCTCATCCATGGGAACCGCTGGGACGGAGACGATCGAGAATCAGAACGGTGTCATTATTTTGCAGGAAGCACCCGAGAGGTGATGGGTATGGAGAGAAAACGGCTGGGTGACATCCTTGTCGAAAGCGGTGTGATCAGTGAAGAACAGCTTCAGGAAGCGCTGGTCGAGCAGAAGAAATCGAAGCTGAAGCTGGGCGATCACCTGCTGCAGCTCGGCTACATCACGGAGCAGCAGCTGATCGAGATTCTGGAGTTCCAGTTGGGGATTCCGCATGTCAGCCTGTACCGCTTCAAGCTGGACCCGTCCTTGTCCAGCATCGTGACAGAAGAGGTGGCGAAACGCTATTCGCTGATTCCCTTGAAAAAGGAAGGGAACAAGCTGACCGTGGCGATGGTTGACCCGCTTGACTACTTCGCCATTGACGAACTGCGGCTGAGTACCGGTTTTGTCATCGAGCCGGTGATCGCCACCCGGGATGAGGTGCGGCGAGCCATCTCCCGGATGTACAGCATGCAGGGCTCCGTCAAAGAGCTGATGGAAAAGATGGAGGCAGATGAGATCGAGGAGTCGCGGATTGTCGATGAAGATTCGCCGATTGTCCGCCTGGTCAATCAAATGTTTGAACAGGCTGTGCAGGTCCGCGCCAGCGATATTCACATCGACCCGCAGGAGGATGGCGTACGCATCCGCTATCGCGTCGACGGTGTACTCCGGACGGAGCGTGTGCTGCCCCGCCACATGATCGGCATCCTGACGGCGCGGATCAAGATCATGTCCAACCTCAACATCGCCGAACGGGGGCTGTCCAGAAAGTCAGTGAAAACTGAGTTTCTGTGACAACCCCACTTTGACTTTCTTCTGAATATAACAATAGAAAAAAATCGCTCCTTATTTT
>Ga0207865_101064_pt1 | contig 23386 bp, 25 predicted proteins | sample HigsolmetaAR204D_FD_184836 | JGI IMG/M metagenome (GOLD analysis project Ga0207865, IMG submission 184836) | Ionic liquid and high solid enriched microbial communities from the Joint BioEnergy Institute, USA - AR20-4-D (SPAdes) (version 2) ...
TTTTTCGCTGCTCCCTTCCCGGCCAGCCGGACAGAGCATTTCGCCCCGCCGCGGGTTGTCCTTCCGGCCGCGCCCGGCGATCTGCACACGGCGCGGATCAAGGCTTGAGGGAATGAAGCCGCCTTGAAGCCGCACGCTGTTTTTGGCCGCTGTCTCCATCAGAATTCCACTCCCGGCACGGCGGGAATCCCTTCGTCATAGTAGTGCTTGATCGGCTTCATTTCCGTCACCAGATCGGCCATTTCGACGATTTCCTCCCTGGCGTTGCGCCCCGTGACGACCACATGGAGATGGGCCGGCCTGTTTTTCAGCGTCTGCAGGACATCCTTTAGCGGCAGCACGTCGTCGATGGGGAACCTGTCGATGGCCAGCGCGTTGTTCAATTCGTCGAGGACAATCATGTCCCAAGACCCGGCTGTGATCTGCTCCTTCGCGTACCTCCACGCCTCCTTAAGCGCGGCGCGGTGCACCTCCGGCGTCTTCATCCAGGTGAATCCCGCTCCCTTTTGCACGATCTGGATTCCCATCCGGTCAAACATGATCTTCTCTCCGTACGTCCGCTCCGGCGACTTGATGAACTGAATCACCAGCACCTTTTTGCCCCGGCCAGCGGCGCGCACCGCCAGCCCGAGCGCCGCTGTCGTCTTGCCTTTTCCGTCTCCCGTGTAGACCAGCAAAAGGCCCTGTTTGCCAGCCTGTCCGTCCATTTCCATTCCTCCCCGTTTGAAGTGCCGGAAAGCCCTATGGGCGCCCCGTGGAAAACCTTTCTCGCGGCTTTCCCCGGATGTCCGTCCCTGTCCCGGCGGATGGCGCATCCGCCGGGTGAGCCGTGCAGCCATGTTTTCTTTAGACATTAGGCATTTCGGATGCAGAAAAGGGAAAAGCGCCTGTTTTTCCTTGCACGCACAAGGAAAAGCAGGCGCTTGAAAAGCATTACGCCGAAAATCACCTTTTCCTTTGACCCGAAGGAAACCAGTGCAACACAAAAACAGGCAGGTCTCCTGGCTTGAGGATCATCGCCTTTCTTCTCCTTCCCGCGATTCCAAGATGGGCAGTGGATGGCATGCGCCGTGAAGAAAGACTCCTCTCTTTTACAGTGGCGGGACCGCGTTGGATTTTCACCAAACTTCCCTTTTAACCCTGTCTGCGCCAATTCAATCTTTCGCGCAAACAGGGACCTGTTTTCGATGACGTTATTCACTTGTTCCATGCAAAACATCCGTGCCGGACACTTGTTTTAATAATAGCAAATCATCTGCCTGTTTCAAGAAAAAGTTGGGAGAAAGCAAGGCTGGCCGGGTTCAGAGAAACCCCCGCCTTTGCAAAATGCCAAAAAACCTTGCAGTTTACTAAAATTTACTCATCTGCTAGTATTAGGTTGTATTGGCGTGATTGGCATAATTGCGGCAAAGACATACTGGCAGGTGAACGCGAATGGCTTTCCCCCCGATTCCCCCTTTGCCGGAAGAGATTGGCGAACTGCCTCCCGTCCTGCATGAATGCGGCGAACCGCTGATCCCGCTTTCCCGCCTGTCTCCCCGGATTGTGCTGTACCCGGCGTACTTTCATCAGGGCTATGACGGCGCCATGGAGGAAATCTACCTGCGGGAGAAAGCGGCCAGGCTGCTGGTGCAGGTTGCGGAAAGGCTGCCGCAGGGATACCATCTGGTCGCGCTTGACGGCTGGCGACCCTGCCAGCTGCAGGCATCCATCTATGAACGCTTTCGCCAGACCTTGCTTTCCCAAGGCTGGCAGGAAGGCGAGGAACTGGATGCGGAACTGGACAAGTTTGTGGCCAAGCCCAGCAACGACATCCGCAACCCGGCGCCCCACTTCTCCGGAGGCGCGATCGACCTGACCATTGCCAATGCGGACGATTGGCTGGAGATGGGCACTCCGTTTGACGATTTCAGCGATGCGGCGGCAACCCGGTATTACGAAGAGCTCCCTTCCCCGTCCGAACGGGAGCTGGCGGTCCGCGAAAACAGGCGGCTGCTCTACCATCTGATGGCGGAAGCCGGATTCGTCAATTACCCGAAAGAGTGGTGGCACTACGAGTACGGCACCCGCAGATGGGCAAAGGAAACCGGACAGGTTGCCGTTTATGGCGGAATCCATTTGGGTTGAACAGCAAAAACAACCGTCAGCAAAGCGCGGAGCCCCTTCAGGGAGGGGCTTCGCCCCGGAGATTTTCCGGCATTTTCCAAAAAACCCCCTTGAATTTTCCCTTGAATTATCAGAAAAATTACAATAAATTAAAAATTAATTAAATATATTTCACTTGGGGGGTTGATTTTCTTGAAGCGCAGAAATTCCCGCTTTTTTCCCAGTCTGCTGCTTGTCCTCTCTCTATTGGCAGCCGCCTGCAACAGCACGCCTGCAAATCAGTCACAGGAACAAACCTCTACACCTCAGGAAACCGCTCAGACTCCCGCGCAAACGAACACACTCTCCACTCCCGCCGACACCCTGATCGTCGCCATCAACGCCGACCAGGGGACGCTTGATCCTGCCGTCACCTTTGACAACGGCGCGTGGAAAATTACCTACTACGCCTACGAGCGCCTGGTCGAGTACGACGGCGCCAGCACGGAAGTAAAACCGGGCCTGGCCAAGGAATGGAAGGTAAGCGAAGACGGACTCACCTGGACGTTCACGCTTGAGGAAGGGCACAAATTTGCCGACGGCACCCCTGTCACCGCCGAAGCGGTCAAATTTACCTTTGAGCGCACGCTGAAGATCAAGAAGGGGCCGTCTGACGTGTACAGCGTCATCAAGGAAGTGCGCGTAGATTCTCCCAACACCGTTTCGTTCGTGCTGTCCCAGAACTTCCCGCCGTTCTTGTCCACGCTGGCAGCCAACTACGGCAGCATTGTCAACCCGAAAGTGATGGAACACGAAGTAGACGGCGACCTGGGCCAAAGCTACCTCGCCGAACACACCATGGGCAGCGGTCCCTATCAGCTTGACGAATGGCGAAAAGGGGAATACATCAAACTCACTACCAATCCGCACTCATCGATTAAACCGTCCATCCAGACCGTCTACTTCCGCATCGTCCCGGACGCCACCTCGCAACGCCTGCAGCTGGAACAGGGCGAAATCGACATAGCCGAAGGCATTCCGCGGGAGCAGCTGAAAGCGGTGAAAGAGTTGCCCAATGTGGAAGTGCTGCAATATCCCAGCCTGTCTGTCGACTACGTCTACGTCAACTCGTCCAAGGGGCATCCCGCACTGCAAAATCCGAAAGTGCGCCAGGCGCTCAGCTACGCCATCGACTATACCGCACTGGCCGAGGCCGTTCAGGAAGGATACGCCACGCAGATGCGAGGTCCGATTCCCAAAGGGCTCTGGGGGCATGACGAGACTGCCTTCCAATACAGCCGTGACGTGGAAAAGGCCAAGGCCCTGCTTGCGGAGGCAGGTGTCAGCGACCTGAAAATCAACCTGCTCTACTCCGACAACAAGGCTTGGTGGGAAACGGAAGCGCTGGCGCTGCAATCCTTCTTCGCCGAGATCGGCGTGACGTTGGAACTGAAAAAGGTGGCCTACGCCACTTCCCGGGAAATGATGGACGCCGGACAGTTCGATCTGGCGCTTGGCGTGTGGAGCCCTGACTTCGGCGATCCATACATGTTCATGAACTACTGGTTTGATTCCAACAACTTCGGCCTCGCCGGAAACCGCGCCTTCTACAAGAACGACAAGGTGGACGAACTGGTTCGCAAGGCGGCCCAGATCAACGACCAGGCCGAACGGGAAAAGCTCTACCGGGAAGCGCAAAAAATCGTGATCGAAGAAGCGCCGTACCTCTACCTGTATCAAATGGATTTCATTCTTCCCATCAGCAAGTCCGTCAAAGGCTTCGTGTACAATCCGATGCTGGAAGGCATATACAATCTGGCTGAAATGTCCAAATAACGCCGTCATAACGCCGTTTGAAGGAGTGCTTTCCGCATGAGACAGATCATCGTCAAACGCCTGGCCATGCTCGTGCTGGTGCTGTTCGGGGTGACGCTGACCACCTTTCTGCTCACCCATGTCATTCCCGGCGATCCGGCACGGATGATGGTCGGACAGCGCGCCAGCGAGGAAACGCTGCAGGAAGTGCGCCGTCAATTGGGCCTGGACCAACCCGTCTGGGTCCAATATTTTGCCTACATGGGCGGTCTGGTCAAAGGAGATTTCGGCAACTCGATCCGCACGCAGCAACCGGTCATCGACGACCTGGTCAAATTTTTCCCCGCGACGCTGGAACTTGCCCTGGCCGCATTCTTCATCGCGCTCGTCATCGGCATTCCCCTGGGCATTCTCGCGGCCGTGAAAAAAGATACCGGCTGGGATCACACCAGCCGCTTTTTCTCCATCGCCGGGATTTCCACCCCCGTCTTCTGGAGCGGCCTGGTCGGCATCCTGGTGTTTTACAAAATCCTGGGCCTGCTTCCATCAAGCGGAAGAATCGATCTGACGGTTCCGCCGCCTGACACCATTACCGGACTCTATCTGCTGGACAGCCTATTGACCGGCAATTGGACGGCGTTTGCCAACAGCCTGTGGCATCTGATCCTGCCCGCCTGCACGCTCGCCTTCGCCCAGCTGGCCACCGTGACGCGGCAGGTGCGCGCCAGCATGCTGGAAGTGCTCAGCCAGGACTACATCCGCACCGCACTGGCCAACGGCATCCACGGCCCGGTGCTGTTGTTTCGCTACGCCTTGCGCAACGCGCTGATCCCCACAATCACCGTGGTCGGGCTGTCGTTTGGCTCGCTGTTGGGCGGCGCTGTCGTCACGGAAACGATCTTCAGCTGGCCGGGGATGGGGAAATACGTCGTCGATTCCATCGCCTTTCTCGACTTTCCGGCGATTATGGGCTTTACGTTTCTGATTTCACTGGGGTATGTGCTGATCAATCTGATCGTCGACCTCACCTACTACGCGCTCGATCCGCAAATCAAGGAATAGAAAGGGGGAAACATCCATGTCCAGCACGACAACGAACCCAAACAACCTCTCAACCGTTGCCGCCGCCAGGATGGCAAACCCCTTTTGGCACAGAATCCGGCGCAATCCGCTGACGCTGTTCGGGCTGTTTTTGCTCCTCCTGATCGTGCTGATGTCCGTATTTGCTCCCTGGATCAGCCCCTACGATCCGACCAAAATCGACATCGCCGGCCGCTTTGCTCCGCCAAGCGCCGAGCACTGGTTTGGCACGGACGAAGTGGGGCGGGACATTTTTACCCGGATTTTGTACGGCGCCCGCCTGTCCCTGGGCGTCGGCGTGGCCGTCGTCGTCTGCGCCGGACTGATCGGGACCGTCATCGGGGCCATCTCCGGGTACTTCGGCGGCAAGCCGGATCAGGTCATTATGCGGCTAATGGACATTGTGCTGGCCTTTCCCGCGCTCGTCCTGGCCATGGCCATCGCCGCCACGCTGGGGCCGAATCTGCAAAACGCGATGATCGCCATCGCCATCATCAAAATCCCCGTCTACGTGCGGCTTGCCCGCGCGGAGGCGCTCGCCCTGCGGGAAAAGCTGTACGTCAAGGCGGCCGTCACCTTCGGCATCAAACCGTGGCGCATCATCGCCCGGCATATCGTGCCAAACGCCATCTCTCCCGTGATTATTCAAGTCACCCTGGACATTGGCGATGCCATCCTGCTCGTCGCCACACTTGGCTTCCTCGGCCTGGGGGCGCAGCCGCCGACTCCCGAATGGGGCGCGATGATCAGCATTGGCTGGAAACATTTGCTGGACTACTGGTGGTATCCCACCTTTCCCGGTTTGGCCCTGTTTTTGGCCTCCTGCGGTTTCAACCTGGTGGGTGACGGCATCCGGGACATTCTCGACCCAAGGGAAAACCGCGCTTGAGGAGGCTTGAGGGAAATGAACATGTTGCTTGAAATCAAAAACCTGAGCGTTTCGTTTTCCTCCATGCAGGAGAAGATCCTGGCGCTTCGAAACGTATCCTTTTCCATTCAAAAGGGGGAAATCGTCGGCATTGTGGGGGAATCGGGATCCGGTAAATCCGTGACCGCCCTGAGCATTCTGGGACTGCTGGAAAAGAACGCGACCATTGAAAGCGGCAGCATTTTCTACAAGGGAACCGATCTCATCACCCTCGAGCGAAAAGCGCTGCAAAGCCTGCGGGGCAAGGAGATCGGGATGGTCTTCCAGGAGCCGATGACCGCGCTTCATCCGACCATGCGGATTGGCGCCCAGTTGGCGGAAGTGATCCGCCGGCACCGCCGGGTTTCCTGGCGGGAAGCCCGCCGGCTGGCGGTGGAAAGCCTGGCGGAAGTGCACATTCGCGATCCGGAACTGGTGGCGCGCAAATATCCGTTTGAACTGAGCGGAGGGATGCGCCAGCGGGTGGTCATCGCCCTGGCCATGTCCTCTCCTCCCGAACTGCTGATCGCCGACGAGCCGACGACCGCCCTGGACGTCACCATTCAGCATGAAATTCTGAAACTGATGCAGGAACTGGCAATCCGCCGCGGCACCGCGGTCATGCTGATCACCCACGATCTCGGGGTGGTGTCGCAAGTTTGCCGGCGGGTGGTGGTGATGTACGCGGGCGAAGTGGTGGAGACGGGAACCACGGATGAAGTGCTCCGCCACCCCCGCCATCCCTACACGCGGGCATTGATCGGCGCCCTGCCCGATCTGGCCGAACCGGGCCAGCCGCTCATGGCGATCCCCGGCGACCCACCCGACTTGCGCCGCCGGCCGCCGGGTTGCGCGTTTGCTCCGCGCTGCTCCCGGGCGCTTCCCGTCTGCTTCGAGGACCATCCGCTGCTGGAGCTGGCAGCGGGGGAATCCTTCACCCATTACGTCTCCTGTTGGGGGGGAAAACCGGATGAAACCACTGCTTGAGCTAAGCGAAATCAGCAAGGAATACCGGAAGGGAAGGCAGCGTTTTCAAGCGGTAACCGATGTCAGCTTTTCCATCGCGCGCGGCGAAACGTTCGGCCTGATCGGCGAATCCGGCTCGGGCAAGAGCACGGTGGGAAAGATGATCCTCGGGCTGGAGCCGCCTACCGCCGGCACGATCCGCTACGACGGAAAGCCGCTGTGGAACGGCACCCGCTTTTCCCGCCTGCGGCCGGGCGAATTGCAGATCGTCTTCCAGGACCCGCAGTCCTCGCTCGACCCGCGCATGCGCGTGGAACAGATTATCACCGAGCCGCTGCTCGCCTTGCCCGAAGCGGAGCGAAGGGAAAAAGGCAGCGCCGAGCGGCTGCGCCAGCTGATTGCCCGCGTTGGCCTGAAACCGGAGCACCTGAACCGCTTCCCCCACGAATTCAGCGGCGGACAGCGGCAGCGCATCGCCATTGCGCGTGCCCTGATTACCGATCCCAGCTTTGTCGTGCTGGACGAGCCGACCTCGGCCCTGGATGTGTCGGTGCAGGCCAACGTGCTCAACTTGCTTCAGGAGCTCAAACGGGAGCGCAACCTGACCTACCTGTTCATCTCGCACAACATGTCGGTCATCCGCTACATGTGTGACCGAATGGCTGTGATGCAGAAAGGGCGCATCGTGGAGACAGGCAGCGCGGCCGAAATCTTCGCCCGGCCCACTCATCCCTATACCCGAACCCTGCTGTCCTCACTCCCGATTCTTTCGACAAAGAAGGTGGATACACATGTTTAACGGTGCGGAACTGCGTGAGCTTCGCAAGCAAAAGCGGCTCACCCTGCAAAACGTGGCGGACCAGACGGGACTGAGCGTCAGCCTGCTCTCGCAAATCGAGCGCGGATTGGTCGATCCCACCGTGGGCACCTTCTGGAAAATCTGTTCCGCTCTCGACGTGCCGATTCATCACTTTTTCCAGTCGCAGACCGATCACGATCCGGTGATTCGCAAGGGCATGCACAAGCTGATCCAGTTGAAAAACAGCAAGACGAAATACCACGTGCTCACCCCCCTGGTGGACGGCAGAATCGAATTCCTGCTGATTGAAATCGAACCGGGACATGCCATGGAGCAGGAAAAGATCTCCCACTCCGGCGAAGAATGCGGCTACGTGATGCAGGGCGAACTGAAGGTGCTCCTCGGCGACCGCGAGTACCACCTCCATGAGGGAGACAGCATCGGCTTCAACAGCACCTCTCCCCACCGCTTTCTCAATCCCGGCCGTTCCCTCGCCCGCGCGATCTGGGCCAGGGCTACATAACGGCATAAAAAAGCCAGCCCTCTCCGCCGCCGGAGAGACTGGCCATTATGCAGAAAAGCGGAAATGCACCTGCCCGGCCTGTGGAGGTGCATTTTCGCCGTTTTGCCATTCCCGCGTCGCTGTTGCGCGGGTTTGCGGAACGGCCTCTTTGCCTGGCGCAGTTTGTCCTTGAGGGCCGCTAATCGTAGCGCGCATCTTCCTCCCTCGTCTGCCCCTCGACGATCAGTTCCAGTTCGGTTTCAAAGTTGAGCTCAAGTTCCGCAGGCAGGCGTTCCATCAACTCGCGGAGCTCCGTTAACTGCTTCGCCTCCTCCAGCGATTTCGGCTTCTCCGGCAGTTGGCCGAACCAGCTGCGCATCTCATCCACAAACACGTAAAACGACCTCTGAAACTGGTCCGCATGCTCTTCCGCCTCTTCTTCGCTGCTTCCTTTCATCCGGTTCCAGTTTTCCAGCATGGTGCGAAACGCTTTTTTCATCTCCATTTTCACCGTTGCCCTTCCTTTCGGCATTGATCCGCTACTTTCCCCATTGTACACGGCGGCGCAGGTCAGGCAAAGCAGCCTGTGTTCCGCAACAGCGCGATCTTTGCTTTTTTTGACACTTTCTATAGCCCGGTTGGGTCATTCGAAAAAATGGACATCCTGCTATCATAACCGTAGCATCCATGGTTGCTGCAAGAAGGGAGGAACACCCTGTTGACAGGATGGAAAACGATGCGCCTGGCCAGCTTGCTCCTATCCGGCTCGCTTGGAATTCTCGCGCTCGGATGGTTTCCGCAATTTGGGCATGCCGAGGAAGCACCCGCTCCCTTGCAGCCGTTGATTGACCGCACCGGCCCCGGGGAGGTGCTGACCATTCCGCCAGGCGAGTACGCAGGACCCGTCCGCATCGCCAAACCGCTGGTCCTGCAAGCGGAAGGGGAGGTGGTCATCAACGCGGTCAACGAAGAGCCGGTTTTGACCATTGAGAGCGACAACGTGACCATTCGCGGCATCCGCCTGCTCGACAATCGGATCAACAACCCGCTGGCCACGCTGGTGATTTCCGGCAACGGCAACCGGATCGAACAGGTCCAGATCGACACGATGGGTTCGGGAATCCAGCTGCGAAACGCAAACCGCAACCTTCTTCAAGAGATTCGCGTCACGGGACACGTGCTGGACCCCGATGAAGCGGCCTCGCAAATCGGCCACGATCACGCCGCCCACCAACAACTGACCCAGCCCGCGCAAAAGCCGGGGGTGGAACCCAAAAAGGGAAACGGCATTGACCTTTTGCATTCGCACGAGAACCGGATCATTTCCAGCCGGATCATCAACGTCCATGACGGGATCTATTTGGAAAGCAGCCAGCAAAATGAAATTGTGCAAAACACCGTGGAAAAATCCCGCTACGGCTATCACCTGATGGGCACATCCGGCACGGTTCTTGCCGACAATACCGGCAGCGGCAACGTAACGGGCGCGATGCTGATGGATTCCAGCCGGGCACTCGTGCAAAACAACACCTTTCTCAAGCAGAGGGAGAATCCGAACTCGCAAGGCATCCTGCTCTTCTCCGTAACCGACTCAACACTTTCCCGAAACCTTGTCGAGGGCAACCGGGTCGGACTTTATCTCGAGCAGTCGACAGGGAACGAAATAACCCAGAACGAGCTTTCGCTCAATTTTATCGGAATGCAGACCGTTCAGTCTGCGGACAACCAGTTCCGTGACAACCGGTTCATCTCCAACGTGGTGCAGGCGCAGGCCCAGGACAGCGAAAATGACCGGTTTGACGGGAATTACTGGGACGACCTGCAGGGACTGGATGTGGACGGCGACGGGCGAAGTGACCTCGCCTACGAAATGAATCCCTTTTTCCTCGCCCTGACGGATGCCGTGCCGCCCTACCAGCTGTTCTTTCAAGCTCCGGGATTTTCCCTCCTGGAAAACCTGTTTGCCTCCGGTTCGGTCAAGGTTCGCGACGAAGCTCCGCTGATGGTTCCTCCCCTGGCCGACGACGGACAGAAGGGGACGGATCCGCCGGCGAAGGCGGGAATGCTGGGAGCCGGTCTTCTCTTGTTCAGTTTGACATTCATGTATCTGGGAGTGAGAAAAAAATGAAGAAGTGGAAACATACAATTGTTGCCTTGCTTGGCACAGGCTTTTTGCTCGCAGGCTGCGGCGGGGAAGAGCCACAGCCTGTGGCGATTCAGGAGGGCGTGGACGAATGTGAAATCTGCCACATGGGCATCGCAGACGACCACAACGCAACGCAGATTCTCTTGCAGGACGGCCGTGTGCTGAAATTTGACGACCTTGGCTGCCTGAACAAGTGGACGCAGGAAAACGGAAGTGAACAGGTGCGCGTACAGTTCGTCCGCGACTACAACACCGCGGAATGGCTCAACGCCAAGGATGCCGCCTTTGTGTACGATTCCAGCTTCCAGACGCCGATGGGATACGGAATCTACTCCTTCAAGGACGCTGATTCCGCGAAAACCTTTGTCCAGGAGAAAGGCACAGGCAAGGTGCTGACGTTTGACGACCTGGCCAGTCACAGCTGGGAGCGCAACATGACGCAAAAACACGGACAATCCGGAGAGGGACATTCGGATCAAATGAACATGCATGAAAACAAGGAAGGCTCATCCGGCATGCACGGGAACACGGACGGCCAAATGAACAGCGAAAGCGCGCACAACTGACAGAGGGACGTGTTGCAAGGTGCACTTCTATCACATAGCCAAACGTGAACTGAAACTGGGGTTCCGCAATCCCTGGTCCTACTCCTTCCTCGCCCTGTTCAGCCTGTTTACGCTTGCGCTGATGGTGATCCAATCCCGTTCCTGGCTGGAAGGCTACACCTATACAACCGGCACGATGATAACCCTGATCCTCTACCTGCTGCCGCTGATGACCATTCTGCTCTCCTCCTTTTCCCTGACCGGGGAGAAGGAGGAAGGCAGCTGGCAGCTGCTTTCCACGTACGCGTTGACGAGCGGCTCCTTTTTGTGCGGCAAGTATCTGGGACAAGCGGTTGTCCTGGCGGTGATTGTCTGCTTTGGATACGGGATTGCCGGAATAGCCGGGCTCGTGCTCGGAACCGGCTTTTCCTTTTCCACGCTGCTGTTCCTTTTGCTCTTTTCTCTCCTCATCATTCTGATGTTTCTGGGGATTGCCATGCTGATCGGGGCATTAAGCAAAAACCGCTGGCAAGCGCTTACCATGGGGGTCAGCGTATGGTTTTTCCTGATTCTGGCCTGGCCGACTCTCCTGATTTCGATCCTCAGCTTCTTTCCCTACGGCTGGATCAAGCCGACCCTGCAGGTGCTGACCATGTTGAACCCTGCCGAGCTGGTTCGCCTGTTTTCCGTAATCTGGCTGGGCGGCGGCTCCATTTTCGGCCCTGAATACTTCAAATGGGTGAACTGGTTTGACTCCCCGTATGGAGCTGTCGGGTTCGTCACGCTTTGCTTTGCCTGGATTTGTCTCACCCTGTATGTGGCCATTTTCATCTGGGAAAGAAGGAGATACCATGACTGACAACGGACTGATCCTCAGACAGGTGGAGAAGGGACTCATCCTCAAACAAGTGGAGAAGCGGATCAAGAAAAAACAGATTGTTCACCCTTTCGATCTGAAGATCCAGCCTGGGGAAGTGGTGGCCCTGTGCGGAGGAAACGGCGCCGGCAAAAGCACCATTTTGCGGATGATCGTCGGCATCCTGAAGCCGACTGCGGGCGTGATTGAACTGAACGGCCTGAACCTGAAGGAACACCGTGTGGAATACCTGGCGCAGGTCGGGTACATGCCGGATCACTTTCAATTTTCCGGCGGACTTACGGCAAAAGAGACGCTTGCCTTCTACGCCGCTTTGCGGGACCAGCCCGCCGCTGTCGTGGACAGGGCGCTGCAAGCGGTCGGACTGTACGAGGTGAGAGACAAGCGGCCCACCCAGTTTTCCAAAGGAATGCAGCAGCGCCTGCTCTTTGCCCAGGCGATTCTGGCCGATCCGGCCCTGGTCGTGCTGGATGAACCGACCAACGGGCTTGACCCCTACTGGATGGACGCGTTTGTCGATCTGGTGAGGGAATTGAAGGAAGCGGGCCGGTCTGTGATTTTTTCCACGCACCAGCTGCAGGTGGCAGAAGCCGTCGCAGACCGGGCGATCTTCCTGAGGGAAGGACAGGTGGTGCAAAGCGGAACCATGGAGCAGTACCGGGAATGGTACGGCCCATTGGGACTTCACGGGGCATTTTCGGAACTGTTTTCCCGCCCGCGTAAAACCGATGGACACATTCCGCCTGACAGCCGACCGCATGGCCAAAGCCAACCGCCCCTGCAAGAAAACGAGCCTAATGTCAAGGTATGGATCAAAGGGCGTCCCGGCGACTGAAAGCCCGGCAAAAGGGAACAGAGTCTGAAAACAACAAGCGACCGGCCGCAACCGGTCGCTTCTCTCCTTTTCCCTGCCTTGTTTGCCTTGAAGAGTTTGACCTGGCGAAGCTAATCGCGCAGCCGCTTGACCCAAAAGCCGCCTTTCAGGTTTTTCGGCTCAAAAGAGACGATGAACGCCTTGGGGGAAATTTCCGTAATCAGCTTCCAAAGCTTCTGTTCGTTGCTTCGCTTGGTCAACACCTGCATCATCATGCGCGGACCATCCCTGCCTTCCGCCACCCAGGAGGTAACGCCAAATCCATGTTCGCGCAGCCTGGCGGGAAGTTCCATCTCCAGCGTATCGACCACAACCTGCACGGTGACATAGCCGAGCGCCAGCTTTTCCTCGATTTTGCTGCCGACGAAGACACCCAGCCCCCAACCGAAGCAGTACGCCGCCAGGTTGAGCCAATTGTCCAGGTTGTCCAGGACGAGGTCCAAGCCCTTCAGGTAGACAAACACTTCCACCATCGCCAACATGGAAGCGAAGGCGCGAAATCCCTTGATTACGAGCATCATCCGCAGGGTAAAAAATGAGACGTATAAAATATTGATTCCGATGATAATGCCGACAAATGCTAAGTTCACAAACGGGCTCTCCTTTTTGTCCGTGACCTGCTTTGCGAAAAAAACCGCCCTTCACAAACGGGCGGCAAAACGGCATGGTGCGGCTCGTGATGCGGTTCAACACCAAAAACACCTCCCCCATCGCTCCGGGTGAGCCGAAAGGGGAGGTGTCCTTTTCTCTTCCCGAATGGTTGGCTTTACTGCGTCTTCAGCACATCGTGGTCGACGTAACGCTCGCCGTTCAGCTCGCTGATGATGTTGATTGCCACCTTTGCTCCGTCGCCGGCAGTGATGATGGTATGTACGCTCACACCGGCGCAGGTACCGGCCGCCCAAATGCCTTCCACATTGGTTTTGCCTTGCGGGTCTGCATCGACAACCGTTTTGATCCGCGGCTCAGTCCCCGGTTTGGTCTTCACCCCGATTTTTTCCGCGAGATCCGTTGAGACACCCGTTGCCAGAATGACGTACTTCGTTTCAAAGCTGCCTTTTTCCGCCGTTTCCACAACAAATCCCTGTTCCGTTTTGCGGACATCGATCACCTGGTCGTCAATCAGTTCAGCGCCGAACTTGGCGGCTTGCTTTCTCCCGACCTCAATCATGTCAGGACCGCTGATTTCCATGACGCCGTAATGGTTTTCCATCCAGGCGCGCTTGGTCAATCCCTTGTCGTTGTCAATGAGGAGGGTTTTCTTCCCGGCCTTTGCCGCGAACAAGGCCGCACTGCCCCCGGCGGGTCCTCCGCCAATTACCACAATGTCGTACATGTTCTTCGCTTCCTTTCCAAGAATTTCTTTCATAACATAATTATATGCTAACTATCAAAAAAGAAAAGATTATTCCCTCCACCCTTTATTTATCCATTCGCACGGGCATTCATGCTCGTTCCGCAAGGCTTCTTCTGCACATTCATATGAACGATTGAATGTCAATTTGCCATTTCCTATACTAGGATAAAGATATACCTGGATAGAAAAGGCAATTGTTGCCCATGAAAGGAGAAACCCGCATGTCTGCCCACCCTGATTCCGTCCGCCATGATCATCGCCACCATGGAAGAAATGCCAACAAGAAGGCGCTGATTCTCTCCCTTTTGATCATAACGGTTTTTCTGGTTGTGGAAGTGATTGGGGCAATCTGGACGAACAGCCTCGCCCTGCTGTCCGACGCAAGCCACATGCTCAGCGACTCTTCCGCCCTGTTTCTGAGCCTGATCGCCATGTACTTTGCTTCAAAGAAACCCTCCCCTGCGAAGACGTACGGCTTTTACCGCTTTGAAATCCTTGCTGCGCTGGTAAACGGCGTCACGCTTGTGCTCATCTCTCTCTTCATCTTCTGGGAAGCGTATCAGCGCTTGTTTGCTCCCCCTGTGGTGGCGGGCCTGACAATGATGGGCATTGCCTGCGTCGGTTTGCTGGCCAACGTGGCAGCGGCAGCGGTTCTCATGCGCGGCGATTATCAAAACAATCTGAACCTGCGCAGCGCCTTCCTGCACATGCTGGGCGACATGTTGGGTTCGGTCGGCGCCATCGTCGCCGGGTTCGCCATGTGGCAGTTTGAATGGTACCTGGCAGATCCGCTCATCAGCGTGGCGGTCGGGGTTCTCATCCTGCTGAGCGCCTGGCGCGTGATGAAGGATTCCGTCAATGTGCTGATGGAGGGAACCCCCTCCGGGATCGACGTGGAGCAGGTCTCTCTGGCGCTGACGAGCATCCCGGGAGTCAAAAGCGTTCACGATTTGCACATCTGGACCGTCACATCGGGATTTCATTCCCTCACCTGCCATCTCCATGTCGAAGATGACGTGCCAAGCTATCCCGTTCTGCATGAAGCGCTGCACCTGTTGGAAAGCCGTTTCCAGATCACCCATGCCACCATCCAAGTGGAAAACTCCAGCATCCGCCACCGCGAACCGATTTGTACGGCCGGAATCCCGGAGCACGACGGCGGCAGGCATGTCCATCATCACCACGGAAGGCACAGCCATCCGCATTAATCATCCGCTTTTATAAACTTCGAAGGCGAAAAAATAAAAGCATGGCAAGAACGAAAAAACCGTTTTGCCATGCTTTGCTTTTGCACTCGATTCTTAGAAGGAGGTCATGATCAAAATGGAACCGATGACGATCGTCAGCACAATCACAATGCCGAGAACCAGTGCCTGAACGTTCCAGCGCGGTTTTTCCCCTTCCCGGAGGTGCATGAAGAAAAACAGCTGAACCACGAACTGCAGGACTGCCATCATCATGATGACCACGACAGTGGCTGTTTTGCTGAGTACCGGATTCATCACCAGCACGAGCGGGATGATCGTCAGCACGATCGACAGCACAAACCCGAGCACATAGGATTTGAGTGAACCGTGTCCCGCAGCATGATGTGCATTTTGGTTTCCATGGTTGGCCATCCTACATCACCCCCATCAGATAGACCACTGTAAACAGGAAGATCCACACGACGTCCAGGAAGTGCCAATACAGGCTGAGCGTCGTCACTTTGCGGTTTGTCACCGGCGTAATGCCCTGGCGGGGCAATTGAATGATCAGGGCCAGCATCCAAAAGAAGCCGATCGAAACGTGCAATCCGTGCGTGCCGACCAGCGTGTAGAATGCGGACCAGTAGCCGCTGGTGGCAATGGTGGCTCCTTCATGCACCAGATGCGTAAACTCGCTGATTTCCAACAGGACGAAGGACAGACCCAGCAGGGCGGTAATCACCAGCCAGCCGATCAGTGCCTTCAGCTTGCCTTTGTTCATCGCCAAAACCGCCAGACCGCTGGTAAAGCTGCTGGTCAACAGGATAAAGGTAGAGGCGATGATCCCGGGCATCTCAATCAGTTCCTTGGGGGTCGGTCCCCCCGCGTAACTGTGCATCATCACCGCATAGGTGGCAAACAGGGTGCCGAACATGATGCAGTCCGTCACGAGAAAAATCCAGAAACCAAGTACCTTTAACTGCTCCAGATCGTGATGGCCGTGCCCATGATCGTGGGCGTGGCCATGCTCAAGGTGTTTCGCCGCTTGTTGCATTAGTAAACCCTCCCATAAGAGGCTTCAATACGACGCACTTCATCTACGCTTACGTAGTACTCGTCATTGTATACGAAGGAACGTGCCCACATGCAGGCGAACACTCCGATCATGCCAATGATGGCCATCCAGGACCATTCCCAAACGAATCCAAACCCGGCGATAAACCAGAAGACAGCCATGACAAACGGAATACCGGAGTTTTTCGGCATGTGAATCGGTTCCAGCACCACCGGTTCTTCCTTGTAGGTGCCGTTTGCCTTTTCCTGCTTGATTCTCCACCAGTCATCCACATCTTTGACCTTCGGGATCACAGCGAAGTTGTAGAATGGAGCAGGAGACGGAATCGACCATTCCAGCGTCCGTCCATCCCACGGGTCGCCAGTGGTGTCTTTTTCCTTTTCCATGTTTTTGATGCTGTAGAGAATTTGCCATACCTGGAAGAGGAAACCGATCCCCATCAGGAATGCACCGATGGTGGAAACCAGGTTAAGCGTTTCCCAGCCGTAATCCCAACCGTAGGTGTAGTAACGGCGGGTCATTCCCATGAAGCCCAGTGCGTATTGCGGCATGAAGCAAACGTAGAAACCGATGTTCCAGAACCAGAAGGCCCATTGTCCCAGTTTTTCATTCAGCTTGAAGCCGAACAGTTTGGGCCACCAGTAGTACATCCCGGCCAGGTAACCGAACACAACTCCGCCGATCAGCGTTTGGTGGAAGTGGCCAATCAGGAAGTAGCTGTTGTGATATTGATAGTCAGCAGGTGCCATCGACAGCATGACCCCGGTCGCACCGCCGATGACGAAACAAGGAATGAAGGCGATCGTCCAAAGCATTGGCAGTTTGAACGAGATCCTGCCTCGGAACATGGTAAACATCCAGTTGAATACCTTCACACCGGTCGGGATCGCGATCAGCATCGTCGCTACTGCGAAGAAGGCGATGACGCCGGCGCCCGTTCCCATCGTAAAGAAGTGGTGACCCCAGGTGAAGTAGGAGACAATGGCAATCGACATGACCGCCGCTACCATGGATGCGTAACCAAACAGTTTTTTCCGCGAGAAGGTTGCCACGACGTCAGAGTAAATCCCGAACGCAGGCACGACAACGATGTACACTTCAGGGTGTCCCCACATCCAGATCAGGTTGATGTACATCATCGGGTTGCCGCCGCCATCCAAGGTGAAGAAGTGAGCTCCGAGGAAGCGGTCAAGATACAGCAAGGCGATGGTAACCGTCAGTACCGGGAAGGCAATGATGATCATGATGCAGCTGGACAGGACGGACCAGGTGAACATTGGCATCTTCATCAGCGTCATGCCCGGCGCACGCATCTTCAGAATGGTCACGATGAAGTTGATACCGGTCATCAAGCTACCGATCCCGGAAATCTGAATACCCCAGATCCAGAAGTTCTGACCGGGTCCCATGCTGAACGGTTCCTCCGACAACGGCGGATACGACAGCCAACCGGCATCCGGGGAACCCCCGATCACGAACGAGATGTTGAACAGCAAAGCACCAAAGAAGAACAGCCAGAAGCTTACGGCGTTCAGGAACGGAAACGCAACGTCGCGCGCCCCGATCTGCAACGGAACAACCCAGTTAAACAAGGCGAACAGCAACGGCATCGCCATAAACAGGATCATGATCGTCCCGTGCGTGGTAAAAATCTCGTTGTAGTGGTTCGAATCCAGAAACTCCAGGTTCGGGAACGCCAGTTGCGCACGCATCAGCAGCGCATCGACGCCGCCGCGGAACAGCATCAGCAAAGCCGAGATCAGGTACATGATCCCGATCTTTTTGTGGTCAACCGTGGTCAGCCATTCGCGCCACAGCCAGCCCCATTTTTTGTATTTCGTCAACACGAACACGATTGCCGCCAACGTCAGGACAATGGCGACATCCGAGCCGTAAATCAGCGGATCACCCGTAACAAAGAACGTGGATGCAAACTCCTTTAGGCTCTCCCACATCTGGTATTTCCCCTCCCGTTTCTATTGTGCATGCGCCTGATGCAACTCTTGCGTTGACAGTGCCTCTTCCGCTGCGGACGCCTTTTGCGTTTCCGACTGCGAAGAAGCGTCGCTTGTCTTGATCGGATGTCCGTGACTGTACTTGGAGACAATCTCTTCAAACAATCCTTCCGGGAAGCTGGAGAAGGTCATGACATCTGCCAACCCCGGCTTTTGCAGCTCTTCGTACCCTTCTTTCGTCAAAGCGGGAGTCGTGCCTTTGACTTCCTTGACCCAAGCCTCAAATTCTTCCTGAGGTTTGGCCACGACCTTGAATTCCATGTGGGCAAAACCTTCCCCCGTAAAGTTGGCTCCGCGTCCGTCATACTCGCCCGGCTCATCCGCCTGCAGGTACAACTCCGTGGTCATCCCAGCCATGGCATAAACCTGTCCGCCCAACTCCGGCACCCAGAACGAGTTCATCGGAGCGTCCGCGGAAATCTGGAATTTCACGGGCACACCGACCGGAATCTCAAGATGGTTGACCGTGGCAATTCCTTGTTCCGGATACGTAAACAGCCATTTCCAGTCCAGCGAAGTAACCTGAACCACGAGCGGCTCTGCTTCCTTGTTGGGAGATTCCTTCAAGGCGTAGGTATCACGAACGGTATAATAGCTCAAAAGTCCAACAATGATAATCGGAATTGCCCACCAAACCACTTCCATCTTGGCATTGTGAGCCCACTCCGGCTTGTAGGGCGCCTTGTTGCCCGGCTTGTCGCGGTACCGAAATACGATGAAGATCGTAAGGACAATAACCGGTACGACAATAATCGAGCACAAGATGATGGAAATCATAATGAGATCGTATTGCGTTTGTCCCACTGGCCCTTTCGGATTCAGAACGACATATTCTTCTCCGCAACCTGCCATCAGGACACTGGCCAGTGCTGCCAGGAGCCAAAACTGAATCTGTCTTAGCATTTTGGTCCCTCTCATTCTCCTGCTCCCTCCTCATGACAAAACAATCCATTTTTTAGCATGACTAAACGCAATCTTTGATTCGCATTAACATGTTATCAGAGGAAGCATGAATTGTTAGGGCTTTTTGCAGACTTTCATCTTTTCGTAGTTTTTTTGTTAAAAAGTGTTCATAAAACAGTCACGACTTGCTCAAATAATTGTATGAAGCTGCCGTTCTTTACCCTTCGCAACCTGAAATGGGAGAAAACGGAGTTTTTGGCGCAGTGCAGCGAAGCCGGTTTTCTGCCAAACAAAAAAAACAGCCTGCTCTGAAACCGATGCAGGCTGTGTCTCCAACAGGAAGCGGCTACCTTCCCGCAGCCGCTTGACGTTTTTCCTTTTTCTCTTTCCCCATCGCAAAGGTAAGCAACAGGCCGATGGCCGCCAGCGCTCCCGAGACGGCAAATCCGGCCAGAATGCCGTCCAGCAGGGCAAAAGACGAACCGGTTGCGCCGTGTCTTTCCGCCACGCTGCTCATCACGGAGACCAAAAGCGCCGTGCCGATCGAACCTCCCACCATGCGAATCGTGTTCCCCATGGCGGTTCCATGCGGGATGAGATGCGGCGGCAAGGCATTCATCCCCGCTGTCATCAGCGGCATCATGCTCATGGAAATCCCGGTCATCATCAGGGCAAATGCACCCGCAATGTACAGAAGGGACGTCGACATGCCGATGTTCAAAAACAGCACCATGGACAGGACGATCAAGGCAAAACCGCCGATGGTCAGCCCCCTTCCGCCAACCCGGTCAAATATCCGGCCGGAAATCGGCGACATGATCCCATTGAGGATCGCTCCCGGCAACATCAGCGCTCCCGACTCCAAGGCGGTAAATCCCCGGACATGCTGCGCATACAAGGGCATCAGCGTCTCCGCACCGATCATCAGGGCAAATCCAACCACGGACAGCAGAGTGGTGAGAGTGAAGATGCGGAAGCAGAAAACGCGAAACTCCAACAGCGGTCTATCCATGCGCAGCTGGAGACGAATAAACAACGCCAGAGAGATGCTTCCCGCCAACAGCGACCCGATGACCGCCGGATCGCTCCAGCCATCCCTGCCAACCATGCTGAATCCGTACAGCAAACCTCCCCAGCCGAGCGTGGACAAAATAATGGAGGGAACGTGAACTTTCGCTTCCTGTTGCGCGGTTACATTTTTCATCAGGAAGACGGCCGCAATCAAGACGGCGACAGCAAGCGGGAACACCAGGTAGAACAAATGCCTCCAGGAAAAATGGTCGATGATCCAGCCCGACAGCGTCGGCCCGATCGCCGGCGCGAAGGCAATGACCAGCCCCGTCATCCCCATCGCAGCACCCCTTCGCTCAGGGGGATAGATCGTCAACATGACGGTCTGCATCAGAGGCATCATAATCCCGGCTCCGCCAGCCTGAATCACGCGGGCTGCCAACAGAAACGAAAAGGAAGGAGCCAAAGCTCCGAGCAGCGTCCCTGCGGCAAAAATGAGCAAAGCCGCAATCAACAGGCTGCGGCTGGAAAACCTTTCAATCAGGAAAGCAGTCACGGGAATCAAAACCCCGTTGGTCAGCAAAAAAGCCGTCGTCAACCATTGCGCCTGGTTGGCGTCAATGTGAAGTTCGCTCATGATCGGAGGGACGGCTGTCAACAGCAAGGTTTGGTTTAAAATCGTAAGAAACGCAGCGGACAGCAAAACGCCGACAATTACGGTTCGATTGAACGGTGCCGCCTGGTTGTCACCCATATTCCTTCTCCTTTGTTTCGGTTCATGCATGCAAAAGAATATTACAAACATGATGTGCAAAACCCTGCGGCTCAGGTGCCAAACGTTTCGCAACGCAAAGAATGGCGCAAGCATTGCGAATTTTGTCTGGCGCCGGCGGCGTTTGCACATTCATGAGGGTACAACCTGGCCGTTTGATTGTCAAGGCCGGCTTTCTTGCGCCCATTGCCGCGGACAGGCGCAAAAAAACCGGCAATGGGTCATTGCCGGGGTTGCTGTTTTGCCTGTATCGCTTTGTCTGGTTAATCGGCCCGCTGCCTTCCAAGCGACAACAGCCGGAATACGGCGCTGAACAACAAGATGTTTACTCCGGCGATCAAGCACCCGAAGGATACCATGAGCGGCAGGTTCGATGACCTGAAATCGCTTACATTTGGAATAAACAAAATAATTCCGAAAATAATGGCGCCCCAAGCGATCCACGTTAATGTTTCAGCCGCTTTTTTATCTTCACTCACATTCCCCATCTCCTGTCATTGGAAAATCAGTTCAAAATTTGTTGCGATTATTGTAACATAAAATTCACTTTTTGTTCACGTTTTATTCGAGAAAAATCAAAAAAAATTAGTTTTCCACCGAAGCCCGCCTGAAACGTCCAGGCGCGGCATTTCCCGCTCCCGGGAACCGCCTGCGCATTCCGGCAACCAAAACGAGCTGCCGTTTGCGGGCAGCTCGCTTGAAAATCCTGATTGTCCAACTGAAATTCTTCCTTGCGAAAAAGCTGCGCAGCCGCTTGACGGTACAATGGCACGGCCGGCCGGACAAAACGCAGAGCAAGCATTGTGAACCACTCTATTCGTAAAATTGATACTGGTTCTTCCCTTTTTCTTTTGAGTTGTACAGGGCAATGTCGGCTTTTTTCAACAATGCCTCCTGATCCAGACCATGCTCCGGATAAAACGCAATGCCGATGCTGGCGGTAACCTGCACGTCTTCCAGCGAAAATTCCTCTGCGGTTAATTCCTGCAGGGATTGAATGATCCTGCCTGCAGTCTGCTCCGCTTCTTCCCTGCTCGACTGGGGCATGAGCAGAACAAATTCGTCACCGCCCAATCTGGCGACGATGTCCTGCTTGCGGGCGGCGCGGCGGATGCATTGCGCCACTTTTTTCAACAGCTGATCGCCCTTGTCATGGCCCAACCGATCATTGACAAGCTTGAAATTGTCCAGATCAATTAACATGACAGCGGTAATCCCCTTGTTTTTGGCCATCAATTTTTTCAGCCAGATCTCCAGTGCGGCCCTGTTTTTCAAACCGGTCAAGCCGTCATGGAAGGCAAGATACAGCGGTTTTGCCACCCATCTGGTCAGGATGTAGGAAATGACAAACGCCGTGAACAGAATGAACGACAGTTGAATGTAAAACTTCCGTCTGTACTCGGCAAGAATCGTTTGCAGTTCCTCATCGCTGTAAATAATCTCCAATACCTTCGTTTGCGTCATTCCGCGGTCGTATTTCGAAACATACCGCACGTAACGGTAGGTGACGGGTTCATTTTCCCATACGCCCTGAAACTCCGTCGTTTGTCCGGTGTTTCGCGTGTATTCAAAAAGCTCTCTCCGTTCCTCCGGAAGTTTTTGGGCGGTTTTTTGCGGCTCTCCCAAATAAAAGCCGTAGGGATGCAGCACGCTGATCTTTTTGATCAAGGGGATTTCATGCGCATACCGGTTGATCACATCGCGAAAATTGAAAGCATGAAAAATCTCGTCTTCTTCCAGATTGTAGCCCAGTTCAATGATATACTTTTTATCAGGTGTGGCCATGTAACTGAACTTCGTTAACTTTCCTGAATTTTGGGCAATGTCAATCACTTCATGAAAAAACGTCCCGGCTTGTCTTCTTTCCTCCAACTCCTTGGCCATTTTCCGGCAGCACTCATTGAAATCAAGCCCGATGTCTTCAACTACGTTGCTGTACACAATCACGTTCTGCTCATTGATGATGTAAATATCCGTTGAAAGTGATTCCTTGAGCGAAGCGAAATCCCAATCCTCGAACGAAGGGTTTTTTGCATACAAATCCAGCAAGTAATGGGTGTTTTCCTCCATTTTTGACGCGATGTGATTCCCGAATGCCTGAAGCGCCTTCTCCGTCGTTTCCAGTGCATTTTTTGCCATAACCTCGTTGAGCCTGATCAGCTTTGCGTTGTTTTCGATTGCTTGTTCACGCAGTTGCAGGTAGGTCACGGTTGAATTGGCAAACGAAGTCAAAGCTGCGAATACTACCAACGTCAATGTTAGGATCAATCCGAAGCGATATGTCACTTTTTGCACCTCAAACGAAGTCAACTTGTTACATCCAAGATTCAAGATTCGACATGGGAAAAGGATACCCTTTATTTCGATTAATCAGAATTAACCGCACCCCGAACATCCGGGGTGCGGTTTCACGAGTTTTTCACAAAAACCGCCGGTGCACCTTCTTGCCGTCGTAAGAGAACAGCACCGG
>Ga0207865_101069_pt1 | contig 23279 bp, 16 predicted proteins | sample HigsolmetaAR204D_FD_184836 | JGI IMG/M metagenome (GOLD analysis project Ga0207865, IMG submission 184836) | Ionic liquid and high solid enriched microbial communities from the Joint BioEnergy Institute, USA - AR20-4-D (SPAdes) (version 2) ...
GCTGTCCGGCGGCATTGAGCGTCCAGTCTTGATTCACGATCGCGCCGTCAGTGCCCTTCCAATGGGAGCCCGCCCAGAAGCCCCACATGACAATCCCTTCGACCGCCGGATGGGCGAACGCCAGCCGATACATCTTCTCCAGATTATCGGCACGGACTCTCTCGTCCTTATGCGTGGAATCGAATTCGGTAATCCAGATCGGCAGATTCAGCTCAGCCAGCTTATCCAGTCTTCCCTTAACGAACAAGGGATCGATGACTCCGTTAAAATGCCCTTGCGCGCCGATGCCGTCAATCGGCATCCCCCGATCGATGAGCGCTTGAATGACCTGGTTATAATCCCGCTCCGGCGGGTACTCGATAAAATTGTAATCGTTGACGAACAGCTTGACGCCGGGATCGAGTTCCCGGGTTCGCTTATACATATAGGTCCAGATTTCTTCCCCCAGGCGATCCTTGAAGAAGCTGCCGTGAAACATTTCGTTGTTGACGTCCCAGTGCAGAAAATTGCCCTTAAAATGCAGGACGGCGCTGTTCAGCCGGTTATCGATCGCTTCCTTCAGCGCAGCGCCCGTCAGACTCTTCACCCACTGCGGCTGATATTTCTCCGCCTCCCAGAACAGATTATGTCCGCGCACCTTCAGCCCGTTTTGCCTGGCAAATTCGAGCAGCTGATCGGCCTCCCGATAATAGACCCGCCCTTGTACGGCCTCATTCCAGAGCCACTTGGCCTCGTTCTCGAAGGTCACCCATTCGAAACGGTTTTTGACAAAATCGGCGTACACCGGATTGCTCAACGCCGTTCGGTTGATGGCGGTGCCGAAGCCAAACTGATGCGTGCGCTGAACCGCGCGAACGGTAGCCCCAGGCAGCGGGTTTCCGTTCAGATCGACGACCTCGATCTCCACATTGCGCTTGCGGAGCTGCTCGATTTGCTCGTTAGCAGCCGTCTTCCAATCCTTTTCCCAGCTAGCGTTCACATTGTCGCTCCCTCTGAGCCATGATCTCAGCTGAATTCCCAGGGATGAGATCTCATTGTGCATAAGCAGCGCCGCGCAGCCCAATATCGCTGCAATAAGCCCAATCAGACCTGCTCGTTTCAAAACGCCATGGCCCCTCCCTCTCGATAATTTCATCTTCAAAACAGCCAGTTGTTGATTTCCCGCAAAATCCGCTTTGCCTTCTCGCCCTCCAGGCCCAGCGAATTGCCAAGCAACTTCGCATATTCGTTCGCGGTAATCATGAAGCTCAGCTTCGTGCTCCACCATCGGTAAGGCATGAATTGGCCGCTGACGGAAAAGTCATAAGAGAGCTGAATCGCTTCATTCTCGAACTCCCGCTGAAACAAGTGCCTCGTTCTTCGGGAATGATAATTGGACGTGACGACAATTGCCGACCGGATCTGCTTCTCTGTCAAAATTTCTTTGACATACCTCGCATTCTCAAGTGTGCTCTTCGCACGCGTTTCCTTCAGCACATGGCCTTCGGGCAGTGGGAGCCGAGCAAGCTCATCCGCCATCCCCTTGTCATTGGCATTGGAGATCACCAAATACTCGGCCCCGTACCGTTCGTACAATTCCAGTCCCTTGGCTAGGCGGCCTTGTTCGCCGCTTAATACGACAACCGCTTGCGAGGCGACTGGATTGGGGGATATAACCAGGAAGCCGCCGGCGAACAGGAAGCAGAGAATGGCCGCCGCGCCCGCAAGCCCGCTGATCCAGAGTCTGTTCTTTCTCCAGATCTTAGCCAGGCTGCGGCAAACTGCGCCCAACGATCGGCTCTCCATCAGAATTGGAAATAGATGAACGGAGATGAGTTTACTGGCATTAAGAACAGGATTCCCATTAGCACAAATACTATAATGAATATCCCGCGGAAGCTCCTGATGTCAACCTGCGGATAATCCTCCATCTTCCTGCCCACGATATGCGAAGCGACGACGATGGTCATGCATACGGCAAGCAGCGGGTAGTACCATGATATACCTTGATTGTCGAAAAGGAACATCTTCTTCAGGATCTCGCCGCTCGTTGCAAAGCTAGGCGAGCGAAAGAAGACCCAGGTGACACAGACGAAGACGAACGTGAGCAGCCAGGCGCATGATTGATAGATCCGGGACTGGATCGCCTTCTTCTTCAAGAAGAAATCAAAGTAAGCCTTGTGAATAGCCAGCCCGAGGCCGTGCAGCAATCCCCATACGACAAAATTCCAGCTCGCCCCGTGCCATAATCCGCCGAGCAGCATGACAATCGTCAAATTGACGTATTGCCGGAACCTCCCTTTGCGGTTGCCGCCCAAGGAGTAGTATAAATATTCGCGCAGCCAGGTCGACAGCGAAATATGCCATCTCCGCCAAAATTCCGTTACACTGAGCGAAAGATATGGCAGGTTGAAGTTGCGCGGAATGCTCAACCCCATACATCTGGCGGACCCGATTGCCATATCCGAATAACCGGAGAAGTCGCAGTAGATTTGCACCGCATAGCCGAGAACCGCGCACCAGACCGTCAAGGAGTTGTACATGGACGGATTGTCGAACACCGGATCGACAAAATGCGCGAGGTTGTCGGCGATCACGACTTTTTTGACAACGCCGAAGATGAAGATTTGGATGCCGCTGATGACATTATCCCTCTTGATGACAATGTCTTTTTCCAATTGCGGCAGAAACTGCCGCGGCTTCAGGATCGGCCCTGCCACTAGATGCGGGAAAAAGACGACGAGCAGAGAGAAATCCCAGAACGAATGGGACTTGATTTCTTTGCGGTAAATATCGATCGTATAGCTCATCACTTCAAAGGTGACAAAGGAAATCGCCACCGGCAGAACGATGTTCAGGAATGGGAACGAAAGCCCCCATTGTCCCAGGAACACATTCGCGGATTCAACAAAGAAATTGTAGTATTTGAAGAAACCGAGTGTAGCCAGGTTGGCGACGACGCTGATCGCAAGCCACAGCTTGCGTTCTCGATCGTTGCCAGAGCGGCTGATGATGCTGGAGGCCAAATGGTTGACCAGCGTCATGCCGACGATCAGCGCCACGAAGCGGTAGTCCCAGAACGAATAAAACAGGTAGCTGGCCACAAGCAGCAGCATTTTCTTGTATTTGTTGACGTGAATGACGTGAAGAAGCAGCAGAATAACGGCAAAGAAAACAATATACTGTACGCTCGTAAAAATCATTGGATCAACTTCTCCCTAAAATAATCGACGAGCAAATCACTCGTAATATCGTGGCCGTAAGCGTTCATATGTCCCAAGCCATATTGCGTATTGGCAAATCCGTATGGAATTTTGTGCTGCTGCCGGTACAAATCCGCAAACGGCCCTCGCATATTGATCAGGTCGATCTGATGATCCCTCGCCGCTTGAGCGACTAGCCTCTCAAAGTATCCCTGCTCGTCCAGATCGCCATCGCTGCTAAAATCGATGGTCGGCAGGAACAGCACGACAAGCTTCGGATACTTGCGCTGCAGCTCGGCCAGTGTCCATTCCGTCAACGCCAAATCCCGCGCCGCATCCCGCGCTTCTTCCTTCTTGGCGGGTTCGTCCATCAGCAGCTTCTGCACCTTCTCCGACGCGACCCGTATCGTGGAAAACTCCAATAAGTGGTATAAGCCATCCAAGCGGGCCGCGATCGCATTCGTGCTCCGGAAGCTATCGTTAAAGACGGTCTGGTAACGCCCTTCCGCTTCGTCGATGTAGAAGTTGCCCTGACGATTCCTTAAATCCTTCAAGTCGTCCTCGTTGATCTGCACGACGACATAATCAGGTGCGATCCGCTGATGATAGTAATCCGCTAGGTGAATATAATAAGCAGGCGAGGCTGAGCTTCTCCCGGCATTGAACGACTCGATCCGCCACGGTCCGTCCTGCTTCAATTTGCGCTCGACTTGAAAAGGAAATTTTACCGCGGTCATCACCTGATTCGCTTCGGTGAACGAATCCCCGATAAACAAAATGCGCTTCTCGCCCGGTGGCTTGGCGCCCGCCGATGCATCGGGAAACGGCCTCCCGATAGCTCCTTCGGCGTATATGCGCGTCCACCCATAGCCTTCCTGCCCGTTGATATACGTCCCTTCCTTGGCGATTTTGCCTAACACGGGATCATTATTGTAGCCGGTCGATCGAATGGTCGTCAGTTGCAGCAATATTTCCCAAATCAGCAAAGCCGCCAAAAACGCCAGTAGTGCCTGTACAGCCCATTTTATCGATCTCATTAGTTTACCTCTGCTTTTTATTCCAAACCGCTCAGCAGTGCCGGAAAATCCTTGTGCTTCGTATAGACGCCGATGCTGTTGATCCTGGCTTTGCCCGTGCCTGAGGTCACGCCGACCCAGACGGTTTGAATATTGCTGTTCACATCGAAATAGATCGGCACCGAGTTATCGGCCGCCGACATATACACGCCGCCGAAATTCTCGGAATAGTAGAAGGAATTTTTGCTTGTCCCGCGGAGCCAGGGCGCTGTGCGGCCATCTACCGGGTTGCCTTGGCTGTCGAAGCCCTTGATGACGACGCGCCCGCCCAATTCCTCGCTTGTCGCCCTCTTGATCACGAACTGCTTGACATTCGACGAGTCCAGCTTGACCCCGAGAGCAACGCAGCCCCGCTCGAAAGAGACGAATCCCCTCTCCACACCGAGACAAGCGCTCGTGGTCGAGCCCGCTTCTCTCCCGGTTTCATCCAGGAAAGTCAGGCCGCGAAATCGTTTGGCTTGATCGAGAGCAGTGTACCGTTCCAGCAAAGGGAAGACGTAGGCCTGCTGGAATTGCGCCAAGAACTGATCGTCTGTATCGCGCAGCACCTGGTTGCCGTATTCCGATCGATCTTCGATCGCCCCCGTGCCGTAAGCGACGGAGATGATGTTATTGCTGCTTTTGTGCAGAATGCGGGCAATATAGGGTCCGTTGCCTTCATTTCTTACATATTCAAAGGTGTTGTTCAGCCCGTGCTCAATCACGATCGGCACGCTTTCCACCGCGGCACTCTTGAGGCTCATTTCGTTCAGTTCGAAGCTCGGCTTCAGAAAGACGTTATTGTTGTTGTTCACGTAGCTTCCGTCATCGCTGGTGATGAGCACGCCATAGCGGCTCCCGTCGCCGTTGACATTGGACCAGACGGCAAAGTTGCCGTTCAAATAAATGTTCTCGTTGTTCCAGCCTCTGGCACCTGCAGCATCCTTGCGATTCGTTACCTTCAAGCCGATTTGATTGGACACGATCTTGCCCAGCTCCACTTGATTGTACACGAACCCTTTGCCGATCCCGACGGTTTCGACCCCGATCGTAAAATTCTCGACGTGATCGATCTCAATCCGGGAGCTGTTGGCATTGATGATCGATATCCCGACGGCCGTTCCCTTGGCGTCCTGTTTCCAATCGGTGCTTGCATTCCTGTACACAGACAAGCCGCTGTAGGTTGCCGTCGTTGTCTCGTTTTCGCTGCCGATGACGAGAAAAGGCTTCGGCTCATTGCCCGAATAAACCAACGGGGCCTTCTGGATCACCGAAATGTTGGCGGGAATGCGGATCGTTCCGGAAGAGACGTACGCCGTCGCTTCGGGCAGCAGCACAGCGGCCTTCATCCCGTTGTTTTTCAGCGCGGCGGCTTGATGAATGGCTTTAACGATGGCCTGATAATCGTCCGTCTTTCCGTCTCCCGCCGCTCCGAAATCGATGACGCTCACAAGTGCCGTGCTGCTCGAAGCGGCGGCATGCACGATCGATTTTTCGGTACGATCGCTCGCCTTGTTATCGCTTGCGGAGAAGAGATCTTGTTTGACCAGATAAGTGACAATGGCGGCTATCAGGACAACGAAGAGCACCGTCCATAGTACCAACCGCTGTTTTTCAAACCACATGTTCATGCTTCTCTCTCTTCACTCCTATTCGTCGATTCTTTGATGCCCGAGACTACCCAGCATAAACCGATGTAAGCGAACATCGCGCGGTTTTGATTCAAATCGCCCGACACGTTGGCATTCAAAAATAAATACAGAAAGGTCATCGCAGAGACCAACGTAAGGCGATCGCGGAGCTTGCCGACGGCCACCTTGATGACCATTCCGAAAGCTGCAGACGCCAGGATGCAGAACCAAATAACTCCTGCGAAGCCAAGCTCGCTCCATAACTCAAGAAAAATATTGTGCGGATAATTGGTTGCATCTACTCCGGCATAGAAGATCGTGAAGCTTCCGACCCCATGCCCGAACCAGAACGCCTGCTGGATCATGTCGAACGCGACTTTAAACCGGTCGAGCCTTCCCTCTGCGGAATGCCCTCCTCCGGATTCGGTAAGCAGCACCGACATTCGGTAAATAAATGTATCCAGAAATCCCGAGGCAATCAGCGGCACAAGAATGATGGAGAAGATCACGAGTCCGGCCATCAAGTAACCGGTGCCCTTGCGGACCTTCATCTTGCCCCCTTTCAAGCGGAATGAGATTGCGATAACGAGCAAAATCATCCCCGCCAAGGAAACCAGGGGCATTCTCGCGCCGCTGATGCATAACGACACGACCGTGACGAGCAGCACGATGACCGCAGCGGTCTTGGCCGGAATGTGCCGTCGCGGGTCGTAGAGAAAACCGCAGATCAACGCGAGAATAGCGGTTCCGTTCGTTCTCCCGAAGGACAGATAGTCCGAACCCATGGCATTGATCTGCCCGATGTACTCGCCGGCGCTAAGATGCTCGATGAAGAGCTGGAAGCCGTAATACGTCATGAGGCTCGAGACGAAGATAATGCCGATAAGGAAGCGGTTCAAGCCTTGTTCGTCCCTCACCAGCAGAATCGGTCCGGCAAACGCCCACCCCGTTAATAACAGAAACGATACGGTTTTGTCAAAGCCATAGACTCTGCTGGGCGAATAAATCATGCTTACGCAAATATATCCGAACAAAATCAGATACAGCAAGAGCGGAATCAGCTTGTCGCGCGAAATTTCCGGCTTGCGGATCATGCGTATACCAGCAATCGCGACAGTGACCGCCAGCAGGAGCCGCGTCAAATCGACGGGGAGAAACGTAAATTGCCCTTTGATAAAGCCGGAGAGTATGAACACAGCCATCCAGAACTCGCCGCTGAACGGAGTCCGCAAGCCGTTTGGCACGTTCATCCCTAGAGACTCACAGCCTGCTTGTAGATAACTTGCTCAATAATGTCCATGACTCTGTTCTGATCCTCTTCCGTTAGATTGGAGCCGGACGGCAGGCAAATCCCCGTGGCAAACAATTGCTCCGCGACATTCCAATCCGGGGCATGCGCGTAGATTTTCTTCCCTTCGAAGCAGGGCTGCAGATGCATCGGCTTCCATACCGGCCGGCTCTCGATGCCGTTCGCCTGCAAAGCGGCAATGATCTGCGTGACGGTAACCGGGATCTTGGACGAATCCAGCGTCATCGCGGTAAGCCAGCGGGTCGAGAAGCCTTCTTGCAGCTCCGGCATGAACGAGATGCCATCGATCAAGCCTAATCGCCGCTCATAGTTCGCGAAGATGCGCCGTCTTGCTGCGACGCGCCCATCCAATTCCATGAGCTGCCCCCGCCCGATGCCGGCCAAAATATTGCTCATACGGTAGTTATAGCCGATTTCTTCATGCTGATAGTGAAGCTCCGGCAATCGGGCCTGCGTCGACCAATGCTTGATTTTTTGCAGGTATTCGAGATTGTCGGATACGACGGCTCCGCCGCCTGACGTCGTAATGATTTTGTTGCCGTTAAAAGAGTAAACCCCGATCTCGCCGATGGAACCGCTCGCTTTCCCCTTATATCGAGCGCCTAACGATTCAGCCGCATCCTCGATGACCGGAATGCCGTACGGCGCGCATAAAGCCTTGATCTCATCGTACTTTGCGCTCTGTCCGTACAGGTTTACGGCAATGACCGCTTTGGGCAGACAACCGTTTCGCTCCGCATCGTCCAGCGCTGTCTGAAGGGCGGCAGGCGACATATTCCAGCTATCCGGATCGGAGTCGATGAACACCGGTTCGGCTCCCTGATAAATAATCGGATTGACGGAAGCGATGAACGTCAATGTCGACACGAACACGGTATCTCCAAGGCCAACGCCATGGACCCGCAGCGCAAGATGAAGCCCCGCCGTTCCCGAGCTGACCACAACCGCCCCTTTCGTCCCGGCATATGCGGCGAGCTCCGCTTCGAACGCTTCAATGTGCGGGCCTACGGTCGAGATCCAATTGGTGCGAAAGGCTTCCTCGACAAACTCGTACTCCCTGCGCCCCAGATGAGGAGGAGACAAATAAATACGTTTCATAATGACACTCCCTAAATCATCTAAACGGATTATTTGATGACGACCGTCCGCAATTTTCAGCAAACACAGGGGACGGCCGGTGATGAAGTCTTCTTTCGTCTTCAGGCGTCTAAACTGAAACTTTCGCATCCGATTCGGAACCGGGACGGCTGCGGCCGGGAAAGACGGTTTGGATGATGTATTGGATATCGCCGACAAACGTATAATTGCGGATATACTCCTTGTTGATCCGCACCTTGTCCGGAAAGATCACTTCTTTGTTATAAGCTTCCGGATCGGGGACGGATGCGAGAATGCACTCTTCCTTCCGGTACTTCAAGGTGGCCGGGCCGGTAATGCCCGGGCGAAGCGTGAGGATGATCCGATCCTCGCCCTCCAGCCGATCGGCAAAGCCTTCGACGTCGGGCCGAGGACCGACAAAGCTCATTTGCCCCAGCAATATATTCACCAATTGAGGAAGCTCGTCGATCTTTAATTTCCGCATCCATTTCCCGGTGACAGTCAGCCGCGGGTCGTTCCCTGCCGTAGCCGTCGTCGTGACATGCTTGATGATGCGCATCGTCTTCACTTTGTATATGGTGAACTTCTTTCCGCCCGCTCCGACTCTGGCCTGAGTGAATAACCCGAAGGAACGGGTATCGATCGACGCGATGATAACCGCCAACACAATGATCCACCATGTCAGGCACAAACCGATCAAGGCTAATGCAAAGTCAAATGTATGCTTCATCAACCGCTGCCTTGCGGTTAAAGGGCTTATCGGGTTCTGTTGGTTCATCACCGCAAATTCCTTTCGCTGCATTGTTCGATAACCATTCTTCAATAGCCGGTCTGTCTGAACAGGTTGCCCTTGAGCAGGCTGATCAAACTCCCCAACCCATAGCTGAAATGAAGCGCCGCAAAACAGAGCATCAAGACGGGAACGTAGTGCCAGCCGTGCTGACGGCCGAGCCGCAGCGAGAAAAGAATGTTCGCCAGCGCATAGGAGCCCAGCGCCCCCGCAAGCATGAACAGGCCAATCCACGAAAAGGACAAGAGCAGACCAGTGAGGATGGACAACACGAACAACAGCGGAATGAAGTGGCGCCATGACAGCGCATCGGGATTGAGCGCCTTCGTGATGACATTCCAATAGCCGTTCTTGTAATTCTGCTGCCACAATCCGCGGATGCTGCTTCGATTGTAGTAGGTGGACTTAATTTCCGGCGTCAGGAAAATCTTGTATCCCCGCTTGCGGATACGCGCATTCAGTTCAATATCCTGGTTGCGCACCAATCGCTCGTCATACAACCCGACTGCGTCGAAAATTTCTTTGCGGAAAGCGCCGAGATATACCGTATCGACATACCCGGAATACTGCCCGTCGTGAAACTTGCCTCCGCCAAGCCCGAACGGCGAATGGTGTATGTAGGAGATGGCCCTTCCGACATAGGAGGTTCCCTTCGCAATCATGGGTCCGCCGACATTGGCAGCATCGGTCTTCTCGAGAAACTCGACCGCTTTTTGCACATAATCGGCCTCGTAGGTGGAATGGGCGTCGATTCTTACGATATATTGACCCTTGGCCGCCTTAATCCCCATATTCATCGAGATCGGGACGATCGACTTGGGGTTAGACAGCGTGACGATCTCCGGCCCTCCGTCTTGCCGAAAGCTGTCAACGATGTCCACCGTCCGGTCGCTGGAATTCCCGTCCACCACGATAATTTCATAACGATCCTTCGGGTACTGCTGTGCCAGCAGCGTTCTCATGCACTCACCGATATACGCTTCCTCATTCTTAGCAGGAAGCACCAAGCTTACAAATGGAACCACAGATTCACCCCCCTACGATGTGTGCGTCAATCGGGATTTTTCTTCCAGCAGCTCATGGATGAGTGCTTTGATGTCCGACAGATCGGCGCGAATGATTCGTTCCAACTGCACGATCTCTTCGATAATTTCCTTTACTTCCGCGGACATCGGCTTGCCGATGAAGATCCTGTTGTTTTTCGTCGCGGACATTCCCTCTTCGTCGGTTAGCAGCTCCTCGAACATTTTCTCCCCGGGCCTCATTCCGGTGAATTCGATATCGATATCCTTGAACGGCTCGAAGCCCGACAGCCGGATCAGGTCTTTGGCCAGATCGAAAATTTTCACCGGCTTATCCATGTCCAGGATGAACACCTCGCCGCCTTTCGCATAAGCGCCCGCCTGGATCACAAGCTGCGACGCTTCGGGAATCGTCATAAAATAGCGAACCATGTCAGGGTGCGTAACCGTCACCGGCCCTCCCTCGGATATTTGCTCTTTAAACCGCGGAATGACGCTGCCTCGGCTGCCCAGCACATTGCCGAAGCGGACTGCGGCGAACTTCGTCAGCTTGCTTCTTCGGCTGTAGCACTGCACGATAATTTCGGCAACCCGCTTGGTCGCGCCCATCACGCTGGTCGGATTCACCGCTTTGTCCGTCGATATGAGCACGAACCGCTCCGCGCCGTTCAGCAAGGCGGCTTCGGCCACATTTTTGGTTCCGATGACGTTATTGAGAACAGCTTGATAGCAATTTTTCTCCATCAGCGGAACGTGCTTATGGGCCGCAGCATGGAAGATGACCTGCGGACGGTACTCCCGGAAAATCTGTATAATCGACTCCATATTTTGCACATCCGCGATCAGCGGTTCCCGCTTCAGCTCCGGATAACGCTTCTGCAGCTCCGAATCGATGAGATAGATGCTGTTCTCGCCATGGCCCAGAAGCAGCAGCAGCTTCGGCTTGAACGGGGCGATCTGCCGGCACAGCTCGGAACCGATGGAGCCTCCGGCTCCGGTAATGAGGACGATTTTATTCTCCACATAATTCGCTATGCCCTCGAGATCGATCTGCACGGGGGCTCTTCCAAGCAAATCCTCGACATCCACGTTGCGCACGGCGGAAGCGGTAATTTTGCCCTGCAAAATATCATCCAGCTTGGGCGTAATCTTCAGCTCGCAGTTCGTCTCCTTGCAGATGTTGGCAATCTCCGAAATCGTCTTGCGACTTGCCGAAGGCATGGCGATAATAATGTGGTTCACCTTGTAATTTTTCACGACCTGATGGATGTCGTGCCTATCGCCAAGCACCCGGATGCCAACGACCCGGCTATGCTTCTTTTGCGGATCGTCGTCGATAAAACCTACCAGATAACTGTTGTTGAGATACTTGTTCTGTTTGATTTCTTTGGCAACCATAATGCCGCAATCTCCGGCGCCAATCACCAGCACGCGAACCTCATTCGTTCCCTTGCGGTGATAGTTGTCGCTGAACAACCTGTAAACGAACCGGCTGCCCCCCACGAACAACAAGATGGATTGGTAGCAAATCAAGAAAACTTTCGCCAGGTTCTCGCTGTCAAATAAAAAGAAATAAAGGATGCCGCCCGCAATGGTGCCGAAAGTGACCGCCTTGAAGATGGATACCAGTTCACCGATGCTCGAATATTTCCAAATCCGGCTGTATAAGTTGTAGCTCATCATAAACCCGACGATCGGAACCATCAACGAACCCGAGAGCTTGAACCAATCGTCCCAATGGGGGGAGAGATCGCCTTCTATAAAGATGATGCATAAAGCGGATATGAAAGAGATCACAATCATATCTAACAATACCATCAACAATTTTCGTTTCCACATCGTTTTCTCCCGATCCTTCCGTCCCGTTTGCTAATACTGCAAAGAGGAGCTTTTCATATACATGGATATTAATTTTTGTTTCTCATGCTCCCAGTTCAGTTCGTTTCTTACCGCCATCTGGCCGTTTCGTCCCATCTGACGGGCTTCGTCCGGATGATGATGCAAATACATCACAGCGTCCATAATCGCCTGTTCATCGTAGGGATCTACCGCAATGCCGCACTGGTGCTTCTCCACGAACGCTTGCCAGCTGGGGAAATTCGAGCAAATAATCGGCAATCCGGCATTCATGTATTCGAAAAATTTCGTCAGTTCTTTTTTGGTGTAATGATCGGTCGGCGGGAACAAAGCCATGCCTGCCGTCCAGCCGCCCGACCGATAATAGCCGTCGATCGTATCTCGCGAGACGAACGATTCAATCCCCTCGATATGAATCTGTTCCTTGTGTTCGGCGGCTTCGTTATATATTTTGTCCGCAATGTCCTGCGGACACTTCCCGACCATATGAAGCCGGATGCGCGGATCGAGCCTCGCCACTTTGGCATGGAGCAGCGCGCCCCGATCCAGCGTAATATTCCCCGTATACAGCAGGCGGATCTGCTTCTGCTCTGCAGTGAAACCCTCGCCGCCTTCGACCGCCGGCCCGAGGACCGGATAATTCAGCACGGTCGTACCGCGACGATATTTGTCGAAATAATACTTCTCCGCCAGTACAAGCTCGAACCGGCCAATGCAAATCCGCTCGACGAGCCTGTATGCCTTCGCCAGCAAATGGCGGGCGAAACGAGGTAAATATTTTTTTTGCCGGATTCCCGTCTCGTAATCTTCATGGATGTCATACACAACCCGGTTATGCTTGGTCTTCAGAAGCCAGCCTACCCAAATCAGCTCCGGGTCATGGAAATGATAAATATCGGCGTTCAATGGTTTCGCCAGCTTGTAAGCTTGCCAGGCATTGCGCGTCATCCTCTGCCAACGGCTCTTGGCGGGAGACAGGCGCAGCACCTCGAAGGGATGCTCCGCTCCGGCCAGATCGGGATGCTCCGTTGCGATCAAAGTGACACGGAAGCCCTCATTGGCCAAAGAACGGCATTCCTTATGAAAAATTCTCGTATCCATCGGATGATGAACCGTCGTCAGATGGACGACGCTTACTTCGCGATTCATGATTGTTCGCCGCCTTCCGCCCGCTGAATTCCCCGATTGCCGGCGCGGGCAACCTTCGTGATGCGGGTTAACATTCGCTTGATGCTCTCACGATCGATCCCGAGCATCTGCTGCGGGATCAGCCAGACGAGAGCCGCATATAACAGCACGATGATGATTCCGCCCAGCACGAGCTGAACGAAGCTGCCGACCTGGATTCGCGCGAAAAGCAGCAGGCTTAGCCACATGCCAGCGCCCAGCCAGACAGCGGCAATCAGTACGGGGGAATGGATTCGTAGCACTTCCCGCCAACCGACTCCAAGATGGCTCATACACAGCACCATCATGTTCACATGATGGATAGCGATTGCTGCCAATACGCCGAACGCTGCGCCCGGTAGTCCCCACTGCAGACCAATCAGCGCGCCTGCGGCCACCAGAACCACATAGATCCACTGGCGCAAGGCACGCTGGTAGACGAGCCCGAGTGCCAATGCGGCGGAATTGCTTACCTTGTATCCCGTGCGGAATATCATGCCGAGACATAGAATTTGAAACGGCCAAACCACCGAAGCCCATGCCCCGCCAAGCACCACATTAATGATGCTCGGGGCCAAAGCGATGCAGTACACCGTAACCGGGATAACGAATCCGTTCACGTATGTCAGGTTCGTCAGATAAGAGGCCCTAAACACCGCCGCATCGTGCTGCACTTTGGACATCGAAGAAAAAAGCACCTTGTCGAGCACCTGGCCAAGCAGCGTGGCGGGCAGCACCGCCAATTGATACGCTCGCCCGTAAATCCCCAGCGCATCGGCCCCCAACCATCTTCCGATCAAAGCCTTATCTCCTTGCAAAGCAGCGTAGTTCCCGAGCTGGTCCAGAGAAGCCCCTCCACCGAAACGCAGCAATTCGAGAATCGCCTGCTTGCTGACCAGCTCCGGTCGTCGAAGCCACCGGACAGGAGGATAGGCAATCCACAGGGCAACCGTACGGATCGCGGTCTGGACGAGATGCGCACTCACCAAAGCCCATATCCCGAAATCCATTACCGCCATCCCGACCCCTACCACACCGTATCCGACAGCGTAGGAGATGACCTGCAGCGCTGACAAATACTTAAACCGCATCTCTCTCTGCAGCAAAGCCTCCGATACAACCGTGAGACTGCCCAGAGGGAAGATCAGGGCAAAGATTTGCACCACTATCTGCAGCTCCGCCATGCGAAAAAAGTGAGCAATGGCGCCCGATATTGCCCACAGCAGAGCGCCAACCGCCACCCCCAGGATGGACGATATCAGGACGGCCGCACGAATGTGTTCGTTCTTCAAGGTATAGCGTTGGACGATGGCAGGGCCCGCCCCCATATTGGAGAACAGCGCCGCGAACTCGACAATAATCAGCGACAGATTGACGAGACCGAATTCGTCTGCTGACAAATATCTAGCGAGAACGAGCAGCACCGCGAACTGCAGTATGTTCTGGGCGCCCGATCCTGCGAAAGCCCAGAGAAATCCGGAGCGTGTTTTTTGGCGCAAGCCTGCAGTATCCTTCATCGTTCTAAACCTTCATCGCTACACATGGCTGGCCGTACCGGCATTCACCTTGGGCCTGCCCATGGAGACGTAGATAAACCCATGGGCTTCCATCTCGCTCAGAGCGAAAATATTCCTTCCGTCGATGATGATCGGACGCGCAAGCGCCTGCTTCACTCTGGACAGATCGACCGAGACGACCTCCTGCCATTCCGTCAAAATGACGCAAGCCTCGCAGCCCTCGATCGTCTGGTAAATATCAGTCGAGTACTGGATTTCCGGCAGATCGCTAAAATATTTTTTGGCGTTGTCGATCGCCACGGGGTCGAACGCCTTGACCGCTGCCTTCTTCTCGGCCAAGCTTCTGATGATCTGGATTGAAGGGGCCGAGCGCATGTCGTCTGTCCCCGGCTTGAAAGCAAGCCCCAGCACGGCGATTTTCCGGGAAGCGAGCGTTCCGAGCTCCTCCTCGATTTTCTTGACGAAGCGGAGCGGCTGCTGCTTGTTCGTCTCGATCACCGATTCCATCAGCTTGAAAGGGTGATCCACTTGCTTGGCGATAGCCAGCAAAGCTTCCGTATCCTTGGGGAAGCAGGAGCCCCCGAAGCCGATGCCCGGATTCAGGAATTTGGAGCCGATGCGGGAATCGAGTCCAAGACCGTAGGACAGATCGACGACGTTCGCGCCGACCTTCTCGCAAAGATTGGAGATGTCGTTAATAAACGATATTTTCATCGCCAAGAACGCATTGCTGGCGTACTTAATCATTTCCGCTGTCTCGAGATCCGTTTGGACTACCGTCGTCTGCAGCGGCTCGTGCACTTCAATGAGTTCTCGAATGGCCGACGGCGATTCCGAGCCTATGACGACCCGTTCCATATGGAAGAAGTCGTCGATCGCCGTGCCTTCGCGAAGAAATTCGGGGTTGGACACGACGTCAAAGCGGATGCCCTTCTCGCTCGCCTTACGTTGAATAATCTCGCGCACGAGCCTGCCCGTGCCTACCGGAACGGTGCTTTTGTTGACTACGATCTTATAGCCGTTCATCGCCTCCCCGATCATCTCGGCAGCAGACCGAACATACCGCAAGTCTGCCTCGCCCGAAGGCAGCATCGGCGTGCCGACGGCGATGAACAAAATATCGGAAGACTGAATCGCCTCCGTCATGTTATTGGTAAAGGCCAGTCTGCCTGCCTTCCGATTGCGCTGAACGAGCTCCTGCAGGCCCGGTTCATAGATCGGAATGATCCCGCTGTTCAGTTTGGCGATCTTGTCTTCATCCACGTCTGCGCAGATGACTTGATGACCGATATCCGCAAAGCCAGTACCCGAAACCAACCCCACATAGCCGGTTCCTATAATCGTTATCTTTTTCATTTTCATTGGAGAACCCCGCTTTTCGCCCGACTTAAAAGCAATTCCAGAGAAGCGATAATATCATCCGCCAAATCTTCCCGCTGCAGCGCGAATTCCACATTCGTCAAAATAAAGCCGGGAATTTCCCCCACATCGTACCGCTTTCCTTCGAATACGCAGGCCGTCAGCCCTTCAATCTTGTTCAACGTCTGCAAGGAATCGGTCAGCTGGATTTCGCGTCCCGCTCCCCTCTCCTGCTTCGCCAGCAGGTCGAATATGGCCGGCGTCAGAATGTATCTTCCCATAATGGCAAAATTGGACGGTGCGGTACCCGGCTTCGGCTTCTCCACCAGCCCTCCCACCTCGATCAAATTCCCCGCTCGGCCGGAAGGAGCGATGATGCCGTATCTCGACGTTTCTTTATCGGAAACCTGCTGCACCCCGATCACGGACTTGCCCGTCTGCTCGTAGATGTCCATCAGTTGCTTGGTGCACGGCTTCTCTCCCTGCACAATATCATCGCCCAGGAGCACTGCGAACGGCTCATTGCCGATAAATTTGCGCGCGCACCACACCGCATGGCCAAGACCTTGAGGCTCCTTCTGTCTTGTGTAGTGAATCTCCACATTGGAGACTTCGCGCACTTTGTCAAGCAGACTGTACTTCTCGTTGGCGGTCAGGTTGGCCTCGAGCTCAAACGCGTTGTCAAAATGATCCTCGATAGCCCTTTTGCCTTTGCCCGTGACAATCAGGATATCCTCGATGCCCGACTGAACGGCCTCCTCCACGATATATTGAATGGTCGGCTTATCGAGAATCGGCAGCATTTCTTTGGGCATTGCTTTCGTCGCGGGCAGAAAGCGAGTTCCGAGACCCGCCGCAGGAATGACAGCTTTGGTCACTTTTTTCATTCGAATCTCTCCTATATCTTGAAAATTTGGCGGTAACCCGCCGACAAAATTTCAATACCGAAGGGGACGACCGATGACGGAGCACCCGCTCGTCATCAGCGTCTAAACTTTTTTAATCTCCGAGAAAAACAATTCTCCCGATCTGAATATCGAGCTCCGCCAAACGTTGCTGCCAGTCATGCAATGTCGAACGCAGCGTGCGCCCCCGGTTCACCACCAGAATCGCATAATCGGATTTCTGCACGATCCATTGGACGTCCGGCCATCGCTCGAGCGGTGGCAAATCAAGAAGCCGGAGCGCGTATTGCTCTCCGCCCCCCAATGACACAAAATGTATCAATGCTGGATCGGCAAGCGTAACATCGCAGCCTTCACGCGGACAAAGCTTGATTTCCGTTAGCCTCTCATGATGCTTTATAGCGGTTACCTTCCATCCGGGAACCGTCGATTCAGGCAGCTCTTTCGCCGCCGAAGCCTTGACAGAGCCTGGTTTCGGATCGATGGCCACGATCACCGTTCGGATATCGCCGGATAATTCGTCAGCGAGCGTGCGGATTAACTCGGACTGGCTGCCGTTGTGCTGCACGCTGAACATGGACAAGGTCGAGATAGAGTTGCTGTCAATCTTATATTTGAGCTGAATGCTCCATGCCCGCCTGGCGCTCCTCCACCGCTCCCGATACAGCTTCAAATACCGAAGCAGCATTCTCGACCGGCGCGAAGCGCCCCCCGGCAAAGGATCTACGATAACGCCTTGGAACAGCCCGCCAAGCTCCTGCCGGCTGTTGACGAACGGGGACAACAAATACCCGAGCAGCAGAGCGCCCAAGGAGAGAATTCCTCCTCCGACGAACCCGAGTAAAGCATAGAAAGGCTTGCTCGGACGATCAGGCTCCAAACTTTGAAAGTCGTCAACGACATGCAGGATATAGACATTATTGAGATGGAACAGCTTCTGGGTTTCCCTTTGAAAAATCTCCACCAAGCCGTTGACGATCTCCGCCGCCAATTTCGGATTGGTATCCGTTGCAGTCACTCGGATGACTTGTGACATTTCGACCGTCTTGACCGAGATTTTGCTCTCGAGCTCCTTGTAGTTGAGAGGCAGCTGCAAGCTGGCGATCAGCTTATCCAGAATCAATCGGTTTTTGAGAAGCACGTTATACGTATCGATTAGCTTGATGCTTCCCTGGATGGACGTATAATTGCCGCCCTCCTCTTCTGAGGACACCAGCAGTTCCGCTGTCGCATGGTATTTGGGAGCAACCGATGCGCTGTACTTCCATCCAAATACGGCAAATGCCAGCGCGCACACAGAGACGATAACCAGCCTACGAAAAATAAAAATAAGCAGCTGCCGCAAATCCATTCGTTAAACTCCTCGGATACTTAGTTGATCGATGTTGTCTTCATGTCGGAACGTCCCGGCTCAACGACCGACGCCTGCCCCTCGAACTCACTCAACGATTGAATCAATCGGACGGCGGACAGGGAGATTTCCTCATCGAAGATCATGCCGAATTTTTTCGTTTTCTTGCCCTTCGGCCCAATTCTCGTGAGCTTCCCGGAAAATTCGAAATCGATCCCGGGGAAGGACAGCGTGACAGGCTCGCCATTGCGGACATTCGTATTACAGTCAGCTTCCAGCAAGGCTCCACTAATGCTGATGTCGACGATTCTGACAGTGGTTTTGATATAGTCCCGGCTATCGAGCCAGCCTTTCAGGTTCGTGTTGATGCGCGGATGCCGCCGGTTCATCGCTCTGTACTTGAATTGGAACTTCGTTATATATTGCAAGAACGATCGATATGCGGGCGCCTGAAAAGTTCCGGTCGCCAATCGGTCGACAGAACCGTAAACCGTCCGCAGCCAGAGTCGTTCCTCCGCGATGGACGGAAAATCAATTTTAAAGCTGGCCTGAAACTTATCTTGATACTTGTCGTAAAACACCTTTTCACCCTGCACCCGGATCGTCTCGGCATCTCCGTAGAGTTCCAATTCAACTCTCTGGGGCAATTCGATCATCTCGGGCAGCAGAATGCGAACCCCCTGATCGCTGATATCCAGCGTGCTGAGTGAATGCTCGTGACGGACGCCTTGGGCGTCTTCGAACGCCAGCCCGATTCGGAACTCTTGGTTGAACCGTTCGATACTGCGCATCCTCGGTCGCTCAAAACCGAGCAGGATAGTCAGCAAGAGAACGACAATGTTGTAGCTCACCCAAAAGGCGTTCACGATGACCCGCTGCTGTTCGATCGGATCGGGGTCAGCCACACGATGGATGTTCAAAGCTAGCAGGATGACCGAAACGACAAGCAGCACAAAATGCGGGAGGATGAAGGAGTAGTTGATTGTCGTCTTATTCTGGATCACTCCCTTGGGCGTCACCTGGAACGGAATTTCTTTTTTCGAAAAGGTCTCGACCATGGAAGCAAGAAAAATCGTCGGCGCCATCGCATTCTCGTATATGGCGTTCCACATGACATGAATTTTCTTTCCTGTGACAAGCGGAAGCATAGTCATAGAGAGCAGGAAATACGGGAGCCAGAAGGCCATAAGCTGCCACAGGTTCGTTTCGACACTGGTCGTTCCGAACAGGAAAAAACATATCGGCGCAAGCACAAACACCATTCGCGTAAACCCGAAATACCAATAGAGAAGATTCGAAAAGTAAAGCATCCGCTGCATAAACGTAAGGCCCCGTATCGTCAACGGATTAAACTTGCGCATCGTTTGAATCGTGCCTCTCGCCCAGCGGCTTCTTTGTTTTATCTGGTCCGATATCGACTCGGACGATAACCCTACAGCTAATACCTCGTTCAAAGCATATGTATCGAAGCCCTTCGCTTGAATGATCATCCCGGTGGCCAGATCCTCCGTCACCGTGCCCGTCACGAAACCGCCGACGTCCAGCAAGGCGCTGCGTCGAAACACCGCGTTGCTCCCCACAAAGATCGTCGCATTGTACCGGTCCCGACCACTCTGGATCAGCCTCATGAACATATCCTGCTCGTTGGGAATGCTTCTGCCTTGATAGTAGTTATACTGAAAAATGTCCTCATTATAAAAAACTTGGGGAGTTTGCACGAAGGCGAGCTTCTCGTTCTCGGCAAAAAAACCGACCGTTCGCTTCAAGAACTGCGGGAGAGGCATCATATCCGCGTCCAAGGTTAGCATCAAATCGCCGCTTAAATACCGCAGAGCGTTATTCAAGTTGCCGGCTTTCGCATGCTCGCCGGTCGGCCGGGTCAAGTACATGACCCCGAGCTCCTCCGTCATCCGCCTGATTTCTTCCCTTCTGCCGTCGTCGCATACCCAAATCTTCACGTATTCTTGGGGGTAGTCGAGGTTGAGGCAAGCAAGCACGGTCTTGCGAACGATCGCCACCGGCTCATTGTATGTAGCGATCGTGATATCGACGGTAAACGGCTTGTCGGGCAACGGAGCCGGCGTTCTCTTCGTCGGATTGGCGATGATTAAGTGGAAAAAGAAAGCCTGAAAAATGGAGATTCCTTCAACGAAAAGCAGCATCAATCCCAAAATCAGCGACCAGCCCGAAGGCAACGTGTAAAAGGTACGCCACATGAAGTAGACGACCATTACAATCATCGAGGCTATAATGAGCACTCGGTGTTTCTTGCTTGCCATAGATTCAATCCCTCTGCTTTTTAGTCACGTCATTACAAATGTGTACAATTTTATGTATATCTCTCTATCCCACTCTGCAAATAAGAGTATAAATTCGACATCTCAACAAAAACTGAACAAAACATATGTTCTATCTGGGAGATCGGGACAATCGCCCCCTCCGTTACAGGTTGTCTCCCTGGGCACTGCAAATTTTCTGGCAGATCATCGCCAAAATTTTCAAGATCGTATTGCTTTTTTCTTACCGGGATGTCATAGTAATACGCAGAAAATCGTCAATTGGACGAAGCGAATCCTTCGTCATCGGTCGTCACTTTAGATGTTGAAATTTTGGTCGGCAGACTACCGCCAAATTTTTAATAGGAAAATCCTTAAAAAAGCAGGGGAAATGATGAGATTAAACACAAAGTATTTGGATGGGCTCCGTTTTTGGTTCGCAATGTGGGTCGTTTTGGATCATTTTTACGCTTTTCTGGGAGGAAACAACTTTGTTTCTTTTCCCTATAGCTGGACGCTCCTTAACGGGGCGGTTCCGGTGGACGGATTTATCATCATTACCGGTTTTCTCATGATGTATCACTATATCCAAAGGCAGACGCAAGAGCCTTATCACTATCCGCCGACGATATGGAAGTTCTGGATGCGGAGATTATACCGGCTTTATCCGCTATATGCCTTAGCCATCCTGGTTGCTTTTATCTGCAACGATCAGCTGGTAGCCGCCAAGCATGACATTTTGCGCTTTTTTACGGGCGATGTGATTACCGGCTTCAATATTCCTTACGGCCACTATCAGCCCGACCTGAAAAATCTGATTGCTAATTTGACGTTTACGCACGGCTTCTACTCCGAATATGCCGTCGGGTTTCTCGATCCGGCCTGGAGCTTGTCGTTGGAAATGCAGTTTTATTTTTTATTTCCGTTTCTCTACGCGTGCTTCTTCGCTACTTCATCCAGGGTCAGACTCGTTGCGCTGCTGATTCCGCTTGCTGTCGTCTTCGCTCTCGTAATGCCCAAATTGTTCGGCATCTACGGAGACCCGGGCCTGTTCGATCATTTTCCGGTCCCGTCGATCCTGCTCTACAAATTCCACTTGTTCCTTTACGGCATGCTGCTCGCTGCAGTCGGTTTGGGCAAGGTCAAAGTGCGATACTTATTCGCCAGCCTGATCACCATCCTGCTGATTGAGCAGCCGTTGTCGATCGTTCTAGCGCTGGTCATTACCGTATTCCTGTTCCTTGAGCCTTTAAAACATAAAGGCTTCATTCCCGGATTCATATTCCAGCTGTTGGCTGGAATTCGCGGGTTGTTTGCCAATCGTTTTTCCACCTTCGGCGCGAATATTTCGTATTCACTGTATTTGATTCATCTTATCCTGTTCCCTGTTGTCGTATCGGGAGTGATTCATTACACTTCGTTAAGCAGCAAAATCGTTACGGCACTCGTTGCACTCGGAATTTATTTGGCAGTGTGCATTGCGATGTCTACCATTCTGTACTATACGATTGAAAAACCGTTCATTCAGCTTGGGAAAAAGCGGATGAAGGCATGGGACCAAAGGCTGGATGCGATGCACGAAACGATATACAGTGCTCCGCTGCAGTTCGACAAGCCAGCCGAAAAATGAGGCTTTGGTACAACGCGATCAGAAAATTTGATTAACGGCTCTTGAATTATTTTAAATTAAATAAAAAAAGGGCCCCCTTATTCGGAAAGCCTTAAATGATGCATCCCGATAAGCGCATGGCCCTTCTCAATTTTACCATATGTAACTATCTTGAAAAATTGGGCGGAATCCTTCGGCGAATTTTTCAACACCGAAGGTGCGACGACCGATGACGAAGGAAGTGATCGTCATAGGCGTCTATCCAGATATAAGGGGGGCTTTCACCATCATTCACTGCTTGCTCGACCGCAAACGGATCATGGTGCTCGTGTAATCTCCCCGCTCCAAAGGAATCATGAGCCCGACGTTCATCAAGCGGTCGCCGCCGAACGTTCCGAAGCCTTCTGCGACGTAATCGAGTTGCTCGTCAAGCCCCTTCAGCTTCAGCACCTTGTGCGACACGTTGGGCTCGGCCAGCACTTTAAAGAAGAACACGATCGCTTCGGTTTTCTTCTCCGAGACGAACATCCACGCGGTTTCCAGGCTCTCGAACGGGCTGATCAGCCGGTACAAGTCGCCCTGCTGCACCAGGGAGCGGATTTCCTTATAGGTCTTTACTTGCTGCTGGACGATAGCTTTTTCCTCGTCCGTACATTTCGTCAGATCGAATTCGTAGCCGAAATTGCCGGACATGGCGACATCGCCGCGCATCGTCAGCGGCGTGCACCGGCCGACCTGGTGGTTCGGCACAGCCGAGACATGAGCGCCGATCGCGCTGACCGGATAAACGAGGCTGGTGCCGTACTGGATCTTCAGCCGCTCGACCGCATCCGTATTGTCGCTTGTCCACGTCTGCGGCATATAATACAGCATCCCCGAATCGAAACGCCCGCCTCCGCTCGAGCAGTTCTCGAACAACACTTGCGGAAATTCGGACGTCAGCCGCTCCAATAATTCGTATACGCCCAGCATATAACGGTGGGCAATTTCGCCTTGACGTTCCGCAGGAGCCGCGGCCGACCCGATTTCCGTCAGGCTGCGGTTCATGTCCCATTTGATGTAGGAAATGGGAACGGTGCGCAAAAGATTGGACAAGGTTTGATACAAATATTCGCGCACATCCGCGCGGGACATGTCCAGCACAAGCTGCG
>Ga0207865_101071_pt1 | contig 23262 bp, 21 predicted proteins | sample HigsolmetaAR204D_FD_184836 | JGI IMG/M metagenome (GOLD analysis project Ga0207865, IMG submission 184836) | Ionic liquid and high solid enriched microbial communities from the Joint BioEnergy Institute, USA - AR20-4-D (SPAdes) (version 2) ...
TCCTCCAATACATGAGCCATCAGCGTTGCAAATTCTGCCTGAAGCAGGCGAAATAGGGTGGTTTCCAGTTCTTTAAAAGTCTGCGCATTCGTAGTATGATGAGACATAAGGGTTCTCTCCTTGGTATTTGTGGTAGTTGTGGTGACTTCACTTTACCAAGAAGAGGCCCTTTTTGCTATCCCTTTGCCCACAATAAGTTTACACTAACTGCAAATCGCGGACGGTTCCGGGGCGATGGAAGGAACGCTGGACAAATATACGGCGAAGTATAAAGCGGCGAAAAAAGAAGCGGCCGCCATTCCCGACGTCTTTGTCGAAGATCCCGCAGCTTCCTATTTTTCGGAGACATATAGCCAAAAGAGCGCCCAGTTGGATAAAATTATCAACGATGCCCGCATTAAATACATCATGGGCGAAATCGACCTGAACGGTTGGCAGAACGCGCTGGCCGAGTGGAGAAAAGCCGGCGGAGATCAGGTCGTGGAAGAATTGAACGCCCAATATGAAAAAGATCCGAACAAGACCCAATAAATTGGAAAAGGATTCGAACGGAGGATGAAGCTTTCATGAAAGTGACCGATGTGATCTGTTATTCGGCCAAAGGCCTGCTGTATGTCCGGGTGGATACCGACGAAGGGATTACGGGATTCGGGGAATGCAGCCCGATGCAGATCGAAACGACTTTGCAGCTTATCCAGTCGGTGGTCAAACCGATGGTGATCGGGATGAGCCCGTTTGACGGCGAATTGATCGAAGAACGGGTGATGAAGCTGCATTACAAAATGTCGGGACAGCTTCTGGCCATCGCTTTCAGCGGGGTGGAGATCGCGCTGTGGGATATCCGGGCGAAGGCGGCCGGCCAGCCGCTGTACAATCTGCTCGGCGGCAAATACCGCCAGGCGGTGCCTTTGTACGGCTCCAGCATGAGCAGGGATCTCACGCACGAGCAGGAAGCGGAGAAGCTGAAAGAAGGCATCGCGAAATATCAATTCAAAGCCGTAAAAATCAAGGTGGGCCCGCGAATGGGCACGGGCCTCGCTGTCGATCTTGACGACGATGCCGCCAAAGTGAGAACGGTGCGGGAGGCCATCGGGCCCAATATTAAACTGATGATCGACGCCAATAGTTCGTACACCTATATCCAGGCGGTGCAGTTTTATGAAAAAGTAAAACAGTACGATATTTATCATTATGAGGAACCGTGTCCGTATTATGATATTGAAGCTTACGTGAAATTGGCGAACACGCTGCCTGTACCCATCCATGTCGGGGAGCAGGACTGGAACTTGTATACGTTCCGGGATTTTATTTCCCGCGGTGCATGCCATATGTATGCCGCCGACCCGATAAAATGCGGCGGACTGGCAAACGCTAAACGCGCCGCCACATTGTGCAGGGCGTTTGGCATCGATTACATCCCGCACAATACGACCCGGGGGATCGGTTTTGCGGCGGCGCTGCATTTGGCGGCCAGCACTCCCGAGTGCAAAGGCTATTATGAATATTCCATCGAGAAGAACAACCTTCGCGAGCAATTTATTTCCGATCATCTGACCGTCCGGGACGGGTATATCCAGGTGCCGGACGGAATCGGCCTGGGCATTGAAGTGGATCTTGAGAAAATGGAGCGGTTGCTCAGAGTCACAAAATAAGCGATGGTACGAAGAGATATGATGTACGAGGCTGCAAAAAGCGTGTTGCGGAATGATCCAGACGGGTGGTGAAAGCATTGTTCGGAATTGGCCGGTATTTGTCCAAGTTGATTGTTTTCACCATGTTGGCAAGCTCCTTGCCGATCATTCTGCTCGGTCTTGTTTTTTACTTGAAAGTTTCCGACACCATCCAGCGAAAGGTGAACGAGGGCAATATCCAAATCATGGAACAAACGCGCCTTCGCGTGGAGCAAGTGCTGCGTTCGGTCGACCGCCAGACCGAGCACCTGGCTGAAAGCGAAATCGTCGAAGAAGCGTTGAATGTGGACATTGAGCCTTCCCGCTTTCAACTGGTGCAAAGCCTTTTGCATTCCATGTCCCGGGTGCAGACGTTTGAACTCGGCGTACAGGATGTTCATCTGATCCATTTGCAAAAAGGATGGGTGCTGGACAACGAAGGGTACAACAAGTTGTCGGATTTTGACGCCGCCTCAAGAATCGAGCGCTATCTCGCCGTGCCGAAGACCAAATTCTGGATTTCGGAGGACAAAGGTTTTTCCAAATATACCCGCAAACAGGACCGGGTGATCAACCTGGTGAGGAAAATACCCGCTTATTCCGAACATCCCCAGGGCATGCTCATTGTGGAAATACCGGGCCGGGAACTGCGCAATTTGTTGGCGCAAGAAAACACGCTCGGTGAAGTGATGATCCTGGATGAATCTTACCGGTTGCTGGCCGCGATGAATCCGGCGGCGGATTTCCCTCCCGATATGATCGGGACGATGGCATCGCGGTTGCGGAATTCGCCGCAGTCATCGGGAATGTATGAATTGGATTTGGAGCATGCCAAGGTTGGTCTGGCGTTTCAGCGGTCGTCTTTCAACGACTGGGTGTATTTGTCCGTCATCCCCATGGAATTGATCCGGCTGGAATCCCGGAACATCGGCTGGATCATCCTTTCTCTTTGCGTGCTGATGCTGTTTATGGCCGTTGTGATCTCCTTAAAGGGATCTCACCGCATGTACGCTCCGATCCGGCGCCTGTACTGCTCCTTGTTTGCCAATCAGGACAGGCGCATGCGCGGTGACGAACTGCATTTGATCAGCGAAGGATTCCTCCGGATGCGCGAGACGCAGATGCAAATGGCGGATCAGATTAAAGGCCATAGGCGGCAGCTTGAGGAACTGTACGCGCTGAAGCTCATTCAGGGCGAAATGAAGCCGGCGGAAATCGGGGAGAAGTTTGCTTTTCTGGGATACGACTGCGGCAAATGGAAACGGATGGCCGTACTTACCGTACAGATCGACACCTTAAAAGGTACCCGTTACAAGGAACAGGACGGAGAACTTCTGTTATTTGCCATAAGCAACATGATCGGGGAACTGATCCCAAGGGAACACCGCATTTTGCCTGTCGTCGTCCGTTCTTCCATCGTCACGTTCCTGTTTGGCCATTTGACGCCGAACGAGGAATTCAGGTCGTTTGTCTACTCCACGGCGAAACGAATTCAGGATGAAGTATACCGTTATTTGTCCCTGCGCGTCAGCATCGGGATCAGCCGGACGTATGACGGTGTCCTTGGGGCGTACAAAGCATGCCGGGAAGCGGCGGATGCGCTGAAGTACAGAATATTGTTCGGACAGCGGACCATACTGCACATCGATGACGTACAAGCGAATTCCGCGGCGAAAGCACAGTATCCGAAAGAGCTGGAGCGCTCGCTGCTCGATGCGGTGAAGATGGCGGACCGGGAAAAAACAGAAACGTTACTCGATCAGTTTTTCCGGGAATTGTCCGGCCAGTATCAAAATTACAGCGATTATCAGATTGCGGTGACGCGGTTTTTCGTCAATCTGATCCGCATTTTGCAGGACAGCGGCATATCTTACCCGGATTTGCTCGGCTGCGATCCGCCTTTGCTCGAGCAGTTGCATTCGCTCTCTTCGGTGGAGGAAATGCGGTCCTGGTTCCGGGAAAGCGTGATCGAACCGATTACGCGTGTCTACGAGGAACAACGGCAAAAGAGGTATCGCAGCATTTCCCAGGAAGTGCTGCAATTAATCCACGAACGTTACGACACCGACCTGACGTTGGAATCGTGTTCCAACGAGCTCCATTATCATCCCAGTTATATCAGCAAAGTGTTAAGACAGGAGCTGGGCGTCAGTTTCAGCGACTATTTATTGCAGTACCGGTTGGGCAAAGCCAAAGAAATGCTGGAACACACCGATATGAAAATTGCCGAAATCGCGGAAACGTTGCGCTATCACAATTCGCAAAACTTTATCCGCTCCTTCCGGAAATTTTACGGCCTGACCCCCGGGGCATACCGCGAACAATATATGGCTGCGCAGACCAAGACACCGCTGATCCGGTCGCCGTAACGTTGCCTCAACACTTCCCGAGAAAATGTCTCGGGTTTTTTTGTTTCCGCAACGCTAACGTTTTGTGAAAAGTGCCCGCACAAATGATTGAATAACGGTGAAATCTGAAGAAATCTCATCATTGCAAACGGTTGGGATTTACTGGACGGTCCATATGCAATTTGCGTTATTTCAACCAGATATTTACAATGAAACTATTATCGATATTCGATAAAATACGAAATTTGTGGCGCAAGATGAGCAACCTCATGAGATCTGTATTGAAGTTCAGCGGAATATTTTCAAAATGATGAACGAAGGATGGATGAGGGTATGCAAGTCATGGACAATCATAAAAGCGCTGACAAAAAGTATGCCGTCGATGATGTGATCATGGATTTGGTTGCCAATCGGGAACGGCATGCCGAAGCATGGAATGATGATCAACTTTATCTCCGCCTCGGTCTCCGTTTTTCTTTTCCCGCCATTGCCTTATTCGAATTTCATCCAAACTCCTCCGATCTGCCGGCCGTAAGAAAATGGAACGATGCGGCGCGAAATTTTTTGGAGCAAGCCAGCCCCGAGTCCAGAATTTTCAAAAATGACGAAGGAAATGTCGGCATGTTGTTTTCATGGAAATCCAAGTCGATGTTGGCCGAACTGAAACGGAAACTGGAACAGCGGTTTCTCATTCAAGTAAGCGTCGGTGTCGGACTCCCCTGCAATCAATTGACGAATCTGTTTCAATCGTATGGCCAGGCTTTTACCGCTTTGCAGGACAAATTTTACAAAGGAATCGGACAAGTTATTTTCTTTAGTGAAGTGAAACCTTACAAGGAACTTTGCCATTATCCGTATTTTATGGAAGAAGACTTGTATGCGCTGTTGAAATCGCCATCGAGTTATTCGGCGTTGGAACCGGTTGTCCAATCGTTTTATGATTTGGTTTTGCAGGACGGGCCGGTGGAAATCGGCGTGATTCAGGAAATTACGATGCGTCTGATGATCGGATTGGAGAAACGAATGTTTACCGAAACAGGGGAAGCGAATATGGAAATGCGGCCCCGGATCATATCGGTCGTCAAAATGGAAACATTGCAACAAGTCAAGAGGTATTTAACGGATTATCTTTATGAATTAAACGAAAAAATGTCGGGGGCGCATTGGGAAATCAACCATAAAACCATCCAGAAAGCCATTCAATATATGGAACAGGATTGCCGTCATGCCACGCTAAACTCGATCGCGGAAAAAGTGTGCATGACGCCTACCTATTTGAGTCTGATCTTCAAATTGAACACGGGGAAAACGTTTATTGACCATTTGACTGATGTCCGGATCCGGAAAGCCAAGAAGCTGTTAAAGTGCACGAATCTGAAAAATTATGAAGTTTCCGAGCAGATTGGATATCACGATTCGCGCTACTTCAGCCAGGTTTTCAAAAAAAAGGTGGGCGTTTCGCCAAGCGAATACAGGGAGTCTTTGCGAAAATGATTCGCCTGTCATGCGCGGTTTCTTTGACGGAACGAAATAAATCAAACAAAATCATAAATATCTCGCATGTCGGGTTCCGGATCTTTTTGTTATAATTGGGCGTAAAAACGGTTTCGGTACAGGATTTGCACGGATTGGCGCCGTTTTGCACGTTGAAGGGAAAGGAGGTTGAATGTATCGTTGTGGCACATTCCTTTGGGGGCCCGGCATTCTGAAACGGATGATTTGACGGTGATGAGGTGAGAACATATGCGTACCCGTAAGCGAGTTTCGGTGTTCGCAGCGGTGATGTCGGCATTATTGATGCTCGCCGGTTGCGGTTCGGCCAATCATGAAGCGTCTTCGGGCGTCGCCGAACCCGCTCCGGCAACTCCGGGAGACAATCGGCAGACTGCGGCGCCTGCTGACAGTCGGCAACCGGAAGGAAAGAAGGGCGGCAAATTTGTTTTTTGGGATAAGTCCGAGTATGTCAAAGAATACAACGACATCATGAAGCAGCGGGCGGAACAATTCGGCAAGGACAACAATATTGAAGTGGAGTATGTGATCGTTCCGCCAAACGATTTAAAGACCAAATTGATGGCGGCAATCGAAGCCAAAAATCCGCCGGATCTGGTTGTGACCGACGATTTTCTTGCGAAACAATTTGTCGCTATGGACCAATTGGTTGATGTCGGCGACATAGTGGACGGCATCGATTTCAAGGACGGCGCGAAAAATATCGCCAAAACGGTTCAGGGGTATTTCATGGTGCCGCAATCGATTCACGCCAGCGGGGGATACTTGAGAAAAGACGTTTGGGACCGACACCATTTGCAGCCCCCGACAACCTGGCAGGAACTGTACGAGCAAGCGAAAATCGTCAATGATCCGCAAAATGGTTTTTATGCCGTCGGATTTCCTTTGGGCGCTTCCGGCGGAGGCGATGCCGAAGGGATGGTGAGGGACATCGTATCAGGGTTTGGCGGCTCTTTCGTGGACGAGAATAACCATATCGTCGTAAATTCCAGGGAAACATTGGAGGCGATCACTTTTCTCGCCAAGTTTTATAAGGAAAACCTGACTCCGCCATCCTCCGTGACATGGGACGATTTGGGAAACAATAACGCTTATTTGGCGGGGACCGTCGGACTTATTTTTAACGCCGGCAGCCTTTACAACGCTTTGAAAAACGACAAACCGGATCTGGAGAAAAACACCCTCCTCATATCCAAGCTTGGCGGGCCGAAGGGACGGTTCATCCTGGGAGGCGGCAACGTGTTCGCCGTTTTTAAAAACGGTTCGAACACCGATGCGGCCAAGCGGTTTGTCACGGAATTTTTCGATAAAACGTTTTATGACGATTTGGTCACAACGATTGGGGGCATGTGGATCCCCGTACTGAACGGCTTGGACGAAACCGAATTCTGGAAAGACCCGAACAACAAGACGGCAGGCTGGCTGGAGCAATCGAAGCATGTGGTTGGCGCAGGAAATTATCCCGGACCGGAAGACGATCTGGGCGCCAAGGTCAAATCTTTGCAACTGGGAACGAAGGCGGTGCAAAGAATCGTCGTCGGCAATATGGATCCGCAGCAGTCGCTGGATATTCTTGAGCAGGAAATGAAGGAAATATACGGCGCTCCATAGTTGGTTGATTTTCAGACGAAGATCTGTCCGGCGGGCGATGCGCCGGACAAACAAACCGGGGAGCGGACAGAAAAAACAACGGACTGAAGGGCAAAACAGACTAACGGACAAAACGAGACTGTCGATTTATTGTGCAAAATCGTCAGAAAGTGAATATTTGCCTTCCGGCGAGTTTTGGATTTCCATTCCTTACCTCTTAACATTTTTGGTTGGATCAAGGAATGGAAAACAAGATGTCTGAGTTTTAGGAAGGCAATATTCACGTAAACCCTTATATTTTTTGCACTATCAACAGTGAATCGACAGTCTCAAAACAAGGATAAACGGATAAAACATTGGAGTAAACGGATGAAACGAAACGTTGAAGGAAACGGATGAAACGTTGAGTAGACGGATAAGGCGTTGGAGTAAGCGGATGAGACGTGGAGTAGACGGATAAGGCGTTGGAGTAAACGGATAAAACTTCGGAGTAACGGAATGAACATTGGGGCAGACAGATAAAATTTTGGAGTAAACGAAAAAACTTCGAAATCAACGGTTGAAACGTCGGGGTGACAACGGATAATACGGCATAGTCTTTCTTGTCGGGCGGTGGTCATTTGAGGATCGAAAAACAAACGAATACGGGATGGCATGCGGAGAAGTACGGGAGAAAGTATGACCGGGCGTTGGGATACGTGCTGGTGTTGCCCGTGGCCCTCGTCATCTTTGTCGTGATCGGGATCCCCTTTGTCAATTCGCTGTACTTGAGTTTTACGGATAAAGTGGTCGGCATGGATCCGAAATTTGTCGGCTTGAAGAACTACCTGTACCTTTTCTCCGACAGAGAATATTGGAAAGTGCTGAAAAATACGTTGATTTTTATGGTTGCCGGCGTCGGCCTGAAACTGGTTTTCGGCCTGATCCTGGCTGTTGTGGTGAATGAAACGTTTTTCGGGCGGGGTTTTTTGCGAATGATTTTGCTCATTCCCTGGGCTTTGTCGGGGATGGTGGCAGCGACGACCTGGCGTTGGATGTACGATGACACTTATGGCATCATTAATTCCTTGCTGCTCCGCTGGGGGATCGTCGATTTACCTTTGCCATGGACGTCCGGCGTCCATGTCGTTCTCGTTTCGGTCATCATCGTGAATATATGGAAAGGGCTTCCGTTTTTCATATTCAGCCTGTTAGGCGGACTGCAAACGATTGACCCGCAAATGTATGAAGCTGCGACGATTGACGGAGCCGGATGGCTGAGACAATTTTTTTCAGTGACCATTCCTTCGGTTATGCCTGTCATGACCATCACGACATTGTTATCGTCGATATGGACGTTTAACAATTTTGAAAGTGTGTTTCTCGTAACGGGAGGCGGGCCGTTGAACGCTTCCGCCGTGATTGCCACCTATACATACGAAGTTGCCTTCCTGCAGAACAAGATGGGCCAGGCGCTTGCTGTAGCCGGATCGGTGATTCCCATTCTCGTCGTTATCATTCTTTTTTCCATGCGGAAACTGAGTACCGACGATTAGTTGGTTGCGGGAACCGGGCGAACCGGGTTGTGAAGGCCTTCCTCATATAAAGTGTCACAATGTGCGAAGACGGAACTTTGTTGGTCCTTAATCGAACCTTTTTCGTGTCAGAAAGGGGATGAACATGAAGAAAAAAACTTGGAAAAAAATCAGAAAGTATACGGTCATTTATGTCATTGCCGTGATTGCGGCCATCTGGACGTTGTTTCCGGTGTACTGGATGATCAAATCTTCGCTTACGCCTGACGATGAGATGTACTCCCCAAAACCGGCGCTATTTCCTGCGCGCTGGACGTTGTCCCATTATGAAGAATTGTTCCGGGAAACGACCTTTATGAATTATGTGCTGAACAGCCTGTATGTGGCGTCACTGGTTACCGTCATTTCGGTGGCGATCAGCATTATCGGTTCTTACAGCATGACACGGCTGCGTTACAGAGGTCGGGTGTTTATGGCCAGAAGCATTATTTATACGTATCTTTTGCCTACGGCGGTGTTGTTTATCCCGATGTATGTGTTGGTCAGCAGGTTGGGCCTCAGTGACAACAAAAACGCCTTGCTCGTCATATATCCGACGATAATCGTACCTTACTGCTGTTATATGCTGGTCAGTTATTTCAAGGCGATACCGAAAGAATTAGAAGAAGCGGCCCTGATCGACGGATGCACCAGTTTGCAGTCATTGTTCAAAATCATGATTCCCATTGCGGCACCGGGTATTGCCGTAGTCTCCACTTTCGCCTTTACCATGGCGTGGAACGAATATTTGTACGCGCTTGTTATGACAACAAGCCCCAGCCAGCAAACGGTGACGGTCGGGATTTCCGGCTTTAAATATTCCGATCAGGCCATTTGGGGACTTTTGATGGGTTCGTCGGTCATTGCCTCGATTCCTGCAGTCGCCTTATATTTCTTTGCCCAGAAATTTTTGAAAACCGGTCTGGCGGCCGGCGGCGTGAAATAATCGATCTTCCTGATAAAACATCATTTTAACGATATAAAACATCATTTTAACGATTATCGATAATATGGCATCGCTCCTTCCGAATTGCAAATATTGGAACGGTTGTTGTTTGACATGAAACAAGCCTCGCTGAAAAGGGAGGCTTACCGTTTGATTGAAATTGTCATGGATTTCCGCGAATTTTTTTACCGGCGCTGCAACAATCGGCTCTTGCAAGACCATCCTGGAAATAAGTCATGCGTTGGTTGACTCGGATGTGTTGCTTTTATTCAATCAAACAAATCTTCCAAAATGTCAAACACTCTTTTTTTCTTCTTCGGTTTGTGATGCCGGTCGTAGTAACCCCGGTCATCGTACTCCCGGTATTTGCGGTCGTCCGGGTACGGGTAACGGCGGTCTTCTTCATAGTGTTCATATTCCCGTTGGAATTCGCGCACTTCGTTCATCAGTTTTTCCAGTTCGCCGCGATCCAGCCAAACCCCTTTGCATTCCGGACACACATCGATCATGACTCCGTTTTTTTCCACTTCCCGCATTCGAACGTCGTTACATACCGGACATTTCATCCGGAAGTCCCTCCTTTGCAAATTTTGCAATAGTTTGTTCAATACAATACTATACGATACCAAAAAACTATACGATACTAAAAAGGTTTGGTTTCGTGATTCCGCGGACGAATACCGCCCTGATTTGGAGGATCTCCGGATATGCATAGCTAATGAATTGAGGGTGACTGTCGATTTATCGTGCAAAATCGTCTGATCGTGGAGGCGGTGAATCCTTTGGAAGACTGCAGGAAAATAAATGTTTGCCTTCCGGCGAGTTGTAAAGGACGGGCATCCGGTCTTCACCTCCAGTGACACCCAACCTAACGAATCGTACAGTCGTTATTTGGTCAATTTCCCTTTATTTCCTGATGTAAGGAACTGGGAAAACGCTATTTGCCCCGTTCGTTCCCCAAAATACATAAATAGGTGCCAATAGCGTTATCTGGATTCGTAAAAAATGGAAAAACGGCATTTTTAAAGGAATAACGTTACAGAGATTCTTTAAGATGCGGATTGTGAAAGTCGGCCGCCGGGTCTTTTCGACCGGAATCCCCATCCCTTAGGCAGGGACGTAGTTGCCGCGGAAGCGGAACATGGGAAGACGCCTTACGAAGCGGCTTTGATACGAACGGTAAAGAAATGATGGCCTTCCGGCGAGTTTGGGATTTCCAATTGTCTCCGCCCCGTGCCATAAACCCATTCCATTTGCCGGGTTGCCAGATCGGGCGAAAAAAAGTATGATCTAAAATAAACAATCATAGATCAACCGATAAACGCTGACTTCTGCAAACCAGGTTCCAACCTAAAAAAGCATTAATGTTCTAAAAAAGCATTAATGTTCTAAAAAACATCAATACAATGGAATAACCACCAAGAATACGGCGCTTGCGCGGCTCAAAACACGCTAAAAAGCAACAATGCAATGACAACTTGGTGTGAGTGGCGCACTGTTGATCACTGATTGCGTCCAATAAGCAACACCAATAAGCAACAATGGGAGACTGTCGATTGATTGTGCAAAATGAGTAGAAAGTGAAATGATGGCCTTTCGGTTTTGGCTTTCCATTCCTTACCTCTTACATTTTTTGTTGGATCAAGGAATGGAAAACAAGATGTTTGAGCGAAGGAAGGCAACATTTCACGTAAAGCCGTATTTTTTTGCACCATCAACAATGAATCGACAGTCTCAATGGAACAACTAAGGGCGGCAACATTTTCATCCGGCAGTCCGGGCAGTCGGACCCATGCGAACTAGAGGACGGGAGGCGGCAAACATGGCCCCATACAGGCTAAGAATGGAACGATTACAGCAAAAACTGCGGCAGCATGGCGCCCATGGGATGCTCCTTACGCAAAATGTGGATCTATATTATTTTACGGGATCCATGCAGGCGGGATATGCTTTTGTACCGGCGGAAGGAGAACCTGTTTATTTCGTGCGGAAAAGTTTTGTGCGCGCCAAAGAAGAATCGGCCGTTCCGGTTGAGCCGCTCGGATCTTTGCGGTCGTTTGCCGCGCGGTTGTTTGAACTTTATCCGCTGTTGGGAGCGGCGAAACGGCCGGTCCTGGCCACCGAATTCGATGTGTTGCCGGTACAACAAATGCGGCGGTTGGAGCAAGCGATGCCTGAAGTCACTTGGATAGACGGGTCCGTATGGGTTCGCGAAGTGCGGATGGTGAAATCGCCCGACGAAATCGCCGTCATCAAACAGGCCGCCCGCATTATCGATGAAGCGTTCGAATCGGCGGTGGTTCATGTCCGTGAAGGCATGCGGGAGTTTGAACTGATGGCGATGATTGAACATTTTATCCGTTTGCGCGGACATCTGGGGCTAATGCGGATGCGGAGTTACAATCAGGAACTGGTTACCGGCATGGTCGCGGCAGGATCCGCAGCCGCAAAACCGACCTATTTCGACGGGCCGGCAGGTGGAGAAGGCTTAAGTCCGGCCAGTCCGCAAAGTTCGGGCCGCCGCCCGATCCGGCGTGACGAGCCGATTCTGGTGGACATTGGCTGCAATCTGGACGGCTATCTGATTGACCAATCGCGAACCCTGGTGATCGGTACGATGCCTGACGATCTGGAGCAGGCGTACATGCTGTCGGAAAACATCTTGCGCGCAACGGAAAAGCAATTGAAGCCGGGCACGGTTTGCGAAGATTTGTACGAACAGGCAGTGGAACTTGCGGCCCAAGCGCGACTGGAAGAACATTTTATGGGTTACCGGGACGACAGGGTCAAATTTCTTGGCCACGGGATCGGGCTGGAAATCGATGAACTTCCCGTTCTAGCCAAAGGATTCAAATATCCCCTGGAACCGGGAATGGTCATTGCCATAGAACCGAAGTTTACCTTTCCCGGGCGAGGCGTTGTAGGAATTGAAAACAGCTACTGCATAACAGACTCCGGCTACGAGAAGCTGACCGTATCGCGTGAAGGGATTATCCGGGTGGAACCGTAAACGATGACCGTAAATGATGAGCGTAAACGATAACCGTAAATGATGACCGTAAATTAAATGATGAGCGTAAACGATAACCGTAAATGATAACCGTAAACGATGAGCGTAAACGAGGAGCGCAAGATGATACCGGCAAAGAAGAGGTCGGAACACAAGAACATGCCGAAAAATAAAAAAGAGATGTCAAAGCGGCCCAATGCCGGTTGCCGCTTCGATCACTTCTCAGGCAGGCTGTCCGTTCAGTTCCCCTGTTCCGTTTTGGCAAGGTATTCCCGCAGCTGTTCGGGGGCGTATTCTCCCCAACCTTGATCCATAATGCGGCGCAGTCCTAAAAATTCGATCGGTACATTTTCCCAACCGGAATGCGTAATGGTTACTTCCGTTCCGCCCTTCACTTCACGCAATTCAAATTGCAAAGTCGTCTCGTGTTGATTAATATACCAGTGAAGATGAAGCCGATGCGGTTTTTTGATATCGAGTAATTGGCACGGAACGATTCCGTCCCAGTTCCCCATCGGTTCCGACTGAAATGTGAAGCGTCCGCCTATGACGGGCTGAAAAGTATTGGGCATAAGCCAGGCGGCCAGACCTTCCGAAGTGGCAATCGCTTCCCATACTTTGTCCACTGGTGCGGCTACTGTGAAGCTGTGCCGTATGGCAGGCAAGGTTGTCATAGTTGATTCCTCCAATAATTTATGTCAGATCGGAAACCGTTTTGTTCCGCCAATCATTATACGGTAGAAGAGGCTTCATGTAAACTCTGCGGAAAAAACAGGGTTTTCCCGGTTCGTCTTTTTTGTGAAATATTTGCATTGACATCGGAATTTGTTTCATAAATCGTATGTTCTCCTTCGTTTCATAAATAATATTTTCTCCGAAAAAGCGATGTTTTATTGGACACCTAGTCTATTTTTATGTAGGATATGATATAATCATAATTATAGCGGATTATAGCGGTTTACTAATTGTGCTCTCCGGGAAGTTTCCGGTCGGTGTTGATATTTTTTCAGGCTTTTTGGGAGAGCTGGATGGGAGGGAAGGAAATTGCTGCGACTTGGAACTAAGGTGATCATTGTTTCGGACTCGCTGGAACAAAACCTTCCGATCGGTGATTACGGGTACATTATTGCATACGACCGAAATGCGGATAATATATTCGATTACGTTGTTCGGGTACCGAAGATGAACAAACATTATTATGTACCCGCTTGCGACATTGAGACGGAAGAAGTTTTAATACGCCGCGAGGCGGACCGTGTGGAGAAAGAGGCGTTGATCGATTTCGCCTTGGCTACCAAGAATGAAGAACTTTTCCGGCAAATCATGAACGGCGGCCAGAATGAGAAAAAGCCGGAAAAGAGCAAAGATGTACAAAGCCAAGAAGATTTTATCAAGCAAATCAATCTGAAAGCATGGATTTAATTTTTCGCTTCTGTTTAATTTTACGCTTTTGTTACAAACGATTACGCTTTCCTGAATATCTCCGGTGCCGGCGGACGGGTTGAAGTCTTCCGGCACTTTTCGCGTGCGCGGAAAAGACCTGGCGGTCACCCAAGCGGGTTGCGCCGCCGTAAACCCGTTTTTGCCGCCAACCGTCTGCTTGATCCGTCTGTACGCTTCCATTGAGTTGGCTGTCCGGCTAATATATAATAGGAACAATAATCGCAAGATCTGTGACAGTGAGATGGGAGGCACGTTGATGAGCATTTCCGTGAAAGATGTGGAATATGTGGCTGATCTGGCCCGCTTGGAACTGAGCGAAGAAGAAAAAAAGGAATTTACGGAACAGCTGAACGCCATACTGCAATATTTTGAACAGCTGAACGAACTGGACACGGAGGACGTCAAGCCCACCAGCCATGTTATACGCATGGCCAATGTGTTGCGGGAGGATGTTGTCCGGCCTTCCTGGCCTCTGGACCAGGTGTTGCTGAACGCGCCGGATGAGGAAGAAGGCCAGTTCAAAGTGCCGGCCGTAATGGAATAGCTCTCGTTGAAGGAGGACCTTTTCGTGTCATTGTTTGATTTGAGAATACAAGAAATACATAATCGTTTGGCTCATAAAGAACTGGCCGTGTCGGATCTGGTGGAATACTCTCTGGAAAGAATCCGCTCGGTCGACGGGAAGATCAGGGCCTTTCTTACGGTGGACGAGGAAGGGGCCCGCGCGGCGGCGCGCACATTGGACAACCAGATGCGTGACGGCGACAATGAGCGGGGACTGTTGTTCGGCCTGCCCGCCGGAATTAAAGATAACATCGTCACTCAAGGGTTAAGAACGACTTGCGCCAGCAAATTTCTGGCCAATTACCGCCCGATTTACAATGCCACCGTAATGGACCGTTTAAACCGTTCCCAATCCGTCACCATCGGCAAGTTGAATATGGACGAATTCGCCATGGGCGGATCGAACGAAAATTCCGGATTTCATCCTACGCACAATCCTTGGAACACAAACCATGTGCCGGGCGGATCGAGCGGCGGTTCGGCCGCGGCGGTCGCTGCCGGCGAAGTGTATTTCGCGCTCGGTTCGGATACGGGTGGTTCCATCCGTCAACCCGCCGCTTATTGCGGCATAGTAGGTCTGAAGCCGACTTACGGACTCGTATCCCGTTTCGGTCTGGTGGCGTTCGCCTCTTCGCTTGACCAGATCGGGCCGCTGACGAAAAATGTGGAAGACGCGGCGTATGTCCTGCAAGCGATCGCCGGACATGACCCGCAAGATTCGACATCGGCCAAGGTGGATATTCCCGATTACATCAGCGCCCTGACTGAAGATCTGCAAGGCTTGCGTATCGGGATACCCAAGGAATATTTTGGCGAAGGGATTGATCCCCAGGTGAAGGAAGCGGTGTTAGCCGCTTTGCGCGAACTGGAACGTTTGGGCGCAGTATGCGAGGAAGTCTCTCTGCCGCATACAAAGTACGCCCTGGCCGCCTATTACTTGATCGCTTCATCGGAAGCTTCGTCCAACCTGGCCCGGTTCGACGGGGTCAGATACGGCGTCCGGGCGGAAGATGCCGACAATTTGCTCGACGTGTACCGCAAATCGAGAAGCGCGGGATTCGGTCCGGAAGTGAAGCGGCGCATTATGCTGGGAACTTATGCATTAAGTTCCGGTTATTATGATGCGTATTATTTAAAAGCGCAGAAAGTCCGCACGCTAATCAAACAAGATTTCGACCATATTTTCGAACGGTACGATGTGATCGCGGGTCCGACCGTTCCGACCCCGGCCTTTCGAATCGGCGAGCAGGTGGGCGATCCGTTGACAATGTACCTGAACGATATTTTAACAATCCCCGTAAACCTGGCCGGCATACCCGCCATCAGCGTGCCGTGCGGCCTGGTGAACGGATTGCCGGTCGGATTGCAAATTATCGGCAAGGCGTTCGATGAAACGACTGTGCTCCGGACCGCTTACGCGTTCGAGCAAGCGACGGAACATCACAAGCGGCGTCCGCAGCTGTAAAGAGGTGAAAACGCGATGTCAACAATAACGGATACAAAATACGAAACCGTGATCGGCCTGGAAGTCCATGTCGAACTGCACACGAAAACGAAAATCTTTTGCGGCTGTTCCACAGCATTCGGGGCCCCGCCCAACACGCATACCTGTCCGGTCTGTCTGGGGCACCCCGGCGTTCTGCCCGTATTGAACCGGCAAGCGGTCGAATACGCCATGAAAGCGGCCATGGCGCTGAATTGCGAGATTGCGACGGAATGCAAGTTTGACCGCAAAAACTATTTTTATCCGGACTTGCCCAAGGCGTACCAAATTTCTCAATACGACCAGCCGATCGGAAAAAACGGTTGGATCGAAATCGAAGTTGGCGGTAAAACGAAACGAATCGGCATCAACAGGGTGCATCTTGAGGAAGATGCGGGGAAACTGACGCATGTCGAGGGCGGTTTTGCGACGTTAGTCGATTTTAACCGCGTCGGCACTCCGTTGATCGAAATCGTCTCCGAACCGGATATCCGGTCTCCGGAAGAAGCGCGGGCTTATCTGGAAAAATTGCGGGCGATCATGCTTTACTGCGAAGTGTCCGATGTAAAAATGGAGGAAGGGTCGCTCCGCTGCGACGCCAATATCAGCTTGCGTCCGTACGGGCAACACGAGTTCGGCACGAAAGCCGAACTGAAAAATATGAACTCCTTCCGCGGAGTACAGCGGGGACTGGAATATGAAGTGTTGCGCCAGACGGACATTTTGGAAAACGGCGGCCGGGTTGTCCAGGAGACCCGGCGTTGGGACGAAGCGCAAGGCAAAACGTTTTCCATGAGGTCCAAAGAAGAAGCGCACGATTACCGTTATTTCCCCGATCCGGATCTGGTGCTTCTCCATATTGACGAGGAATGGAAAGAACGGGTGCGGAGCACGATTCCCGAATTGCCGGATGCGCGCAAGGAAAGGTATACGAAACAATATGGCTTGCCCGAATATGATGCGGGCATCATCACCTCGTCGAAAAAATTGGCCGATTTCTTTGAAGAAAGCTTGCGATACACCAGTGACGCCAAAGCGGTCTCCAATTGGATCATGGGCGAACTGCTCGGGTATTTGAACGCCAACAATATGGAAATCGACGATGCGAAGATCACGGGCGAAGGCATGGGCGAATTACTCGGTTTGATCGAGAAAGGCACCATCAGCAACAAAATCGCCAAGACCGTCTTCCGCGAAATGATCGCCACGGGAAAACTGCCGCAGCAAATCGTCGAAGAGCAAGGTTTGGTGCAAATCAGCGACGAAAAAGCGATTCTGGAAGTTGTCGACCGGGTCATTGAACAAAATCCGCAATCTGTGGCCGATATCAGAGCGGGGAAGACAAAAGCCGTCGGTTTTCTGGTCGGACAGGTGATGAAAGAGACGAAAGGAAAAGCCAATCCCGGTCTGGTCAACAAGTTGATCATGGAAAGACTGGACCGGTAACAGCGTTTCGCTTGCGAATCCAAAAGAGCGTCAAATAATGAGGAAACGACAATAACATAGCGGAAAATAAAGAAACGATAAAAAGAGGGGCAGCCGTTTTCGCCGACCGGCGCTCCTTTTTTGTTTGCCGGGCGCATAGGAATGTTTGACATAACATATAGAATTTTAGGAAATGATTGGTGATGTTAAAAAAATTTTGTAGTACAATGATACAATATGCGGTATGAAAAGCGAGGGATGAAATTGGAAAATCCTTGGGTTATCGATTGGCTGACAATAACTTTTCGGCTTCTGCTGGCCATTATTCTCGGGGGACTGATCGGTCTGGAACGGGAACAGAGCAGCCATGCCGCGGGGTTCCGTACGCATATTCTCGTCTGTTTGGGTTCTTCGCTTATCATGCTTCTTTCGATTTACGGCTTCCCGCAATTCGCGAATGAGCCCAATGTGCGGATCGATCCGGCCCGTCTGGCCGCCCAGGTGATCAGCGGCATCGGATTTTTGGGTGCCGGAACCATCTTGCGCAACGGTTTGTCGATCTCCGGCTTGACGACAGCGGCTTCCCTTTGGGTTGTGGCAGCCATCGGCCTGGCGGTCGGAGCCGGTTTTTATTTCGCTTCCGCGCTCGCTTGCTTCATGGTGCTTTTCAGTCTTTGGATGCTGAATATTGTGGAGAAGAAGTATTTGAACAACAAAAAATATCACACCATCAAAATCACCGCAATAGATAAACCGGGAACTTTGGGTTTGATTTCTTCCGCCCTGGGGTCCAGCGCGATCGATATCCGCAAAGTGTTTTTGGAAGATTCGGGCGAAGAAGAAGAACGGAAGAAAATATTGATTACGTTCCACGTCAAAATGCCCAAACCGAACATGGCTCCCCAGATTGTGGAAGAAATCCGCCTCATCAAAGGGGTATCGGAGGTCTCGGTTGAATAAACAACGCCGTTTGATTGAACTTATTGCAGCGTTTGTGTTGGAACTTTTTCGCTGTCATTGCGTAATACTATTGAAAAGCATTATAATTTAAATAATAGTCTATAACACGGAATCACGTACAAACCACGTAATCATTATGAAAGTCACGCGATCGATTGACTTGGGGGTTATATACATGACAACACGATTGGAATCAGCTCAGGAAAAATTGAAAAAATCAGGTGTGCGCATGACCCCCCAAAGGCATGCCATTCTCAATTATTTGCTGGAATCGATGTCCCATCCGACCGCGGATGAGATTTACCGGGCGCTGGAAAACAAATTTCCAAACATGAGTGTCGCTACCGTGTACAATAATCTCAAGACGTTTATCGAAGCGGGACTGGTAAGGGAACTTACCTACGGGGACCAGGCCAGCCGTTACGACGCCGACGTGTCCGACCATTATCACGCTGTATGCGATATCTGCGGCAAAATGGTCGACTTTGAGGACCCGGTAATGGTGCAGGTGGAACAATCCGCTGCGGAGAAGACCGGTTTCCAAATTCGCGGACACCGCCTGGAAGTGCACGGAACATGTCCCGAATGCCAAAAAGAAAAAGTCCATTGATCTTTTGCGCCTTTGCTGAATGCTCTCTTTTTGGTCGGAACGGGACGGAAGCCTGATGTAGCCGAAGCCTGATGCCGCTTGGATTAAAGACGCATTTCGAGCTTCTTTTGGTACAATGGAGCGGGAGATGCGTCTTTTTTGGCTTCCGGGGATTGGATAGGGGGAAGCGCGGATTGAAGCGGGAAGTTGCGTGTTTATGATTGCCAGACACGATTTCCGGGGAGAGTGAGACTTGAAAACATGGAAACCGGACGGTTGCTTCGGACCCGAAGAGTCCGTAAGAGAAAGCCGAAGCTGATTTTTTTTCTGTTTTTCGTTGCCATCGCATGTTTTGCGACCATTTTTGCGTATTGGGAGCAATATTATCCGAATCCGCATCATGCCGTTCCCGATTTTGGCGGATTGGAAAAACCGGTGTTCCATAATGGAATGATGCTGGAAGAATCGGCGGCCGGGGAGAGGGAAAGTCTTAAATTGCCGTTTTCCATTGTAAAAAAATATATCGATCCCCATATTATTTATGAGGAGCAAAGCGAATCGGTCATTATAACAACCAGGGACAAAGTGCTGCGGATGAATACGGACAAGCTGACAGGCATGATCAACGAAAAACCGTTCCAGCTTCATTTTCCTGTGGAAAAGGCCGGCGGACAAATTTTTTTGCCCGTTCAACCGCTGCTTTCACTGTACCAGATCGAGCTAAGGGAATCTGAAACTAGCGGAGCGGTCATTCTCGTCAAAGCGGGAGACCGCATTCAATGGGGGGTCACGGCAACATTCCCGAACAAACCGGAACGCACGGTTCCAATGCGTGCCGAACCGTCCGTCAAAGCGCCCATATTGGCTGACTTGCGCCAGGAAGAACAAGTAATGATATTATCCGACGAACAAGATTGGTATAAAGTCCAGCAAGATACGGGAGTGGTCGGATACGTTCGGAAAAAATGGCTGACTCCCGGCCGGTTGGAGATCGTGCCGCACAATGAACCCGATCCGCTTCCGTTGTGGAAACCGGAAAACAAAATACATTTAACGTGGGAGCAGGTCACTTCCAGACATCCCGATACGGAACAGATCGGGGAAATGCCCGGAGTGAATGTGGTCAGTCCGACATGGTTCGAGCTTCAGGACGGGAACGGCAATATTAAAAACAAGGCGAGCGCCGGTTATGCAGAATGGGCCCGGGAGCGGAATTACCAACTGTGGCCGCTGTTCAGCAACGGTTTTGAACCGGAACGGACCAGCGAAGCGCTGTCCACGTACGAAAAAAGAATGAACATGATCAAGCAACTTCTGGGTTTCGCGCAAGCTTACCGGTTTCAGGGGATTAATATCGATTTTGAAAATGTGTATTTGAAAGACAAGGATAACTTGGTGCAGTTCGTCCGGGAACTTGTCCCGATCATGCACGAGCAGGGTCTTGTCGTGTCCATTGACGTTACGCCCAAGTCATCCAGCGAAATGTGGTCCCTGTTTTACGATCGTCCTGCCCTGGCCGAAGCGGTTGACTACATGATTGTGATGGCGTATGACGAACATTGGGCCGGCAGTCCGGTTGCAGGTTCCGTCTCGTCCCTTCCCTGGGCGGAAAACGCCATTGTCCGCATTTTGGAAGAAGACAAGGTGCCCGCCGGCAAACTGGTATTGGGCTTGCCTTTCTATACCAGAATCTGGACGGAAGAAGTGGTGGACGGAACAAAAAAAGTGAGTTCCAGGGCGGTTTATATGGACACAGTCAAACGAATAATCAAGGAGAACAACCTGACGCCGGTTTTTCAGCCGGAAACCGGGCAAAACTATGTGGAATACCGGGAAGGGGACAAACTGCACAAAATTTGGATTGAAGACGAAGTGTCCATGAAAGCGCGTATGGAACTGGTGGACAAATACGGACTTGCGGGAGTGGCTTCCTGGAGAAGAGGTTACGAATCCCCGGAAATTTGGGAACTGATTCGCCAATCGTTGCAATAATCCGGTCCGGCGATCCTGTGCCGGAAGCGCATCGTGCCGTTTTCGGCTTACTTGTTTTCCTCCATATCGGGTTCCAATGACAGCAAAGTTTTGCAAAACATGCAGCGGTCGGATTTGCCGAGCACTTTCGTTATTTTACCGCATTCCGGACACTGAAGGGAGACCGCGCTTGTTGAGAGCATGCCGGCCCAGAAATAAACAATCATACTGCCGATCATGGACAGGCCGCCGGCAAACATAAAAATTACGGCCAAAATCCGCCCCAATTGTCCCCAATTGTATACAATGCCGACCAAGCCCAGAATCATCAGCATCATTCCGCCCATGGTCAATCCCAGGCCCCACAACCGGATCTCATTCACTTTGCTGGATTTCAGCTTCACTGGCGCAACCTTCTTTCCTATGCTTAATTTCTCTTTATCCGCCGCTTTCTATGCAGGATATTTGATCTCCTTTGTAGAACTAGATAAGGAAACGGCAACCGGATACAAACAGGATCATAAAACAAATCATCCTTTGGACCTTTGGATTCAGGCAACGTTGCAATCGGACAGGAGTTGGATCACCATGGACAACATCCGCAAATCGGTCTTCGAGCGTTACCGTTGTGACGATCGTGTAAGAAGTATCGTGGCGATGGAGAAGAAAAACGGATCCCCGACTTTCACCAACGGCTGCGATATGCTGTTCCTCATTATCGCTGCCGGGGATACGGCAGGGAATGTTATTTCTCATTATATTCAAGATGGATTTCGGATACAAGAACGGCGGGTGGCATCTTCCGATCTGGAGCGGGCAATCCGCCGGGGGAAAGACGATCAAATCATCTTTTGGATCTTGCGGGGAGAGATTTTATTGGACAGGGGAACCTATATGGAAGGCATAAGACACCGTTTGTTCGAATTTCCGCCAACGGCCAGGGAAGAAAAATTGCTGTCGGAATTTGCGGCTTTCGTGGAAAAGTATTTGAGAAGCAAAGAACGTTTGCAATCGGGACAAATCCTTGACGCCTACACCGATGTTTTGGAAGCTCTCAAACATTGGGCGCGGATCGTCATCATTGAGGACGGAAAATATCCGGAAGAAACGGTATGGAGCCAGGTATATCAAATTAATCCCGGCGTGTACAAGTTGTTCGAAGAGCTGACCCAAAGTCAGGAAACTTTGGAACAACGGATACAGCTTGTTTTGCTGGCCTGCGATTTTTCGGTCATGTCCAAAATGGAGAAATGTTGCGGCATCTTGCTTCAAGTATTGCAAAGCCGCGAGGAGCCGTGGAGCTTAAACGAACTGGAAGCCAACGAACGGCTGTCCGGAGCCGGACCGTTATTGCCCATGCTGTTGAAACAACTGGAGAAAAAATCGTTGATCCGCGAAGTGGCTGTCGCCGCTTCAGAAGACGCGGAAAGGCTCGAAATGAAATATACCGGAAAATAATCCGCGGATGAAGAAATTCCAAATGCAACCTCGGCCCGGCGAAAATTCATGCTTGACATTTGTGAAGGACCATGATAAATTACTTCTTGCCCGTTCGATAAGGGCGATAAAACAGACGGCCGCTAGCAAGCGGGAACGAAGCGGAAGGCCGCTTCGGAAGCAGTTTTCCGAATTGGAAAAAAATAATGCTTGCAATAGGGTGCCGATCTGTGGTATATTAAAAAAGTCGCTGTTATGAAGGCGGAAGCCTTGCGGCGAGCTTGACGGACCGGGAAACAACCCGGCGGCAAGGATTTGCTCTTTGAAAACTGAACAACGAGTGCAGGGTCTTGCAAAGACAATGAAGAGCTAGACAGCTTGACGATAGAGGGAACTTTATTGGAGAGTTTGATCCTGGCTCAGGACGAACGCTGGCGGCGTGCCTAATACATGCAAGTCGTGCGGAGCCGGAAGGAGTGCTTGCACTTTTTCGGGCTTAGCGGCGGACGGGTGAGTAATACGTAGGTAACCTGCCTGTAAGACCGGGATAACTCACGGAAACGTGGGCTAAGACCGGATAGGATGGCCGGACGCATGTCGGGTCATGGAAAAGCGGCGCAAGCTGCTGCTTACAGATGGGCCTGCGGCGCATTAGCTAGTTGGTGGGGTAACGGCCTACCAAGGCGACGATGCGTAGCCGACCTGAGAGGGTGACCGGCCACACTGGGACTGAGACACGGCCCAGACTCCTACGGGAGGCA
>Ga0207865_101076_pt1 | contig 23171 bp, 17 predicted proteins | sample HigsolmetaAR204D_FD_184836 | JGI IMG/M metagenome (GOLD analysis project Ga0207865, IMG submission 184836) | Ionic liquid and high solid enriched microbial communities from the Joint BioEnergy Institute, USA - AR20-4-D (SPAdes) (version 2) ...
CCGCCGGCCATGATGAAACTAGAGCGCCTTTTCGAGCTCGGGGAGGATCTGGAAGAGGTCGCCGACGAGGCCGTAGTCGGCGACCTGGAAGATGGGCGCCTCCTCGTCCTTGTTGATCGCCACGATCACCTTCGAGTCCTTCATGCCCGCAAGGTGCTGGATCGCACCGGAGATGCCAACCGCGATGTAAAGCTCCGGCGCCACAACCTTGCCCGTCTGGCCAACCTGCCAGTCGTTGGGCGCGTAACCGGCATCCACGGCCGCGCGGCTCGCGCCGACGGCCGCCCCCAGCTTGTCCGCCACCGGCAGGATCAGCTCGTTGAACTTCTCCGCCGAACCCAGCGCCCGGCCGCCCGAGATGATGATCCGCGCCGAGGTCAGCTCCGGACGGTCGCTCTTGGCCACCCGGTTCTCGATGAAGGTCGAGACCGCCGGGTTGGCAGCGGCCGGCACCGTCTCGATCGCCGCATTGCCGCCCCCGGCCGCCGCCGCAAACGAGGCCGTGCGCACCGTGATCACACGCTTCGCATCGATCGACTCCACCGTCTGGATCGCGTTGCCCGCATAGATCGGACGCTTGAAGGTCGTGGCATTCACCACCTCGATGATGTCGGAGACCTGCATCACGTCCAGCAGCGCCGCCACCCGCGGCATCACGTTCTTGCCCGTCGAGGTCGACGGCGCGATCAGCGTGTCGTAGGCGCCCGCAAGCGACAGAACCGTCGCCGCCAGCGGTTCGGCAAGCTGGGCGCCGAGGCTCGCGTCATCGGCCACCAGCACCTTGCGCACGCCGGCAAGCTGCGCGGCGGCTTCCGCCACCGCGCCCACACCCTCGCCCGCCACCAGCACGTCGATCTCGCCACCGATCTGCAGGGCCGCCGAAAGCGCCTTCGCCGTCTGCTCCGACAGCGCCCGGTTGTCGTGTTCCGCAATCAGGAGGATTGCCATGGATCTCTTCCTTTCCCTTCCGCTGCCTGTCAGAGAACGCCCGCTTCGTTGCGAAGCCTGTCGAGCAGCTCCGCCACCGAGCCAACCTTGATGCCCGTCTTGCGGCCGGCCGGCTCCTCGGTCTTCAGAACCTTCAGGCGCGCCTTCACGGTGACGCCGAAATCGGCCGGAGCCTTCTCGTCGAGCGGCTTCTTCTTGGCCTTCATGATGTTGGGCAGCGACGCATAGCGCGGCTCGTTCAAACGCAGATCCGTCGTGACGATGGCCGGAAGCTTGACCTCCACCACCTGCAGGCCGCCATCGACCTCGCGGGTGACGGTGGCCTTGCCGTCGCCCAGCTCGAGCTTGGAAGCGAAGGTGCCCTGCGCCCAGCCAAGCAGCGCCGCCAGCATCTGGCCGGTCTGGTTGGCGTCGTCGTCGATCGCCTGCTTGCCGAGGATGACCAGGCCCGGCGCTTCCGCCTCGACCACGCCCTTCAGGATCTTGGCCACGTCCAGCGGCTCGACGGTCTCGTCGGTCTTGACCAGAATGGCGCGGTCCGCACCCATGGCCAGCGCGGTGCGCAGCGTCTCCTGCGCCTGGGCGGGGCCGATCGAAACCACTACGATCTCCGAGACCTTGCCGGCCTCCTTCTGCCGGATGGCCTCCTCCACCGCGATCTCGTCGAACGGGTTCATCGCCATCTTGATGTTGGCAAGATCAACACCAGACCCATCCGCCTTCACACGCGGCTTCACATTCGAATCTATAACCCGCTTCACGGGAACAAGGACTTTCATATCACTCGAACTCCATGATCAGTTCGTCCACGGCCAGGCTCTTTCCCGGTTCGGCGCTGATGAGCTTCACGACCCCGCGACGCTCGGCGCGAAGCACATTTTCCATCTTCATCGCTTCCACGGTGCAGAGAACCTGTCCCTCCTCCACAGTGTCGCCGACCTTCACGGCAATCGACGTAATGACGCCCGGCATCGGACACAGAAGCATCTTCGAGGTGTCCGGCGGCAGCTTTTCCGGCATCAGGCGGGCAAGCTCGGCGACGCGCGGGCTGCGCACCCGGGCGACCACGTCAATGCCTCGCCAGCGCAGGCGCCAGCCGGAACCCGAGCCGTTGGTGCCCGTCTTCACGCCCATGCGCTCGCCGCCGACCGTGAAGACGGCATGGGTGCGGCCGGGCAGCCAGTCGCTGGCTACGGTCACAACGCCATCCGCGAAGGAAACGTTCATCGTGTCCTCGCCGGCATCCTCGACCTTCACGGGCAGCTCATGGCCCGCGAGGGTGACGACCCATTCGTCCGCCACGCGGCGGGCGTGGTTGGCGAGGGCGCCGGAGATCTGTACGGCCCGCCTTTCCGAGCGGATGTGCATGACCGCGGCCACCGCCGCGAGCTTGCGTACCTCCTCGGGACCGGGCGCCACACCCTTGAAGCCCTCGGGGAATTCCTCGGCGATGTAGGCGGTCGTGAGCCGACCCTCCCGGAAGCGATCCTGACGCATGACGGCGGCCAGGAACGGCAGGTTGTGGCCGATGCCCTCGACCTCGAAATCGTCCAGCGCGCGCGACATGGCCTCGATCGCGGAGAGGCGATCCGGGCCCCAGGTGCAGAGCTTGGCGATCATCGGGTCGTAGTACATCGAGATCTCGCCGCCCTCGAAGACACCCGTGTCGTTGCGGACGATGGCACCATCCGCATGCTGGCCTTCCACCGGCGGCCGGTAGCGGCGCAGACGGCCGATGGAGGGCAGGAAGTTGCGGTACGGATCCTCCGCATATAGACGGCTCTCGATGGCCCAGCCGTTGAGCTTCACGTCCTCCTGGCGGATGCGCAGCGGCTCGCCGGCGGCGATGCGGATCATCTCCTCGACGAGGTCGAGGCCCGTAATCAGCTCCGTCACCGGATGCTCGACCTGCAGGCGGGTGTTCATCTCGAGGAAGTAGAAGTTGCGGTCGCCATCGACGATGAACTCGACCGTGCCGGCGGAAGCGTAGCCCACGGCCCTGGCAAGGGCCACCGCCTGCTCGCCCATGGCCCGGCGGGTAGCCTCATCCAGGAACGGAGACGGGGCCTCCTCGATGATCTTCTGGTTGCGGCGCTGGATCGAGCACTCGCGCTCGCCGAGATAGATCACGTTGCCGTGCAGGTCGCCCAGGACCTGGATCTCGATGTGGCGCGGCTGGGTGACGAATTTCTCGATGAAGATGCGGTCGTCGCCGAAGGAGGACTTCGCCTCGTTGCGCGAGAGCTGGAAGCCTTCGCGGGCCTCCTCGTCGTTCCAGGCAATACGCATGCCCTTGCCGCCACCGCCGGCGGAGGCCTTGATCATCACCGGATAGCCGATGGAACGAGCGATCGCCACGGCGTGGTCGGCGTCCTCGATCAGGCCCATGTGGCCGGGAACGGTGTTGACGCCGGCCTCGGCCGCGAGCTTCTTCGAGGTGATCTTGTCGCCCATGGCCTCGATGGCCGACGGGGGCGGACCGATGAAGGTCACGTTCTCGGCGCGCAGCGCATCCGCGAAGAGCGGGTTCTCCGAGAGAAAGCCGTAGCCCGGATGGACGGCGTCCGCGCCGGTCTGGCGGATCGCATCAAGGATCTTGTCGATCACGATGTAGGACTGGTTGGCAGGCGGCGGGCCGATGTGGACGGCCTCGTCAGCCATGCGGACATGGAGGGCGTCGCGGTCGGCGTCGGAATAGACGGCGACGGTCGCGATGCCGAGCTTCCTGGCTGTCTTGATGACGCGGCAGGCGATTTCACCGCGGTTGGCAATGAGGATCCTCTTGAACATCGTTCAGCCTATAGCGGGATCGTGTCGTGCTTCTTCCACGGGCTTTCGACCCGCTTGTTGCGCAGGGCGGCGAAGGCGCGGGCGATGCGGCGACGCGACGAGTGCGGCATGATCACCTCATCGATGAAACCACGCTCCGCAGCCTTGAACGGGTTGGCGAACCGCTCCTCATATTCGGCCGTGCGGCGGGCGATCTTCTCGGGATCGCCCAACTCGGAGCGATAAAGGATCTCCGCCGCACCCTTGGCGCCCATCACGGCGATCTCGGCGGTCGGCCAGGCGTAGTTGATGTCCGCGCCGATGTGCTTGGAAGCCATGACATCATAGGCGCCGCCATAGGCCTTGCGGGTGATCAGGGTCACCATCGGTACCGTGGCCTGGCTGTAGGCGAAGAGAAGCTTGGCGCCATGCTTGATGACGCCGCCATACTCCTGCGCAGTGCCCGGCAGGAAGCCCGGCACGTCCACCAGCGTCAGGATCGGAATGTTGAAGGCGTCGCAGAAGCGGACGAAGCGGGCCGCCTTGCGGGAGGCGTCGATGTCCAGGCAGCCGGCGAGAACCATCGGCTGGTTGGCAACCACGCCCACCGTCTGGCCTTCCATGCGGATGAAGCCGGTGATGATGTTCCTGGCGAAGGCTTCCTGGATCTCGAAGAAGTCGCCCTCATCGGCCAGCGCGTTGATCAACTCCTTCATGTCGTAAGGGTTGGTCGGGCTGTCCGGGACGAGCGTGTCAAGCGCCATCTCGACGCGGGACGGATCGTCGTAGAAGGGCCGGACCGGCGGCTGCGCCCGGTTGTTGAGCGGCAGGAAGTCGAACAGGCGGCGGACGCCTTCGAGTGCCTCTATGTCATTGTCATAGGCGCCGTCGGCGACGGAGGATTTCTTGGTATGCGTGGTCGCGCCGCCCAGCTCCTCGGCCGTGACGATCTCGTTGGTGACGGTCTTCACCACGTCGGGGCCGGTGACGAACATGTAGGAGGAGTCGCGCACCATGAAAATGAAATCGGTCATGGCCGGGGAATAGACCGCACCGCCGGCGCAGGGGCCCATGATGACCGAAATCTGCGGGATGACGCCAGAGGCGTCCACGTTGCGCTTGAAGACCTCGGCATAGCCCGCGAGCGAGGCCACACCCTCCTGGATGCGGGCGCCGCCGGAGTCGTTGAGGCCGATGACGGGCGCGCCGTTCTTCATGGCCATGTCCATGATCTTGCAGATCTTCTGGGCATGGGTCTCGGACAGCGAACCGCCGAGGACGGTGAAATCCTGGCTGAAGACATAGACCTGGCGGCCGTTGATGGTGCCCCAGCCGGTCACCACGCCATCGCCGGCGATCTTCTGTTCGGCCATGCCGAAGTCCGTCGCGCGGTGCGTGACGAACATGTCGAATTCTTCAAAAGAGCCTTCGTCGAGCAGCACCTCGATGCGCTCGCGGGCAGTAAGCTTGCCTTTCGCGTGCTGCGCATCGATGCGGCGCTGGCCGCCGCCAAGGCGCGCCTGCTTGCGGCGCTCCTCCAGTTGTTCCAGAACGGCCCGCATCAATTCTCCTCCCGTTCGGCGCGGACGCGGCTTCCTGCCACGAAGAGCAGGGCGGCCAGCGCCGCCTTCATGATGTCACCCGGAATAAAGGGAAACAGGCCCATAGCCAACAGCGGTTTGTCAAAGCCGATCACGAAACCGAGCCAAAGAAGGCCGGTGGGATAAACCGCCGCACCCGCCACAAGCCCCGCCAGAACGGCAGTGAGGACGCTGCGTCCGGCACCAAGGCGGAACAGCGCACCGGCAACGAGGGCCTGAAGCACGAAGCCCACGAGGAAACCGCCCGTGGGGCCGGCCATATAGGCGAGTCCCAGGCCCTGCTGGGGCGCGCCCGCGAAGACCGGAAGGCCAGCGGCACCCTCTGCCAGATAGGCGAGAACGGCGGCCGCACCGCGCACCGGCCCCAGGAACATGCCAAGCGCAATCACCGCCAGGGTCTGCATGGACATCGGAACGGGGAAGAACGGAACGGAAATCCTGGCGGACACCGCCAGCAGCAGCGAACCGCCAATGATGAGACCTGCCTGTGCCAGCGCCGAGCGGCTGCGGGGTCCCAGTACGGATTCATAGAGGATCATTTGCGCTCCATGACGGGAGAAGAAAATGAATTCTCCCCTGCATATGCAGACGCTGAAAAATTTATAGACTTGAAATTGTGCATAGGTGGAGGCTTAATAATTGCGAATAGCAAATTGCGAAATTGCAAATGTCCTACGGCAAGCTCTTCATCGGCCGAAAGGTGCGCGACCTGCGCGAGGCCAACCGGTTCACGCAGGCGGCGTTCGCCGAGCGTCTCGGCATTTCCACCAGCTATCTCAATCAGATAGAAAACAACCAGCGGCCCGTGTCCGCCGCCGTGCTGCTGGCGCTGGCGGAAAAGTTCCAGGTGGATATCAGTTCGCTCGCATCGGGCGATGACGACCGTCTGCTTTCCGCGCTTGTGGAAACGCTCGCGGATCCCATCTTCGGCGGTTATTCGCCCAGCTTGCAGGAACTGAAGCTGGTGGTGCAGAACGCGCCGGGCTTCGCCCACTCGCTGCTGGCTTGCCACCAGGCCTACCGGCGCACCAGCGAACAGTTGGCGAGTTTCGACAACCAGCTCGGCCGGTCCAGCGTGCTCACCGAGCCGACGGCCTTCGAGGAAGTCCGCGACTTCTTCCACTTCGTCGACAACTACATCCACGACCTCGACGTGGCTGCCGAACAGCTGGCCGGACAGCTCGGCCTGCCGGAACGGAACGCGGAAGCGGCGATCGCCGAATATCTGGAAAAGACGCATGGCGTGCGGATCATGCGGGCGCCGCCGGGCGACGACTTCCTGAGGCGTTTCGACCCGCAGGCACGCGTGCTGTTCCTCAACTCCTATTCGCCGCCCGCCACGCGCACGTTCCAGATGGCCTACCAGATCGCCGCGCTCGAACAGCAGGAGGCGATCCAGCGAGTCATCACCAATGCCGACTTCCGCACCACCGAGGCGGCGGAGATTTGCAAGATCGGCCTGCAGAATTATTTCGTCGGGGCCCTGATCCTGCCTTATCAGGTCTTCATGACCTCCGCGAAGGAGCTGCGGCATGACCTTGAGCTGCTGGCCGCGCGCTTCGGGGCCAGCCTCGAGCAGGTCTCGCACCGGCTTTCGACCTTGCAGCGACCGGGCATGAAAGGGGTGCCGGTCTTCTTCGCCACGATCGACCGGGCGGGCAACATCACCAAGCGACATTCGGCGGCGAAGCTGCAGTTCGCGCGGTTCGGCGCGGCCTGTCCGCTATGGAACGCGCACCAGGCCTTCGAGACGCCCGGAAAGATCATCCGCCAGCTCGCGGAGACTCCGGACGGGGTCCGGTACCTCTCCATCGCCACGGAGATCAACAAGACGGTCGGCGGCTACCGGGCGCCGCACCGGCGCTATGCCATCGCGCTCGGCTGCGAGGTTTCCTACGCGAAGGACTTCGTCTACGCGGACGGGCTGGACCTCAACAATCAGGACATGTTCGAGCCGATCGGCATTTCGTGCCGAATCTGCGAGCGCACGAACTGTCCGCAGCGCGCCGTGCCGCCGCTCAAGGCAAAGCTGTCGATCCCGCCGAACAGCCGGTCGATCCAGCCCTACATCATTCCGTAGGGCAAGGTCGGGCTGCGCCCGATCACCCGCGGCTGCGGGCGGCGATGACCTCGACCTCGACCTTGAACTCCTCGCGGCTGAAGCCGGAGACGATCATGAGGGTCGAGGCGGGCGACGGTTTCGGGAAGAGCCGGTCGCGGACAGCCATGTAGGGCTGCATGTAGGCCCGGTCGGTGACGTAGGAGTTGATGCGGACGACGTCCGTCAGGGACATGCCGGCCGCTTCCAGGATGGACTGGACGTTGCGGAAGCAGAGTTCGGCCTGCTCGCCCGCATCCTCGGGAACCGGCTGGCCGGGGCGAATGCCCAGTTGGCCCGAGCAGAACACCAGATCCGCCCCGGCCTTCACGACCACGCCGTGGCTATAGGAGGCAAAGGGCGGGGGCATGTCCCCGGGAAGGAGATGCTGAAGCGTCGGTGACTGTTCGGTCATGGTGCCTGCCCCTCTTGATTGCGCCGACCCGTGATGGAGCAAGCGCCGGAGCCCGTCAAGCGGAAGCTCATGGCCATGATCCGAAGGCATCCGGCCGCTCCGATGCAGCCGCTACGGCGCGAGCCATGACCGGGTCGCAACGACCCTTGCATTGCTGGCGGTTGCTCCGACGCCGGCAAACGAGTAATCCGCCCTCACACGCATCAGCACCGCGGTCCGCCAGGATCGGATACTCCGGTTTCCCCCTCCTCCGCACCGATGGTCGCTGCTCCCAACCCGGTCCCTGCTCCGGCGGACCACACCCGAAAGCCTGAGGCCATGCCAATCAAGGTAGATAGAGACGGATTGAAGCGCACTGCCCTCACAATGGTCATCGCGGCCGTGGGGGTTCTGTTCTTCGAGGTATTCAATCTGCCCCTGCCCTTTCTGTTCGGTCCCATGGCGGCCTGCCTGATCGCGGCGCTGGCGGGCGTCCGGCTCAAGGCGTCAAAGCCGTTCAGCGTCGGCGCGCGCACCATCCTGGGCGTCGCCATCGGCGCCAGCATCACGCCGGCTCTGCTCGCGAAAATGCCGGAAATGGCGCCGACGCTGATCATGGTGCCGATCTATGTGGCGGTGATCGGTGCGGTGGGCATGCCGTTCTTCATCAAAGTCTTCGGCTATGACCGGGCCACGGCCTATTTCGCCTCCATGCCGGGCGGACTTCAGGACATGGTGATCCTCGGCAAGGAAGCCGGCGGAAACGCCCGCAGCATCTCGCTGGTGCAGGCCTCGCGCCTGCTGATTCTCACCACGGTCATCCCGGTGCTGCTATCAAGGCTCTACGGGGTGGAGTTCAACCGACCCATCGGCACGCACATCTGGGACATGCCCATCTATGAGCTTGCGGTGATGGCGGTGGCAGCCGTCGCCGGCTGGCAGATCGCCGTGAAGCTCAGGCTGTTCGGCGCTTCGATCCTGGGGCCGTTCCTGCTCTCCGGTCTTCTGTCGATCTTGGGCGTGCTGCATTTCCGCCCGCCGTCGGAGGCGATCCTGTTTGCGCAGTTCTTCGTCGGCACCGGCATCGGCGTCCACTACGTGGGCACCACGATGCAGGAACTGCGGCACGACGTGGTGGCGGGCGTGGCGTTCGCGCTGGTGCTCGCGGTGCTCACCACAATCTTCACCTCTATCGCCCACTGGGTAGGCGGCGCGCCGGGCGTGGAAGCCTTCCTCTCCTTCGCGCCGGGCGGCCAGGCGGAAATGGCGGTGCTGGCCATCGTGACGGGCGGCGACCTCGGCTTCGTGGTTCTGCACCACGTCGCGCGCGTGGTGACGGTCGTGGTCGGCGCGCCCGTCATGGCAGGACGCCTCGTGCCCGGGAAAGATAGCGAATAACGCCCGGAAAGCGGCCTCACCCGGAACATACGGGCCTGCCGTTCGAGCCTGATCTCAGACGGGGAAGCCGTGGCGGCGGACGAGCGCCCATATCCGCCGGTTGATCGCCGTGATGGAGGAGATGCAGGTCTGGATGCGGGCTATCTCCCTGTCGTCCAGACGCTCGACCTTGCCGTACTTGATCTCGCTCTTGTCCTCGAAGATGCGCATGAGCTGCGTCACGCCCTGCCCGCTCTCCGGGTCGAAGGAGTAAATGCAGTGGTTGAACTTGTTGCGCAACGCCGCTTCGCGGCCGAGGCTCGAGGTCAGCGCCAGGATTTCCTCGCGCAGCGGCTGCGGCGTCTTCGACATCTTGGCAAGCCGCTCGACCAGATCGATGCGCGCACGGGTGGTGTTGAGCGTTAGGAAGATGACGATCGCCGTCTCCTTGTCCACACGTGCCAGGCCGGCGATCAGATAGATCAGAAGGCTCTCGGTATTGGTCCAGGTGTAGTTCAGCTGACCGAGCAGCAGGAGGATATCCTGCATGGAAACACCCTTGCGGGTGCCGTTTGCCTGATCTTGCGGGCGGCTCGTGCGTGTTTGCAGGTCCATCGGCCTATCCTGTTACCTGCAGAAGAGTACTCCAGACGCAGTGCCGCGCAAATCAGCTGAAGGTGGTAGGCGCGGCCGGCTGCCACACCTCGAAAGCGGGAGGGCACCCCCCCAAAGCCGCCCAATTACGGGTGACCGCACAGGGGGTGTACACCCAACTGCGATCTTATGTCCCGGAAATGCAACCGTCACACTCCCTCCTCGAAGATCCGGCTCGGACCGGCTGCCTGCTCTGCACACGGACGTGTTGGGGCACTGAATGGGGAACCGTGGCAGTCAAGCAGCATCGCCGTGATCTTCCGGCTCAACGAGCAAAGGGAGGAGAGCACAGCAAACCATGGATCAGACGTGCATGAAGCGCCGCCTGTGAAAACAGCGGCCACGCAATCACCCTCACATCAACATCCGCACGGCGAAAGTCCCCAGAGGAGATGAATTGGGGTCATGCCGTAGCGGTTCTTACCGGAGGTGAAGACCATGGGTAAGTCCAGATATAACAACTACTACGATCCTAAGGGTAAAGGACCGTATTCCGGCGACCCGTCTCAGGAACAAGACCAGACCCAAACGCAGGACCAGACTCAGTCCCAGGATCAAACCAGCACCACTGACACCAGCTCCAGTTCCGATTCTCTCGGAGCCGGCGTGGGTCTCGGCGCTGGCGCGGGCCTGGGCGTCGGCCTGGCGGGGGCTGGGGCCGGCGCAGTTGCCGGGGCCGGTGCTGGCGCGCATAGCTCCAGCGTTGGCCTGAATGCCAATGGCAACTTCAACGCGAACGGCAATCTCAACGCCAATGCCAACCTGAATACCACCACGGTTGACGTGGGCGTTGCCGTCGATCTCACCGGCTACGAGCCGAGCGACGACGACTTTGCCGACATCGATCTGCACGATCAGGCCAAGATCGAGCAGATGTTCAACGTCAACTTCGAGAACGTGCTGAACGGCGCGCTGACCGGAAGCGGCAACGATGTTGGCAACGCGATCAACCAGATCGCCAACATCTCGGACGACGACTACCTCAAGAACGCCGAGGTCAAGAACAACGACCACTTCCAGCAGGACCTGGCAGCCAATGGCGGCCACGCCTTTGCCTCGGACGGCATTGACGCCGGTGGCAGCGGCGGCGATGGCGGCAGCGATGCGAACGCCAACGGCGGTTTCGCCAAGAACTTCGGCGATGCCTTCAGCGGCGGCGCAACCGCTGGCAACGGTTCCGGCGGAGCAGCCACAAGCACAGCCTCTGGCGGTGCCGGCGGCGCAGGCGCTGCGACCGGCGGTTACGGCGGCGCCTCGAATGCCACCAGCAGCACCAGCAACGGCGCATCTTCTGAAGGCGGCCGCGGCGAAGGCGGCACGGGTGGCGCTGGCGGCTATGGCGCCGGTCTGGGCCTGGGTCTCGGCCTCGGCCTTGGTCTCGGCGCGGGCCTCGGCGGTGCAGGCGCAGCCGGCGGCGATGCCGACGGAGCCAATGGCGGCAGCGGCGCGACCGGAGACTCCGGTGACGGCGGCGCAGCGACCGACGCTGGCGATGCAGGCTCGATCGGCCTCGGCCTTGGCGGCCTGCTCGGCCTGAACCTGCCGTTCGGCGACGTGACCGGTGGCGACAACACTGCCGGCAACTCCGGTAACGCAACCGGCGGCGCAGGCGGCAACGGCGGCTCAACCACGGCCGGCGATGGCGGCTTCGGCGGCGCGGGGAGCGGCGTAGCCTCCGCTAACGCAAGCGCTAACGGCAGCGGTGTTGGCACCGGCGGTGATGGCGGTGCGGCCTCGGGTGGCACGGGTGGCTTCTCGGCCATCGGCGACACGATCGGCGGAGCCGCGATGTCTGCCGGCGGCAACGGTGGCGATGCGGCTTCCATGGGCGGCGCAGGCGCAGAAGCGCTCAGCGGCGCATGGTCGACCGGACTCGGTGGCAGCGCCCTCACGGGATGGGCAGCTGGCGGCAGCGCCAATGGCGGGGCCGGCGGTGTAGCCTTCACCGGTGACGGCGGTGCTGGCGGCGACGGCGGCATGTGGGGATCCAATGTCGGCGACGACGCCTTCATCAACGGCTACAGCACGGCCAGCGCCGATGCGGTCATCGATACGAGCGCCTTCAACCAGCACATCGTGATGGGTGCCAACCTGCAGCAGAACGCGGTCGACATGACCGTTGTAGGCGGCGACCTCACCAGCACGGTTATCGGCGAGGACGACGACGCATCAGCCTGATCAACGACTTCAACACCTGAATCGCCAATACCCAGGAATTGCGCGGGCGACCGCGCAATTCCCCCAGTTAGATAACGATAAGAAATGACGGTGACTCCGTCCCAGGGAGGACGAGACCATGCTTTTGGACAAGACGTCGGAAGCCATCGCTCACTTCATCGGCCTGTTCGGCACAATCGTGGAGGATGCGCGAGAGCGGTTGATGTACGACGAGTTCCTTGCCTCCCGCCTGCTTGCCGACGATGGCACCCTGCCCGACATCAACGCGAGCTTCACCGTTTCGCACAAGCTCGAGGATTTCGTCCCCGGCGTCAATTGGCAGCCATCGACCATCGAGATCGTCAAGGGCAACGTCTCGTTCCTGCCGTTCCAGAAGATCGAGGTCGACATCGCGGCGCCTGACGCTGGCGTTTCCCAGCAGGCCGCCTACAAGGCGGGAGCGAGCGCAACGGTCTTCGGGCAACAGCTCATTCTTCCCGACATTCCGACGCTGGGGTCCGTCGCCAACTACATCAACCAAATGATCGGCCTCTCCGACGACGATTATTTCAGCGTCGGTGGAAATGGCCTCAAGTTTTCGCCTCCCCCGGTCGGCAACGAAGCCGTGCTGAAGCTCGCGGCCGAAGCCAGCGAGATGCTCTTCAATCCCGGCTCCGATGTTCCGGGCAGCCCCGAGGCGCTCAAGGAATTCGCCAGCGCGCTGCGCGACTATGTGGAGCGCATGGATCCCGATGCGGCCCCGGACAACGTATTCATCCACAACGACACGGTCATCACCGGCACCTATGTGAACGGGCAGCTGGTCGAGGAAGCCCCCAACCTGGAAGACTTCTTCTCGCTCGACGCACGGCTGGAAGCCCTTCCCAGCATCGGCGATCCGCTGCCGAAGAACGCCAAGCTCACGGACGACGGGATCGTCGTGGTCGACCAGTCGGTCACCATCGAGATGGGCCAGAACACGCTGATCAACAGCGCGGTGCTCACCAACCTATGGACCGGAAGTCCGGTGATGGCAGTGGCGGGCGATCACACCGAGCTCAACGTCATCACGCAGGTCAACGCCTACGCGGACCAGGACTCGGTCAGCGCCATGCTCGAGGCATGGCATCAGGAGAGCAGCACCGAGACCTTCAACATCGCCAATTTCCAGCGCGTCGATCCGTTGGAGGAAGGGACGAGCGGGCAGGCGTCGGCGTCCTTCTTCCCCGAGCACTGGGTCGTCAAGACCATCGAGGGCGACCTGATGATCGTGAACTGGATGCAGCAGTTCACCTTCCAGTCGGATAACGACATCGGCATCGCCTCATCCTCGGGCGTCACGACCAAGATCTATGCCGGCAACAATACGGCGGTGAACACCATATCGATATACGAGCTCGGCACTGCCTATGACCTGATCGTGGTCGGCGGCTCGGTCTACGACATAAACGTCATTCAGCAGATGAACGTGCTGTATGACAACGACCTCGTCGGCACGGTCGAAGGCTTCCACACGTCCGGCCAGGGTGTCCACGACACATCCGGCAACCTGCTCTGGAACGAGGCGCACATCTACAACATCGGCGGAGCCGACCGCTTCCAGACGATGCCGGACGAGTACCGCGATGCCGTGCAGAAGATGATCGACGGCGATTTTTCGCCCAATGCCCTGCTCAACGATCCGATGTTCGCGGACGCGCCTGCCCTGCGGGTTCTCTACATCGATGGCAACCTCTTCGACATTCAGTCGATCCGGCAGGTCAACATACTGGGCGATGCCGATCAGCTGGCGCTCGCCATGAACGAGTCAGGCTTCTTCGACACCAGCGACTGGACCATCACCACGGGCAACAATGCCCTCATCAACCTGGCCGCAATCACCGACATGGATTCGCTCGGCATCACCTATGTCGGCGGACAGCAATATTCCCAGGAGCTGCTCGTCCAGGCCGATATCATCAGCACGTCGCCGGAGTTCGGCTGGCAAGACCCCGACGCGCTGGTGAACGAGGCAGTCGCGTTCCTGAGCGACGACCTGGATGGCAGCGACAGCGACCCCTATTCCGGCAACAGCGAACTCAACCCCCACGTCCATTACGACGACGGCGTCCAGAGCATGCTCGCCTGAGCGCCTAAGGCGCCATGTCCGCGTGGTCACAACCGAGGTATGCACATGTCCGGAAATCAAAGTGACAAGCTTCCCGGCAACGGAGCCGGAAACGGCAGTCACACCCGGTCGCTGGCAGAAGCCCTGAAGGCACTTGAACCGGAAATCGAAGAAGAGCTGAAAAGTCTTGACAATGCACTGGGGGAACTTCGCGACGCGGCAACCGTGGACCGGATGGCCGCAGCCGCTGCCGGCAAACCGGCGGCCGGAGCTTCCGCAACCTCAAAGACGCTTGGCGGCAAAGGACGGGCCGCCCCCGGCCCCACGGCGCAGGCTTCCCTCAAGACGGCCATGTGCGGACGGGCCACGAATTTTCACATCCCCTTCTCGCCCATGCCGGGCCTGTGGCGTGCCTCCGCCACAACCGCTCCGCAGGGGACGCAGGTTTCCCGGCAGGCGGCACAGCCCTCTCCACAGCCGAGGGAGCGACCCGAAGAGACCGCAACAACAACAACAACAGCAACAGCAACGGCGACTGCTACCGCTTCCAAGGTCGAGATCCTGACAGGAGAGGCACAGCAGGCACGAACGGGCCAGGGCCCGCAGGCGGAAGCACGGCGCCAGCCCGAAGGGATGATCACGATTGACGGGGACAACGGCCCCATCATGGCGCGCAAACCGCCCTCACCCGCCAGTGGCGGAAAGGGCGGCGGCGGCCCCGGTTCGCCCACGAAAAGCACCTTCCACCAGCGCCTGACGCCGATCGAGTTCACCGCCGTCCTAAAGTCGGCGATGCGCACGATCCGCCATAACCTGGCGATCGTGATGGTGTTTACCGTGGCCTGCAATGTGCTGGTGCTGGCGATCCCGATCTATCTGTTCCAGATTTCCGACCGGGTGCTCACCAGCCAGTCCACCGACACGCTGATCATGCTGACGATCGTCATCGTCGGTGCCATCCTGTTGCAGGCGGCCTTCGACGCTGTGCGACGCGTCATCCTGATGCGAACGGCCGTGGAGTTCGCCGCACAGCTCGGCGCGCCGGTGCTGAGCGCGGCAGCGCGGGCAGCGCTCCACAGCAACGGGAAGGAATATCAGACGCTCGGGGACCTCCAGCAGGTGCGCTCGTTCCTGGTGTCGCGGACGCTGCTTTCCTTCCTCGACGCGCCGATCGCGCCGCTCTTCGTGCTTGCGATCTTTCTGATCCACCCGCATCTCGGCTGGCTGGTGGTGCTGACGGCGGTGATCCTGCTCGCCATCACGCTCCTGAACCAACGGGCGACGGCGAAGCCATTCAGCGAGGCCAACGCCGCGCAGGTGAAGGCGAACCTGCATCTCGACTCCATGTCGCGCAATTCGCAGATCATCAACGCGCTGGCGATGATCCCGGAGGCCGTAGGCATCTGGGGGAAGGACACGGCAGCTTCACTCACCCACCAGGTGGCCGCGCAGGACCGCAATGTCCTCTTCGCCTCCATTTCCAAGGCCGCGCGGCTTCTGACGCAAGTGGCAATGCTCGGATGGGGCGCGTTTCTGGCCATCCAAGGAGAAATTACCGGCGGCATGGTGATCGCAGCCTCGATCATCGGCGGGCGAGCGCTCGCCCCGATCGAAGGCGCCATCGAGGGCTGGAACCAGTTCAGCCAGTCCCGGGCGGCCTACCAGCGCATCACCAGCCTACTCAATTCCTCGCCGCTCAATTTCGAGCGCCTGAAGCTGCCCAAGCCCGAGGGCCGGCTTGACGTGGAACGCCTGCTCTACGTGCCGCCGGGAACCAAGCGGGTGGTGCTCAACGGCGTTACCTTCTCGCTAAAGCCCGGCGAGTCGCTCGCCATCATCGGAAATTCCGGCGCCGGCAAAACGACACTCGGCAAGATGCTGGTCGGCTCCATCCTGCCCACTTCGGGCAACGTGCGGCTCGACCTCATGGACCTGCGCAACTGGGACCACCGGCAGTTTGGCGAGAACATCGGCTACCTGCCGCAGGACGTGCAGCTGTTCCCCGGCACGATCAAGGCCAACATCGCGCGGATGCGACCGGACGCGTCGGACCAGCAGATCTACGAAGCCGCAGCGCTGGCCGACGTGCACGAGATGATCGCGAGCCTCCCACACGGCTACGAAACTGTGGTGGCGGCGGACGGCTCACCGCTTTCAGGCGGTCAGAAGCAGCGCATCGCGCTCGCCCGCGCCTTCTTCGGCAATCCGCGCTTCGTGGTGCTGGACGAGCCCAACTCCAATCTGGACAGCGCCGGCGATCTCGCGCTGATGCGCGCGCTTCAGCACGCGAAGGGAAACGGCATCACAGTCGTCACCATCACGCAGCGCCCGTCGCTGCTGCAGCAGGTGGACAAGGTGCTTCTGCTCGTCAACGGCACGGTGGCACTGTTCGGTGCCCGCAACGACGTACTGCAGGCGCTCGCGAGCAGAGGCATGCCGCTCGACGCCGGCACCGGTTCCTTTGGTCACCAGCAGATCGAGTAGACAACCATGACGGACCTGACTTACGCCAGCGCAACGGAATGGTACGCAGAGGTTCCACGCTCGATCCGGAAGCCGGCCATGGTGGGCTTCGTCCTGCTTATCGTGTGCTTCGGCGGCTTCTGCATCTGGGCGTTCACCGCACCGCTCGCCGCCGCGGTCATCACCCAGGGCCGTTTCGTGGCCACGGGACAGAACAAGATCGTCCAGCACTACGAGGGCGGCATCATCCAGCACATCCTGGCCCGCGAAGGCGACCAGGTGGCGCTCAACCAGCCGCTGATCAAGCTGGACGAGACAGCCGCGCGGGCGCGCCAGCGGCAGCTCTACCTGCGCCGCCTGCGGCTCGAGACCATGGCCGCGCGGCTCACCGCGCAGATCGGTGACGAGGGCACGTTCCAGCTGCCGGCTTCCGTCGAGGAAGCCATGGACGATCCGGAAATCCGCGAGATGGTGGAGTCGCAGCAACTGGCCTTCCACGTCTGGCGCGAGAAGCTCAACAACGAGACCAGCATTCTCGAGCAGAGCATCCGCTCGCTGGAGTTCCGCGCCGAGGGCTATGCCGAACACGAGAAGGCCATGCGGGAGCAGCTCGAGCTTTTCAACCAGGAGCTGGAGGGCAAGAAGGCCCTGCAGAAGAAGGGTTTGCTGCGGGCCACGGAGGTGATGGCGCTGCAAAGGGCCATCGCCCAAGCGATCGGCCAGCTTGGACAGCTCAGCGCCCAGGTGGCCGAGACGCGTGCGCAGGTCGTGAAGTTCCAGCAGGAGATCGAACAGACCAAGGGCGTACAGCGCGAAGCGGCGCTCAAGGAACTTCAGGAGGTGCAGGCTGAGCTCGACACGGTGCGCGAGCAGGAGCACGAAGCCAACACGGTGCTGAGGCGCGCGACGATCGACGCGCCGGTGGCCGGAACGGTCGTGCGGTCCTACTACCACACGCCCGGCGGAGTGATCGAAAGCGGCAAGCCGATCATGGAGATCCTCCCCGCCGACGTGCCGCTCATCATCGAGGCGCAGGTGAAGCGGACAGAGATCGACAACGTCCGGGTGGGCCAGAACGCCACCATCCGCCTCGTCGCGCTCAATCAGCGGACAACGCCCGTGCTGCACGGCAAGGTGTTCTATGTCTCGGCGGACGCCCTGCCCGCCGGGCAGAACTCACCCGGCCAGGAGTTCTACATTGCCCGCATCGAGCTGCCCGCCTCGGAGCTCGAACGGGTGCGCGGCTTCCGCCCGACGCCGGGCATGCCAGCGGAAGTCCTCATCCAGACCGCGGAACGCACATTCTTCAGTTATCTCGTGAAGCCCATCCAAGACTCGATGTCGCGTGCGTTCACGGAGCAGTAGGCAAGCCGGAAACACTGCTGCGTGACGCCCGTCTGCCTGACAGCGTTCAGGCAGACGGCGACATCATGTCCTGCGTTCCGGTTCGTCCCACGGAGACCGGAGAACAGCGGAGCGGGAGTCCCGCAGCTCGTGCCTGCTTCCATTCATCGCGTCATTCAGCGCGCCTCAACTGCGGGCCAGCACATTGCGGATGGCGAAATTGGACTGCACACGCAACACCCCCGGCAGTACCGCCAGTGTCCCCCGATGGATCTGCTCGAAATCCGCGGCATTGGCCACATTGACACGCAAGAGATAATCGGCGCCGCCCGTCATCAGGTAACACTCGCGGATCTCGGGATGCTTGCGCACTTCCGTCTCGAACCGGCGAAAGTATTCCTCCGTCTGCCGCTCCAGGGTGATCTGGATGATCACGGCGATCGACTTTTCCACCTCCTGGTCGTTCACCAGCGCCGTATAGCCGCGGATGACGCCCTCGCGCTCCATGATCGCCACACGCCGCAGGCAGGCGGAAGGCGACAGCCCTACCTCGGCGGCAAGATCGGCGTTGCTGATACGGGCGTTGCGCTTCAGAACGCGCAGGATGTGCCGGTCGACCTGGTCAAGTGCCCGCATGAGACTGCCTCCGCGCGAAACTCAAACGTTTGTTCATGGCGTCGAAGAAGATTTCAATAAACGGTACACAAATAGCATTTTCGACGACAGAATTGCAGGAAATTCCGAAGGATCTTCACTATGTTTAGGTCAATTCCACAGGGGAAGCACGGTTCCCCGAAAACGAGTCCAGGCTAGCAGCATGAAAGTCATCGTTCTCGGCGCGGGCGTTATCGGAACCACCACAGCCTATTACCTCGCAAAGGCGGGCCATCAGGTGACAGTGATCGAGCGCGAGGCCGGTCCTGCCCTGGAGACGAGCTTCGCCAATGCAGGGCAGATCTCGCCGGGCTATTCGACGCCGTGGGCGGCACCCGACATTCCGATGAAGGTGGCCAAGTGGATGTTCATGCGGCACGCGCCGCTGGTCATCCGGCCGGGCGCGGCGGTCAAGGCGGCGCCGTGGCTGCTCGCCATGCTGCGGAACTGCACAAAGGCGCGCTACGTTGTCAACAAGGGGCGCATGGTGCGGCTTGCCGAATACAGCCGCGACTGCCTGCGCCAGCTGCGTGCCGATACGGGGATCGAATACGACCACCGCTCCCTCGGAACGCTCCAGCTGTTCCGCACCGAGAAGCAGGTTGACGATGTGGCCAAGGACCTGCGCGTGCTGGAGGCGGACGGGGTGCCCTTCGAGATGCTGGACCGGAACGGCTGCGTGCGCGTGGAACCCGGCCTTGCCGGATCGCGCGACAAGATCGTCGGCGGCCTGCGGCTCCCCGATGACGAGACGGGCGACTGCTTCAAGTTCACCAATGCTCTGGCCGAAATCGCGCGCGGCCTTGGCGTCGAGTTCAGGACGGAAGTAACAATCGAGCGGCTGGCAACGGAGGGTGGCCGGATCCGGTCAGTCGTCACCTCGGCGGGAGAATTCGAGGCGGATGCCTTCGTTGCCGCCCTCGGCAGTTACACGCCTACCATGTTGAAGACGCTGGGCCTGCGCATTCCGGTCATCCCGGTGAAGGGCTATTCCATCACCGTGCCGATCGTGGACGAGGCGAAAGCGCCGGTTTCCACCGTGATGGACGAGACCTACAAGACCGGCATCACCCGCCTTGGCGACCGCATCCGCGTGGGTGGCACAGCGGAAATCGCCGGCTTCAACCTCGACCTGCCGCGGAACCGCAGGGAGACGCTTGAGCTCTCGGTGAACGACCTGTTCACGGAGGCCGGCGACCTCAGCCAGGCGCAGTTCTGGACGGGCCTACGCCCGATGACGCCGGATTCCACGCCGATCGTCGGCGGCACCACCCGATACCCCAACCTGTACATAAACACGGGGCACGGGACGCTCGGCTGGACGATGGCCTGCGGCTCCGGCCGCGTGCTCGCAGACATCATCAGCGGCATCAAACCGGAGATCGAGACCGCCGATCTCGCCCTGTCGCGCTATGGCGCGTAAGGGACTGGCGAGCGCACTTCTTCATTGTGCCGAGAAAAAGCGCGGGCGGCCATGCCGTCCGGCCGCCGATCCTCACTTCGCTTCCACGGGCATTTGACAGGCACCAGAGCGTACCTCATCCTTCTTGCGGAAGGCTGTGGGGCCAATGCCGATGCTGCTACGAAACCTTGCGCGTGTGATCTGGTGCGGAGTGGTTCTCGGGCTCGGACAAGCGGCGGCAGAGACTGTGCCTGACAAGCAGGCGCACGTGGGCCGGGTCTGCGCCCTCCTTCTTGAGGCGAGCACGCGACACGGCCTGCCGCCGGACTTCCTTGCCCGGTTGATCTGGAAGGAAAGCCTGTTCGATCCCAATGCTGTGAGCCCCAAGGGAGCGGAAGGCATTGCGCAGTTCATGCCGGGAACGGCAAGGCTGCGCGGCCTCGACGATCCGTTCGACATGGAGAAGGCGCTCGCCGCCTCCGCCGCCTACCTGGCGGAGCTGCGGCAGCGGTTCGGCAACCTCGGCCTTGCGGCGGCCGCCTACAATGCCGGGGAGGCGCGCGTGCGGCGCTGGCTGGACAGGGGCGGTTTTCTGCCGCTCGAGACGGAGACCTACGTGCTCCATATCCTAGGCCGCCCAGCCGACAGCTTCATCGGCAGCAGGGAGGACGATGTGCCGCCTCTTGATCCGGAGAAACCGTTTCCACAAGCGTGCGCGGCGCTTCCCGTGACGGCAGCAGCAATCGCCCCAATGGCCAGCATCCACACCAAGCCCTGGGGCATCCAGGTGGCCGGGCATTTCCGGCGGGATGTGGCGATCCGCATGTGGGAGCGGGCAAAACGGCGCATCAGAGCGCTGCAGCAGCACGAGCCGGTCGTCAGCCTGCCGCGGTCCGGCCGTGGGCGTCGCGGCATCTACGCCGTGCGGATCGGTGCGGACACCCGGCCGGAAGCCGAACGCATCTGCCAGCGCATCCGCAGCGATGGCGGCGCATGCGTGGTGCTCAAGAACTGAAGATGAAGGGCGAGAATGAAGCGGCCGCGGAGACTCCCCGGCCGCGAAACGTCAGATGACCGGCATGGATGGAGCGTCTTCCAGGGCCATGCGCTCATACAACGTAGGGATTCGCATTCCCACAGAATAGAATTCCGGGGCAGACTCGAGATCGACACCGGCTCGCTCAACCTTCGGCTGCCCGGCCGTTCCGACCGCCCTCATGCCATACGTGGTACCCGATGCCCCTTCGTTGCCCCGGTAATGACCGATCTCGCGATCGCCAACGGCTAATCCGTCCCCAGCCGGCGTCGGCGCATCATCCGGACTTTCAGGCACAGACCGCTTGGCCAACGCCACGCGGAGTTCCTCACGCTGGCCGTCGTCCGGGACCTCCTGGCCGACGGAGGCGGCGGTGTTACCGGACGCGTCCGCCAGGTTGTCTCCCGTAGCAGAGAACGCGGTGCCAGGATCCACCTGCTTCGCAACCGACAAAGCTGTGTCGTCCTGCGAAACCTCTTCCGCATTCGCGGTGTCAGTGCCGGCGTCATCGGTGCCGGCGTGATCAGCGCCGGTGTCCTCCGGCACTGAGCGCTTGCCTACGAAATGGGAGGCGCCTCCGAGCGTCACCTCACAGCCGTCTGTGGGCAGGTGCTCCGCAACAGTTGCGTCAAACGCGGTTCCGGCATCCTCAGCCTTCCCCACCGCATCGAACGCGGGAGGAGCGTCTTCAGGAGATTCCTCCCGCGGATCATGCCAGGGCAGGTCCGCTGGCTGACCTGCAAGGGACTCATGCGACCGCTCCGCGGCCCCGGCCGGCTCCAGCACGCTCACGTCTGACCCGGCACCGGCGAAAGCATCCTCACCGCGTGATCGGAGAGCCTGGAAGGAGCCTTCTGCCCCCTCCGAGCGGGCATCGGCTCCTTTACGGGCGTGGAAGATCTGCCTGCCAAGAGTGATGGCCGAATTCGCAATGACAATCTCGACGGGGTTCGAGTTTAATTCCATGTGCCGAATCCCGACGGTGAAACTCCCGTCCGTCGCAGCCACTCCCTCTCCGATCGCATATTCCGGCCCACCGTCAGCCCTTCTGACGTCACAGAGGACAATTGTCGAGCCAGCGAACGACGTATCGGAAAGGCTATCTCCTCCACTGCCCTCGCACCCACAGGTCGCATTATTGAAAGGTATCAACTGATCTTTACTCATTTACCCAATCCACAAAAACAATAACAATACCTACATAAACAGATTGATACGATACCATTCTTGTCTGGATCGCTTGAATATAAAAGAATTACAGCTAGAATTATTTCCGTTCAGATGACGAGACATTGATTGACGCTTCCCGACGTCAATCATTCCCATAGCCAGGCGGCAATCGCACCGCCCCAACACGGAAAGCGGGACAGGAACTGCGTCAACGCGCACATTCAGAAAGAGCAAGCGGGGCAGGCCGAACGAGAAAGGATGAGCTCCTTACCCGCCGATACCGGGAAGTCCGTCCAACGGGTCGTGGCGTGCGTTACATCCGCGCGGTGAAAGCACGACCGACGAAGCCAGACTCACTGGTCAATGCGACGACTGATGGGTAAGCGTGCAGACACAAAAGACATGACAAGAACCGGAAACAAAGGCCGGGGAAATCCCCCGGCCTGTATTGCTGTTCAGATGACCGGCAGAGCGGAACCTTCATCCAGAGCAAGAGGTTCGCTCTGTGACGGCAGCAATGAGATCAGCTGCCCGAGAATAGACAGAATCGGCACAGATTCACTCCCGCTGCCCTCATGCGCAATATCGGCCCCTCCCCCACCCGTACCGGTACGCTCACGCTGAGCGTGACACTCGAGCCATCGGATTCGCACTGGTATTGGCCGATATCGCGATCACCGTCAGGTTCCTCCTCCCTCACACGCTGATGTACCGAAGCACTCATCCCGACCACCCAATCACCCGGCTCGCCTGCCTCCTGCCCCCATTCCACGATTTTGGCCAAGGCCGAGGCCTTTCTGCCACTTTCTGAATGCCCACCCTCGCCCCGAAAGGTCGAAGCGGACAATGTGGCGACTACCCTGGCGATACCGCCGTCATCCGTTTTGATCCACCCCCATTGAACGGGTCCACCTTGAAGTATGGTTTTGACCATGAAGGAGGACCACAATGGCCAACAAGCGACACAAGCCCGACGAGATCGTCACGAAGCTTCGGC
>Ga0207865_101077_pt1 | contig 23142 bp, 27 predicted proteins | sample HigsolmetaAR204D_FD_184836 | JGI IMG/M metagenome (GOLD analysis project Ga0207865, IMG submission 184836) | Ionic liquid and high solid enriched microbial communities from the Joint BioEnergy Institute, USA - AR20-4-D (SPAdes) (version 2) ...
CGCTTCGGCCAGCCGGTCGAAACCCGTGGTGAGCTCGGGGAGATAGGCGCGGCCGATCTCGGTGAGGACCAGGCCGTGCGGCAGCCGCTTGAAGAGGCGCGTCCCCAGATAGCGCTCGAGCCTGCGGACCTGCTGGCTGACCGCCGACGCCGTCACGCGCAGCTCGCCCGCGGCAGCTGCAAAGCTCCCGAGGCGCGCGGCGGCCTCGAAGGCGCGCAGTGCATTGAGCGGCGGCAGTCGGCGGGCCATGGGCGTCGTCGCGGCGTGAGGTGAGGCCAAGAATATCTTGGCCTGGCCCTGCATGGCTTGTCGCTTGGCTGCGCGCCGCGGCGCGCCGGATACTGCGCCCGGCATCAGGAGACCGTGTATGCCGATGACGCTCTACGACTTCCTCGATTCCGGGAACGGCTACAAGATCCGCCTGCTTCTCGCGCAGCTCCAGCGTCCGTACCGCTGGGTCGAGCTCGACATTCTGAAGGGCGCCACGCGCACGCCCGAGTTCCTCGCGAAGAATCCGAACGGACGCATCCCGACGCTCGAGCTGGAGGACGGCGCCTTCCTCCCCGAGTCGAACGCGATCCTGTGGTATCTGGCGGAAGGAACGCCCTTCATCCCGGACGACCGTCTCGGACGCGCGCAGGTGCTGCAGTGGATGTTCTTCGAGCAGTACAGCCACGAGCCCTACGTCGCCACACCGCGGTTCATCCTCAAGCATCTGCCCGAGGACTCGCCGCGCCGCGCAGAGCTGCCGGAGCGTCTCGAGCGCGGGCGCGCCGCCCTCGGCGTGATGGAGACGCACCTGTCGCGCCGGACCTTCTTCGTCGCCGAGCGCTACACCATCGCGGACATCGCGCTCTACGCCTATACGCACGTGGCGCACGAGGCGCAGCTCGATCTGACACCGTACCCGAGCGTGCGCGCGTGGCTCGCGCGCGTGGCGGCACAGCCGCGGTACGTGCCGATCACCTACCGGCCGGAGTGACGTGCCACACGCGTGCGCGCCCCGCGCGCGCGCCACACGTGTCGCTGCGGTCCGCGCTCACCAGCGGTTGCGCAGCTCCCGCAGCTTCAGGAACACGGTCTTCGGATCGGGCTGCTCGCCGATCTCCGGGAAGACCTCGCGCAGCCGCGCGATCACGGTGGGATTCTGCAGCCGGAAGAAGGTGTTGATGCGCTTCTCCTCGCCGAGGGTCGTGACCACGGCCTTCGCGGGATCGTGATTGCGGCTGCGCTCGAGCAGCGCCTTCGCGTCGGAGTTGTCGGGCTCGCGGTCGAGGGTGAACTCGAGATTGCGCGCGAGATACTCGTGCCCGGGGTATACCCGCGTGTTGTCCGGCAGGCGCGCGAGCTGCCCGACGAAGGTCTCGTACAGCAGATCCGGACGGCCGCTGCTGTGGCAGTTGCCGGCCCCGGCGTTGAACAGCGTGTCCCCGCAGAAGAGCGCCGGCTCGTCGGTGTGCGCGAAAAGGCAGATGTGCGCGAGCGTGTGACCCGGCGTGTCGAGGCACTCGAGCTCCACCGTCCTGCCGACACGGATCACGTCGCCCTTCTGCAGCCCTCGATCGACGCCGCCGATGCGCGAAGCCGCGCCGGCATGTGCCAGCACCCGCGCGCCCGTGGCCGCGACGAGTCCCTGGTTGCCGCCCGTGTGATCGCGGTGCTCGTGCGTGTTGAGGATCTGGGTGATCTCCCAGCCCCGGTTGCGCGCGGCGTCGAGGCACAGCCGCCATTCGAGCGGGTCCACGGCGAGCGCCTCGCCGGTCTCCGGACAGGCGATGAGATAGTGGAAGTTCCGATAGTCGTTTGCAGCCCAGATGCGCTCGATCAGCATGACTCGCCGTTCCTCGAGATCCTCTTTCCGACCGCAGTGCACGGTACCGTGAAGCGGTGCGGCGCGCCATAATCCCGACGGCCGATTGCCCAGGACAGGCATGCGCATCCGAGTCTTCCCCGTCACCGCCTTCCAGCAGAACTGCTCGATCATCTGGTGCGAGAGCACGCGCGAGGCGGCCGTGGTCGATCCCGGCGGCGATCTGGACGAGGTGCTCGCGGCCGTGCGCGAGGAGAAGCTCGAGCTCAAGAAGATTCTCCTGACCCACGCGCACGTGGATCACGCGGGAGCTGCGGCGCAGCTCGCCGAGAGCGCAGGCCTGCCGATCGAAGGCCCGCATCCGGGCGACCGCTTCTGGATCGAGCGCCTGCCCATGCAGGCGGCGATGTTCGGATTGGGAACGGACGCCCGGCCGTTCGAGCCGACGCGCTGGCTCGGTCAGGGCGACCGGGTGCGGGTCGGCGAGGTCGAGCTCGAGGTGCTGCACTGTCCCGGGCACACGCCCGGACACGTGGTGTTCTTCCACGCGCCGGGGCGCTTCGCGATCGTCGGCGACGTGCTGTTCAAGGGATCCATCGGGCGCACGGATTTCCCGGGCGGAGACCATGACACCCTCATCCGCTCGATCCGTGAGAATCTCTTCCCCCTGGGCGACGACGTGCGCTTCCTGCCGGGACACGGTCCAATGTCCACGTTCGGTGACGAGCGTCGCAGCAATCCCTTCGTCGCCGACCGATTGTTCCAGGGCCGCTGATGGCAGCAGGAGAGCCGCCATGAGGACCGAGCACACGTTTCTCTACGAGCCGGCGGTCTGGACCGCGACCGGCGCCTTCTGGAGCGAGGACGGACGCGAAAGCGCCATCGAGGGCCGCACCGAGGTCCGGCACGACGAGGAGTGCTGGATGATCGCCGGGTCGATGAAGGTGCTCTGCTCGCCGCACGTCGAGTTCAAGCATCTCTATCTGATCCAGCCGCCGGGCAAGGACGCGCTCACCGCGAAGTGGACGTCGGAGAACCCGGCGCTCGGGCACCTGCACGGCACGTTCTGCATCGTGGGGCCTTCCATCCTCTCGGTGTACTACTCCGATCACGGCGGGTATCACGGCGTCGAGCATCTCGCGCGCATCGACGCGGACCACTACGAGGCCTGCGGGGTGCTGCTCATGAACGACCGCCGAATCTCCTCCTGGCGGGCGCACCTCACGCGCGAAGCGCGCGCCGCGAGCGGCTGAAGGCGGATCACGATGCGCGTGCGCACGTTCCTGCTCGCCGTCGCCCTCGTCTGCGGCGCGCCGTACGCGCACGGCGAGACACTGCGCTGTGGCAGCGTCCTCATCGAGCGCGGGGCAATGCGGGCCTACGTGCTGGCGAAGTGCGGCGAGCCCACGTCGCGTTCCGAGATCAGCGAGCCGGTGCGCGCGCGCCGTGCGAACGGCACGACGTACGTCATCGGCACGACGACGCGCGAGGTCTGGCACTACGAGCGCGGCTACGGAAAGCTTCCCGCCACTCTCACCTTCAGCGAAGGCGTGCTCAAGGAGATCCGCTTCGGGAACTGAAGCGGGAGGGTCTCAGCGCGAAGCGAGCGCGAGCATCTGCGTCGTCGGCAGATAGTGGTCGACGAGCAGCGCAGCGAACAGCCACATCAGGTAGCGCACCGAGAACTTGAAGACCTTCATGGGGAGCTCGGCACGCGCGGTGATCTTCAGCGCCAGCGCGTAGTAGAGGAACATCGCGTTGAGCACCAGCGCCACCGCGAGATAGATGAGTCCGCTCATCCCGGTGAGGAACGGCAGGAGCGTCACGATCACGAGCAGCACGGTGTAGAGGAGCACGTGCAGCCGCGTGAACTCCACGCCGTGCGTGACGGGCAGCATCGGTATGCCGGCGCGGGCATACTCGTCGCGCCGCGCGATGGCGAGCGCCCAGAAGTGCGGCGGCGTCCACACGAAGATGATGAGGAACAGCAGCAGCGCGTTCGGATCGACGCTGTTCGTGACGGCGGTCCAGCCCAGCACGGGGGGGGCGGCACCCGCCGCTCCGCCGATGACGATGTTCTGCGACGTCGCGCGCTTGAGCCAGACCGTGTAGATCACCGCGTAGCCGATCAGCGAGACGAAAGTCAGCACCGCGGTCAGCAGGTTGACCAGAAAGGCGAGGATCGCCATCGAGGCGAAGCCGAGCACCGCAGCGAAGGTGAGCGCCTGCCGTTCCGAGAGCTGTCCCGTGGGCAGCGGGCGGCCGCGCGTGCGCGCCATCTGCTCGTCGATGCGGCGGTCGAGCACGTGGTTGATGGCGGCCGCGCACGCCGAAGCGAGCGCGATGCCGAGATTTCCCCAGACGAGCGCGTCGAGCGGCGGCAGACCCGGGCTCGCCAGCAGCGTGCCCACGATGGCCGTGAACACGATCAGCATGACGACCCTGGGCTTGGTGAGCTCGAGGTAGTTGCGCCAGGTCGCTTGAGCGGTCGGCGTGAGGTTGGATTCGGTCGCCACGATGTCTGGTGCCGCGGCGGGGTGATCCGCGGGGGACGCGAAGGGTAACAGATGCGGTGCCGGATGCGCAGGCTCGTGCCGCGCCGGGATGCTCAGGGTGCGAGCCGGCCCGGCACGGCGGAGACCGTGTCCATTGCGGGTACGGCGGCGCTTTCACTCAGGCTCCGGTAGAGCGCGATCATCGCGAGCACGAGGAGCGCTGCGCCGGCGTTGTGTGCCGTGGCGAGCCACAGCGGGAAGGCGCGCAGCACCATCGCGATGGCGATCGCGAGTTGCAGAACGAGCGCGGCCGCGAGCGCGATGGCCGCCGGGCGCGCCCGTGAGAGCGCCTGCGTGCGCCACACGGACCAGACGGCGAGGACGATCGCGAGCGTCGCGACGATCGCGCCGAGCCGGTGCGTGAAGTGGATCGCCACGCGCGCAGGGTGATCGAGCACGCCGCCTTCGTAGTTGATGCCAAGCCCGCGCCAGAGCACGAACGCGTCCTCATAGTCGGTATCAGGCCACCAGGCGTTCTGGCACTTCGGAAAGTCCGGGCAGGCGACCGCGGCGTAGTTGCTGCTGGTCCATCCGCCGAGCGCGATCTGAAGACCCAGGGCCACGAACGCGACGAGCGCCATCCGCCGGGCGGTGCCGATCCTGCGCGTCTCGTGCAGCGGAGCGGACCGCTCGCGCACTGCGGTGCGAACGGTCGCCAGCCGCGATGGGCGCACCGAGAGCCACAGCCACCACAGGAGTCCCAGGGTCGTGAGGCCGAAGAGGAGGTGCAGCGTCACGATGAGCGGCTTGAGCTGCCAGGTCACCGTGAGCATGCCGAGGATGCCCTGGAACACCACCGTGCCGAGGAGCACGAGCACGAAGGGAACCCTCACGGGACGCGCGTTGCGCGCGGCGATCGTGAGCGCGGTGATCACGACGATGATGAGCCCGAGCGTCGAGGCCGCGTAGCGGTGGATCATCTCCCGCCACGCCTTGCCGATGTCGAGCGGCACGTTCGGGAAGGCGGCCTGTGCCGCCGGATTCTCCGCCGCACCGATCGGCGTGAGATGGCCGTAGCAGCCGGGCCAGTCGGGACAGCCCAGACCGGCGGCGGTGAGACGCACGTAGGCGCCGAGCACGACGACGACGAGACACAGCAGCACACCGGCGAGTGCCAGACGGCGGATCCAGATGAGTGTCTGCATGGAGGTTCAGCCTATGTGAGAGAGGCGCAGCAGGCGCTCGAGGTCCCTGAGCAGGCCCTTGGGGTCCTGCCGCGCGTCGAACTGCATCATGAGATTGCCGAGCGGATCGACGATGAAGATCCGGTGCTCGCGCTCGGGCGCCGTGAAGTTGCCGAGCAGCGGCCCTGCCGCCTCTACGGAGGCATCGAGCAGGATGAGACCCGGATGCTCGCGCTCGAGGAACTCCCGGTCGCAGCAGTCGGCGGTCACGAGGAACACGCGCTGCACGCGCGGCATGTCCTCGTTGAGCGCGATCCAGTCCTGCCGCATCACGAGCAGCGCACGCCGGCAGGCGTCGTCGCAGGCGCCGCTCCCGACGTAGACGAGGGACCACTTGCGGGTGAAGACATCTCCATCGGCGGCGGCACCGTCGAGGCGCGGAAGCGCGATGCGCGGCAGCGGTCGCTGCGGCTCGATGAGCTCGCCGTGCGCGGCGCTGCCCGACGGCCGCCACAGATTGCCGTAATAGAGCACGAACGATGCGACGAGCGGCAGAAGGAACAGCGCCGCCAGCAGCAGGATCGTCCGCAGATTGCGGGACCGCAGCTCAGGAGCGATCGGGTCCGATGTCATTTCGATGCTGAATCCTCACTCACCTTGCGCGTGCTGAGCGTCAACCACAGGATCAGCGCCAGCGCCGCGAAGCACCACCACTGGATCGCGTAGGACCAGTGCGTCTCGGGCTGCGGGCCCGGCGGCTTCCATTCGCGCACGTAGCCGTGCGGCTCGTCCGGGTCGAGCAGCAGAATCCGCGGCTCGAGCTCGCGTCCGAGTGCATGGCTCAACTGCTCCATGCTCGGAAAGCTCGCGAGCTTCGGCCAGGGCGCATCGAGCGCGGGTGCGACGCGCCCGCGAGCGATCCCCGCGCGCGGCAGCTCCGCGACACGGCCCTTCACCTCGAGCGGTTCCGGCGCGTCGAGCGACACGTCCGGCAGCCGCTCGCGATAGCCGGTGAACGGCACCCAGCCCCGGTTCACGAGCAGCGCACGGCCGTCCTGGAGCACGAGCGGCGTCAGCACCTCGTAGCCGGCACGGCCGTCGTGCGTGCGGTTGTCCAGCAGAAACTGCCGCTCGGTGTCGTACCTGCCGCTGACCGAGACGCGCTGAAAACGCTCCAGCTCATCGAGACTTCGCGTGCCGAGCGGCAGCACTCGCTCGGCACCGCGCTCGAAAGCCTGCCACTCGGCCTCACGGAGCTGTCCGCGCTCCCACTGCCAGCGTCCGAGCGAAACGAAGATCGCGCACCCGACGAGCGTCAGCACCGTCATTGACCAGGACGGTGCGAACACTCGACGGCCGATGGGTATGCGTACGACGGGCACGGGAATTGCTCACGGACGACCGATCCTCGTTCACACCCGCGACCGCGCTTCAGCATGGAGCGATGAAATGGATTTCCTGATGCGACTGCTGGTCATCGGCGTGCTGCTCGCGATCGTGTTCAGTCTCGGTTCGGCGCTCTTCCATCTCGTGCGCAGCCGGGGCGACTCGCAGAAGATGGTCCGTGCGCTCACTTTCCGCATCGGCCTTTCCCTGGCCCTCTTCATCCTGCTGATGATCGCCTGGCTCGCGGGCCTGCTCACCCCGCACGCCACGCCGCCGGTCAGCGGTCCGTAGAAGAACTCCTCACTCACCTGCTGCACCGGACGAGGATCGGGTGAGGAGTCTCCTCTCTCCCTCGAGGGGAGAGAGGAGAGAACGACTCGACGTCAGAGCCAGTACACGAAGACGAACAGGCCGAGCCACACCACGTCGACGAAGTGCCAGTACCAGGCGACCGCCTCGAAGGCGAAGTGCCGCGTCGGCGTGAAGTGACCGCGCAGGACGCGCAGCCAGATGACGAGCAGCATGATCGCGCCGATCGTCACGTGCAGGCCGTGGAAGCCCGTCAGCATGAAGAACGTCGAGCCGTAGATTCCCGTCGAGAGGCGCAGGCCGAGGTGATTCCAGGCCTCGGCGTACTCCCACGCCTGCAGCCCGACGAAGATGAAGCCCAGGATGAACGTCGCGGCGAGGAAGATCGCGAGCTGCGAGCGCTTGTTGGCACGCAGCGCGTGGTGCGCGATCGTGATCGTCAGGCCGCTCGTGAGGAGGATGGCGGTATTGAGCGCCGGCACGCCGAACGCGGGGATCACGTCGAAGGTGCCGTCCTCGCGGCCGCCGACCTGCGCCGGGCCGCTGGTCGGCCAGGTGGCCTCGAAATCGGGCCACAGCAGAAGGTGGCTGAAGAACTTCGTACCCGCGCCGCCCAGCCAGGGCACCGACAGCATGCGCGCGTAGAACAGGGCGCCGAAGAACGCGGAGAAGAACATCACCTCGGAGAAGATGAACCACATCATTCCCATGCGGAACGAGCGGTCCACCTGCATGTTGTAGAGGCCGCTCTGGTTCTCCGCGATCACCGTCGAGAACCAGCCGAAGAACATGAAGGCTAGGAGCAGCGCACCGGGGATGAACGCCCACGCGCCGGTCCATTCGTTGAGGTACGCGACGGTACCCAGGACCAGGGTGAAGAGCGCGACCGAGCCGAAGATCGGCCACGGGCTCTCGTGCGGAACGTAGTAGCGGTTCGGGTCGTGTGCGTGTGCCTGGGCCATGTCGAGTCCTAGGATAGATTCACGTGTTCTTCATTCCGACGCGGATGCCACCCGGGCGCCCGAAGCGGCATCGTAGAAGGTGTATGCGAGCGTGATGCGGTCGACGTACGCGGGCAGCGCGGGGTCGACGATGAAGCGCACCGGCATCGCGCGCTCCTCACCGGCCTGGAAGTGCTGCGGCGTGAAGCAGAAGCACTCGGTCTTGCGGAAGTACGCCGCCGCCTTCGACGGCGCGACGTTCGGAATCGCCTGCGCGACGGTGTCGCGGCCGGTGAGGTTCTGCGCGACAAACTGCGCTTCGTACAGCCGGCCCGGATGCACTTCCATCGAGCGCACGACGGGCCGGAATTCCCAGCTTCCGACGCTGGGCACCTGAGTGACGAATTCCACGGTGACGGTGCGCTCGAGGTCCGGCTGCGTCCCGGCCACGTCGGCCGAGCGCGTGAGCGACTTCTGGTTCCCGTACCCGGTGATCTCGCACATCACGTCGTACAGGGGAACCAGAGCGAAGCCGAACGCGAAGCTGCCGGCGGCGAAGCCGAGCAGCTTCAGCGTCAGCCTGCGGTTGTCGCTCCTGCGGTCTCGTGCGTCCATCTTACGGATTGCGCATCGCGGTCATGACGATGAAGGTGACGTACACGGCGAGCGCTACGAGGCCGAGGATGATCGCACTCCGCACCGCGCGCCGGCGCCGTTCCCTTTCGTCGTCCCGATCGGTCAATGCGCGGCTCCTCGTGCAATGACGTCGGCCGAAGGCGGCGTCTCCCACGAGTGGTACGGTGCCGGCGAGGGCAGCTCCCACTCGAGACCGTGCGAGCCCTCCCAGGCCTTGTTGCCCACGGGCTCACCGGCGCGCACGGCCTTCCAGATCACGTAGATGAAGAGGAGCTGCGAGACGCCGTACACGAAGCCGCCGATCGAGGACACCATGTTCCAGTCGGTGAACTGCGTGGCGTAGTCGGGGATGCGCCGCGGCATGCCGGCGAGGCCGAGGAAGTGCTGCGGGAAGAACAGCACGTTCACCGAGATGGCCGACAGCCAGAAGTGCCACTTGGCGAGCTTCTGGTCGTACATGTGACCCGTCCACTTCGGCAGCCAGTAGTACACGGCCGCCTGCAGGGCGAACACGGCACCCGGCACCAGCACGTAGTGGAAGTGAGCCACCACGAAGTAGGTGTCGTGGTACTGGAAGTCCGCCGGCGCCACCGCGAGCATCAGGCCCGAGAAGCCGCCGATGGTGAACAGGAACACGAAGGCCACGGCGAACAGCATCGGCGGCTCGAAGGTCATCGAGCCCTTCCACATCGTGGCCGTCCAGTTGAACACCTTCACGCCCGTCGGGATGGCGATGAGCATCGTCGCGAGCATGAAGAACATCTGCCCCGCGAGCGGCATGCCCACCGTGAACATGTGGTGCGCCCAGACGATGAACGAGAGGAACGCGATCGACGCCGTCGCGTACACCATCGCCTCGTAGCCGAACAGCGGCTTGCGCGAGAAGGCGGGGATGACCTCCGAGATGATGCCGAAGGCCGGCAGGATCATGATGTAGACCTCGGGGTGCCCGAAGAACCAGAAGATGTGCTGGTACATCACCGGGTCACCGCCGCCGGCCGCCGTGAAGAAGGTCGTGCCGAAGAACTTGTCGGTGATCAGCATCGTCACCGCGCCCGCGAGCACCGGCATCACCGCGATGAGGAGGTACGCGGTGATCAGCCAGGTCCACACGAAGAGCGGCATGCGCAGCAGGGTCATGCCCGGCGCGCGCATGTTCATGATGGTGACGATCACGTTGATGGCGCCGAGGATCGAGGAGGCGCCCATCAGGTGAATGGCGAACATCGCGAGCGGGAAGGCGTCCGCCGTCTGAAGGACCAGCGGCGGATACAGCGTCCAGCCGCTCGCCGGCGCGCCGCCCGGCACGAACAGGGTCGCGATCAGCAGGGTGAACGCGACGGGCAGCAGCCAGAAGCTGAAGTTGTTGAGGCGCGGCAGCGCCATGTCGGGCGCGCCGATCTGCATCGGGATCATCCAGTTCGCAAGACCCGTCCATGCCGGCATCACGGCGCCGAACACCATGAGCAGGGCGTGCACCGTGGTCATGGAGTTGAAGAACTGCGGATCGACGAACTGCATGCCCGGCTGGAAGAGCTCGAGCCGGATGACCATCGCCATCGCTCCGCCGAGCAGCCACATCGCCGCGGCGAAGACCAGGTACATCGTGCCGATGTCCTTGTGGTTGGTCGCGAAGAGCCAGCGCCGCCAGCCGTGCGGCTTGTGGTCGTGAGCGTCGTGTCCGGCGTGTGCGACGTGTGCGTGTTCAGCCATGATCCTGATCTCTTCTCAAATACTTGTCGCGTCAGATACTTGTCGCGATGAAGCCCTTCAGCCCGCCTGCGTGGCGCCGGCCGGCTCGAGGGCGGCCACCTCGGCTTCCTCCTGCGCGGCCTTCTGCTCCGCGGCCTTCTCCTGCAGCCAGGCCTGGAAATCCTCCGGGCTGCGCACATCGACGACCACCGGCATGAAGGCGTGATCGCGCCCGCACAGCTCCGTGCACTGGCCGCGGAAGGTGTGGCCGGCCTTGTCGGCGTCGATCTGGAACCACATCTCGTTGACGAAGCCCGGGATGGCGTCCTTCTTCAGGCCGAACTCCGGCACCCACCAGGAATGGATGACGTCGGTGGCAGTGATGAGGAGTCGCACCTTGACGCCGGCCGGCACGACGAGCGGGTTGTCGACGTTCAGCAGGTAATTCGGAACGGTCTTCGGGTCGATGTTCGCGCCGAGCTGGCGGGCAGCATTGCTCTCGGGATCGAGGCGCGAGTGGAAGGCGACGCCGTTGTCCAGGTACTCGTAATGCCAGCCCCACTGGTAACCCGTCACCTTGATGGTGAGCTCGGTGTTGCGGGTGTCCTCGATCTCGACCAGCGTGCGCGCGGCGGGCACCGCCATGCTGACGAGGATGGCGACGGGAATCGCCGTCCAGATGATCTCCACCTTGGTGTTGTGGACCATCGTCGTGTCCGGAACGGCGCCCTTCGACTTCCGGAACTTGATGAGCGAATAGATCATCACCGAGAAGACCACGGCGCCGATGCCCACGCACACCCAGAAGATGAGCATGTGCAGCTCGTAGACCTCGCGGCTGATGGTGGTCACGCCGCGCGGCATGTTGAGCAGGCTCCAGCCTGACGGCTGCTCCTGAGCCAGGGCGGTGAGTGGAAGGGCGAGGGCCGCGAGCGCGGCAAGCTTTGCAATTGCTCTGTGAATCATCCTTACGACCTTGCTCACACCGCTCGCGACAGCGCGCGGCGCGGTTTCACTCGAAACAGTTTGTGCCCACCCCGTCGGGCACTTCCGCCTCGCCCCCGGCAAGCGGCCCGTCAGGCCAGGGAGGGCGACTCATTGACGCGGCCGATGAGGCGCTGGAGCCTCACCGCAAGACCGCGGCGCTCTTCTTCCGTCAGGAACCCCCCGACCTCGCACTGACGGCCGCTCGACTCGATGACGAGCCTGCTCGGATGCAAGCGGGAAGAAGGGCGGCGAAGTGTAACCCGCGCCCAGTGGCGCGGAAATACGACTTTTACTGACTGCGAACCCGATCGGGACTCGATACACACGTCCGTTTCCGACACGGTGATCGTCTGGTGGTGGTGGCGCCGGGCCATGCTCACCTTCAGCGCCCACCCGAGCAGCGCCATCTCGAGCCCGGCGAACGGCAGGATCGGCCAGTACCCCTGGAGCGCCATGAGTCCTGCGATGCCGAAAGACACCGTGCACATGCCGCCGAAGAACAGCAGGGCGCCCTGAACGCTCAGGGAGCAGTTCGGCGCGATCACGATGCGTTCGAAAGCGGTTTCCACTTCGAATTCGGGCGACCTTCGGCGGGTTTCGCGAGATCTTACCCGAAGAAACTTCTCTACGTAACTCAGAAACTTAGGAATCGTGAGCGCGAGTGCCCCGGTGGACGCCCACCGCGGCCAGCAGGCGGGAGACTGCGGCGCCGTCCAGAGTCTCGAGCGCGGTGCGCTGTGGATCGAACGGCACGACCGCGAGCGGCTCGATGCCGAGCATGTCTTCCAGGGTCGCGACGTTCTCGGCCGCCTGCGCGAACTCCGGATCCACGTGGTTCGCGATCCAGCCTGCGAACGCGAGCCCGTCGGCCGCGATCGCCCGCACGGTGAGGAGGGTGTGATTGAGGCAGCCGAGCCTCAGGCCTACGACCACCAGCACCGGCAACCCGAGCGCGAGCGCGACGCTCGCCATCGTCGTGTCTTCGCCGATCGGCGCCAGCCAGCCGCCCGCTCCCTCGACCACTACGACATCGGCCTGCTCGGCGAGCCGGTCGAAGCGCTTACGGATCACGGCCGGATCGATGGTGACGCCGGCGGACCGCGCCGCGAGGTGCGGCGAGGCGGCGAGCTCCAGGCAGTAGGGATTGACCAGCGAGTAGTCCGCCGCGACGTTCGCGGCGGCCGCGAGCGCCAGAGCGTCTTCGTTGCGCAGGCCATCCGGGGTTGCCGCGGCCCCCGCGGCGACCGGCTTCATCGCCGCTACGCGCAGCCCTTCCTGCGCGAGCGACCGCACGATGGCCGCAGCCATGCGCGTCTTGCCGACGCCCGTGTCGGTGCCGGTCACGAAGCAGCCGCAGACGCGCACGTACTCCCCCTCGAGTCTCTTCTTCAGCCGCCCGGCGGTGAGCGCCGGCGGATGGTGCCCGGCGCGATCCGGACCTCACCGCCCACCACTGGCGCCGCCGGCCGGCCGGCGGCACCCCATGCGGCGCCGTAGATCACCTCATAGCTGGCAGGCAGCCGCCCGTCCTGCCGGAGGGCCTCGTAGGCATCGATCATCCGCTGCAGGCGGCCCCGGCCGGTCAGCCCGCGCGGGCGACCCGCGGTGACATTGTGCGCGCCGATTGTCTTCAGGTCGCGCATCAATGCGAGCGCGTCCGTGTAGGTAAGCGTGAAGCGCTCGACGTCGAGCACGGGCTCGGTGAGTCCCGCGCGCACGAGCGCATCGCCGATGTCGTGCATGTCGATGAAGCGATTGACGTGCGTGAATCCGTCGGCGGCGGCCCAGGCGGCGCGCAGCTCGCGCAGCGTGTCGGGACCGAAGGTGGTGAATGCGAAGAAGCCCTCGGGTTTCAGCGTCCGCCGCACTTCGGCGAAGACGCCGTCGGGCACGTCGGACCACTGCAGCATCAGATTGCTGAAGACGAGATCGACGCTGGCGTCCTTGAGCGGCAGCCGCTCCGCATCGGCACAGACCCGCTCGAAACGCCGCAGAAATCCCGAGCGGTTCCGCGCCCGCTCCAGCATGCCCGGCGAGATGTCGAGCGCGATCACCGTAGCGCGGCGGAAGCGTCGCTTGAGCTCGGCCGTGGCAATGCCCGTGCCCGCACCGAGATCGACGACTATCCGGGGCTCGAGCTTGAGCATGTCGACACGGGCGAGGAGCTCCTCGCGCACGCGCGCCTGCAGCACTGCGGCCGCGTCATAGCTCGCGCTCGCGCGATCGAACGCGGCGCGCACACCGGCGCGGTCGAGGTGATAGGCGTCGTCGGATTCGGTCGGAGTCATCGTGCTCAACGGATGCCGCGCGAAGCGTCTCTCGCCTCGTCGAGAAAGCGGACCGTCTCCGCGGCCAGCTCGGCTTCGTGCGATAGAAACGGGGCGTGCGCTGCGCGACGCACCTCGAGGAAGCGACCGCGCGGCAGAGTCTCCGCGAGGACGCGCGAGGCTCCCGGCGGAGTGACGCGATCATACTGTCCCGCGACGACGAGTGCCGGTTGCTCGATTCTTGGAAGAGACTCCCTGAGATCGCTGGACGCGAGCACGCCGAGAAGTGCCTCCAGCGCCTCGGGGCGGGCGGCGCCATGGTTGAGCACAGCGGATTCGAGCGCGTGCAGCACCTCGGTGCCCGCAACGCTGCCGCGCACCTGCAGCTCGAGGAAGTCGCGCACGGTGCGCCGATAATCGGTCGCGAGCTGCGTAGCGAAGCGCTCGAGCACGTCGGGCCGCATGCCGTGCGGCCATCCGGCACCCGCCACGAAGCGCGGCGTCGTGGCGATGAGCACGAGCGCGTCGAAACGCTCCGGTGCAAGTGCCGCAAGCCGCAGTGCGATCTGCCCCCCAAGCGACCATCCGAGGAGCGAGCAGCGCTGGTCGCCTGCCTGGGGTCCCTCCGGGAGGGCGCCTGCTTCCGTGAGCGTCTCCTGCACGAGCTGCGCGATGCCGTCGAGAGTGGCGGCCTCATTGTCCCAGCGGCTGTGCCCGTGGCCTGGCAGATCGAACGCGAAGATCCGCCGTCGTTCCGCCAATCGATCGGCGAACCCATTCCACACGCGCAGATTCAGGCCCCAGCCGTGCAGCAGCACGAGCGCCGGACCGCTGCCTCGCGTTTCGAAATGGAGACTCGTCATCGCGGCAGCTTCTCGAGTGCACCCGCCAGCGCTTCGACCAGTGAATCGACCTGATGCTCGAGGTGCGCGGCCGAGAGCGTGATGCGCAGGCGTGCGCTGCCCGGGGGAACCGTGGGCGGGCGGATCGCCGTCACCCAGAAGCCCGCCTCGCGAAGCGCGGCGCTCGCCTCGAGCGCTCTTTCGGAGTCTCCGAGCAGAACCGGCTGGATGGGCGTGTCCGAGGGCAGCAGCGGGATGCCCGCTGCGGCGGCAGCCGCACGGAAACGCGTCGTCAGCGCGTGCACCCGCTCGCGTCTCCAGGTCTCGGATTGCGCGAGTGCGAGCGCCTTGCGAGTCGCAGCGGCGACGGCCGGCGGAAGCGCGGTCGTATAGATATAGGTGCGGGCACGCTGCATCAGGTACTCGACGAGATCGCGAGATCCGGCCACGAATGCGCCGAAAGTACCGAAGGCCTTGCCCAGCGTGCCGACGAGCACGGGTACCTCGGCTTCACCGAGGCCGAAGTGCTCGAGCGTGCCGCGACCCGAGCGGCCGATCACACCCAGCCCGTGCGCGTCGTCGACGACGAGCCACGCGCCGTGCGCCGCGGCCTGGCGTGCGAGCTCCGGCAGAGGCGCGAGATCGCCGTCCATGCTGAAAACGCCATCCGTCGCCACCAGCGCGGTCTCGTCGGAGTGCTCCTGCAGCGCGCGCGATGCGGCCGAGGCATCGGCGTGCGCGAATCGCGCGAAGCGCGCGCCGGAGAGCAGCGCCGCATCGATGAGCGAGGCGTGACTCAGCCGGTCGAGCAGCACGCGCTCGCCGCGCCCGGCGAGCGCGCAGATCGCGGCGAGATTCGCCATGTAGCCGGTGGAGAAGAGCAGCGCGCGCTCGCGCCCGGTGAAAGCCGCGAGCTCGTCCTCGAGAAGATCGTGCTCGCGCGCATGACCACTCACGAGATGGGAAGCGCCGCTGCCGGTACCATCACGGGTGGCGGATTCTGCGAGCGCCTGCGCGAGCGCCGGGTGGCGCGCGAGGCCGAGATAATCGTTGCTGCAGAAGTCCGCGAGCCGTCGCCCCTCGACGAGCACGTATGCGCCGTCGGGCTCACCGGGCCGTGTGCGATCGAGCAGCCGCTCGACCGTCCACCTCCGCCGGCTCAGGTGCTGCCTGTCGAGCTCGGCAAGGGCGGACTCAAGCGCTCGCGAGTCGCGCTTCATCGGTCGCGGAAGCTCCGTCCGCGCAGCCCGCGCATGCGGCCGAGTTCTGCAGCGCGCCCGTTTGTGCGGCGACGGGTTGCTCGGGCCGCAGTCCCAGCCGTTCGAAGAGCCGTGCGTCGCGCGCGACGTCCGGGTTGCCCGTCGTCAGGAGCTTCTCACCATAGAAGATGGAGTTGGCGCCCGCGAGGAAGCACAGCGCCTGCAGCTCGTCGCTCATCTGCTCGCGGCCCGCCGACAGGCGCACGTGAGCGCGCGGCATGAGCAGCCGGGCGACGGCGATGGTGCGCACGAAGTCGAAGGGATCGACGTCCGGCTTGCCGTGCAGCGGCGTGCCCGGAACCTGCACGAGCCGATTGATCGGCACGCTCTCGGGGTGCTCGGGGAGATTCGCGAGCGTGAGCAGCATCTTCGCGCGGTCGGTCTGCGTCTCGCCCATGCCGACGATACCGCCGCAGCACACCTTGAGATTCGCCGCGCGCACGGCTTCGAGCGTGTCGAGCCGGTCCTGGAACGTGCGGGTGGTGATGATCTCGCCGTAGAACTCGGGCGAGGTATCGATGTTGTGGTTGTAGTAGTCGAGCCCGGCTTCCTTGAGCTCGCGCGCCTGTTCGGGCGTGAGCATGCCGAGCGTGGCGCAGGTCTCGAGACCGAGCGCGCGCACCTCGCGGATCATCTGTGCGATGACCTGCAGGTCCTTCTTCTTCGGTGAACGGTACGCGGCGCCCATGCAGAAGCGGGTCGCACCGGCTTCCTTCGCCTGCCGCGCCCGCTCGCGCACGGTCTCGATGTCGAGGAGCCCTTCGCGCGCGAGGCCCGTGTCGTAGCGCACGCTCTGCGGACAGTACGCGCAGTCCTCGGGGCACGCGCCCGTCTTGATCGAGAGCAGCGTGCTCATCTGCACGGTGTTCGGCTCGTGGTATGCGCGATGCACGCGCTGCGCGTGGTACAGGAGATCGAGGAACGGCAGCGCGAACAGCGCTTCGACCTCGGCCAGCGTCCAGTCGTGTCGAATCGTGCCCAGTCGGTCGAGGTCCATGTGCAAATCCCGGCGTTCGCGCAGATCGAGTGACTCGAGTGAAGACAATCCGCGGCGCGATACTGCGCCGCGGGCATGTTCCGGTGCCGCGCTCTGGATGTCAACGCGGTGCGGCGGGAAAAGTCGACGATTGATCAACTATTGATCAGAGCTTCGAGACTGGCCGGGGAAGGCGCCGAGGCGGCCTGGCGGGCGCTGTCCGCCTTCCTGTTGCCGCCCACCTGCTGTCTCTGCGGTGCGCGTGGGCTCGGTCACGGGTTCGACCTTTGCAGAGTCTGCCACGACCTGCTGCCGCCCGCTGCAGCAGGCGACGAGGACCCTGCCGGGTTCGACCTCGTTCTCGCACCGTACCGCTATGCCTATCCCGTGCGTCACTTCGTGCAGGGACTCAAGTTCCGTGGCGAACGTCACTACGCGCGTGTCCTCGGAGAGCTGCTCGCCCGAGCGCGCCGCGAGCTGGACCTGCCCCTGCCCGGCGTGCTCGTTCCCGTGCCGCTGCATCCGCTGCGGTACCGCGTCCGAGGCTTCAATCAGTCGCAGGAGCTCGCACGCTTCGCCGCACGTGCGCTCGGTTTGCGTGTCGATCCGGGATGCCTCGAGCGCGTGATCGCCACGCGCGAGCAGAGTGCTCTGCCGCCACGCGCGAGACGGCGGAACGTGCGCGGCGCTTTCCGACTCGTGCGTCTGCCGCAGTCGATGAGGGTTGCCCTCGTGGACGATGTGATCACCACGGGCAGCACCGCGAGCGAAGCGGCACGCGTGCTGCGCCGCGCGGGCGTCGAGCGCATCGAGCTCTGGGCCGCTGCACGCGCTCCGGCACCTGGAGCTGCCCGTGCCGCGCCTCGGCCTGACGGCGTGCCGGGAACCGTATAGGATCGAGGTGCTCGCATCGGGACGATCCCGGGATGTCGATTCCGGACCGCCCCGTACGACCGGACCTCGACGTAAAGCTGTTCCCTTCCACTCACGGACAGTCGCGTGACCGAGGATCTCGCCCGCTATCACCGTCAGATGCTGCTCGCCGGCTTCGGCGAGGCCGGACAGCGCAGGCTCCTCGGTTCCACGGCAGTCGTCCTCGGGTGCGGTGCGCTCGGCTCGACGATCGCGGACCTGCTCGCCCGTGCCGGCGTCGGGCATCTCGTGCTGATCGACCGCGACTTCATCGAGCTCACGAATCTGCAGCGGCAGGTGCTGTTCGACGAGCGCGACGCCGCCGAGGCGCTTCCGAAGGCGGAGGCCGCGAAGGCGCGGATCGCGCGCGTCAATTCGCAGGTGAAGGTCACCGCTGTCGTCGACGATCTGAACTCATCCAACATCGAGCGGTACGCGGATGGTGCCGACGTCCTGCTGGACGGTCTCGACAACTTCGAGACGCGCTATCTGGTCAACGATTACGCCGTGAAACGCGGCGTTCCCTATGTGTACGGAGGTGCTGTCGGAGCCGTGGGCACGGCGTTTGTCGTGCTGCCGCACACACCGGAAGGCACCGCGCCGTGGGAGCGCGGCATGGGTGAGAACCGCGCGACGCCGTGTCTGCGCTGCCTGTTCGAGGAAGCGCCTCCGCCGGGGACCGGTGCGACCTGCGATACCGCCGGGGTCATCGGCTCCGCACCGGCGATCGTCGCGAGCTTCCAGGTTGCGGAGGCGCTCAAGATTCTCACCGGCAACTTTGACCGCGTCTGTCCCACGCTGCTCAGCTTCGACCTGTGGCTGAACACCTTCCAGCAGTTCAAGGTCGCGCGCGCGTACGAAAAGGGCGACTGCCCGTGCTGCAAGCACCGGCGCTTCGAGTACCTCGACGGGAAACTCGGCTCGGGCGCGACCACACTCTGCGGACGCGATGCGGTGCAATTGCGCCAGAGGCAGAGCTCGACCGGGATCGACCTCGAGACACTCGCCGAGCGCATGCGGCCTCTGGGGGCGGTGACGGTCAACCGGTACATGCTCCGCGCCTTCATCACCGACCACGGCAAGCCGTACGAGCTCACGCTCTTCCGGGACGGCCGCACGATCGTGAAGGGCACTCACGAGCCGGCCGTGGCGCGCGCCCTGCACGCGAAGTACATCGGCTCATGAGCGCGAGGCTGTCGAAACGGGACCTTCCCGAACGACCAGGGGGACAGCCCACTACCCAGGGAGAATCACAGTGACCGCAGTCCGAGTCCTGGTCGGTACACGAAAAGGCGCCTTCATTCTCACCGCGGACGGCGAGCGGAAGAACTGGACCGTGTCCGGACCCTTCTTCGCGGGCTGGGAGGTCTACCACGTGAAGGGCTCGCCCGCGGATCCGGACCGCATCTACGCCTCGCAGACGAGCTCGTGGTTCGGGCAGATCATCCAACGCTCGAACGACGGCGGAAGGACGTGGGAGACGCCCGGCTCGTCGCCCGAGGACCTCGTCGACGCGGCGACGGGTATGCCGAAGGGCGAGAGCAACAAGTTCGTCTACGACACGTCGGAGAACGGCCGGCCTCTGACGACGCATCAGTGGTACGACGGCACGCAGCACCCGTGGGAGTTCAAGCGCGTGTGGCATCTCGAGCCGTCGCCGGACGATCCGGACGTCTGTTATGCGGGCGTCGAGGACGCGGCGCTGTTCCGCACGACCGACGGCGGCCGCACGTGGCACGAGCTGCCCGCGCTGCGCGGCCACGAATCGGGTCCGAGCTGGCAGCCCGGTGCGGGCGGCATGTGCCTGCACACCATCCTGCTCGACAGAAGCGACCCGGAACGGATCTTCGTTGCGATCTCGGCCGCGGGTGCGTTCCGCAGCGAGGACGGCGGCAAGTCCTGGCAGCCGATCAACCGGGGACTGAAGTCGCAGTACATCCCGGATCCCGAGGCCGAGGTCGGTCACTGCGTGCACCGCATTGCGATGCATCCTTCGCGACCGAACGTGCTCTTCATGCAGAAGCACTGGGACGTGATGCGCAGCGACGACGGCGGCTCGACGTGGTACGAGGTGAGCGGCAATCTTCCGACCGATTTCGGTTTCCCCATCGAGGTGCACGCGCACGAACCGGACACCATCTACGTCGTGCCGATCAAGAACGACTCGGAGCATTTCCCGCCGGAAGGCAAGCTGCGCGTCTATCGCAGCCGCACCGGCGGCAACGAATGGGAGCCGCTCACGAAGGGTCTGCCACAGAAGGACTGCTACGTGAACGTGCTGCGCGACGCGATGGCCGTCGACTCGCTCGATCCCTGCGGCGTGTATTTCGGCACCACGGGCGGTCAGGTGTACGTCTCGCCGGACGGTGGCGACAGCTGGGCACCCATCGTGCGCGACCTGCCGGCAGTGCTCTCGGTCGAAGTGCAGACGATCCCATGATCCGCGTCATCCTGCCGCAGCATCTGCGCACGCTCGCCGGCGTCGACGGGGAGGTGACGCTCTGTGTCGAAGGTTCCGTCACGCAGCGGTCCATCCTCGATGCGCTCGAGGCGCGTTATCCGATGCTGCGCGGGACGATCCGCGATCACGTGACGCAGCGGCGCCGTCCGCTGGTGCGCTTCTTCGCGTGCAGGGAAGACGTGACGCACGACTCGCCCGATGCGCCGCTGCCGGAGGCGATCGCCTCCGGCGCGGAACCCTTCTTCATCGTCGGGGCGATCGCGGGCGGATAGAGCGAGCGCTGCGCCTGCTCCGCAACGCGCACCCGGCAGAGCGACGCGTCAGCCCGCTTCGGTCCGCCGCAGCGGCACGAACCGGACCGGAGCCACCCGCTTCGTGCGCAGCCTGCCGTTCGCGTCCTTCTCGATGAGCTGCAGCTCCTGTACGGAGTACGTCGGCCCCACGGGCACGACGAGCCGGCCGCCTGGCGCGAGCTGATCGAGGAGGGGCTGCGGAACGTGATCCGGAGCCGCGGTGACGACGATCACGTCGAACGGCGCTTCCTCGGGCCATCCGGCGTAACCATCACCGATGCGCACGGTGACGTTGTCGTACCCGAGCTCGCGCAACCGTGCGTCGGCTTCGCGCCCGAGCGTCTCTTCGAGCTCGATGGTGTACACGTGCCGGACGAGTCGTGACAGCACCGCGGCCTGGTAGCCCGAGCCGGTGCCCACCTCGAGCGCGCGGTCACTCGCGCGCGGGCGAACGAGCTCCGTCATCAGCGCCACGATGTAGGGCTGCGAGATGGTCTGTCCTGCGCCGATCGGCAGAGGGCTGTCCGAATACGCTTTCCTTTGCAGCTCGGGCGGCACGAAACGGTGGCGCGGCACTTCGCGCATCGCCGCGAGCACTCGCGGATCGTCGACGCCGCGTGCCGCGATCTGCGTGTCCACCATGCGGTTGCGTGCCGCGGCGAACGAGTCTGCGGGTTCCGCGCCATTGCCCTGCTGTGCGCAGGCGCCGAGCCACGCGAGGCACGACAGCGCGAACGCGCGGCGGCTGTTCATTGTGCGATCCTCACGGGCAGCCGCATCGCGCCCCAGGTACCGGGCGCACCGTCGAAGACGCCGGGGATCTGCGTGCCGCACGCGAGGCAGCGACCCCGTGCATCGAGCTTCCATTCGCCCAGCTCGTACCAGTCGCGCTCGATCACTCGCGTGCCGCAGCCGGGGCAGAACGTGCTGCCGCCTTCGCGATCGTGGACGTTCCCCGTGTAGACGAAGCGCAGCCCGTTGCCGAGAGCGATCCTGCGCGCGCGGGTGAGCGTCTGCGGCGGCGTCGGCGGACGATCGCGCATCTTCCAGTCCGGATGGAACGCAGTGAAGTGCAGCGGCACGTCGGGGCCCAGGTGCCCGGCGATCCACCGCGTGAGCGCATCGATCTCCTCGTCCGAGTCGTTCGCATCCGGAATGAGGAGCGTCGTGATCTCGAGCCACACCTTCGTTTCGTGCTTCACGTACTCGAGCGTCTCGAGCACCGGCTGCAGGTGCGCGCCGCAGATCCTGTAGTAGAAGTCCTCGCTGAAGGACTTGAGATCGATGTTCGCGGCGTCCATGTGCCGGAAGAGCTCCGCACGCGGCTCGGGGCTCACGTAGCCGGCAGTCACCGCGACCGAACGTATGCCCCGCTCGCGGCAGGCCTGCGCGACGTCGATCGCGTACTCCAGGAAGATCACGGGATCGTTGTAGGTGTACGCGACGCTCCTGCAGCCGAGCCGCTCGGCAGTGCGTGCGAGATCCTCAGGTGAGGCGCGGTCGGCGAGCGTATCCGTCTCGCGCGACCTGGACATGCTCCAGTTCTGGCAGAACCGGCAGGCGAGGTTGCAGCCGGCAGTGCCGAAAGAGAGCACGGCCGTGCCTGGCAGGAAGTGATTGAGCGGCTTCTTCTCGATCGGGTCGACACAGAAACCGCTCGAGCGGCCGTAGGTGAAGAGCCGGATGCGGTCGTTCTCGCGGCCGCGCACGAAGCACAAACCGCGCTGTCCCTCGCGCAGCCTGCACGCGCGCGGGCAGGCGTCGCACTGGACCCGGCCGTCCTCCAGCGCGTGCCAGTACTTCGTGTCGATGACCGACGTATCGATGACGGACGGATCGCTCATGAAATCCCGTCACTCTCCCTGTGCCCGGCGCTCTCCTGCCGCGCTTGGCGGCCGGGTGACGCTGCGTTCCTATATATGAAGCGCACGACTGCCGATGCAACACAGGGGTGAATGCATGGCGAGCTCCAGCGAAGCCGTCCGCGTGCGCCCGCCCGCGGTGGCGGGAAGCTTCTATTCCGTGGACCCGGAGACGCTCATCGTGATCAGCACCGACCTCAGCCACTACCTTCCGTACGAAGCCGCGCGCCGGTTCGATGCGCGGACCTGTCAGCTCGTCATGAAGCTCGAGCCACAGCTCGATGGCGAAAGGGCATGCGGTTACGTCTCCCTCAATGGCATGCTGCTCACCGCGCGGCGCCGCGGGCTGCGCATCGCGCAGCTCGATCTGCGCAATTCCGGCGATACGTCCGGCGACCGGACACGAGTCGTCGGCTACGGCGCCTTCGCGCTCTACGAATGACGGCGGAGAGGTCGGGATGCGGTGCAGAGCCAGGATGTTATTCGCGGCGTGCCTGCTCGCCGCCGTAGCGGGCCTTTCTGTCGAGGCGGCAGATACAGCGGATACGGACGCGCCGCGGCTCCTCGTGCTCGATCTCGAGCTCATCGGCGATCTCGGCGGCGGCGCGTTCGCATCCGAGCACGCTGCGCGGCTCGAGCGGGCGAACGATCGCCTGAAGGCCGAGCTCGCGCGCACGGGTCTCTACAGGATCGTCGACGACACACCGCTGCGCCCTCGCATCGAGGAGCTGCAGCGGCGGGAGTCCCTGCGCGAGTGCAACGGCTGCGAGCTGGATCTGGCCCGTGAGCTCGGCGCCGGGCAGATCTTCGTGCCTTGGGTCTACCGTGTC
>Ga0207865_101080_pt1 | contig 23103 bp, 20 predicted proteins | sample HigsolmetaAR204D_FD_184836 | JGI IMG/M metagenome (GOLD analysis project Ga0207865, IMG submission 184836) | Ionic liquid and high solid enriched microbial communities from the Joint BioEnergy Institute, USA - AR20-4-D (SPAdes) (version 2) ...
GTGCGCAGCATCAAGCACAACTCCAGCCTGCGCTCGATGCTGCGCACGGCGATCAAGCGTGTGCGCGCGGCAGTGGCTGCTGGTGACAAGGCCGCGGCTGCCGAGGTGTTCAAGAAAGCCACCAGCGTGATCGATCGCGTGGCCGACAAGAACATCATCCACAAGAACAAGGCCGCCCGTCACAAGAGCCGCCTGGCCGCCGCCATCAAGGCGATGGCCTGAAGCCCTGCCCGCCCCGGCGGGCGCCCTGCCTTGCGCACCAAAAGGACGCAATCCTGCGTCCTTTTTGTTTTTTCTTCACTTCCTGCGCGACCCAGCGGCCTAGGTCGCGCGGCCGAAAAAATTCTTGGAAGAACACGCCCTTGCGTCACTCGGGCGAAATATCGCGCGCCTGTCGCCCAGCCATCGGCCGGGCACGATGCGCGCCCCCGTGCGGGCGGCCTTCGGCTTTACCCCGGGTGTCGACGCGCGGTACGCCCGGCGATTACCCTCAGCGCCAGGCCTGCCGCAACGCCAGCATGGCTTGGCGGAACACGCCGAGGTCGCTGCCGACCGCCACGAAGCTCATGCCCATGTCCAGATAGCGCCGCGCGTGCTCGGCCACGGGCGCAAGGATACCGACCGCCTTGCCGGCAGCCTGCCCGCGCGCGCAGAGGTGGGCAATGGCCTGCTGTACCTGTGGATGGCCGGGCTCGCCCAGGTGGCCCAGCGCCGCCGCCAGGTCCGACGGGCCGATGAACAGGCCGTCGACGCCATCGACCGCCGCGATTTCGTCAACCGCGTCGATGCCGGCCTGATTCTCGATCTGCACGAGCACGCAGATGTTGTCATTGATCAGGCGAAAGTAATCCGGCACGGCGCCGTAGCGGTTGCTGCGGTGGGCCACCGATACGCCGCGCATGCCCTGCGGCGGGTAGCGCGTGGCAGCCACCGCCGCCCGCGCCTGCTCGGCTGATTCCACGAACGGAATCAGCAGGTTGTAAAAGCCTAGGTCGAGCAGCCGCTTGATGAGCACGGGGTCGTTGCTGGCCGGGCGCACGACCGCCGCGCTTTCGCTGCCTTGCAAGGCATGCAGTTGGTGCAGGAAGCTGGCGATGTCGTTGGGCGCGTGTTCGCCGTCGACCAACAGCCAGTCGAACCCGGCCTGGCCGGCGATCTCGGCTGTGATGGGGTTGGCCAGCGACAGCCAGCAGCCGATCTGGCGGCGACGGGCAAGGATGCTCTGCCGAAAGGCATTGGGCAGCGGTGAGTTCATGAAAGCAAGGCTCCTGTCTTCTTAGTCCACGCGCGCGCCAGATGCCTTGGCGGCCTTGGCCCACCTGGCGATCTCGTCCTGGACGAAGCGCGCGAAATCGTCCGGGCTGCCGTTGGCGACCACGAAGCCGACTGACTCCAGCCGCTGGCGCAAGGCGGCGTCCTGCAAGGCTTTGTTCGTCGCCTCGTTCAGGACGCGCACCACCTCGTCGGGCGTGCCGGCCGGAGCCGAGACACCGAACCACGACTGGGCCGCGAAGCCCGGAAATCCCGATTCCGCGATGGTGGGCACGTCAGGATAGGCCGGGTTGCGCTGCGGGCTGGTCACCGCCAAGGCGCGCAGCTTGCCGGCCCGCACGTGCGGCAGGACGTTATCCTGGTTCAGGAACAGGACATCGACGCGACCGGCGATGGTGTCGGTGATCGCCGCCGCCCCGCCCTTGTACGGGACGTGCACCATGTCCAGCTTGGCTGCCTGCTTGAGCATTTCTGCCGACAGGTGGCCCGACGAACCGTTGCCCGAGCTGGCGTGCGTGTGCTTGCCCGGCTCCTTGCGCACCAGCTCAAGGAATTCGGCGAAGTGCTTGACCGGCAGATTGGGGCTAGCCACCAGCACGTTCGGGCCCGTGGCGATCAGGGCGACGTGGCGGAAGTCCTTGTCCTGGTAGGGCATCTCCTGGTAGATGGCGTAATTGATGGCATTGGACCCTACGCCGGACAGCAGCAGCGTATGCCCGTCAGGCTTGGCCTTGGCGACCTGGTCCGAACCGATGTTGCCGTTTGCCCCGCCCTTGTTCTCGACGATGACGTTCTGGCCGAGCAGCTTGGCGAGCGCCGCCGCCACGAGCCTACCCACGGCATCCGTGCTGCCACCGGGCGGAAACGGCACGACCAGCGTGATCGGACGCGTGGGCCAGCCCTGGGCGGCCGCTGCCGGCAGCGCCGCCAGCATGCACGCGCCCAGCATTGCGGCGCGCGCCAGCGAAAGCATCGCGGATTTACACATGATGGTCTCCTCCTTTGGTTTTCCGCCCAGGTCCAGGCCTAGTGGATCTCCGGCTCGGCCTGGCCGCCCTGCGGCCCGGTTTGCAGGAAATCGAAATCACAGCCGGTGTCGGCCTGCCCGATGTGCTTCAGATAAAGCGCACCATAGCCGCGGGTAAAGCGCGGCGCCGGCGGCGTCCAGGCGGCACGCCGACGGGCAAGCTCGTCATCGTCGACCAGCAGCTGCAGGCGCCTGGCCGGCACGTCCAGGCTGATCAGATCGCCGTCGCGCACCAGCGCCAGCGGTCCGCCCACCCAGGACTCGGGCGCTACGTGCAGCACGCAGGCACCATAGCTCGTGCCGCTCATGCGCGCATCAGAGATGCGCACCATGTCGCGCACGCCCTGCTTGAGCAGCTTTTTCGGTATCGGCAGCTGGCCCCATTCGGGCATGCCCGGCGCTCCCTGCGGGCCGGCGTTCTGCAGCACGATGACGCTGTCGGCATCGATGTCCAGGTCGGGATCGTCGATACGCTCGGCCATGTCGTTGTAGTCGCGGAATACCACCGCCCGGCCCGTGTGTATCTGCAGCCGCGCCTCCATCGCGGGCGGCTTGATCACGGCGCCGTCCGGCGCCAGGTTGCCGCGCAGCACCGCCAGGCCGTCGCACGCGACCAAGGCCCGGTCGCGGCTGCGGATGACGTCGTCGTTGAAGACACGCGCGCCGGCGATGTTCTCACCCAGCGTGCGTCCGTCCACCGTCGGCCGGCTGCCGTCGATCAGGTCACCAAGCTGCGCCAGCAGCGCGCGCAACCCGCCCGCGTAGTAGAAGTCTTCCATCAAGTACTTGCCCGCGGGCCGGATGTTGGCAAGCACCGGCGTGGTGCGCGCCAGTTCGTCGAAGCGGTCAAGCGTCAGCGGGAAACCGGCCCGGCGCGCCATCGCGATCAGGTGGACCACGGCGTTGGTCGATCCCGACAGCGCCAGCACCGTGCGCACCGCGTTATCGAACGATGCGGGCGAAAGCAGGTCGGACGGCTTGAGGTCTTCCCAAACCATGTCGACGATGCGCTTGCCCGACAACGTCGCCATCTGGGCGTGGCGCGAATCGGCCGCCGGGATGGACGAGGCCCCGGACAGGCACAGCCCCAGCGCTTCGACGGCTGCGGTCATGGTCGATGCCGTGCCCATGGTCATGCAGTGGCCGGGAGAGCGTGCGATGCCGTCTTCTATCCCCTGCCAATCCGCTTCGGTGATGTTGCCCGCGCGCAGCTCGGCCCAATACTTCCACGTGTCGGAGCCTGAGCCCAGTGTCACGCCATTCCAATTGCCGCGCAGCATGGGCCCGGCCGGCACGAAGATCGTCGGCAGGTCCATGGATAGCGCGCCCATGATCAGCGCGGGCGTAGTCTTGTCGCACCCTCCCATCAGTACGCAGCCGTCGGCTGGATAAGAACGCAGCAGCTCTTCGGTCTCCATCGCCAACAGGTTGCGATAGAGCATGGTGGTGGGCTTCTGGAATGGCTCGGACAGGCTCATGGCGGGCATTTCGACCGGAAAGCCGCCGGCCTGCCAGATCCCGCGCTTGACCTCCTCGACCCGCTGCTTGAAGTGGCTGTGGCAGGGATTGATGTCGCTCCAAGTGTTGATAATGGCGATCACCGGCTTGCCGGCGTAGTCCGACCGGTGATAGCCCATCTGCGCGGTGCGGGAGCGGTGGCCGAAGGAACGCAAATCCTTGACGCCGTACCAGCGGTGGCTACGCAGTTGCTCCGGGGTCTTGCGGGGTTTCTGGCTCATGGACGTGGTTGGCGGTTGGACGAAAAACTTCGGGTCGGGCGCTAGTCGTGTTCCCTGTCGACCAGGCGATGGCGCGCCCGCCCCAGGTGGAACTGCATGGCCACCCGGGCGCGCTCGCCATCCTGCTCCTGCAAGGCATCCAGGATGGCGGCGTGCTCGTCGACCACGCGCTGGGCGCGCTGGCGCGAGCCGGTACGCGTCAGGCTCAGCGTCAGGCGCATGAAGCCGGCGATGGACTCGTGGATGGCCTCGAGCACCTGAAGGTAAAAATCGTTGCCGGTGGCCTCGGCAATGGCCTTGTGAAAGGCCAGGTCGGCTTGCGCGGACATGCGGCCCTGCTCGATGTCGCTGACGAACGCGCGGTGCGCATCGCGGATGCGGCGCATCTGCGCGTCAGTGCGACGCTGCGCGGCCAGGCGCGCGGCATCGCCTTCGAGCGCGATGCGCACTTCCTGGCAGCGCAGGTAGGCGCCGACGTTGTGTACGTCATCCAGGTTGCGCAGGCGGGGTGCGGGCTGATGGCTGACGAAGGTGCCCAGGCCCTGGTGCGCGGTGACCAGCCCGTCGGCGCGCAGGCGCAGCAGCGCCTCGCGCACCACCGGCCGCGACACGCCAAACTGCCTGCAGATTTCGTTTTCGGAAGGCAGCTTATCGCCCACGTTGAGCTGGCCCGAGGCGATCCGGTCGAAGATCTGGCCGTAGAGCTGGTCGCTTAGGCGCATGCGCTGGCCGCGCTCGAGTTGCAGCGATACGGACGGCGCGGCAGCGTCACCGCGATCCGGGTCGTCGATGGTCGGCGGGGCTTTCCTGGTGGGCACGTCCGGCTCCGTCTGTGGCAGGCCGTCAGTTTGCCATGCCGGCGGCTAGCCCGTATCGCGCTCGCGCCGGCTGGCGGGATTGCTGGCTAGGCAGGCTCGGCGACGAGCCGTTCGTCCCAAGCCCGCAGCTCCCGGGCAGCCGGGCCGACGCGTTCACGCTCGGATGGCGACAACCCCGACAGCATGGGCAGCATGGGCCCGGTGTCGGCGATGCCGGCCAGCGCCACCGCATCGTGCAGGACGCGAATCGGGCTGATCGCGTCACGGCAGTCCTCCAAGGGAAGGTAGCGGCTGCGCACCTGCTCTGCCTGTTCGAATTCGCCACGCGCCAGCAACGCCAGCAGCCGCATCGAGCCGCGCGGCGCCACGCACACCGAACCGGACGTGAAGCTGCGCAAGCCAAATTGGCGGAAGTGAACGATGGCCGGGCGTTCGCCGATGCCGCTGACGACGCGGCCGGCGTCGACTTCGGCCAGGATGGCGCGCAGGTAGGGATCGTCGGCCGGGTCCTCGCGCACCACGGCGTACTTGACCGCAACGATGCGCCCTTCGTCGATGAGCCTTGCCAGCGTGGTGGGAGCGATGTAGCCGGACGATTTCACGTAAAGCACCGCCGGTCGACCGAACGCATCGGTGAACCGCCGTACCGCCTCGGCCAGGCCCTCGTCGGTGAAGGGAAACGACATGGGCAGCAGCATGGCCGTGGGAAACGCGCGCGATTTCAGGATTTGCGCCTGATCCATCATCTTGCCGTAATCCGGTCCCACCGACGGCAGCAGCCACGTATCCGCCCCCACCGACTCGGCAAGGAAGTCGACCAGGCGGGCGTATTCGCCCACCGGCACGTGATAGAAGTTGGCATTGCCGCCGTACATCACGCTGCGCACGCCGCCTTGCTCGAGGTGTCGCAGCAGCGCCCGGTTGGCCTCTTCATTCAGCGACAAGTCGGCGTGGCGCGCCAAGGGCGGCACGGCAATCACGGAACGCTGCAGGTCGGCGGGACCGACCGGGGTCATTTTCATGGCGGCAATCTCCTGGGCGTGGGCGATAAGGCCTGCTAAAGGTCAGACAAGTGCGCCAACAAGTATACTTGGTTGACAAGTATACGGTCTATACCTATATTTGTTTTACAAGATGAGGACTGGCGATCCGGGGCGCTGCCGCGCACAAGATCCAACGCGACGTCGCCAACGCCTTGCGAGACCCGACGGTGCAGGAACGCTTTGCGATTCTCGGCGCGCAACCCCGGTCGATGGCGCCTGAGGAATTCCGCCGGTTCATCGCCGACGAATCCGCCAAGTGGGCCAAGACCGCGCAGCAGTCCGGGGCGCGCGCCGACTAGGCCACGCCATGCAGCGCGCCGGCATGCGCGGTCGGCGGCGCGTTCCAACAACCATGCGCACGAGGAGACACCATGACCAAACCGATCATTGCCTTCGCCATCGCCTGCCTTACCCTGGCATGCGCCCAAGCCGCGGGCGCGGCCGGATACCCTGACAAGCCGGTCACCATCATCGTGCCGTTCGTGCCTGGCGGGTCTTCGGACATTACGGCGCGCTCGGTCGCGCCCGGCCTGACCAAGCGCCTGGGGGTGAGCTTCGTCGTCGAAAACAAGCCTGGCGCCAACGGCGCCATCGCCGCCCAGGAACTGAAGCGCACCGACCCTGACGGGTACACGATCATGGTTGGATCCATTGGCACGTTCGCGATCAATGAGGCGCTGTATCGCAAGCTTGCCTACACCCCGACCAAGGATTTCGCCTACCTGACGCAGGCCGTGCGCAATCCCAACGTACTGGTGGCCGCGCCCAACTTCCCTGCCTCGTCGGTGAAGGAGTTGGTCGCCTACGCCAAGCAGCACCCAGGCAAAGTGTCCTTCGCCTCGTCCGGAACGGGATCGTCGGACCATCTGTCGGCGGTGCTATTTCGCCAGAAGGCAGGCATCGAAGGGGTGGACGTGCCTTACCGGGGCGGCGGCGCGGCAATCGCCGACCTGCTCGGCGGCCAGGTCAACGTGTCGTTCCAGAACCTGGGCGCGGTGCTCACACACATCAAGGCAGGCAAGCTCAAGGCCTTGGCCACGACGGGTGAAGCGCGCACGCCAGACCTGCCCGACGTACCCACCATGGCCGAGACCGGCGTGGACGGCGTGGTCGTTTATTCGTGGCAGGGCTTTGCCGCGCCGCGCGGCACGCCGCCCGAGATCGTGGCCAAGCTGTCGCAGGCGCTGCGCGATACGCTGCGCGACCCGGACGTGCAAAGGAACCTCAACGGCCTGGGCTTCGAGGTCGTCGCCAGTGATCCGCAAGCATTCACACGCTTTCAGCAAGAGGAAGTGCGGCGCTGGAAGGACGTGATCGACAAGGCAGGCATCGAACTGGAATGAGTTCAAGCGCCGGGACAGTTCGGGTAAAGTAGACCGCCCTATCCACCACTACCCGCGCATGTCATGACCACCAAGCACCGAGTCATCCAGATGGGCCCGATCGCAGGGGCGCCCAATGCGGACGAGCGGCTCAAGGCCAAGTACGACGTATTCGAACTGTGGAAGCAGCCTGATCCTGCGGCGGCCCTGGCTGCCCACGGCAAAGGCGTGCGTGCCGTCGTCACCACCGCCAGCAAGGGATGCCCGGCGCAGGTGATCGAGGCGCTGCCTGACCTGCAGGCCATCTGCAGCTGGGGCGTGGGCTATGACACCATAGACGTCGACGCCGCCGCGCGGCGGGGCGTGCAAGTCAGCAATACGCCGGACGTGCTGACCGACTGCGTAGCCGACCTGGCTTGGGCCCTGATGCTGGCCTGCGCGCGCCGCGTCGGCCAGGGCGAGCGCTTCGTACGTGGCGGGCAATGGGGCGTGGCGCCCGGCAATATTCCGCTGGGCATTCGCGTCAGCGGCAAGAAGCTCGGCATCCTGGGCATGGGCCGCATCGGCGCGGCCATTGCCGAGCGCGGCAAGGGCTTCGGGATGCGGGTGCGCTACCACAACCGGCGCCGGCGCGAAGACAGCCCCTACGAGTACGCTGCGACTCCGACCGAGCTGGCCCAGTGGGCCGACTTTCTCGTGGTCGCCACGGTGGGCGGCGCCGGCACGCGCCACCTGGTGTCGCGCGAAGTCCTGGACGCGTTGGGCCCCAGGGGCATCATCGTCAACATCGCGCGCGGATCGGTCATCGACGAACAGGCCATGGTGCAGGCGCTGGCCGACGGCCGGCTCGGCGGTGCCGGGCTGGACGTATTCGAGCGCGAACCCACCGTGCCCGAACCGCTCAAGTCCATGGACAACGTCGTGCTGCTGCCCCACATCGGCAGCGCATCGGAAGAAACGCGCCAGGCGATGACCGACCTGATGTTCGACAACCTGGCCGACTTCTTCGCCACCGGCAAGGTGCGTACGCCGGTGCAATAGGCCAGGCGACGACCTTGCCCACGGCACTGTGGCAGGCCGCCTTGCCACAGCGCCAACGCGCGGCGCCACCACCGGCATGCCCGCACCGCGGCCATCGTATCGGGCGGTTTACGCTGCCGCCCGCCTGCTCAGTCGATTTCCCGCTCGCTCGTGCGCAGGCGGTTTTCCCGGGCGAAATCCACCGCGAATTTCCACGCCAGGGGCTCCAGGCCGCGCAGCCGCTCGTCGACGACCACGCAACGCATCCCGTCGATGACGGTGGGCAAGGCGTAGGGGGAATAGGTAAGGTGGCTGCCGGCCGAACCAGCTGGCCGGTACGGCGCCAAGACCCCGGCCAGGCGCTCGGCCCAGTCGCTGGGGCGAAATCGCGTGCCGTCCTCGGTGACGCCGTAAATGATGAATTGCCGGATCTTTTCCGTCATGAACCACCTGCCGGGGCACGCGCACGACCAGGTGCGGCGTCACGTTACCCGTGCCCCGGATTGTATATGATTGATCCTTTCCCCGCCGTGCGCCCGGGGCCCGCGCCCCGGACGCGCCCATTCATTTCATGGAGCCCGCATGCCATCGCCCCTGGCCAATATTTACGCCCGTCTGCCCGTTTCGTTCACCCACGGCGAGGGGGTCTGGCTATGGGACGACCAGGGCAAAAAATACCTTGACGCGCTGGCCGGCATTGGCGTGTCCTGCCTCGGGCATGCCCATCCCCGCCTGACCAAGGCCATCTGCGAACAGGCCACGCGCGTCATCCACACGTCCAACCTCTACGAGGTTCCCCAGCAGACGGCGCTCGCGGCGCGCATCGCGCAGCTGTCGGGCCTGCAAGAAGTCGCCTTCGTCAACAGCGGCTCGGAGGCCAACGAAACCGCGATCAAGCTCGCGCGCCTGTATGGCCACAAGAAGGGCAATGACTTTCCCCATATCGTGACCATGGATTCGTCCTGGCACGGCCGGACGCTGGCGGCGCTGGCCGCCACCGGCAGCGAAAAGGCGCGCCAGGGATTCGAGCCGCTGCCCGGCGGCTTCATCCAGGTGCCGTACAACGACCTGGCGGCGATCGAGCAGGCCGCCGCGCGCGAGCCGCGCATCGTCGCCGTGCTGCTCGAAGTCCTGCAGGGCGAAGGCGGCATCCGTCCTAGCGACAAGGCCTACCTGCAGGCGCTGCGGCGCCTGTGCGACGAGCGCGGCTGGCTGCTGATGATCGACGAAGTGCAATCGGGCATCGGCCGCACCGGCAAGTGGTTCGCCCACCAGTGGGCTGACATCCGGCCCGACGTGATGACGCTGGCCAAGGGCCTGGCCGGCGGCGTGCCCATCGGCGCCATGGCCGCAGGCGGGCCGGCGGCAGGCGTGTTTTCACCGGGCACCCACGGCACCACCTTCGGTGGCGGGCCGCTAGCCTGCGCAGCGGGGCTAGCTGTGGTCGATGCGCTGGAGTCCGAAGGGCTGCTTGCCAACGCCCACGATGTCGGCGAGTATCTGAAGGCCGGCCTGCAGGCCGAGCTGGGCAGCCTGCCCGGCGTCGTCGAGGTGCGCGGCCGCGGCCTGATGCTCGGCGTGGAACTGGCGCGCCCGTGCGGGGTACTCGCCTCGCGCGCCCTGGAGGCCGGCCTGCTGATCAACGTCACCCGCGAGCGCGTGATCCGCCTGCTGCCGCCGCTCATATTGTCCCGTGCCGAGGCCGACACCCTGATCGGGATACTCTGTCCCCTGGTCAAGCGTTTCCTGGCCGAAGCCTGAAAACCCATACAACAACCATGACGCCACCCACGAATTCCACCGCTCCGTTGCGGCACTTCCTGCAGTTTCGCGATCTTTCCGCGGAAGAGATCCAGTACGTGCTCGCCCGCGCGCGCATCATCAAGGACAAGTTCAAGCGCTACGAGCCGCACATGACCTTGCACGATCGCACCCTGGCGATGGTGTTCGAAAAGGCCAGCACCCGCACGCGCGTCTCGTTCGAAGCGGGCATGTACCAGATGGGCGGGTCGGTCATCCACCTGACCACCGGAGACTCCCAACTGGGGCGCGCTGAACCGATCGAAGATACCGCGCGAGTGATCTCGCGCATGGTCGACATCGTCATGATCCGCACCTTCGAGCAGACCCGCATCGAACGGTTCGCGGCGCACTCGCGCGTGCCGGTGATCAACGGCCTGACCAATGAGTTCCACCCCTGCCAGATCCTGGCCGACATCTTCACCTTCATCGAACACCGGGGTGACCTGCGCGGCAAGACGGTGGCCTGGATAGGCGATTCCAACAACATGGCCTACACCTGGCTGCAAGCCGCGGAAATGCTGGGCTTCACGCTGCACGTGTCGTCGCCGCCCGGCTACACCATGGACCCGGCGCGCATCGGCACCCTGCCCGAAGGCGTGCTGCGCCAGTTCGACGATCCCATGCAGGCTTGCCGCGGCGCCCACCTGGTCACCACCGACGTGTGGACCAGCATGGGCTACGAAGCCGAAAACGAGCAGCGCCGTGCCGCGTTCGCCGACTGGTGCGTCGACGCGGACATGATGGCCCAGGCCGATCCTGACGCCATCTTCATGCATTGCCTGCCTGCGCACCGAGGCGAAGAGGTCACGGGAGACGTCATCGACGGCCCGCAAAGCGTCGTCTGGGACGAGGCCGAAAACCGGCTGCACGTGCAGAAGGCGCTGATGGAGTTCCTGCTCCTGGGCCGCTTGGACTGACTGCGGGCGCGGCACACCGCCGCCCTGCCCTGGCCTGTCAAGCGGCTGTGCCCGGCCAAGCGCCTGCGGGTGCAGCCAGGCGGGCGCTGGCCGGCCGGTCAGCGGCGCGACTCGAAGTAGCGCTTGAGCGCATCGAACGCCGCCTGGAATACCTGGTTGGCGATGAATTGCTTGAGTTCGGCTTCGCGCTCAGGCGCGCACTCGAAGCTGGCCTCCCACTCGACGAAGGTCCGGTTGCCGTCGGTCACCGGGATGAGGCGAAACGTCGCCACATAGCCGCTCACGCCCATGGGGCTTTCCAGTATCGAATAGGTGCAGGTGTAGTCGTAGTCCGACAACGCCAGCAACCGCTCGCGTATCAGGCCGCCGTCGCGGGTGTGGAAGTGGCGCACGCAGCCGATTTGGTCCGAGGGCAAGTCCTGCTCGATGCGCGAGTCGGCGATCAGCGGATGCCACTCGGGCATGCCGTTGAAATCACGCATGCGCCGCCAGACCGCCTCGGCCGGCGCGTCGATGACGCTGGATACGTAGACCTGTGCCATCGCCCTATTGCTCCGGCCGTTCCTTGCCTGCCTCGCGCCCGTCATCGCCGAGCACGCCCGAGGCCAGCTTGCCGATGTCCCCGCCATTGAGGCCCACCTCACGCAGCAGGTGGTCGACCAGCGGCGCCTGGGCGCGGTAGCGCAGCGCCGAATTGACGACCGAGTCGGCCAGGCCCTGCTGGCCCGGACCGTCGCCGCCGCCTGCGGACATCCCGCCCAGCCCGTCGACGTGAAGGATGCGTATGCCTTCGATGCGCTCCATCGGCCGCACCGACTCGCGGATGATGCCGTCGAGCTTGTCCAGCAGCTTCATGCGCATGGCCGACAGGCGTGCATCGGGCGTGAGCACGTTGGACGCCTCGTTCATCTGGCGCATGCCCTCGGCCTCGATCTCGTAATGGACGCGGCTGGCTTCGGCGCGGATGCGCTGCGCATCGGCCTCGGCCTGGGCCTGAGCGCGCAGCGCCTCGCCGCGGTCGACGCTGGCGGCCTTTTCCGCCTCGGCCGCCAGGCGCAGGCGCAGACCCTCGCGCTCGGCCTCCTGGGCGGCGGCAATGAGTTCGATCTGCTTGCGCCGCTGCGCGACCTCGACTTCGCGCGCGGTAAAGACGCTTTCCTCGGCGGCAACGGCCTCGGCGCGCGCCGTATCGGCCTCGGCCTGGGCGCGGGATTGCTCGCGCGATTGCCGCGCGATAGCGATGGCCCGCTGCTGCTCGGCCAGCTCCAGTTCCTTGCGGCGCTCGATCTCGGCCGCCTGCAGCTCGCGCTCCTTGGCGATGCGATCCGTTTCCAGGGCCTGCTCGGCACGGATGCGGGCCTGTTCGATGGCCTGGCGCGCGGCGATCTGCGCCTGCTCGGCGTCGCGCTCGCGCTCGGCCTGTTCGCGGGCCAGTGCCGCACGCTGCTCGGCACGCGCGATTTCCAGCTCCCGTTGCTGGGCCAGCCGCGCGTGCTCGGCCTCGCGGTCGATCGACAGCGACAGCTTCTCGGCTTCGAGGTTCTTGTGGCGGATGGCAATCAGCGTGTCCTGCTCGATGTCGTTGCGCTGCTTCTTGCGCTGCTCGATCTGTTCGGTCAGGCGAGTCAGGCCCTCGGCGTCGAAGGCGTTGCTGGGATTGAAGAACTCCATCGCCGTCTGGTCCAGGCCGGTCAGCGATGCCGACTCCAGCTCCAAGCCGTTCTTGAGCAGGTCTTCGGCCACGGCAGCACGCACGCGGCGGATGTATTCGCCGCGCTTTTCGTGCATCTCCACCATGGTCATCTCTGCCGCCACGGTGCGCAGTGCGTCGACGAATTTACCTTCGACCAATTCCTTGAGCTTTTCCGGCTCGAGCGTGCGCAGGCCCAACGTCTGGGCCGCCGCGGCCACCGCCTCGGGCGAGGCCTGTACGCGCACGTAGAACTCGGCCATGACGTCCACGCGCATGCGGTCGCGGGTGATCACGGCGCGGTCGCGCCCGCGCGCCACCTCCAGCCGCAGCGTATTCATGTTGACGGGAATGACGTCGTGGACGATGGGCAGCACGAAAGCGCCGCCGTCCAGGACGACCCGCTGTCCACCCAGGCCGGTGCGCACGAACGCCCGCTCCTTGGACGCGCGCAGGTATAGCCAATGCATCAGCCAAGCCCCCAGCGCGACCAAGATGGCCAGCGCCAGCAAGCCCAGCAGGAACATACCGAATTGCGAACCCGACATGGCAGGTCTCCTTAGCGTGTAATTTGCTTGAAGCGGCGCGTGGTCTCGGTCAGCGCCACTTCAGTGGGCAGGCGCTCCATGCTGGAGGCGCCGTAGAAACCGTGGCATTGCGGACAGTTGCGCAGGATGTAGGCGGCGTCTTCGGGCGTGGCCACCGGTCCGCCGTGGCACAGCACGATGACGCCCGGGTTCTCCGCGAGCGCCGCCGCCGACCAGGCATTGACCGCCTGCACGCATTGGTCCAACGTCAGCGCCGTTTCCGCCCCTATCGTTCCACCCGTGGTCAGGCCCAGGTGGCAGACGATGATGTCGGCGCCCGCCCGCGTCATCGCAATGGCATCGGCCTCGCTGAACACGTACGGCGTGGTCAGCAGGTCCAGTTCCGCGGCCTGGCGGATCATCTCGACTTCCAGGCCGTAGCCCATCCCGGTCTCTTCCAGGTTGGCGCGGAAAGTGCCGTCGATCAGCCCCACCGTGGGAAAGTTCTGCACGCCGGAAAAGCCTGTGTCGGCCACCCGCTGCAGGAAGCGGCGCGGCTCAATGAAGGGATCGGTGCCGTTGACGCCGGCCAGCACGGGCGTATGCCGCACCACAGGCAGCACTTCGCGGGCCATGTCCATGACGATCTCGTTGGCGTTGCCGTAGGCCAGCAACCCGGCCAGCGAGCCACGCCCGGCCATGCGGTAGCGGCCCGAGTTGTAGATGACGATCAAATCGATGCCGCCGGCTTCCTCGCACTTGGCCGACAGGCCGGTGCCGGCGCCGCCCCCTATTATGGGCTCGCCGCGCGCGATCATGCCGCGGAATTTTTCCAATATGTCCTTGCGGGCGATGCGAGGCATGTGCGTTCCCCTTCCCTTAGGTTCTGATCCGAGCACCGCCGGCTGCGGCCATCGCCTCGTGCAAGGCGGCCACCAGCGCGTCGGCGAACTCGGGCGCATTGATGTTGAAAGGCAACCGCTGCAGGCGGCGCTGCGCGGTGGGTACGAAGTGGCGCTCGATGGCGTCGAACAGCGCCGCGTCGGCCTGGGGATCCCAGAAAGGCTGGCCCGGCGCGTCCAGCAACGAGACGCCGCCTTCGGGAATCAAAAAGCGCACCGGACCGGTCATACGGTTGAGCTTGCCGGCGATGAACTCGCCGATGCGCGCGCATTCCTGTGGTGTGGTGCGCATCAGCGTCACGTTGGCATTGTGGCGGTACAGGTTGCGCGAGCGGAAGGCTTCGGGAACCGTGTCCATGGCATGGAAATTGACCATGTCGAGCGCGCCGCACGACCCCACGTAAGGCAGCCCCGACGCGATCACCGCATCCATGCGCTGCGGTCCGGCCGAGAACACACCCCCGACGACCTCGTCGGCGATCTCGGTGGTCGAGACGTCGACCACCGCTGCCAACAGCCCCGATTCGACCAGCTTTTCCATCGACTGCCCGCCCGTGCCCGTGGCGTGGAAGATCAGGCAGTCGTACTGCGACTCCAGGGCCCGGGCCACGGCCTGCACGCACGGCGTGGTCACCCCGAACATGGTCATGCCGATGGCCGGCTTGTTGTCGCTGCGCGGCGCGGGCTCGTGCATCAGCATGCCCGCCAGCGCGTGCGCCGCATTGCCCAGCACGCGCGCGCTGATGCGGTTGATGCCCGAGACGTCGGTCACCGAGTACATCATGCATACGTCGCTCGGGCCCACGTAGGGCTTGATATTGCCCGAGGCGACGGTGGAAACCATGATCTTTGGCACGCCCACGGGCAGCGCACGCATGGCGCGCGTGGCCAACGCCGTGCCGCCCGAGCCGCCCGCGCTGATGATGCCGCCCAGGTCGCGGCGCGATAGCACGAAGCGTTCCAGGGCGATCGCCATGGCCGTGACCGCCGAGCCGCGGTCGCCCGTGAAAACAGCCGCTTCGCCGTCCGGGTGATGCCGCGCCACGTCGCGCGGCGAGACCATGGCGCTGGAGGCTGCACCGGAGGTCGACACATCGACGGTGACCGTGCGCACGCCCAGGCGCTGCAGGCAGTCGCGCAAATAGTTCAGGTCGCGCGCCTTGGTATCGAAGGTGCCAACGACGTAGGCGGCCCGGTCGGCGCTGGCCGATACGGGATACGCAAAGCCCGCGGCCGCAGCCGGATCGGCCGTCGCCGCCGGGCGCCCTGCCGCCGTTTTCCCGTCGCCTGCCGCGCGGGCGGCCGGCGCGAACGCATCGCCCGGCTCTGGCGCCGCCCCCCAGCGCGTGGGACGCTGGTCCGTCACGACGTCGGCCAACGGTTGGCCGCCGCCGGCACGCCGCACGGTCATGACCCGCACTTCCGGCACCGCGGCCCCGGCTGCGGTCGCCGGCGCCGTGCCAGCCTCCGGTTGCGGCGGCTGGGCTGGTGCCGCCTCGCCCGACTGGCGCACGCCCAGCAGCCGCTGTTGCAAGGCCACGTCGGCGGCAAGTCCCGATGCCGGCAGCACGTGTGCCACCCGGCCGTTGACCATGACGGCCACGGTGTCGGCGACGTCGATGGCTACGCCCAAGTTCTGCTCGACCAGCAGCACGGCGATCGTGCCCTCGGCGGCCAGCGTCTTGAGCATGGCTGCCACCTGCCCGACGATGACCGGCGCCAGGCCTTCGGTCGGCTCGTCCATCACCAGCAGGCGCGGATTGAACAGCAGCGCCCGCGCGATCGCCAGCATTTGCTGCTCGCCGCCCGACAGCTGGGCGCCGCCGTTGTGCTTGCGCTCGGCCAGGCGCGGAAACACCTGGTAGACACGATCCACCGTCCAGTCGCCGCGACGCGCCGTCACGCTGGCCAGGCGCAGGTGCTCGTCGACCGACAGCGACGGCCAGACGCGGCGCCCCTGGGGCACGTAGGCGATGCCCAGTTCGGTGATGCGGTGCGGCGGCAGGCCCAGGATGTCGCGGCCCTCGAAAACGATGCGCCCGCGCGCCGGAATCAGGCCGGTCAGCGCATTGCACAGCGTGGTCTTGCCCATGCCATTGCGGCCCACCACCGCAAGCACCCCGCCGGCCAGCGACAGCGACACGCCCTGCAAGGCGTGCGCACTGCCGTAGTACACGTCCAGGTTCTCTATCGACAGCAGGGGTGTTTGGCCGGCGGCCGCGCCAGCCCCGCGCGGCATGGCCAGGCCGGAAGGTTCAGCCGCCATGGCCGTGTCCTCCCATGTAGATCGCCTGCACTTCGGCGTCGGATTCGATCTGCGACGGCGTGCCGTGCTTGAGCACGCGCCCGTTGTGCATGACGGTGACCTGCTCGACGACCGACAGCGCGATCTCCAGGTCGTGTTCGATGATGACGTAGGCAATGTGCGCCGGCAGCGCCCGCAGCAAGGCCACGAGTTCGCGCCGCTCGGCCGGCGACAGGCCCGCGGCGGGCTCGTCGAATAGGATGAGCCGGGGCGAGCCCGCCAATGCCATGCCGATTTCCAGCTGACGCTGCTGCCCGTGCGAGAGCAGCGCCACCGGCCGGTCGGCCAGGTGCGACAGCCGGGCATGCTCGAGCAGCTCGTCGGCCGCGCGCAGCGACGCATCGCCCGTGCCAGGGCGCAGCAGGCTGAACCGCCCGCGCGCCACGCCGCGCACGGCCAGGAACAGATTCTCGCGCACCGTCAGGTCGCGCAGCAGCAGCGACGACTGGTAGGTGCGGCGCAGCCCGCGGCGGATGCGCTCCCAGGGCGGCAGCTGCGTGACGTCCTCGCCAAAAAGCAGCACCCGGCCCGAGGTGGGCAGGAAGTCGCCGGTAATGACATTGAACAGCGACGTCTTGCCCGCCCCGTTGGACCCCAGCACCGCGTGGCGGCGCCCGGCTGGCACCGAAAACGACACGGAATCGATCGCCCGCAGCGCGCCGAAGCTGCGCGACACCTCGTGCAGCTCCAGCGCGTTGCCGGACGAGAATCCCGTGGCCAGGCGCGGCGCGGCCTGGCCGCTTTGCTGCGCGGACTCGAGCATTACTTGCACTCAGGGTTGGTGCGCGTGCCCACGCCCATCTTCATGAACTCGTCGCGCGTCATGCCCAGGTACTGGTTGACGTTGGGCACGACCTTGACGAACTTGTTGTAGAAGCTGCCGTCGTCGTTGCGCGCCACTTCGGTCAGGAAGATGTTGGCGATGGCGTTGCGGTTTTCGTCCAGGCGCACGTCGCCGGTCGGCGTCTTGACCGTCATCGTCGACAGCTGCTGGCGCAGCTTGGCGTGGTTGTCCGACAGGTCGCCGCCGGCCGCATCCAGGCCGTCGAGCAGGGCCTTGGTATTGACGTAGTAGGCGTGGGCAAAGAGCGACGGGCTGGGCAGGCCGTCCTTGAACGTGTCGCGATAGGCCTGCACGAAGGCCTTCCACGCGGGGTCGTCATAGTTGTCGGCGATGGGGCCAGCCGAAGGCGTGCCAAGCAACGCGTCGCGGCGCTTGCCCTTGTAGCCGAGCACCGACTGGTCGATGGTGATCGATCCCGCGATCAGCGGCTTGTCGCCGCCGGCCTGCTCGTACTGGGAAAAGAAGTTCACCGCGTCCGAACCACCCAGCGCTACGTAGATGGCGTCGATGTCGTCAGGCAGGCGCGCGATGACCGAGGAATAGTCCTTGGTGCCCAGCGGCACCCAGTGCTTGTCCACGACCTTGCCGCCGGCCCGGCAGAACTCCACCATGAAGCCCTGCAGCAGCGAGTACGGAAAGGAATAATCCTCGGCCACCGACACCACCCGCTTGTAGCCCTTGACGTTGTAGGCGTAGTCGCCCAGCCCATACTGCCATTGGGCGCCGTCGGTCGAGAAGCGGAAGAAGTTCGGCGCCGGATCGACCATGGTGGTCTCCTGCGCGGCCGACGAGCCGTTGACGAAAGTCACGTGCGGCTGGGACTTGGCGTAGTTCTTGACCGCGATGCCTTCCGAACCCGACAGCGGGCCGATCAGCAGCTCCACCTTGTCCTGCTCGACCAGCTTGCGCGCGGCCGCCACCGCGGTATCCGGGTTGCCATTGGAAGAGGCCTTAATGATTTCGATCTTGCGTCCGGCGATCTCTCCGCCGCGCTCCTTGACCGCGAGCTCGACGCCGCGCATGCCGTCCTGTCCGGGCACGGCAAAGGGGCCTTCGAGCGTGGCCAGCGCACCGATGCGCAGGGTTTGCTGGGCCGCCGCCTGTCCGGCCAGGCCGGCTGAGAGCGCAACCACGGCCATCAAGGCCGGGATCCTGCCTGGGTTGAAGTGGGTCATTGCCTGTCTCCTGGATATCGTCATGCGTGTCCGCCCCCCGTTACGAACTGCGCCGCGCGGCCGGGTGGGCCATCCGCGCCAGGCGCCGCCCGATGCCGAGCAGGCCGTCGGGCGATACCGCGAGAATCAAGAGAAAGACTGCGCCGATCACGAGGTTGAAGCGCTCGCGGTCGACCAGGTCGATCGCGAAGTTCTGCAGCAGCACGAACAGCAGCGCGCCCAGGAAGGGGCCCGCCGGGTGGCGCATGCCGCCGATGACGGCGATGATGAGGATGTTGATCAGCGAGGTGGTACCCACCGAGCCGGGGGAAATCTGCGCGTTGTACCAGACGAGCAAGATGCCCCCGACGCCGGCCAGCAGCCCCGCGAGCGCGTGCGCGGCGATGCGATGCGCATTGACGTTGAACCCCAGCGCGCGCATGCGCCGCGGGTTCTCGCGTATGCCCTGCAGCGCCATGCCGAAGGGGGTGCGCACTACGTAGGCAACGGCGCAATAGGCTGCGGCCGCGCAGGCCAGCGCCAGGTAGTAGAACGGCACGGGGGCGCGCCAATCGACGCCGAAGACCTGCGGCGGCAGGATGCGATGCAGGCCCTGGAAGCCGTTGAATACCTCCTGGTTCTGCTGCACCAGGTAGAAGAACGCCACGCCTATGGCTAGCGTGATCATGATGGTGTAGATGCCCTCGGTGCGCACGGCCAGCGCACCGATGATGACCGCCGCCAGAACCGCTAGAAGCAGCGCCATGGCGATGGCCAGCCACCACGGCCAGCCCAGGCTATGGGCCGCGCTGGCATTGCCGCCGAAGATGGCCAGCGCGTACCCGGCCACGCCCGCCACCGTCATCTGCGACAGCGTCACCATGCCGCCGTAGCCGCCCAGCAAGGCAAGCGACAAGGCGATGATGCCCAGCACCAGCGACTGCCCGCCGATCTGGAAGGTAAAAAACGGCGAGGCCACGGCCGGATAGACCAACAGCACGGCCAGCACCACGAGCCGCCATGCCCATGCCGATGCCGCACGCGGCGACACCGTGCGCGCAGCGGCCTGCTGCCCTGCCGCTCGCCACGCCGCGTGGCCGCCGGCGGCAGCCGCCGCGGCGCCCGGCTGCGTGGCCATCGCCCGTCTCCAGCGCACCGCGCTCATCGCTGCGCTCCCCTTGCGTGCGCGCCCGGCCTCATGTCCGGCCTCCCATCAAGCCTTGCGGACGGAAGGCGAGCACGGCCACCATGATCAGGAATGTGAACACCACGCCGTAGGTCGGCACATAGGCCAGCCCGAAGGTTTCGGCCAGGCCGATGAGCAGCGCGCCGATGGCTGCGCCCGTGATGCTGCCCATGCCGCCGACGATGACCACGACCAGCGATGCCAGCAGGTAGCGCACGTCTTCGCCGGGCGCGATCGACAACGCCGTGCCGCCCATCACGCCCGCAAAGCCGGCCAGGCCTGCGCCGATGGCAAAGGTGGCGGCGAACACGCGCTGCACGTCCACGCCCGAGGCCGCCAGCATGCGCTTGTCGTCCACGCCGGCACGGATCATCATGCCGATGCGCGTGCGGTTCAAGAACAGCCACAGGCCCACGCCGATGACGATGGCCGTGCCCAGCACCACCAGGCGAAACCCGGAGTATTTGCCCACCAGCGGCAGGGGCACCGTGCCGTACAACCATTGCGGCGGGTCGAACTGATAGGCCTCGCCGCCCCAAATCCACAGGAAGATGTCGGCCAGCACGATGGACAGGCCGATGCTGACCAGCGTCTGGCGCAGGTCCTGGCCTTCCATGAACCGGAACACGCCCGCCTGCAACACCAGCCCTGCCAGCGCGGCGGCGGCAAAGCCGCAGGCCAGCGCCAGGAACCACGAGCCGCTGGCATCGCCTACCGCATAGCCGACGTATCCGCCCAACAGAAAGAGCGATCCATGGGCCAGGTTGACCACCCGCATCAGCCCGAAGACCAGCGTAAAGCCGCTGGCCACCAGGAAGTACAACGCGGCGAGCGTCAACCCATTGAGCACCGTTAGCCCGAACAGGCGGGGATTGCCGGCCAGTGCGATGGCCGCCGCGACGAGCACGACGGCCGCGACCGCCGCCAGCAGCAGGCGCGCCGCGATCGTTTTGCCGTTGACGGTCCGCGCGCGGGCCTGCCTGCCCGCCGCGGGCCATGCTCCGTTTATCGCGGCCATGTCAGGCAGCCCATCGGGTGGTGCGCACGCTGCGGATTTCCGGCTCGCGATGGAAGACGCCGTCCTTCATCACCGCCAGGATGCGGCTGCGGTCCTGCAGCACGGTGATGTCGGCCAGCGGATCGCCGTCGATCAGCAGCAAGTCGGCCAGGTAGCCTTCCTGGATGCGGCCGAGCTCGTGGCCGCGCATCATGATTTGGCCGCCGTACTCGGTGGCCGAACGCAGTGCCTCGGCCGGTGTCATGCCAAGGTATTTGACGAAGTACTCCAGGTCCTTGGCGTTGGTGCCGTGCGGCGTCCACGCAAAGCCGTAATCGCCGCCGGGCAGGATGCGCACGCCGCGCTTGTGTATCTTGCGCAGCGACTCGACGGCGATTTCCAGCTCCCGGTGGTAGCCCATTTGCTTGGCCGCCTCGGGCGTAATGCCCCATTCGGCTGCGTGGTAGGACGTGTTGACCAGCCACGCCAGGCCGGGCGCAACGAACACCCTGTCGCGGTGCTGCTCGAGCATGTCCAGTGCTTCCTCGTCGATGAAGCTGGCGTGGTAGATGATCTCAATGCCATGCCGGATGCACTGCTTGACCGATTCGCACGAGCGCGCGTGCGCGGCCACGCGCTTGCCGAAACGCCGGGCCTCGGCGGTGCACATGGCCACCTCCTCGTCGCTGAATTGCGTCAGCTCAGCGGGCAGCCCCGCGATGTATTCGCCCGACAGGTTGATCTTGAGCTGGTCCACGCCGTACTTGACGAACTGGCGCACCGTCTTGCGCATCTCCTCCGGTCCGGAGACGACGGCGCCGAAGCTGAATTCGGGATACGGCAAATGTGGCGGCGAGGTGTCGCCCAACCCGCCAGGCGTGGTGATCTCCTGGCTGGCCGCCAAGTAGCGCGGCCCCGGAATCTGGCCCGACTCGATGGCATTGCGCACCACCACGTCCAGGCGCGGCTTGGCGGTGGCCGCACCCACGCAGGACGTCCAGCCCATGTCCAGGTAGCGGCGCGCCACGTTCACGCACCAGATGACATGTTCCTCGGTGGGCATGCGCTGGATCGAATCCAGCGACGGCTGGTCGTTCCAGGAAAAGTGCGTGTGCGCCTCGGTCATGCCTGGCATCAGGAACGCACCGGCGCCGTCGATGACCGTAACGCCGGCCGCGGGGATGGTGCGCGTGGAGCGGGCCACCCGACGGATGCGATTGCCCTCGACCAGCACCTCGCCCGTGTACGGGATCTGCCCCGACCCCTCGAATATCCGCACATTGGTAAACAGCACTTGAGACATGGCGGTCTCCCATCGGCACTGCTGGCCGGCCCTGCTTTCCGGGGCCGGCGGCGGAGCGGCGCGCGGCCGCCGCTGCCCGTCAGGGCAGCGAAGAAGCGTAGAAAGACTTCAACTCGCGCAGGCAGTCGGCCGCGCGCTCGAAAGGGGTCCAGTGGCCGCAGCGGGAATAGACCACCGTGCGCGCGCCGGTGATGCGCTCGGCCAGCATGCGCACCGACTGCGGCGGAGCCACGCCGTCTTCGTCGCCGGTCACCAGCAGCGTCGGGCAGGCGATGGCCTGCAGATCGGGCGGTTGCGCCCCGGCCAACGCTTCGCAGCTTTGCGCATAGCCCTCCGGATCCTGGCGCATGATGCTTTCTCGCACCATGGCGACGGTCACCGGCTGGCCCAGGCGGGTATCGCCGGACAAGGCGCCGGCCACGATGGCGTCGGCGATCTCCTGCATGGCGGGCATGCCCTCGCGCGCCTTGCGGGCGCGCGCCAGGATATTGGGGCGGGCAGCATCGGCCGGGGCCGCCAGCGGCCCGAACAGCGCCAGGCTGCGCACCAGGCGCGGTTGCGCCGCGGCCAAGTGCAGGCAGACGATGGTGCCCATGGAATGGCCGACGAAGTGGGCGCGCTCGATGCCGAGCTCGGCAAGCACCGCCTGGGTGGCCTGCACATAGCGTTCGATGCTCAACCCACCCTCGCCCAGCGGCGAGCGGCCGCTGCCCGGCAGGTCCGGGCGCACGCAACGCATGCCCGAAAAGGCCTGCATCAAGGGCGTCCACGTATTGCCCGTGCCGCCCAGGCCGTGGATGCACACCACGGCATCGCCCGTGCCGTCGACCTCGACGGCCACGCGCCGTATGAGCTGAGTGCCCATTTCGTCTCCTCGCACCGCTCGCAGCGGGCGTTTTCGTTTTCTTCATCGCCCCGCCCGCGCTGCGGTCCGACGGGACGCACACGCAGGGCGGAAAGATTAAGACACCTGACTCGTTTTGAGACTGGTGTATCGTTTGTGGGTGGCAATATACGGGGGTGCCGCGGCCGATGTCAACGATCCAATTGCAACCAATTGATCAGCCATACCCCGACCGGACCAGTTATGCCATTGAATCGGAATAGCAAACCGCTTGCTCAGCCGGCGTCCACAAAACAACCAATCCGCGCCAATGGCGTACGGACCCAGCCAGGCGGCGCCCGTCCGTCCATCACCACGGCCCCGCCTGCGCCCGCGTCCGGCCCGCGCGCG